>FWWL01004440.1_pt1 | contig 23699 bp, 21 predicted proteins | sample 2228331 | NCBI WGS metagenome assembly FWWL01 (sample SAMEA103939775, study PRJEB20133) | metagenome | reverse complement strand
CCGGTCATTAATCGGAATGGTGGCCGGAGAATTATCGGAATCCCGGCCGGTCAATTATCGGAATGATGGCCGGTCGGAATCGGAATCCGCAATTCCTGCCAGTCCTGAAAGAACCGGACCTCGCGCGGCACATAGTCGAACCAATCCGGCGCGATCTCCAGGAATGGCGTCTCGCGCGTTCCATCCGGCCCGACCTCACGGATGAGGCGGGTTTCCATCTCCGGCCGCCTGGCCTCGCGCTTCTCCCGCTCGATGCGCTTGCATCGCTCGAGAAAGCTGCGGATGTGGACGACTGCGCCCCCAGTGCGGCCGCGAAGACGATAGATCGGCCCGGCGAGGGGTTCTGTGTCAGGCAGTCGATCGGCGCGGAGCCAGCCCGGATCGAGCAGGTCGGTGTCGCTCCACGGACGATCATCGGGATTAACGATCGGACCCGCGCGCCATTCGATCTCGCGGTCGAGGGCGACCTGAACGTAGTCCGCCGCGCCCGGCCCAGTCGGCGCCGAGACATAGACGCTGGACCCATGCCACTGGGTGATTTGCAGATCGGACGTTTTCAGGCGCCGCCACAGCGCCTCGAGGTCGCCGTTCTCTCGGGCGAGCTCGGCCGTCATCCAGTGCTGCAGTTCGCCGAGGCGCACACCATCCGGACGGATGACCGATCGGGCGGAACGCCAATATTCGTCATCGATCCGCGCCATGCAGAAGTCGAAGCCGGGGAAGGCGTCAGTAAGTGTCGGGATGAGCTGCGCATCCGCCGAAGCGGGATCGAGACTGGTGAGGGCGTTTTCGATCGAGCCGGCATCCGGCAGACGGATGGGGGACGCGGTCACGACGATGCCTCCGGATGAGCCAGCGGCAATCGACGCACGGAATGTCCGTAAGTCTCAAATCGGAGGAGATCGGCCATGGCACCCATCGTCACCGTGCTCATGGCTTACCGGGTTTCAGGACGGCTGCGGAAAACAGGGGCGTCAGAACAGGCTGTCCATCGATGAAGGCCAGGCAGGCGTTGACCAAATTGTCCATTGGATCACCGCCAACTCCTTCGAGGAAGGCAATCGCAGTTTCCAGCATTGTCCAGACCTGTTCCTTGCCGCCTTGCGGCAGGGCGATCAGGCCGGGATGAACTTCCTCCGCGCCAAGAAGCATTTTGAAGTCGCCGATGTTTTCGGTGACGATCGCACGGTCCTCGGCGATGCAGATCGCGACGACGGTATGGTCGAGCTGCCCGCGTCGGCCGACATGAAGCGGATGAACGGCGTCGTGGCCGCGCGCGTTCAAACGCGTCGCGTAATCCGGCGACAAGCACTCGTCGATGAAGAGTTTCACGCGGCACGGCGCGGCGCGGCGGCTGGACGCCCCGCGAGGGGGTGAGCCCTGGCGAAGATCGCCGCGGCCTCAAAAGCCTCCCGCGGCAGATCGGGGTTTTCAGCTGCGATGTCGTCGAGGCGATCGCCGGCTTTCAGGCGGGCCTCGATCGAGTGAGCCGTGATGCGGGTGCCCTTGATGATCGGCAAACCGCCCTTGATGCCGGCGACGCTGTCGATCCAGCGATCGCGCGCCGTCAGATAGTGGTCGGCGCGGTCGAGCTCGGCGCCGGCGAGCCGGCCGACATCGGCGACCAGCGCCGGGGCCAGCTCGATTTTTGCGCTTTTCAGAGCGGCCCAATCGCGGCCCTTGAGAGCGCGCACGAGATCGCGCTTGCTGGCCCTGCTGAGCATGACGACGCCTGTCAGGCGTCGGATCAGGGCGACATAGGCGACGCTTTCAGGCCCGAGCAGCCGGCGCGCATCGGCGACGTTGCCAAAGCGCAAGCCGGGCAGGCGGCCGGACCGGACAGAAAGCGCCTTTTCGGCGATGGCCTTTTCGACCATGCGCGTCGGCGCGCCTGCAAGTTCGGCCACTTCGCGAGGCGTCAGATCGAGAGACAGAGCGGGCATGGCGACCTCAAAACCTATTTCTTACTAGATAGCATTTATCAGGTGCTCTGAGAACCCGCACGCAGCTTGGCCGTTTCGTCGACGGTAAGCCCGGCCGACGCCGCCGGCGGCCTTTTGGAGCGCCAGAATCGCCGATTTCCGGCGTCTTGTCCATCACTATCGATAAGAGGTAATTATCGATAGTGATGTGTGCGCGTTGGCCGGTGTCGGTGTGAAACAAGCGAATAGCTAATTCGATTGGGTATGATACAATTATCGGCGTGAATTCAATTCGCTATGATCTCTCGCGCGCCGAGCGCCAGACCCTGGTTTGCGACTGCGCCGCAGCCGCCGAGGCCGCGGCGATCGCGCTCGCCCGTTTCGACGAGCGTTTGCTTCGTGCCGAGCCCGTCCTGGCCGAAGGCGCGCGCCAGCGTGGCCACGCTTTTGAAGCCCAGGCCCTGATCGGGCTCACAGGCGGCCTGTGCCCGCTCGAAGATCTGTGCCTGCACGACGCCGGCATGGATGTGCGCAGCCCGACCCGCGAGATCGCGCGCGCCGCCGCCATGCTCGACGAGCGCCGGCGCCTGGCGCGGCGCGAGCCGAGCGAGGTTCTGAACCCGGGCGCCTTGCGGCAGCGCCTCGGCATTGAAGGATCACCGGAACCGGACGGGCCGGACCGGCGCGGGGCTGCCCCGGTAAATGCAAAACAGATCGCGGCACCCTGGGACCGGATCGGATGGGAGGACGACGACGATGAAGACCACGCCGGCGGGGAGGGCCTGGACCTTGAGGGCGAGCCCGATCACGGGGCCGATCCGGCCTTCGCCGAAATCGACGCATTGCTGGCACGCACGCGAAAAAAGCTCGACGCCTGGAACGATTTGTCCTCCGACGAGGGCCGCAAGAATCTGACCCTGCGCGATCCCGGCTATGACGCGGCCGGGAGGTTCGAGCGCTGGCTCGCCATTCTAGAGGAGGGCAGGGGGCTGCCGGCGGCGCTTTCGGCCGCGCTCGCGCTCGATGCTTGGCTGTGGCTCGAGCCGTCCGAGCGTGCCGGTGAGCTCGGGTTCGCGTTCGCGGCGACACTGTTGCGCCAGCGGGGATTAGGCTCGGCGCATTTGCCCGTGATTGGGGTCGGGTTGAAGCGGGGAAAATTCCGCTGGAGCCCGCATTTGTCGCTCAGCCTCCGGATCGCGGGGTTGCTCGGCGCCTTTGCCGAGGCGGCCGCATTTGGCCAGGCGGATCTCGATCGGTTGTCGTTGGCGCGGGCCGTGATGTTGCGGAGATGCGAGGGGAGGCGGGGGAATTCGAAACTGGCGGAACTGGTCGATCTGTTCGTGGCGTCGCCGCTGGTCACCGTGCAACTGGCGGCGGCGCGGCTAAAAGTCTCGCCGCAGGCGGTCGAGGCGATGCTGAAGGACCTTGGCGGCAGCCTGCCGCGCGAATTGACCGGCCGGAAGCGCTATCGTGCCTGGGGGGTGCTCTAGATTATCAAGGAACGTTTAGGCTGCACGTGCGCCGGCCCTAACGGATCTAGAGAAGGCATTGCACTTTTTCGGCTTCCATTTCGGCTTCCATAACGAGCAGTCAGACTCGGCACATGCCTACGCCTCGGGGCAAGGCGCATCGAACAGGCAACCTCGCAGTGAGGCTCCATGCCGAAAGGTAAGGAACTGCGCCCGTGCGGGAGACTTGTACCGATAGGTCGGGGTCCAGGTGCGGACGGCCGCATCGATTTGCGTTCTTGCTATGTTCTTATCTAAAGGCTATTTTTACTGCGATTTGGCATAGCGCGAGCGGGTGAGCCGCGCCTGCTGATTCGATTGTGTGGATAGCAAAACGAGACCACATAGGCCTGCAAAGGCTGAGGGGATATAAGCGCAAGATAGAGAGAGTTTCAGTGACCAACACAAAGCAAATCCTGGCCCTGCTTCGTAGCCGTGCCGAAGGCGATGATGACGCCTTCTATTCGATTGCTTTGCAAGTCGCTGCCTCCGAAGCGCGTCAGGGTCACAAGACCACCGCCGAAGAGATGCGCGTTGAGATCGAACGTGCTCGCGCACGTCGTCCCCGTGGCCCATCCATCCCCATTGCGTTCAATCAGCCCAGGGGCAATCTCGAAGGCCTGATAGAGGTCCGTGAACCGAGATTCCGGATGAAGGACGTCGTGCTCGCGCCGAAACTGGTCGAGCGCATCGACGATGTCGTACTGCAGCAACGCAAGCGTGAGTGGCTGCGCGAGCATGGCCGTGTTCCGGGGCGCAGGCTCCTGTTCGTGGGCCCGCCCGGTTCCGGCAAAACGATGTCGGCCGAGGCGCTCGCCGGCGAATTGCATCTGCCGCTGTATGTCATCCGCCTCGAAGGGCTCATCACGCGGTTCATGGGTGACACCGCGGCGAAACTGCGCCTCGTGTTCGATGAATCGGCAAAGCGGCGCGGCGTCTATCTGTTCGATGAGTTCGATGCGGTCGGGGGGCATCGCACGGCGCCCAACGACGTCGCTGAGATGCGCCGTGTGCTCAATTCCTTCCTGCAGTTCATGGAGGAAGAGAGTGCGACGGACAGTCTGATCGTCTGTGCGACCAATCATCCCGAGCTGCTCGATCGCGCCTTGCTGCGCCGCTACGATCAGGTGCTCGAGTTCGCAGCGCCGTCGCGCGAACAGATACGTGAGATCGTCACCAACCATTTGCGGCCGATGAAGGCTGCACGGGTCGCATGGACGAAGGTGATCGAAGCGGCCCAACATCTGAGCCAATCGGAGATCGTCCGCGCGACCGATGATGCCGTAAAATCCGCCATCCTGGCGGAGCGTAAGTCGATATCGACCGATGATCTGGTCAAACGCCTGACGGAGCGGCAGGATATGCGCGTGAGCTTTACCGAGAGGCGAATCACCTAGCGCATGGCGTCCCGCTTCACCCTTCCCCACATCGACATTTCGAGATTCCGTTCCTCTGGAGTGTACACGGGGCAGGGGAGCGGGGGATCAAGTGCCGTTCGTATCCGCGAAGAGCACGGCGCCAAGCTACTGCACGAACTGGAAGCCGCCTTCGCTGCGGCAGATGCATCCCGCCTGACCGATGCAAGGCTGCCGGATCCAACGGGCAGCTATATCGAGGTGGAGTTGCGCCGGGGCACCGACGCCTACGATCTTGAGCGCAAGACAGAGGGCATTCGCCCACGTGCGGTCAAGGAACATGCCGGCGGCCGTTCGGTCGCGCTATTCGTGCCGGATCATGCACGTATTGCGCTTCAGCAGATCCTTGAGGACTACCGGGCCGGGCCGCTATCGGCCAAGGGCAAGGCACCTCGGGAATCGATCGTAGGCCCCATTGAAGCCTTCCGGCGCGCACGGCTCGAGGTGCTATGGACGGATGATCCTGCGGCGTTGCCGACCGAGCCCCAGCACCAGATGTGGTGGTCGATCTGGACGTTCCGGGAGATGGAAGCCGAGCTTGAGGCGCGATGCCAGTCACTGGGACTGCGCACCGCCGGCGCGGATCGCCGGCTCTATTTTCCCGAGGCGGCTGTCGTCCCGGTGCTTGCGACGCGTGCTGCGATCGAACTTTTGATGTTCGCGACTGGCGTCATCAGTGAGCTCCGGCGCGCCTCCGACAATCCTGTGTTCTTCATCGAGGATGAGCGCGACACTCAGCATGCATGGAGCGACGATCTCGCTGAACGTATCGAATGGCCCGGCACGGACGTTCCCGCGGTGTGCCTGCTCGATACTGGCGTGAACCGTGCGCATGCCTTGCTGGAGCCTGCGGTCGCGCCAACGGACATGCATAGCTACGAGCGGGACTGGGGCACGGACGATCACGCCGGGCATGGCACCTCGATGGCAGGCATCGCGCTGCATGGGGACCTGGTGGCCCCGCTTGCCGATACCGAACCGCGCAGGCTCACGCACCGGCTGGAATCGGTGAAGATACTGCCTCCGAAGCCGACCGACCCCAATTCACCGAGTGCGTACGGTGCGATCACACAGGCTGCGGTTGCATTGCCGGCGATCGAGCAGAGCGAACGGCGGCGCATCTTCTGCATGGCCGTTACCAACGGCGACGTCTCCGGCGCTCGCCCGACGACCTGGAGCGCGGCGATCGACCAGATCGCAGCGGGCACCATGCCGGGCGACGAGGAGGACGCGCCGCGTCGGCTGTTCGTGATATCGACCGGCAACTCAAGGCCGGTCATGAGGCTTGCCGAGTGGCCCGGGCCGGACGCCTATCCGGTCGAAGACCCTGCGCAGGCCTGGAATGCGCTGACGATCGGCGGGTACACCGACGCTATCAATGTGTCCGACCCCGGCTACGAAGACTGGACACCGCTATCTGGAGCGGGCGAGCTCAGCCCGCATAGCCGGACGAGCACGGGATGGGGTCCCGGACGGTCGCCGTTCAAGCCAGAGCTGGTGATGGAAGCCGGCAACCGGGCGGTCTGTCCGGCAGGGCGCGATCTTCTTACGCTCGATTCCTTACGTTTGGTGAGCACCGGACACGAGGTCGATCGCTTGCCGCTTGTCGCATTCGATGGCACCAGTGCAGCGGCGGCACAGGCGGCGAGGATGGCCGCACGGATCTCGGCCGAGCATCCTGACTATTGGCCGGAGCTCGTGCGCGCGCTCATGGTCCATAGCGCGCAATACACCGACCCGATGCTGGCCGCGTTCGCGGCGCATCCGCATTTGCGGGACCGCTACGGTCTGGTGCGGCAGTTCGGCTATGGCGTGCCTGACTATGAGCGTGCTGCTGCGTCCGCTCGCGACCAACTGGCGTTGATCGCGCAGTCAGAGATCCAACCGTTCCGATTGAAGGGCAACCGGCAATTCAACGAGTGCCACTATTATCAGCTGCCTTTGCCCAACACGGTGCTGGAATCGCTTGGCAACGAGTTCGTCGACCTGAAGGTGACACTGTCCTATTTCGTCGATCCAAGCCCGGGCGTATCCGCGAATGTCGACCCGCAGCGTTACCAGTCGTTCGGTCTGCGCTTTGACCTGCGGCGCAAGGGCGAAGGGGTCAAGGCGTTCCGCCAGCGTGTGAACCCGTCGGAACGGGAGAACCCACGTCAGGGTCCTCCGGCGCATCCCGACGATAACCGATGGCTGCTCGGACCGGACAGCATGTCGGCCGGATCGCTGCATTGCGACACGTGGAGCGGCCCAGCCGTCGATCTGCTGGGCAGGGACATGCTGTGCATACGCCCGATCGTTGGCTGGTGGCGCGAGCGATCAAGCCCGGCGATCGTCAATCGCCAGACACGCTATGTGCTGGTCGTCACATTGAAGGCGCGCCGCACGGACATCGATCTTTATACGCCGATCTCGACGCTGGTGACGCCAGCGGTCGAGACGCCCATCGACCTATTTGGCGGGCTTTAGAGGTGGGTCGGACCAAGCGCGCGCTGGTTCAGCACCCAACAGCTACCGTGCGCGGGTTCTTTGCACGGAGTGATTATCTCGACCGGATGGCGTTGCGCCCGCTCAGCCACATCGCGGGCGCGTGGGATGCATGTTGGGACGATGCGACGGGTCTGTATGAGCCGGAAGAGGACAGCTTCGCAGAGGATTTGAACTTCGTCATCGAAACCATCGCGAGCATGCCGCGCCAGGTAAAATAACATGACCGGATCGGGCTCGAGGCGGTCCAGGCGTTGTTCGGCGCATCCACCGCCTATGGCGCACAGCAAAGTATGTTCGTCACGACCTCCTCCTATGAGCCGGTAGCGAGGCGCTTCGCGGCGCGGGACACGGTGACGCTCGATCTCTACGAATCGAGCCATATCGCTGAATGGTGCCGCACGGCCGAGCACGGTATCATCCGGGATAAATCGAGCCTGGTCACACCTGCATCGGTCGAGCGGCTCATCTGGGAGATAGGGCAGGGGAGAGATCCCCGCCTGCTGCATGCAAACACCGGCGCGACGATGATCCTCAATGGATTCGCGCTGGTGCTGAAGGAGACGAAGCACGCGGCCTTGCTGATGGGTGTGCCGCGGCGAACGCTCTCCGATGACGGCTACGGGCTGCGCGGCGAAGAGGTCCCGAAGCTCGATGACGACGCCATGGCGCGGCTGAGAGCGGATTCGGTAAAGCGCGTCATCCGTTCTGTCGACGAGACAGGACGGGTTTCATACTGGGACGGGACCGATCTCAATTATGCCTGGGACGGAACCCCACAGCATTTCGATCGGTGTGATTAGGAATATTCTGCTGGCCCTTGCGTAACGGTATGGCAGTCTGCGTGCGCTGGGGTAGGTATGACGGACGCAACACCGAAGACGAAAGAACCGAAGGGGCCGGATATCGGGCTGCGCCAGGCGCGCAAGCTATGTCAGCTGCCGCCCGGCGAACGTCGTACCCCTACGAGGGCGGCCGTCTTGAGGATTGATGCTTGGGGGTGAGAATGTGTCTGTATGGACGTCTATACAGGCACGCCGATCAGTCGGCTTGAGATCGTTGAACGGGGCGGTCGGCGGCGCTTTAGCGATGAAGCGAAGCTGCGGATCGTTGAGGAGAGCTATTCGGGTCGGCGACTGGGCTCGGCAACGGCGCGCAAGTACGCGATCACGCGCTCTCAGTTGAACGATTGGCGCGATGCCGCACGTGCCGGGCGGCTTGGTCCCGCTTCGAGCGCTGGCTTCATTCCGGCTGTGATCGTGCCGGAGGTGACGGCGACGACGAGCCCGCCGCCGGTGGATGGCAGCCGGATCGAGATCGTGACGTCGAACGGGCGGCGTATCGTCGTCGACGGACGCGTTGATGTCGATGCGCTGCTTCGGATTGTCCGCGGCCTGGAGACGCTACGATGATCCCGGTTCCGCCTGGGGTGCGGGTCTGGCTGGCGACGGGCTACACCGACATGCGCCGGGGCTTTCCGGGCCTGTCGCTGCAGGTTCAGGAAGTGCTTCGCCGTGATCCGCTGAGCGGGCATCTGTTCTGTTTCCGAGGGCGCCGCGGCGATCTTTTGAAGGTGATCTGGCATGACGGCCAAGGGGCCTGCCTGTTCACAAAACGGCTGGAGCGGGGGCGGTTTTTGTGGCCGAGCCCGGCGGATGGGGCAGTGACGATCTCGACGGCGCAGCTTGGCTATCTTTTGTCGGGAATCGACTGGCGCGCACCCCGGGAAACCTGGCGTCCGATGCGGGTCGGCTAGCATTTAGCTTTTGAAATCGCAGGAAAAATCTGATTCACTGGCTTCGTGATGATGAAGCCGGACGATCTTCCTTGCGATCTCGCGAGTGCCCTTGCGGCGCTACGGTCCGAACGCGAGGCGCGGTTGCAGGCCGAAGCCGTGGCCGCCAGCGCGCAGGCAAAACTCTCGGACACCGAGGCGTTGATCGCGCATCTGCAGCTGATGATCGAGAAGCTGAAGCGCGAGAAATACGGCCAGCGTTCCGAACGCACGGCGCGGCTGATCGAGCAGATGGAACTTCAGCTCGACGAACTCGTGACCGCGGCGAGCGAGGACGAGCTTGCCGCCGCCGCCGCGGCGACGAAGAGCGGGACGGTGCGCGCCTTCACGCGCAAGCGGCCGGTGCGCAAGCCCTGGCCGGAGGACATCGAGCGCGAGCGGATCATCATCGATCCACCCTCTGCCTGCGCGTGCTGCGGGGGATCGCGGCTGTCGAAGCTGGGCGAGGACGTGACGCAGACGCTGGAGGAAATCCCGCGCCGCTTCAAACTGATCGAAACGGTGCGCGAGAAGTTCAGCTGCCGGGATTGCGGGAAGGTCAGCCAGCCACCGGCGCCGTTCCATGCGACACCGCGCGGCTTCATCGGCCCGCAATTGCTGGCGACGATCCTCTTCGACAAGTTCGGCATGCACGCTCCGCTCAACCGTCAGAGCGCGCGCTTCAAGGCCGAGGGGATCGATCTGCCGCTATCGACGCTGGCCGACCAGGTCGGCCACGGCAGCTTCGCCCTGAGGCCAGTCTTCGATCTGATCGAGGCCCATGTGCTGGCGGCCGAGCGCCTGCATGGCGACGACACGACGGTCCCGATCCTGGCGAAGGGCAAATGCGCGACCGGGCGGATCTGGACGTATGTTCGCGATGATGGCCCCTTCGCCGGACCTGCGCCGCCGGCGGTGGTCTATTACGCCTCGGGCGACCGACGCGGCGAGCACCCTCAAAAGCATCTGGCCGGGTTCGCCGGCATCCTTCAGTGCGACTGTTACAATGGCTTCGAGCCGCTGTTCGACCCGCAGCGGAAGGAACAGCCGATCACGCCGGCCTTTTGCTTCGCCCATGCCCGGCGCGGCTTCTTCGAGCTGGCCGACATCGCGAAGAAGGCCCGCGACGGCGTGAGGGGAAAGCCAGTCTCCCCGGTTGCCCTGGCGGCGGTGAAACGCCTCGACGCGCTGTTCGAGATCGAGCGCGCGATCAACGGGCGCAGTGCCGAGGAGCGGCGGGCAGTGCGGCAGGAGAAGAGCAGGCCGCTTCTCGAGGACATGCATGACTGGTTGCTGCGCGAGCGCGAAACCCTCTCGCGCTCCGCCGAGGTCCTGAAGCCGATCAACTACATGCTCAGGCGCTGGGCCGACTTCGCCCGCTTCCTCGACGACGGCAGGATCTGCCTCAGCAACAACGCGGCCGAAAGAGCGCTACGGGGCATCGCTCTGGGGCGGCGCAACTGGACCTTCGCCGGCAGCCAGCGCGGCGCCGACCGCGCCGCCGTCATCCTCACCCTCATCGCCACGGCTCGCCTCAACGATGTCGATCCAAAAGCCTGGCTCGCCGACGTCCTGGCCCGGATCGCCGATCTGCCCGTCTCGCGTCTCCACGAGCTGCTGCCGTGGCAGTGGCGGCTCCTGCGCGCAGCCGAAAAGCCCGCAGATCAGAAGGCCGCCTGACCTTCACGCGCCCCATCATCGCGCCAGCGGCCCTCGCGCGAAGGCTTCAGTCATGCGGCCCTCCTCGTGTGCGTACGCGCTGTCGCATCCGCCACGACTCGCGGAATCGCCCCAATTTTCGTCGGCTTCATTGGGGCTCCCTATCAGTCAGCATTCGGCCGGATATTAGCCGCTTATCAGGTAGACGCTCTTTATGTCTTTAGCGTGAGAGTTCTACAGGGAGGGTGCGCCAGACCGTCCGACGTCGGACACCTACACTTGATCGGTTCAATTCAGTGCTTGCCACCCGCCATTGACCAGCGATCTGTAGGTGCTCACCGCACCAATAGCGACCACTAATGCTGCCCTCGCCAATCGAAAACGCCTCGCCAGAGAGAGCAGGGCGGTTTCGACTTGGCGAAGATTTCGCCGCTATAACGCGCGCGCTGCTCGGGCCTGCCCAGGGGTCATTTCATCTCTTTCCGGCACTAAAACTGGAGCTGTGGTGGAATGCTGCCCTGTCCGAGCGGGCAGGGGGCGGTTCGAAGTTCGGCATTTTGGCCAGGCCCCGAGATACGATGGCGCAGACCTAAAGCTACTAGATGAAGGTCTATTGTTAGCCCAGGTCAGCTTGAATTCTCAAGCCGGTCAAATAACGCCAACCATTTCAACATACCCAGTCGAGCATCCGGCCAGCCAGTTTCGCGCGCTTTCGACCAACTCGCGGAAGACCGGCGAAATATCGCGATCCGTGGCTGGAGCTGCGAAAAGCGAGAGTAAACCGTGCTCGCTTCATCTGTCCGTCCTCCAGAAAGCCAGCATCCAAATGTCCGTGGGGAAAAGCGCAATGGCAGGTCAAAAACGTCTGGGACAATGCAAGAGCAAGGCCTGCCCCACGCGCGACGATGCACGCGCCGACAATGCTCGACTACATCGAAAAATTTTACAACGGCGTGCCGCCGGAATCCGACCATTGGCTACCTCACCCCCGTTGAGTTCGAGCGGAACGTGGGATTAGTTTAACTGAGCGTCCACGAAGCCGGCAGCGGGCCAATTATTCCGCCGCTTCCCGAAGAACGGGCAGGGGATTAGCCGCAGCATCAACCGAACCCGGCGCGCGCTCTAACCCCTCCTGCGAGTGCGAGCGGCTCGCAAATCGGGCATACAGAGCGGGCAATACGATGAGGGTCAGTAGCGTCGCGCTGATCAGCCCCCCGATCACCACTGTGGCGAGCGGTTTTTGCACTTCTGCGCCCGTACCGGTTGCAAGCGCCATCGGCACAAACCCAAGCGAGGCGACCAACGCAGTCATTACGACGGGCCGCAGGCGCGTCAGGGCACCCTCGGAGATCGCCTCTTTGAGCGGTCGCCCTTCTTGCACCAACTGCTTGATAAACGTCAGCATAACCAGGCCGTTGAGCACCGCCACACCCGACAGCGCGATAAAACCGACCGCCGCCGGCACCGAGAACGGCATGCCTCGCAGGAACAAGGCGGCGATGCCGCCCGTCAGCGCCAGCGGTACCGCGCTGAACACCAAGAGCGCGTCGCGCGGTGAGCCGAGCGCCGAGTAGAGCAGCAGGAAAATCAGGAAGAAGCAGCCTGGCACTACAACCATCAGGCGTTGACGCGCGGCCTCCAGGTTTTCGAACTGACCGCCCCACGTGATCCAAGACCCCGCCGGCAGCGTTACGCCAGAGGTGACCTTGGCCTGCGCCTCCGCCACCACCGATGCGATATCGCGGCCGCGAACATTGGCCGTGACTACGATGCGACGCTTGCCGTTCTCCCGGCTGATCTGGTTTGGCCCCTCAGCCGTTGAGAAGCTCGCGACCTGCTTCAGCGGCACCGAAGCGATCCGCCCCGAGGTGCCAGCGCCGGGTAGCGGCACAGGCAGGTTCTTTAGGGCCTCAAGGTCGTCGCGCACATAGTCGGGCAGACGTACCACGATCTCGAAGCGCCGGTCGCCTTCGAACAGCATGCCGGCATCGCGCCCACCAATGGCTGCGCCGATCACATCCTGCACCGCCAAGTGTGACAATCCCAGCCGCGCAATCTCGGCCTTATTGATGCGAATCTCCAAGAACGGCAAGCCGGTCACCTGCTCCACCTTCACGTCCTGCGCGCCTTGGACGCTGCGTAGGGCCGTCGCGACCTGGTTGGCCGCCGGCAGCATGGTATCGAATTCCTCGCCGAACACCTTAACGGCAAGATCGCCGCGGGTGCCTGCGAGAAGTTCGTTAAACCGCATCTGGATCGGCTGGGTGAACTCGTAGTTATTGCCCGACACCTCGGTCACGGCCGCCTGCAGCTCCGCGATCAGCTTGTCCTTGGGCAGCTTCGGGTCGGGCCACTCGGCCTCAGGTTTCAGGATAATAAAATTGTCGGAGACGTTAACCGGCATCGGGTCAGCCGCGACCTCTGCGGTACCAGTCTTGGAGAATACAAACGCTACCTGAGGGAACCGCGCTACCGCCTTTTCGACCTTAAGCTGCATGTCCTGAGACTGTGTCAGCGAGGTTGATGGGATGCGCATTGCGTGCATGGCGATGTTCTTCTCGTCGAGCTGCGGGATAAACTCCTGACCAAGCCGCCCGAACAAACTGATCGCAACAAGGAAGATCAGCACCGCCCCACCGATGAATGGCGCCGGCCGTCGGATAGCGCTCGCGAGCACTGGTCGGTAAATCGCTTTCAGCCAGCGAACCAGGAATACGTCTTCCTCAGTGACCTTGCCGGTGATGACGATCGCGATCAGGGCTGGCACGAAGGTGAGCGAGAGGACGAAGGCGGCCACCAATGCGATGATGACGGTCAGCGCCATCGGCGCGAACATTTTACCCTCGACCCCTGTGAAGGTGAGGAGGGGCACGTAGACCAAGATGATGATGGCTTGGCCGTAGACGGAGGGTTTTATCATCTCCTCGGCCGAGACCCGCACAGTATCGAGGCGCTCATCCGTCGTAAGCTTCCGCCCAAGCTTGTGCTGGCGCTCGGCTAGGTGCCTGAGCGAGTTCTCGGCGATGATAACGGCGCCGTCGACGATCAGGCCAAAGTCGAGCGCCCCGAGACTCATCAAGTTTGCGCTGATCTTTCCCTGCACCATGCCGGTCATGGTCATCAGCATCGCCACCGGTATCACCATTGCGGTGATGATCGCGGCGCGGATGTTGCCGAGCAGCAGAAACAGCACCCCGATGACCAGAAGCGCGCCCTCGATCAAGTTTTTCGCAACCGTCTTCACCGTTGCGTCGACGAGCAGCGTGCGGTTGAGAACGGTTCGCGCCTCAACAGACGGCGGTAGCGAGCGCGCGATCTCCTTCATGCGGGCATCGACAGCGGATGAGACCGTACGGCTGTTGCCACCAATCAGCATCAGGGCGGTGCCGACCACTGCCTCCTCGCCGTTCATCGAGGCCGAGCCCGTGCGAAGCTCGCGCCCGATGGCAACTGTTGCGACGTCTTTGATTCGCACTGGAGTGCTGCCGCGGGTGGCGACGACGACGTTGCCGATCTCCTCCATGCTCTCGATGCGCCCGGCTGAGCGGACAACGTAGCCCTCGCCGTTGCGCTCCAGGTAACCGGCGCCGCGGTTCTGGTTGTTGCTCTCGATGGCCTCGGCCACATCCTTGAAAGACAGGCCGTAGCCGATGAGCTTCGCCGGGTCGGGCTGGACCTGATACTGCTTTTTGTAGCCACCAATGACATCGACGCCGGCGATACCGGGAACGGTCTTTAGCTGCGGTCCGATGATCCAATCTTGGACCGTGCGGAGATACGCGGCGCGCTCGAAGTCGTTCCGGAGCAGCTGCTTCTCCGGAGTCAGGTAGCTGCCATCCGATTGCCAGCCCGGCTGGCCGTCACGCACCGGCTCGCCGTCGCCTGGCTTCTTATAGTGGACTGTCCACATGAAGATCTCACCGAGGCCCGTCGATATCGGACCCATGTGCACTTCTGCGCCGGGCGGCAAGGTTGCCTTCGCCTCGCCGAGGCGCTCGTTGACCTGCTGACGCGCAAAGTAAAGGTCCGTCTTCTCGCTGAAGACAGCGGTCACCTGAGCGAAACCGTTTCGCGAGAGCGAACGGGTGTATTCAAGACCCGGAATACCGGCGAGCGCTGTCTCAACAGGGTAGGTGACTTGCTTCTCGATGTCGAACGGTGAGAGCGATGGTACGACCGCATTCACCTGCACCTGATTGTTCGTGATGTCCGGCACCGCGTCGATGGGAAGCCGAGTGAGCGCGAACACCCCTAGCGCGGCGGCGAGCAGCGAGACCAGCAGTACCAGCCAACGCTGGCGAACGGAGAAGGCGAGGACGGCATTAATCATCGGTCAGACCCTCAGTGCGCGTGCTCGGCCTCGGCCTTGCCGAGTTCCGCCTTGACGACGAAGGAGTTGGCCACTGCCACCTCGTCGCCGGGATCGAGACCGAACACGACCTCGACGGCTGTGTCGTCCTGCTTGCCTAAGACCACATCGCGCTTCTCGAAACCCTGCTTGGTTCGGACGAACACGACCTGCTCGCCCTTAAGCGTCTGGAGGGCGGCGCGCGGCAGCCGGATGTCCACCGGGATTTCTTCGACGATCACCTGCGCCGTGGCGAACGAGCCAGGCCGCCACACCAGATCCTTGTTATCCATGGTGGCGATTACGCGCGCCGAGCGGGTTTCCTGATTGAGCATCGGGCTGATGAAGGTAATGCGAGCTTCAGCATTCGGGCCCTCCGCACCGGCGCTAATCATCACTTTCTGGCCCTCCCGAACTTGGGCAAGGTCGGAGGTTGGGACCGCGAGCTCAACCCAAACGCTAGACAGGTCGGCGATGACGTAGATCTCCTTCTCCTGACCGTCACCACCGACCGGAGCGCCGAGATCAACCCGGCGCTCGACCACGCGGCCCGCGATCGGCGCACGCAAGTCATAGCGCTGCAGCCCGAGCGACGTCGGCAGCTCCCCTTCGACCGAGGCGACCTGGCGGAAGGGTTTGACCTCGCGCCTTACACTAGCGACTTCGCGATCGCTGACGCCGAGGGCGGTCAGCTTTTGGCGAGCCAGGTCGACCCGAAGCGCAACCTCGGAAAAGGTGTTGCGGGCTCTAAGGTACTGCTGCTCGGCTGAAATCTTTTTGTCCCAGAGCGACTGCTCGCGCTCGAACAGCGTGCTTTGCAACTCATGATTAACCAGCGAGGCAAGCAGCTCGCTCTTGGCCTCAGCAACCTCCCGGCTATCAAGCACCGCAATGGTTTCGCCCTTAGTAACAGGGTCACCCAAACGTTTGTTGAGCTCGGTAACGGTGCCGATGACACGCGCAGCGACACGCCCGATTCGATCAGCGTCCATCGCGATAACACCTGGCACCGTCAGCTTGCGGGTCAGCGGCCCGCCTGCGGCAGGCGCAACTGTGATCCCGGCGGCCGCGACCCGCTCCGGTGACATCACGACTACGCCCTCCGGCCCTTCCTTCTCGCCCGAACCGTGCGCGTCTGCTGTTTGCGGACCCGATCGCGCTTGTGGCGAGACGGTCTCCATCATGGCGTGGGCGGCTTGCACCACGACTGGAGGGACCGGAACGGCGTTCAGTGCGGCGCGGACCGCCAGAGAGATAGTCGGCACAATGCTGCCGATCGCAATCCCGATCGCGCCAACTAAAAGGATGACAACAAGACGTTTAACCATAACCCGACCCTCACGACAGAAGCATAAGCTTACCCATCCATCGCTTCGCCGCAGGCAAAGCGGCGAAGCGATTAATGCGCCAATTACCCTCACGAAAGAGAGCAGCGAGCTAAAGGGACCAGACGCCCCTCAAGCCCAATCAGGCGCTGCGAGGTGGCTTGAAGGGAAGGGAAGATAATGCGTAGCGCGGCTGCAAATCAGCTTCAAACGGAAGCGACGCATCCAATGCAGACCGTCGAACGGGCACCGTTTTAAAAATTGCTCGAACAGTGGAATGACACATGCAATGGGCGTGCTGTGCAAGTCCGCCGTCCATTGAACCCTCTGTCGGATTAGAGGAGGCGCCGATATCAATCGCACTCGTGATTACAGCGCCTGAGGTGGCGCTGAAGTCCAATCCAGCAGCAAAAGCAATGATCGGAGCATTAAAATTCATGAACAAGACAAAAATGACAGCGCGAACGACTGCTGCTCGCCAAAAGCGAGGCTGCATCATCACATAGCTTGTCAAATGAAGCATGACGTGGCGATTACCGGCTCATTTAGCGTGCATCAAGGCTATAGCGACCCTTACCGGCCTCGCCGGTAGCGGTCTTCAGCGTCACGGTCGCCCTAAACTTGCCTGAGACTGGAAAGTCAATTTTGCCAGCAAGGCGGTTCTCGCCCGATGGGCTCAACTCGACTGTTTTCTGCTGATTCCCTGCGGCAAGCACGACGGCAGTGGCCGAGTATTTAGACGCATCGACCTTCTTCTCTTGGTTGTCGACAATGTAGAGCGTCATGTCTGCTCCCTTAACAACCAATTCAGCCTCGTAAGTACCAATTGACTGGATCTGGCCACCGTTCGCTGCGGCATGCGAATGACCGCCCTGAGCCATCGCCACGCCTCCGCTCAACATCAACACCGTTGAGGCAACCATAAGCGTACGGCCGACAGTCGTTACCAGGCGACTCCTTACCACGTTCCGCATCACTGGCCTCTCCTTGTAACCATACGTTAATCACGCCGCGATCCGCGATGGGCACGGATTCCCTTATACAATAGCAGATAAAGACGCACTTTTGAAGCTCGTCCGAATCGCGGATTTTGGTTTACAAGCTGAAGCCACTATAAGGTCAAGCGGTTTCAGCCGGTTTTTCACCACCTGCCACCCGATGGACTTAGCAGCCCAATGCCGCCAAATCATGACGCCGCCCGCCTCCATACGTCGCCGAAAATCATTCTCGTATAAGTTTTATGGTATCGGGCCTGCCCATAGCTTAAAAACCGCAACTTAATTAAGAGCCGTGCTCAAGCAAACCGCTAGGACAATACTTAGCCTAATAATGGAAGTGCCATGAAAATAATTTTCGTCGCCGCAACATACTGTATGAGTGTTACTCTAGCGTCTGCTCAATATCAAGGTCAGATAGATCGTGCTGAACCGCCTCAGATTAACGACCGAACAGATGACAATCTGGCAAAGGGGGTTCAAGATAACTCTTTGCTGATCGAGGAGGCCTACAATCAAGAGTCTGTGGTCGTTCAGGGTATCGCCACGCTACGGGGGCAGGGCCGAGATCGGTTCTTCGCTTTTACGAATGAGCTACCGTTTGGCAGCCAGAAACACCAGTTATCTTACGTATTGCCATATTTTGTTTTGAGAAATATAGATAAAAAATCTCGTGGGATAGGCGATATACTACTGAACTATCGATATCAAGCTTTGTTCGAGAGCGACAATACACCCGCTTTTGCGCCTCGTATCGGCCTCATACTGCCTACTGGGAACTTTAGGAAGGGTACCGGGAACGGTTCCTTCGGTTTTCAAAGCAACCTACCCTTTAGCAAGGTCGTCAGCAATCGAGTGACGCTCCACACGAACGCGGGTCTGACCTCGCTATTCGACGTTGCAGGACGCAGCCCAACGAGCTTCAATCTCGGAGGGAGTGTCATCTATGCGGTCACGCGTGACTTCAACGTACTTTTTGAAACTGTGGGTGAGCGAGTCGAGACCGTGAATGCAACCCACGGTATCGACCGCGAATACGCGCTGACGATCTCCCCGGGGGCTCGCTACGCCTTCAACCTACCCGACACGCAAATCGTTTTAGGCCTCGGCGCACCTATTACATTCGTAAGAGACAGCAAGCCGAGATACGGGGCCATATTTTATATGTCTGTGGAGACAAGACTTTTTAAGTAGACAAATTTGCCCTCTACAAGCAACATTTGTCAACCGCTGGTTGCAACCAGATAAACGCATGGCGTACAAGAAATGACCTCAACACTGATAGATTAAACAACAAGGAGTCTAGAATGAGATTATTTTACTTAGCGATCCCGATCCTTAGCATTTTCATTTCAGGATTAGGATTTACGCAAACCGTTAAAATCACAGGTCTTGGTGCATCAAATTGTAAAAAATACATTGACGATACCAGTGTCAATGAAACAAATGTAAAGACTTATTTTGCTTGGGCACAAGGGTTTATGAATGGAGCATTAGTTCGAGCGCCAGTCGGTGTGGATAATAATATTGATTTAATCCCAGTTAGTTTCCCAATTGCTGCGCAAATGTCATTTTTGCAGGACTGGTGCAAAATAAACACTAATTCTGATTTTAGTGATGCATCTTTTGCGCTTTTCAAAGAATTGCGATCTCACGCCCCGAAATGAATTACATTGATAATAATAACTGACTATGGTACTCTTATGATTTACCGCCGCGTTTTTCCTCCACGGAGATGATCGAGGTGTCTTCGTAGAGCTTGCTGATCAGGTGGGAGCCTGAGGTGGCCGGGCGAAGCCTGAATCGCCATAGGACTGTCACTAAAAAAGGGGGCCCGGTGGACCCCCTCGTTTTTGTCCCACTCGAAAATCACTTTTTGGCAGCGCCGGCCTTGTCGCGATGACCGTGTTCATCGAGATCGCCGGGCTTGTGCCCGGGATGATCGTGATGCTCGCCCGGCTTTTCGGTGACCGTCTTGTCGCGATGACCGTGCTGATCGAGGTCTCCTTGTTTGTGGCCTGGATGTTCGTGATGGGTACCGGGTTTTTCTTGGGCCATGGTCGTCTCCCTTTGGCTGGTAATCTTGAAGAACGCTCTGCTGACTTGTTAGTTCCCCCGGCGGCGGCGCCTCCGAACCGGGTCCCGCTGCCCGCATTATAGCTGATAAGCATTTGAGACCGAGCCGCTCGACCGTCCCCCCATCAATGCCCCAATGCCCCAAATGCGCTACCGAGTTGATCTGCGAGGGGTGCTTCGCCCAGTTTGATCTCGGTTCTCCTCGATCTCCATGAGAGTCCAACTTCACCCGCAGTATGCAGGCGTATCCTACTCAAACGCCCCTGGTGAAATAGGCGCGCGCCGCCGCGACCGGCTCGGCGCAACCGGGCGCAGCCTCGACCAGGATTTTGTCGGGACTTGCCGAGCCGGTCCAGAGGCCGAATGCGCTCGAGACGAGCCAGACCGGATCGCCCGTCGCGCGCCGGACGATCACGGGCGCGGCGGTTTTCGCGCAGGCCGTGACCTGCTTGACGACCGCCTCAGGCACGCCGGCCGCGGTCAGGGTCTTAGTGATCCCCGCTTGCAGCGGTGCAATCAGGAAAAACGAGACGAGAGCGGAGATGATGGCGTCCATGGTGCGTCCTGCTTGGGAATGAGTCGATGCTGCAGCAACGAGGCGTTTGCCCTTAACGGCCGCCTTTTGGCATCAGATGCGCAGTTCGGCCTCCTTGGCCCGCAGCGCCACGTCCTCGACCTGGATGGTCGTGTGGTCGAGTTTGAATTCGTCGCGCATGGCCGTGTTGGCGGCTTCAAGGATCGTGCGGGCCCGGCTCATGTCCGATACCGTGAGATGGCAGCTCATTGCATCGAGGCCCGAGGTCACCGTCCAGACATGAAGATCACGCACCGCATCGACGCCGGGGATTGCGGCGAGTCGACCCTCGAGCAGGCCGACGTCGATCTCGGGCGGAGTGCCCTCCATCAGGATATGGATGGCCCGCTTCAGCAGGATCCAGGTGCGCGGTACGATGAACAGGCCGATGCCGGCGCCGATGATCGGATCGACCAGCGTCCAGCCGGTCAGCAGCACAACGATCGCCGCGACGATGACCCCGAGCGAACCCAGCATGTCGCTCAGCACCTCAAAATAGGCGCCCTTGACGTTGATGCTCTCCGACGAGCCACCTGAAAGCAGCTTCATGCTGATGAGGTTGACGATCAGACCGATCACAGCGACTACCAGCATCGGTCCGCCGATAATTTCCGGCGGGTTCTGGAAGCGCTTATAGGCCTCGTAGAGGATGTAGACGGTCAGGAGCAGCAGCACGACGGCGTTGGTCAGCGCCGAGAGCACCTCGGCGCGGACATAGCCATAGGTCGCCTGCGGGGTCGCGGGTCGCTCGGAGAAGCGGATCGCGATCAGTGCCAGAGCAAGGCCCCCGGCATCGGTGAGCATATGGGCAGCGTCGGCCAAGAGGGCCAGGCTCCCGGTCCAGAGCCCGCCGACGACCTCGGCCACCATGAAACTCGTCGTCAGCGCCAAAGCCCAGGCGAGCCTGCTCTTGTGCTTGCCTGCCGCCGTACCCGATGGCGCCGCGCCGGCATGCGAGTGTCCCGAACCCATAGTCTCTCCTCATCGGACCGAATTTCGACCTTGGTCTACATGATACAGGCATAAGGCGTGAGTTTAAGATACGGCCAAGGTCACTGTCGGAGCATCCGATGACGACCTGATGCAGGCGCTTTGTGTCGGGCTCACTCTTGTTCGATCTGGCCTATCACCCCCGACGCTGCAACGCGCGTTCGAGCCAGTTGAGTGTGAACAGCGTTCGTTCGATGCGCCCGACCTCGCCGCGTCAGATCAGCCGGCTTTTGTCACACAATCAAATGCTTGGTGCGTTTGCAGACCTTTGACAGAATGACGGGATTAGTGACAGGATTCGGATCGGGCGGAACTGCTGTGCGGGCGCTCGGATAATCGGCCGTTTGCGTGACGGCGTCGCAAGGAGAAAAGCTCGTGCTGATCGGCTACATGCGCGTGAGCAAGACGGACGGGAGCCAGGTCGTCGATCTGCAATCCGACGCGCTCGTGGCCGCCGGCGTCGCCGTCGATCAGCTCTACACCGATCGCGCGTCCGGAAAGCGGGACGCCCGGCCGGGACTGGAGGCCTGCCTGAGAGCGCTGCGCGATGGCGACACGCTGATGGTCTGGAAGCTCGACCGGCTGGGCCGCAACCTCAAGCACCTCGTCGATGTCGTGCAGGCCCTCAACGGACGCGGCGTCGGGCTGAAGGTGCTTACCGGCCAGGGCGCGGCGATCGACACGACCACGGCGAACGGTCGGCTGATGTTCAACGTCTTCGCTGCGTTGGCGGAGTTCGAGCGCGAGCTGATCGTCGAGCGCACCAACGCCGGTCTCGCTGCCGCTCGAGCCCGCGGGCGCAACGGCGGCCGACCCTTCAAGATGACGTCGGCGAAACTGCGGCTGGCGCAGGCGGCGATGGGCAAACCCGAGACGAAGATCGCGGATCTCTGCGCCGAACTCGGCGTCACCCGCCAGACGCTCTACCGCCATGTCGCGCCCACAGGCGACCTCCGGCCGGACGGCGAAAAGCTGCTCGGCCGCAAGCCCAAGCCGCCGCGTTCCCGGTCCGTCCAGCTAAGCGCGGTTTAGCGAACAAACCTTGAGGTCCCCCGTCAGCGAAAAAGAGGCTTGCTTGCGCTCAAATCATTGCGGATCGTCGTCGCCGCAACGGCTGCATGGCCCATGGCGTAGCTGATCTGATCAAGTCCCTGGACGACGTCGCCCGCCGCGTAAAGGCCCGGAACGTCGGTTCGTTGCCTGTCATCGACGATCACACATCCCTGATCCGACAGTGTCGCGCCCAACGCGACTGCAAGACTGCCTCGAATATCGCTGCCCAGCGCCGGATAGATCGCGTCGAAGACATGATTGCCGTAGGGCAATGCGACAGCGATCGCGTCATCACGCAGTTCGAAAGCAAGGCAGGGACCATCGAGCAGCTTGATGGCGGCCTGATCGATGCGCGACCGCTGGCGCGCATCGAGATCATGCACGTCCTGAGGCGAGATCAAGGTCACATCCGACGTGAAGCTACGCAGAAATTCCGCCTCGCCCAGTCCGCCGATAGCGTCTCCGATCACGCCGATACGGCGGTCGGTCACCTCAAAGCCGTCGCAAATGGGGCAGTATCTCAGCAGACCGCGCGCCAGCGCCTGGGTATGCATATCATCCGGCATGCTGGCCGGGCGACGGTTCACCACGCCGGTCGCCAGCAGGACCGTCCAAGCCCGCAGGTTTGCGGCGCCAGCCTTCGCGAGGAAATGACCGTTTTCTTTCGTCAACGACGTCACTTCGGCTGACAGATGGCGAGCACCGTAGCGCTTTGCCTGGGCCGACATACGGATAAGGAGCTCAGATCCGGCAATCCCTTCCGGGAAACCGGCATGGTTATGGCTGACCGGAATCCAGCTGGCCCGGCTCTGTCCGCCGTCCACGACTACAACGGACAGATGATATCTTGCCAGATAGATCGCAGCCGTCAGTCCGGCGGGACCGCCGCCTATCACGAGGCAATCCAGCAGCTCCCCTCCGCTGGCGACGTCCCTCTCAGCGGCGACTGACAGCCCGTAGCTGGCCTCAAGGTTCGACGTCATTCGAAGCTCCGGTCATGCTCGACGCTCGCGCAGACGCTGCCATTCACCGTCGCATTCAAAGCGGATGAAATTCGGACCGTTGCGATCCACCCAAGAGGATCTCTGTGATAATTGCCAGATTGCACGAAATCTAATAGACTGTTTTGCGATTCTTGTTGGTGAAAAGAAAAATATGTCATCGACCGGCTTAGTTCGTCTTTCGCACCTGATCGCGATACGACGTGATCTCGATAGATTGGCAAACAACGTTGCCAATCTATCGACGCCGGGTTTCAAGGGTCAGCGCGCCTCTTTCAAGGAACATTTGAAAGAGGCGACTCAATCGGGCAATGAACCGAATGCGAACAAGTATGTCTCACTCGTCGATAACGGGGTCTCCAGGATCAATTTGTCGCAAGGGCAAATCGAATTCACGGGCAATCCGCTCGATGTCGCCATCAAAGGCAACGGTTGGTTCGTCGTAAACACACCCAACGGTAACCGTTATACGCGCGACGGCTCGTTTAAGCTGGACACCCGCAAGAACCGGTTGATTTCTGGCGGTACGGTGGGGCCGGCGCGATTTCGGGATGATGCTGGGCCTCAGGCTGCCT
>FWWL01004435.1_pt1 | contig 23714 bp, 22 predicted proteins | sample 2228331 | NCBI WGS metagenome assembly FWWL01 (sample SAMEA103939775, study PRJEB20133) | metagenome | reverse complement strand
GCGGCGTCGGGCGGCGCGCCGGCGTTCAGGCCGAACGCGAGCAGCTGCCGGATCGCGGCCTTCAGGTTGGCCGGCAGATGCGGTGACTCGAGCGCCCGGCTCAGGTCGGCCAGCAGCGGCCCCTGGCCCGACTGGCGGATCGCCCCGTCGGCGCGTGCGGCCTCCACGGCGCGCTGCATGAGGGGGGCGACAGGGTCCGGCGCCTGCGCCAGCGGCGTGGCGGCTGCGGCCGCCGAGACGGCCTGACCGGTCGCGAGCGGCCCCGGGGGCGGGCCACCGACCGGTGGGGTCGGACCAACGCTCATGGCGCCAGTCTAGCGCGATCGCGGCTGAGTCGCGCCCCGGGCTCGAAACAGGCTGGCGTCGCCTACAGTTCGCCCCGCAGGATCTGGCCCATCTGGTCGGGGTCGATGTTGCCGCCCGACAGCACCAGGCCCACGGTCTTGCCGCCTGACATGTTGACCTTGCCGGCCAGCAGAGCGGCCAGGCCGGCGGCCCCGCCGGGCTCGACCACCAGCTTCAGCACCGAGAACGCATAGCGCACAGCCTCGGCCACCTCGGCGTCGGTCACCACGGCCACGTCGGAAACGTGGCGATGCACGATCGGAAAGGTGAGTTCGCCGGGGCAGGGGGTCTCCAGCGCGTCACACAACGTGCGGTGCGTGGGCGTCATCGGCGTGCGTACGCCGGCCTGCAGCGACTTCAGGGTGTCGTCGTAGCCCGCGGGTTCCGCGCCGATCAGCGCCGTCGAGGGCGACAGCGCCTTCACCGCCGTGGCCACGCCGGCCAGCAGGCCGCCGCCGCTGCAGGGCGTGATCACCACGTCCAGCTTGTCGACGCCGCGCGCGGCGGCCTGCCGAACCAGCTCAAGTCCGGCGGTGCCCTGTCCTGCGATGATGTGCGGGTCGTCGAAGGCCGGGACCATCACCGCGCCGCGCTCGGCGGCGATGGCGGCGGCGATCTTCTCGCGGCTCTCCGTGAGGCGGTCGTAGAACTTCACCTCGGCGCCGTAGCCCCGGGTGGCGTCGGCCTTCACCTTCGGCGCATCGGCCGGCATCACGATCAGCGCGGGCATGCCAAGGAGCTTCGCCGCCAGCGCCACGCCCTGGGCGTGGTTGCCCGACGAGAAGGCGACGACGCCGACCTTCCGCTCGGCCTCGCTCAGCTGCACCAGGCGGTTGTAGGCGCCGCGGAACTTGAACGCGCCCACGCGCTGCAGCGTCTCGAGCTTCAGGAGCACCCGCAGGCCCAGGCGCTCATTCAGCGCCGGGCTCTCGATCAGCGGGGTCTCGACCGCGACGCCCTTCAGGCGTTCGGCGGCGGCCTCGACGTCGGCGAAGGAAATGGCCAGCTCACTCATTTCGCGAACACCATGCTGTCGTCGGCGAAGGCCTTGAACTCCAGCGCGTTGCCGGAGGGGTCGAGGAAGAACATCGTCGCCTGCTCGCCCGGCTGGCCTTTGAAGCGGATGTTGGGCTCGATCACGAACGCCGTGCCCTCAGCTTTCAGCTTGGCGGCCAGCGCCTCCCATTGCGGCAGTGTCAGGATCGCGCCGAAGTGGCGGACCGGAACGTCGTGGCCGTCGACCGCATTGGTGGCCTTGTGCCCCACCTCGTCCGGCGACAGGTGCGCCACGATCTGATGGCCATAGAAGTCGAAGTCGACCCACTCGTCGCTGGATCGACCCTCGGGGCAGCCCAAAAGGTCGCCGTAGAAGGCGCGAGCCTCGCCCAGATCGCGAACCGGGAAGGCCAGGTGAAAGCGCGGAATGTCCATGATCGGCTGATAGCAAGACAGGGCCCTTGAGGGCGAGGGCCAGTTCGTCTACATCGGCGCCGCGCCGGGCGTCCGCCCGCGCTACAATCGATCTCCGCATCCGGTCGAGCACCTGTCGAAGGGCCGCGATGTGTTCTCCGGGCAGGTCGGGAGATCGTATCCAGATGGCCAACGTCACCGTGATCGGCGCCCAGTGGGGCGACGAGGGCAAGGGCAAGCTCGTCGACTGGCTTTCCAACCGCGCCGACGTGGTCGTGCGCTTCCAGGGCGGCCACAACGCGGGCCACACGCTGGTGGTGGGCAATCAGACCTACAAGCTCAGCCTGCTCCCCTCGGGCGTGGTCCAGGGCAAGCTCTCGATCATCGGCAACGGCGTGGTGGTCGATCCCTGGCACCTGCTGAAGGAGATCGAGGGCATCGGCGCCCAGGGCATCAAGATCGGCCCCGAGCTGCTGGTGCTGGCCGACAACGCCTGCCTGATCCTGCCCATCCACCGCGACCTGGACCAGGCGCGCGAGGCGGCCGCGACGAACAAGATCGGCACCACGGGCCGCGGCATCGGTCCCGCCTACGAGGACAAGGTGGGCCGCCGCGCGATCCGCGTCGCCGACCTGGCCGACCGCGAGGCGCTGGAGGCCAAGATCGACCGCCTGCTCGCGCACCACGCGCCGTTGCGGGCGGGCCTGGGCCTGCCGCCGGTGGACGCCGCAGCCCTGCTGGCCGAGCTGGAGGACCTCGCGCCCAAGATCCTGGCCTTCGCCCAGCCGGCATGGCTGAAGCTCGACGGCATCGTGAAGTCGGGCAAGCGCGTGCTGTTCGAGGGCGCGCAGGGGGCCCTGCTGGACGTCGACCACGGCACCTATCCGTATGTGACCTCGTCCAACACCGTGGCCGGCCAGGCCGCCGCGGGCTCGGGCCTGGGGCCCAAGGGGCCCGGCTACGTGCTGGGCATCGTCAAGGCCTACACCACGCGGGTCGGCGAGGGCCCGTTCCCGACCGAGCTGTTCGACGAAGTGGGCCAGCACCTGGGCACGGTGGGCCGCGAGTTCGGCACCGTCACCGGCCGCTCGCGCCGTTGCGGCTGGTTCGACGCCGCCCTCGTGCGCCAGTCGGTGGCGCTGAACGGCATCTCGGGCATCGCGCTGACGAAGCTGGATGTGCTGGACGGCCTGCCCACCCTCAAAATCTGCACGGGCTACCGGCTGAACGGCCAGGACATCGGCTATCTGCCCGCCGGCCTGAAGGCCCAGGGCCAGCTGGAGCCCGTCTACGAAGAGATGGAGGGCTGGAGCGAGACCACGCAAGGCGCCCGCTCGTGGAAGGATCTGCCGGCCAGCGCCGTGAAGTATGTCCGGCGCATCGAGGAGCTGATCGGGGCGCCGGTCGCCTTGCTTTCGACCAGCCCGCAGCGGGACGACACCATCCTGATGCGCGACCCCTTCCACGACTGAGGTTCTGCGTAACGCAGTTTGTCGGTTGCGACGAACGCGGGCTAGAGTGCCGCGGATCGGGGAACGCAGAGTACGGAGCGTGCGGGCGATGCGCCTTGGGGTGGACGCATCAGGGCTGGAGCGCGGGTGACCGCAGCGGCGCCGCCTTTCGAGGGGTCGCCCGCCCGCGCCGTGGATTCCGGCCGGGCGCTCTTCTGGCGTTTGATCTGGATCTACATGCTGGCGACCGGCACCGCGGTCACCGTGTCGATGGGCCTGGGCCTTCTCGGGCTCGAGTTCACGCCCATGCAGTGGCTGAAGTTCTGGATCTGCGTGCCCTTCGCCACCGCGTTCTTCACGTCGATCGACGTGGTGGTGATCCGGTGGCACCTCAAGCCGCTGGCTCCGGTGCTCAGCGCCCTGGACCGGGGTGAGCGCCCGCCGGATGCGGTTCTGGCCGCCGCGGTGGTGCGCGCGCTGAACCTACCCCAGATTTCGGCGGTCCGGGTCACCGTCCTGCACGGTCCGATGGCGACCTTGTCGCTGTTCATAGCCGTCTACGTGATGAACACCTTGATGGGAGCGGGGGTCGCCAACTGGCAGCAGATCGGGCTGGCGGTGCTGATCCTGGTGTTCGCCTCGCCGGCGCACGCGATCTTCGAGTACTTCGCGGTCAGCCGGACCATCGAGCCCATCGTCCAGCGGCTGTCGCGCGAACTGGGCGGCCTGATCCCCGCCGAGCAGCAGGCGGCGCTGATCGAGGTGCCGCTGCGCAGCAAGCTGCTGTTCCTGGCGGTCTTCGTCTGCGCGCTGCCGCTGATCTTCGCGGCCGGGTCGTTCCTCTACAAGTTCGACCGGATGGTCGCGGGGCACGGGTTCGTCCTGCCGGCCGGCGAACTCACCCAGCTCTACATCTGGAGCGGTGCGGTGGTGACCGTCTGCATCATGGGCGCTGTGGCCATGGCCGTGCTGACCTCCAACGAAGTCTCCCGGTCGGCCGCCCGACTGGTTGAGGCGATGCGCCAGGTCGAGCGAGGGCGCCTCGACGACGCCGATGTGGCCGTCCTGACCGCCGACGAGTACGCCCAGATCAACCGCGGCTTCGGCCTCATGCTGGCGTCGCTGCGCGAGGAGCAGCAGATCCTGGAGGTCACCCAGGACCTGGCCGGCGAACTGCTGCTGGAGGTGCTGATCGAGCGGATCATGCACGCGACCACGGGCCTCCTGAACGCCGAGCGGGCCAGCCTCTTCGTCTACGACGAGAAGGCCGAGGAGCTGTTCACCCTCTATGCCGACGGGGTCGAGACGCGCGGCATCCACGTGCCCACCAGTCGCGGCATCGCCGGCGCGGTCTTCACCACCGGCCATGTCGAGAACATCGCCGACGCCTACGAGGACAGCCGTTTCAATCGCGAGGTCGATCAGCGCACCGGCTTCCGCACCCGCAGCATCCTGTGCGTGCCGATCACCAACAAGGCCGGCGCCCGGATCGGCGTGGCCCAGGCGCTGAACAAGAAGGGCGGCGCCTTCACCGCCAAGGACGAGGCCCGTCTCAAGGCCTTCGCCGCCCAGATCGCCGTCAGCCTGGAGAACGCCAAGCTGTTCGACGACGTGCTCTCGATGAAGAACTACAACGAGAGCATCCTGAAGAGCACCTCGAACGGGATCGTCACCCTCGACGCCGAGGGGCGAATCGTCACTGCGAACGACGCCGCCCAGACCCTGCTGGATCAGACCCGCGAGGCCATGGTCGGCCGTACGGCCGGCGACGTGTTCGCCGGCAACCCCTGGGTCCTGGACGGCCTGGCGAAGACCGACGCCAGCGGCGAAACCGTGCTGGCCGTCGACGCCGAGTTGATGAAGTGGTCGGGCGATACGGCCTCTGTGAACCTCACCACCATGCCCCTGATCGACTCCAGCGAGGCCCGCATCGGCTCGATGCTGGTCCTGGAGGACATCACCGAGGAAAAGCGCGTCCGCTCCACGATGAGCCGCTACATGTCGAAGGAAGTGGCCGACCAGCTGCTGTCCGCCGGCGAGGCCGAGCTGGGCGGCAAGGAGCAGAAGGTGACGGTGATGTTCTCCGACGTCCGGAGCTTCACCTCGATCGCCGAAGCGCTGGGGCCGCGCGAGACCGTCTCGCTGCTCAACGACTACTTCACCGAGATGGTCGACGTGATCTTCCGCCACGACGGCATCCTCGACAAATACATCGGCGACGGGATCATGGCCCTCTACGGCTCGCCGTTCCTGGGGCCGAACGACGCCGACAACGCGCTCGCCGCCGCCGACGAGATGATGGAGCGGCTGGCCGCGCTGAACGCCCGACGCGCCGCCAAGGGCGAAGCGCCGCTCGACATCGGCATAGGCTTTTCGACCGGCCCCACCATCATCGGCAACATCGGCTCGGTGCGGCGGATGGAGTACACGGTGATCGGCGACACCGTGAACCTCGCCTCACGCCTGGAGGGCGTCACCAAGCAGTACGGCGCCAAGATCATGCTGTCCGAGATGTCGGTTCGCGACCTCAAGGGCCCTGCCACCCTGCGCGAGATCGACCTGATCCGGGTGAAGGGCAAGGACCGGCCAGTGGCGGTCTACGAGTCGCTCGGCTACCGCGCCCACGAGCCGGCGCTGGGCGCGCTCCTGCAGCTGTTCGCCCAGGGGCTGGCGGCTTACCGCGCCCGCGACTGGGTCGCCGCGTCCCGCGCCTTCGAAGGCGCTCTTGAACTGTACCCCGATGACAGGCCCAGCCAGGTCTATCGCCAGCGCGTCGAACTCCTGGCCGCCACGCCGCCAGACGCCGATTGGGACGGGGTCTGGAATCTCACCGAGAAATAGCTAGCCCAGCATCAGGGGCTGGGCCGGCTCGGCAGCCTCGACGGGCTTCTTGCGGCCGGCGTCGGTGTCCTTTGGCAGGAAGGCCAGCAGCTTCACGGTCCAGGCGTCGGCCAGATCGCGCGTCAGAGGCTGGCCGCTCTGCGTGTGCCGCACCAGGTGCCGGTAGAACTCGGACGCGGCCAGGGTCAGGTGGAAGTCCGTGGCCATCGACTGCAGGGCCGTGGCCTGGGCCAGCATGGCGCGCATGGCCTGCGCCGGATCGCTCTCCGCGGCGGCGGCCGCCGCGCGGATGATCTTCAGGCACTGGTTGATCTTCTGTTGGTATGGCGTTTCGGACCCGTCGGTCTTGCGCTTCAGCGGCCCGGCGTAGTCGCCAGAGTTGAACCTTCGCCGGTCGGGGCCGATGTAGGCCACGCCCTCGACCCAGTCGCGGTCCTTGAGCGTCACGGCCTCCAGCCGGCGCAGGAGGTCCTTCATGCTGTAGGGCTTGCGTAGAAACTCGTGCACGCCGGAGTCGCGCGCCGCCAGGATCATCCCCTGGGTGGCGACGCCGGTGATGGTGATCACCGGAGCTGTCCGGCAAGTCCAGGTCGAGCGGCGCAGCTTGCGCACGAAACCCAGGCCGTCGAACCGCTCGTCGCCCAGACAGACGATGATCAGCTGCGGATCGCACGTCTCGGCGATCTTCTCGGCCCGCCCGTTGTTGGCCGCGATCCAGATGTGGCTGTGACAGATCTCGCGCATGACGTCGTTGAACAGGCGCGCGGAGCCGGGCTCGGGATCCGCCACCAGGATCCGCTTGAGCTTCGGCGCCATCTTTTCGACTAGCCGGCTATCACCATCAAACAAGGACCTACCCCCCGGTAAACGGCGGAATATGTATGCGATATCCGTAAACAGCCGGTGGATGCAGGGGTGCGGCGTAAAGCCACCACGTGCGTCGGGTACCCGAAATGAGCGAACCCCAAGTCGGCCTTGCGAAGTCCGGATTTCGGCGTGGCGGCGCTGCTACAGCAACGCCTTGATGGCTTGGCGAGCGGCATCTGCGAGGTCGGGGCGGGCCAGGGCGAACGCCACGTTTGCGCGGAGCAGGCCCAGCTTGTCGCCGCAGTCGTAGGTCGTCCCCTCGTACTCCAGGGCGTGGAAGTCCTGTGTCTTCATCAGGTTGAACATGCCGTCCGTGAGCTGGATCTCGCCCCCGGCGCCGCGCTCCTGCGTCTCCAGGATGTTGAAGATCTCGGGCTGCAGGATGTACCGGCCCGAGATGAACAGGTTCGAGGGCTCGGTTCCCAGCGGCGGCTTCTCCACCATGCCGGTCATGCGGTTGAGCCGGCCGTCCCGGCCGTCCAGCGCCACGATGCCGTACTTGTGAGTCTCGCCCTCGGGCGCGGGCTCGACGACCACGATGTTGCCGCCGGTCTTCTCATAGGCGGCGACGGCCTGGACCAGGGCGGGCGGACTCGCCTGCATCAGCATGTCGGGCAGCATCACCGCGAACGGCTCGTCGCCGATCACGTGGCGGGCGCACCAGACGGCGTGACCCAGGCCCAGCGGCGCCATCTGGCGGATGAAGCTCATCTGGCCCGGCTGCGGCAGGTCGCGCCGCAGGTCCTCCAGGATCTCGACTTTGCCCTTGGCGGACAGCGCGTTCTCGATCTCGGGTATCGAGTCGAAATAGTCCTCGATGGCGCCCTGGCCGCGGCTGACGATGAAGACCATGTGCTCGATGCCGGCCGCGCGCGCCTCCTCGACGATGTACGACAGGATCGGCCGGTCGACGACGTTCAGAAGGTTCTTCGGCGTGGTCTTGCCGACGGGCAACACCCGGGTCCCCAACCCCGCCACCGGCAGGACCGCCTTGCGCACAGGCTTCGCCATTCACACCCTCCGAAACTTCACCCCGCCAGGCCTCCGTAATGTGTTCCGGGGATGCGGGGGAGAATTTTTGGGGATCGTTCGGCCATCACGATTTTGAGAACTCGCGAAGTTGTGTAACCTCGGATGGTCCAGGGGGATTCACCCCCACGGGGAGCCTATCTCATGAAGCTTCGCATTCTGACGATCGCTACCGCCGGTGTCCTGGCTCTGAGCCTGGCTGCTTGCCAAAAGAAAGAAGAAGCCGCCCCGGCCGAAGCGCCCGCCGCTGACGCCGCTGCTGCTCCGGCCGCCGACGCCGCCGCTGCTCCGCCCGCCGACGCGGCTGCGCCGCCGGCTGACGCCGCCGCCGCTCCGGCTGCTGACGCTGGCGCGATGTCCGCCACGCCGGCCCCGGCCGAGCCGGAAAAGAAGTAAGACTTCTTTTTCCGATCGACGAAATGAGAGGCGGCCGCTCCCCTGGAGCGGCCGTTTTCTTTTTCCTTCCCCGTTGGGGAGGGAGGCAAGCGCAGCGGGCCACGTAGGGAAGTCATGATCTTCCCCGACCTCAGATATCCGGCCCACACTTCCCCACCCTGGCCGCCGAAGGCGGCCTGTCCCTCCCCGTTGGGGAGGGATGATCACTCCACCGTCACCGACTTCGCCAGGTTCCGCGGCTGATCCACATCCGCGCCCTTCAGCACGGCCACGTGGTAGGCCAGGAGCTGGATCGGCGGTGAGTAGACCAGCGGGGCGATCAGCGGGTCGCAGCGTGGGGCGGTCACCACCACCCGTGCGCCGGGCGGGGCGTGCTTCTGGCCTTCGGGGTCCGTGATGAAGACCACCTGGCCGCCGCGCGCCATCACCTCGCTCATGTTGGACGCCGACTTCTCGAAGTAGCTGTCGAAGGGCGCCAGGATCACGATCGGGGTCTGTTCATCGACCAGGGCGATGGGGCCATGCTTCAGCTCGCCCGCCGCATAGCCTTCGGCGTGGATGTAGCTGAGCTCCTTCAGCTTCAGCGCGCCTTCGAGGGCCAGCGGGTACATCGGGCCGCGGCCCAGGTAGAGCACGTCGCGGGCCTTGGAGACCTCCAGGGCGACGCTCTTCACCGCCTCTTCCAGTTCGATCGACTCGGCCAGCAGGCGCGGCGCCTCGAGCAGAAGGCGGACCAGCCGTTGCTCCTCGGCCGCGTCGATCCGGCCCCGGGCGCGGGCGGCGGCCACCGCCAGCGCGGTCAGCACGGCGACCTGGGCGGTGAAGGCCTTGGTGGACGCCACGCCGATCTCGGGACCGCAGTGGATCGGCCAGACCACGTCGACCTCACGGGCCATGGTGGATTCCTGGGCGTTCACGATGGCCGCGCTCTTCATGCCCTTGGCCATGCAGTAGCGCAGCGCGGCGAGCGTGTCGGCAGTCTCGCCCGACTGGCTGACGGCGATGACCAGCGCGCCGGACCGCAGCGCCGGCTGGCGGTAGCGGAACTCAGAAGCGATCTCGACGTCGACGGGCAGGTCGGCCAACTGCTCGATCAGGTACTTGCCCATCAGGCCCGCGATGTAGGCGGTGCCGCAGGCCACGATCTGGATGCGTTCGAGCGCAGCGAAGTCGATGCCGCCGGGGACCGAGGCCTGACCGGTCAGCGTGTCCACATAGGCCGCGATGGTGCGCTGGCACCCCTCGGGCTGATCGTGGATCTCCTTCTCCATGAAATGGCGGTAGTTGCCCTTCTCGACCAGGGCGGCCGAGGTGGGAACAGTGCGGATCGCGCGCTCCACCTTCTTGCCGGCCGAGTCGTAGATCTGGGCCGAGGTGTGGTCGATGGCGACGAAATCGCCCTCGTCCAGGTAGGCGACGCGGTTGGTGAAGGGCCCGACCGCCAGCGCGTCAGAGCCGATGAACATCTCGCCGTCGCCATAGCCCACCACCAGCGGACTGCCGCGGCGGGCGCCCATCACCAGGGTGTCGTGGCCGTCGATCAGCACCCCCAGGGCGTAGGCGCCGGCCAGCTGGTCGAGTGTGGCCTTCAGCGCCTCGGTCGGCGCCTTGCCGGAGGAAAGCTCGTGGTCCAGCAGGGCGGCGATCACCTCGGTGTCGGTGTCACTCTCGAAGGTCTTGCCCGCGGCCTTCAGGCGCTCCCGGATCTCGGCGTAGTTCTCGATGATGCCGTTGTGGACCAGGGTCACCCGGCCCGAGGTGTGCGGGTGGGCGTTACGCACGGTCGGCGCGCCATGGGTGGCCCAGCGGGTGTGGCCGATGCCCACGGTGGCGTTCAGCCCGTCGGCGGCCAGAACCTCTTCCAATGCCCTGATCTTGCCGGCGGCCCGACGGCGCTGGACCCTGCCGTCCACAACGCCCGCCACGCCCGCGGAATCATAGCCGCGGTACTCCAGGCGTTTGAGGCTCTCGATCAGTCGCTCCTGCACGGAAGAAGCGCCGACAATGCCGATGATCCCGCACATGTGGCCGTGGCGTCCTTTGCTATAGACTTGCGAATCCCGGAACGAATCCGTGGGTCGCGCTGAGCGATTGGCGCCTTTAGCATTAGCAAAGTCCGCGTCGACTAAATCTCAGTTTCGGATCGTTTCCAGAGCATCTTCGACGGATATCCCATGAGTAAGCGCGCCTATTTCGGCACCGACGGCATCCGCGGCGAGGCCAACCGCCATCCCATGACCGCCGAGGTAGCCCTGCGGGTCGGCATGGCCGCCGGCAAGCATTTCATGTCGCGCGATGAGCGGCGCCACCTGGTGGTGATCGGTAAGGACACCCGGCTGTCGGGCTACATGATCGAGCCGGCGCTGGTCGCTGGGTTCACCAGCGTGGGCATGGACGTGCGCCTGTTCGGCCCGCTGCCGACGCCGGGTGTGGCGATGATGACGCGGTCCCTGCGCGCCGATCTGGGCGTGATGATTTCAGCCTCGCACAATGCCTTCACCGACAACGGCATCAAGCTGTTCGGCCCCGACGGCTACAAGCTGTCGGACGAGCAGGAGCTGGCCATCGAGGCCCGCATGGGCGAGGGTCTGGAGACCAACCTAGCCGGTCCCGCGGACCTGGGTCGCGTGCAGCGGATCGACGACAGCCAGGCCCGCTATATCGAGATCGCCAAGGCCACGTTCCCGCGTCGGCTGAACCTGTCGGGCATGCGCATCGTCATCGATTGCGCCAATGGCGCGGCCTACAAGGTGGCGCCCGAGGCGCTCTACGAGCTGGGCGCCGAGGTGATCCGGGTGGGGGTGAACCCCAACGGCTTCAACATCAACGAGGAGTGCGGCTCGACCGCGCCGGCCGCCATGCAGAAGGCGGTGAAGGAGTACCGCGCCGACATCGGGATCGGTTTGGACGGTGACGCCGACCGGCTGGTGATCTGCGACGAGAGAGGCCACCTGGTCGACGGCGACCAGATCATGGCGCTGATCGCCGCCGACTGGAGCCGGCGTGAGAAGCTGCGCGGCGGCGGCGTGGTGGCCACCGTGATGTCCAACCTGGGGCTGGAGCGGTTCCTGGCCGCCAAGGGGCTGAAGCTGGAGCGGACCCAGGTGGGCGACCGCTATGTGATGGCCCGCATGCGCCAGGGCGACTTCAACCTGGGCGGCGAGCAGTCGGGGCACCTGATCCTGTCGGACTTCTCCACCACCGGCGACGGCCTGCTGGCGGCTCTGCAGGTGCTGGCGGTGCTCAAGGAGAGCGACAAGCCGATGAGCGCTCTGGCCCGTCAGTTCGAGCCGGTCCCGCAGAAGCTCGAGAACGTGCGCTTCGCGGGCGGCAAGCCGCTGGAGAACGAGGCCGTGAAGGCGGTGATGGCCGACGCCGAGCAGCGCCTGACCGGCACGGGCCGACTGGTGGTCCGCGCCTCGGGCACCGAACCGCTCATCCGCATCATGGCCGAGGCCGACGACGAAGACCTGGTCAGACAGGTGATCAAGGAGATCGCCGGCGCCGTGAAGAAGGCGGCGGCTTAAGTCCGCGCGAGTACGCCTCCACGGCCGATCTGGATGCGCTGCAAAGCTGCAAAACGGTGCTGCAAAGGTGCTGATTGTGCGGCCTGACGGCTGAACCTAATTCCACGCCTCCCCCGAACGACGGCCCGCCAGAGGCCGCGTTGTCCAAGAAGGTGTGTGTCCATGAACCGTATTCTGAAGTGGGCCGGCTATGGCCTGGCCGGCGTCGCGGGCGCTTGCGTGCTCGCCGTCGGCGGCGCCTTCGTCGTGTCCGAGGCGATGATCCGCTGGCCGGCGGCCAGACCGCAGGCGACGCTGGTGGCGTCCACCGACCCCGGCGCGGTCGCGCGCGGCCGCAAGGTGGCGAAACTGAATGGCTGCCACGACTGCCACGGCCAGCAGCTGGAAGGCCTGCTGTTCTACGACGAGATGCCGATCATCAGGGCCTGGGGCCCCAACCTCAGCCGCATCCTCGCCCGGCAGTCTGACGCCGACTTCGACCGCGCCGTGCGTCATGGCGTGGCGGCGGACGGGCGGCGGTTGTGGATCATGCCGTCCAGCGCCTTCGCCCACCTGAGCGACCAGGAGATGGCCGACCTGATGGCCTATCTGCGCACCTACAAGCCCACCGGCGAGACGCAGCCCCGCTTCCAGGTCGGCCCGGTCGGCCGGCTGGGCGTGCTGCTGGGCCAGTTCAAGTCGGAGCCGGATGCGATCGCCGCCAACGGCGCTCTTAAGCTTGAAGACATGGGCCCGGAGCACGCGGTGGGCCGCCAGGTGGCGCGGGCCTGTGTGGAGTGCCACGGCCAGAAGCTGGAGGGCGGCGGCCTCCTGAAAACGCCCAACCTGAACATCGCGGCGTCATACGACCCGGCCGACTTCGAGCGCCTTCTGCGCACGGGCGTCGCGGCGGGCGACCGCAAGCTGGGCCTGATGTCGGACGTGGCGCCGGCGCGGTTCAATGCGCTGAGCTCGCAGGAGATCGCCGCTCTGCAGGCCTACCTGAAGGCCCGCGCCCAGCGCCAGTTCGCCGCCTCCGAACGGCCATCCACGCCGTAAACCCTACCGTTGCGACAACCCTAGCGAACGGTGAAATGTTGTGTCATCGTCCACACAATTCACCCGGCTCGACCTGGGTGGCTCGACAGAGAAGACGGACTTGGGAGGATACATGCGGCGCGATCTCGCCTTCTCGGGCGTGGCGCGGCACGCCGAGCGGCCCGCCCGCTCCATCGCGTGCCTTGCCTTCGTGGCTCTCCTCGGCGTGGCTTTCTGGGCTGGCGCCGTTTGGATCGCCGAGCAATTCATGCAGACGCCGGGGCTGTTCTAGGCCCTGCCTAGACCTTCCGAGGCGCTGCGTTCCGCTTGCGGATGATCGAGAAGCGCAGGCTCGATCCCGCTACGGCGTCGCATAGCGGCCAGAAGTCCTGCACCACCCGCACCTCCGCGCCTGCCGCCGTGAGCGCCGCCAGGGAGTCGTCAATGTGCGTCATGCCGAGCGGCGTGACGCTCTCCCGCGAGATCCAGTAGCCCGCCTCAGGCAGAGCATCCGTGAAGGTCTCGGGCGGCATCTCGTAGAGAGCCAGCCGCGCCGAGCGCACCCGATCCAGCCAGACCGCCTCGAACGCCACCACATGGCGCGCGGCCCCCAGGAACCGCTCGCGGTCGCGCTCGGTGGTCGAGTCCTTGGCGCGAAAGCAGATGCGTGGGCAGTCGCGGGGCAGCAGGTAGTTGGGCAGAAAGGGCTCCGCCAGCGCCCATACGGCCGTGCCGATGACACCGGCGTCGGTGGATGGCGACGGTCGGGGGTCGAACCGCGCGATCCCGGCGTTCTCACTGACGTGGAACAGCCGGGGCGTCATCGGCTCAGCGCCCGACGCTGACGTACTCGAAGCCGCGGGCCTGCATGTCGGCCGGCTTGTAGATGTTGCGCAGGTCGACCAGCACCGGCTTGTTCATGAGCAGTTTGATGCGATCGAGGTCGAGCGCCCGGAACTGATCCCACTCGGTGATGATCACCAGCACGTCGGCGCCCTCGGCCACGGCGTAGGGATCGTCCTTGAAGTCGACGTCTTTCAGCATCTGGCGCGCCTCGTGCCCTTCGGGATCGAACGCCTGGATCTTCGCGCCCTTGTCCTGCAGCGCCGGGATGATGGCCAGGGACGGCGCGTCGCGCATGTCGTCGGTGTTGGGCTTGAACGTCAGGCCCAGGATGCCGACGGTCTTGCCCTTCACGTCGCCGTCCAGCGCCTTGACCACCTTGCGGGCCATGGCGCGCTTGCGCTCGTCGTTGACCTTGACCGTGGTCTCCACCAGCTCGACGGGCGCGCCGGCGTCGCGGGCGGTGCGGACCAGCGCGATGGTGTCTTTCGGGAAGCAGCTGCCGCCATAGCCGGGGCCGGCGTTCAGGAACTTGCCGCCGATGCGGCCGTCCAGGCCGATGCCCTTGGCCACCTGCTGCACGTCGGCGCCCACGGCCTCGCACAGGTCGGCCATCTCGTTGATGTAGGTGATCTTCAGCGCCAGGAAGGCGTTGGCGGCATACTTGATCAGCTCGCTGGTGCGGCGGCTGGTGAACAGGATCGGCGTCTCGTTCAGGTACAGCGGACGGTACAGCTCGCGCATCACCGCCTGGGCGCGCTCGTCCTGGGTGCCCACCACCACGCGGTCGGGCCGCTTGAAGTCCTCGATCGCCGCGCCCTCGCGGAGGAACTCCGGGTTCGAGACGATGGCCACGTCGGCGTCGGGCCGCACACGCTTGAAGATGGCCTCGATCTCGTCGCCGGTGCCCACCGGCACGGTCGACTTGGTGACCACCACGGTGAAGCCCTGGACCAGGCCCGCGATCTCCTCGGCGGCCGCGTAGACGTAGGAGAGGTCGGCGTAACCGTCGCCGCGCCGCGAGGGCGTGCCCACGCCGATGAAGACCGCGTCGGCCTCCTTGATCGCCTGGGTGGCGTCGGTATCGAAGAACAGCCGGCCGGCTTTCACGTTCTGCGCGACCAGGGTGTCGAGCCCCGGCTCATAGATGGGGATTCCGCCGCCGCGGAGTTGCTCGATCTTGCCCGCATCCTTGTCGATGCAGGTGACCGTGTGGCCGAAGTCGGCGAAACAGGCTCCGCTGACGAGGCCCACATAGCCTGTCCCGATCATCGCAACGCGCATTCAGAACTCCCTCGAAGGCAGCGCCTTTCAACATGGGCTGCAGGCTGCCGCAACGGCACAACGGTTTTGCGCTGCAGCAAAATCCGCGCCGCGCCGGTGAATGTTCAGATTTCCTGGTTGTACTTGCCCACTTCGGGGCGTTTCGCGAGGCGGGGTTTCACTTCCTCGTGGAACAGGCGGCGCATGTCGTCCTCGGACTGGGTGCTCTCGACGACCACCACCACCTCGGGCTTGTTGGACGAGGCGCGCACCAGCACCCAGGAGCCGTCCTCCAGCGCCACGCGGACGCCGTTGACGGTGATCAGGTCGACGATCTTGCGGCCCAGGATGGTCCCGCCCGCGTCGCGCAGCGCGGTGTACTCGGCCACCACGCTATCGACCACGCCGTACTTCACCTCGTCGGCGCAGTGCGGGCTCATGGTCAGCGAGGTGTAGGCCACCGGCAGCGCCTTCTTCAGGTCGCTGAGCTTCTTACCGGGATTGCGGTCCAGCATGGCCAGGATCGCGGCGGCAGCCACCAGGCCGTCGTCATAGCCGCGCCCGATCGGCGGGTTCATGAAGAAGTGGCCGCTCTTCTCGAAGCCGGCCAGGGCGCCCAGCTCGGCGGTCTTGCGCTTGATGTAGCTGTGGCCGGTCTTCCAGTAGACGGTCTTGGCGCCGTTGGCCTTCAGCACCTCGTCGGTGGCGAACAGGCCGGTCGACTTCACGTCGACCACGAACGTCGCGTCCTTGTGCAGATACGAGAGATCCCGCGCCAGCATCAGGCCAATCTTGTCGGCGAAGATCTCCTCGCCCTCGTCGTCCACCACCCCGCAGCGGTCGCCGTCGCCGTCGAAGCCCAGCGCCAGGTCGGCGCCGGTGCTGCGCACCATCTCGGCCATGGCATGCAGCATGACGCTGTCTTCGGGGTTCGGGTTGTACTTGGGGAAGGTCCAGTCGAGCTCGCAGTCCATCTCGATCAGGGTGGCGACGCCCATCTTCAGCAGAGCCTGCGGCGCGAACGCGCCGGCCGTGCCGTTGCCGCAAGCGGCCACGACCGTGAGCGGGCGCTTGAGCGTGACCCGCGACGCCGCGTCGGCGATGTAGCGTTCCGCCACGCCGGCTATGTGAGCCACCGAGCCGCCGGGCCGCTGTTCCCATTTGCCGCCGAGGACGAGCTCCTTCAGCCGGCCCATCTCGTCGGGGCCGAAGGTGAGGGGACGCTGGGCGCCCATCTTCACGCCGGTCCAGCCGTTCTCGTTGTGGCTGGCGGTGACCATCGCCACGCAGGGCGCGTCCAGGTCGAACTGGGCGAAGTAGGCCATCGGCGAGACGGCCAGCCCGATGTCCAGCACCTCGCAGCCCGCGGCGACCAGACCGATGGTCAGGGCCTGCTTGATGGACAGCGAATACGATCGGTAGTCGTGTCCGACCACAATCCGCTTCTGGCCCATCTCATGGATCAGCGTGCCCAGGCCCAGGCCCAGCGCCTGGATGCCCAGCAGGTTGATCTCGGGCCCGAACAGCCAACGCGCGTCGTATTCGCGGAAGCCCGTCGCCTTCACCAGCGGAGTGATCTCGTAGTCCCAGGTGTTGGGAACCAGGTCGGCGCGGGGAACGGGCAGCATCGGGACTCCGGGGGAAGCGGCGTGTCGGGCGCGTGTTTAGCCCGGCGGATAGCGGGGGCGCCACTGCGGAAGCCTTAACGGCGAGAACGTGTTCCGCGGCCGATGCGCCGGCGCCCCTCTCTCGCAACGGGAGGAGGCGGGCCGGGAGCGGCTACATCACCCCGGCGCGGAGCAGGTCGTGGACGTGCAGGATACCGACGGGCTTGCCGTCGTCGACCACGAACAGGACGGTCACGGCCGGCGCCGGGTCGCTCATCAGGGCCAGGGCCTCGCCGGCCAGCATGCCGGGCGGGGCGGTCTTGCGGGGGCCGGGGGTCATGACCTCGCCGGCGGTGTGATCCAGCAGGCCCACGATGTGGCGGCGCAGGTCGCCGTCGGTGATGGCGCCCAGCAGGCGGCCCTGGGGGTCGACGACGCCGACGATCCCCCAGCGCTTTTCCGTCATCACCAGCAGGGCCTTCTGCATCGGCGTCTCGGGTGCGACCAGCGGCAGCTCCTCGCGGCCGTGCATCAGGTCGGCCGCCGTTCGCAGCATCGCCCCCAGCTTTCCGCCCGGGTGCAGCACCTTAAAGTCCTTGGGCTGGAAGCCGCGCCGCTCCAGCAGCGCTACGGCCAGCGCGTCGCCCATCGCCATCTGCAGCGTGGTGGATGTGGTGGGCGCGTTCACCGCGTCGGTGGCCTCGGGCGCGTCGGGCAGGAGGAGCACGATGTCGGAGGCCCGGGCCAGCGTGCCGTCCGGCGCGGCGGTCAGGGCGATCAGCGGGATGTCGAAGCGGGCGGCGTAGGCGATGACGTCGGCCAGTTCACGGGTCTCGCCGGTCTTCGAGAGCGCCAGGATCACGTCGTCGGCGCCGATCATGCCCAGATCGCCATGGCTGGCCTCGCTGGGGTGAACGAACATCGCCGCGCTGCCGGTCGAGGCGAGGGTCGCGGCGATCTTGCGCGCGACGTGCCCCGACTTGCCGATGCCGGTGCAGACGATGCGCCCACTTCTTGGCTTGTCCTGCGCCGTGAACAGGGTTTCGACCGCCTGGGCGAAGGGCTCGGCGAGGTCGGCGGCCATTCGGACCAGCGCCTCGGCCTCGGTTTCCAGCACGCGCCGACCGACGGCGATGGTGTCTTTCAGCGTCATGGGGCCAGGTTCTTCACTGGGAGGGCGCGATCGCCTGGTTCTGAATGTTGCGGACCGCCTCGCGCGCCTGGTCCACGCGGCGCTGGGCGGCCTCAGTCTCCCGCCGCATCGCGGCCTGGCGTTCGGCGGTGCGCTGCACGGGTTCGTGGCCGAACGGGGCGGGCGAGCGGTCGCCCAGGCCCTGCGGCCAAACGAGGGCCAGCGCGACGGCGGCGATGGCGCAGAGCGCCAGCATCGGCAGGTAGAAGCGGTCGAGCATCGGCCCGCTATAGCCCGGCTCGCCTTGACGCCCTAGGCCCTAGTGCTCTAGCCGACCGGTCCCGCCTCGAAGGAGCAACCGCCTTGCCCACCCTGATCCTGCTGCGTCACGGCCAGAGCCAGTGGAACCTGGAAGACCGCTTCACCGGCTGGGTCGACGTCGACCTCACGGCGCAGGGCGAGGCCGAGGCGAAGAAGGGCGGCGAGCTGATCAAGGCCGCCGGCATCGCGATCGACCGGGTGTTCACCTCGGTGCTGACGCGGGCCATTCGCACGTCCTGGCTGGCGCTGGGCGCGGCGGGACAGGCGTTCGTGCCCGAGGTGAAGGACTGGCGGCTGAACGAGCGCCACTACGGCGGCCTGACCGGCCTCAACAAGACCGAGACGGCGGCCAAGCATGGCGCCGACCAGGTGAAGGTCTGGCGCCGCAGCTACGATATTCCGCCGCCGGAACTGGCGCCGGGCGGCGAGTTCGATTTCTCGAAGGACCGCCGTTACGCGGGCCTGGACCTGCCCTCGACCGAGAGCCTCAAGACCACTCTGGTGCGCGTACAGCCCTATTGGGACGCCGAGATCGCGCCCTGCCTGCGGGCCGGCGAGACCCTGCTGGTCGCGGCGCACGGCAACTCGCTGCGGGCGATCGTGAAGGTGCTGTTCGGCGTGTCGGACGACGACATCGTCCACGTCGAGATCCCCACCTCGAACCCGCTGGTGATCGAGCTGGACGCCAACCTGAAGCCGACGGCGGCGCGCTACCTGGATGAAAGCCGCGCGACGGCGATCCCGGCGGTCTAGGACGCGACGAGACCAGCCCTTCCGCCTCGCGCGGCGAGCCCCCATCATGGCGCCATGAGCGACGAGGACTTCATGGCGCGCGCCATCGCCCTGGCGCAGACACACGTCGGCCGGACGGGCGACAATCCGTCGGTGGGCTGCGTGCTGGCCAGGGACGGCGTCGTCGTGGGCGAGGGCGTCACCAGCGTGGGCGGAAAGGTTCACGGCGAGGAAAACGCTCTGACCGCGGCGGGCGAGGCGGCGCGCGGGGCCACGGCCTATGTGACGCTCGAGCCGTGTGCGAAACGCTCGGCGGGCGGGCTGTCGTGCAGCGAGCGGCTGGTGGCGGCGGGCGTCGTCCGGGTGGTTATCGCCTGCGGTGATTCGTCGGTCTACGCCGCCGGCGAAGGCGCCCGCCGGTTGCAGGCCGCGGGCATAATCACCGATCAGGGGTTGTTGCGGAGCGTCGCCGAGCCCCTTTATGCGGCGTATCGGCCGGCGCAAGGCCCTGGAAAGTCGCCGTTAATCCCGCGGACCTAGCATGGTTCACGACGCCTATTCGTAAGCCTAGCAAGGCCATGCCCTCCGACAACGCCAGAGAGCTCGTGAACGCCCGCCTGAGCCAGGCGGTGGTCGACGCGATCTGCGCGCGCCACGATCGGCTGTGGAGTTCCAAACCGGGAGGCGCCCGGGCGGTCTTCGCGTTCAAGGACCTGTCGGGCGTGACCCTCGAAGGGCGCAATCTCTGCGACGCCGACTTCACCGGCGCGATCATGAACGACTGCAACCTGCGGGGCGCGCGGCTCGACAACGCCACGCTGTTCTGCGCCGACCTGAGTGGCGCCGATCTGCGCGAGGCCTCGCTGCGCCGGGCCGACCTGCGCGGCTCCTGCATGCGCAACGTGAACCTGACGGGCGCCGACCTGTTCGAGGCCGACCTGCGCGAAGGCACGCTGGCCGCCGGCAGCCGCGAGTTCGGCTTCCGCAAACTCGAGATCGGCGCGCCCAATTCCGGCGAACTGCAGGGCGCGATCCTCGCCGGCGCCAACCTTGAGCGTTCGCGCCTGTCCGGCGCCATGGCCGTGCGGGCGGACTTCACCGACGCGATCATGAAGGACGCCAAGCTCATCCGGGCGAACCTGAAGCAATGCTCGATGCGGGGGGCCAACCTGTCGGGCGCCGATCTGTCCGGCGCGGACCTGGCCGGCGCCGACCTGCGCGACGCCATCCTGGTAGGTGCGCGGACGGTTTCGTGGAACGTCACCGAGTGCAACATGACCGGCGTGCTGACCGACGCGCCGTCAGGCCGCGCGCTCTGCGACCTGCCTTACGGCGAGATGCTGAAGGAGCACGCCCGCTGGTGCGAGACCGGGGGCGCCGAGGGCAAGCCGTCGTCGTTCGACAACGCCGACCTGCGTGGCCTGGCGGCGGTCCGCGGCTACAACCTGACAGCGCTATCGGCCAAGCAGGCCGTCTTCTACGGCCTCGACATGGAGGGCGTGCAGCTCCAGGGCGCCCAGCTCGAGGGGGCGGACCTGCGGAACTGCACCCTGCGCCGCGCCGATCTGCGCGGTGCGCGGCTGGCGGGGGCGAAGCTGTCGGGCGCCGACCTGCGCGAGGCTCAGATGGGTCCGTTGCTGCTGGGCTCGGATCGGGTGCTGCCCTGCAACCTTACGGGCGCGCAGCTCAAGGGCGCCGACCTGACCTGCGCCGATGTGCGCCATGCGCTGTTCGTCGACGCCGACGTCAGCCGCGCCAACTTCTCGGGCGCGATGCTGAAGCAGGCCGATTTCACCCGCGTCCAGCGCCACGGCGCCCGCGGGCTGGAAGACATCATCTGATATGAAAAAGGGCGGCGCCCCTCCGGGGGACGCCGCCGATTTTCGCCTGACAGGGCGCTTACGCGGCCTTTTCGCCTTCGATCAGGCTGCCTTGAACGCCGGTCGTGATGGCGATCGTGCGGGGCTTCAGCGCCTCGGGAAGCTCGCGCTTCAGGGCGATGGAGAGCAGGCCGTCCGCCAGGTTGGCGTCGGTCACGACCACATAGTCGGCCAGCTGGAAGCGGCGCTCGAAGTTCCGCTCGGCCAGGCCGCGGTGCAGATACGTCTTGGCTTCGTCGTTGGCGGCCTTCCGGCCGGTTACGGTAAGGAGGTTTTCCTTCACCTCGACGTTCAGCTCTTCGGGACGGAAGCCGGCCACCGCGATGTCGATGCGGTAGGCGTTCTCGTCGGTGCGCTCGATGTTGTAGGGCGGATAGCCGGCGGCGCCATCAGCAGCGGCCGTCTCGAGCAGGTTCGCCAGGCGGTCGAAGCCGACGACGGAGCGATACAGGGGGGAAAAGTCAATCGTACGCATGCGGTCACATCCCTCTTTCAAAGCAAGGTTGCGGTTCTGATTGGACCTGTGGCGACCCGAAATCGGCCTCGCCTGCAGCCCAGGAGGCCCGGACATCCAGCGCCTCCGCCGATTGAGTTAGGGGGCCGGATTCGAGCGTTCAAGGGCTGTTCGCGTATGAATTCGCGCTCTAGGTTGCCGCACCCAACCAGGAGGAACTCCCCCATGCTCCGCTTTGCTTCGGCCTGCGCCGTGGCCGTCGCTCTCTCGGTCGCCGCGCCCGCCCAGGCTGCTGACGCCCAACTCAAGTCCGCTGTCGCCGGCGCCCAGCGCGCCCCTGAGCACAAGGCTCGCGACGCCGCCCGCAACCCCGAGGCCACGCTGACCTTCTGGGGCGTGAAGCCCAAGCAGACCGTGATCGAGCTGTCCCCCGGCAGCGGCTACTGGACTGAGATCCTGGCGCCCTACGCCAAGGCCACGGGCGGAACCTACTATGCGACCGGCGCCGACCTGGCGAACCCGCAGATCTCGGAAGGCGCCAAGGCGGCGCGGGCCAACTTCGAGAAGAAGTATGCCGACACCGCCAAGTTCGGCGAGGTGAAGGTCATCGGCTTCGGTCCGGTTTCGGGCCCGCTGGGCGCACCGGGTTCGGCCGACATGGTCATCACCGCGCGCAACCTGCACAACTGGGCGCCCAACGCGGCCTTCCTCGACAAGGTGCTGAAGGATGTTCACGCGGTCCTGAAGCCCGGCGGCGTCCTGGCGGTCGAGGAGCACCGGTCGGATCCGAAGCCGTCCGCGCCCAAGTGGTCGACCGGCTACATGAGCCAGGCCGAGGTGATCGCCATGGTCGAGAAGGCCGGCTTCAAGCTGGCGGCCAAGTCCGAGGTGAACGCCAACCCCAAGGACACCAAGGACCATCCGTTCGGCGTGTGGACGCTGCCGCCCTCGCGCTGGACGACCGCGGGCGGGCGCGGTTCGGACCCGAACTTCGACCGCACCAAGTACGACGCGATCGGCGAGAGCGATCGGATGACGCTGAAGTTCGTGAAGGTGGGCTGACCGCGCGCCTTTGACCTTGCGACCCACGGCGCCGACGCTGGCGTCGTGGGTTCGCCACAGGCGCCCGGATGGCGCTCAAGGTCGTCAAACCTGCGTAACGTCGTCACGGGCGGTTTACACAGCCACCGGGCGCAGCGAAGCTCGCCGCGCGATTCAGGAGAGCCGCTGGGGCCATGGCCACTCTCGAGGAGTTGACGGACCGCATCCGCCGCGCGGCCGCGTCCGGCGACGGCCTTGACCGTACGGTCAAGCTGGACCTGCGCGGCGAGGGCGTGATCCACGTCGATGGCGCATCGGTGACAAACGACGACCGGCCCGCCGACCTGACCGTTTCGGTCAGCCGCGCCGACCTGGTCAGGCTGGGCAAGCGCGAACTGGACCCGATGAAGGCCGTGATGACCGGCCGCATGAAGCTCTCGGACATGGGCCTGGCGTTCAGCCTGCAGCCCAAGATCCAGGCGCTGTTCGAGAGGGCCGTCTAGGCGCCCCGATGCTTGAGCCTGCCCCCCTCGTCGATATCCCCGAAGCGCCGGTTCCGCCGGGCGCCGAAGCCGATTGGTTCACAGGCGCTGGCGGCGCGAGGCTGCGCGCGGCGCTGTTCACGCCCAAGGGCCGCGCCCGCGGCTCGGTGGTGCTGTCGGGCGGCCGCACCGAGCCGATCGAGAAGTATTTCGAGGTGATCGGCGAGTTCATGGACCGGGGCTTCGTCGTGCTGGCGCATGACTGGCGCGGACAGGGGCTGTCTGCGCGCGAGTTGGGCGACCGGCTGAAGGGCCATGCCAAGGGTTTCAAGACCTTCCTTGAGGACTACCGACGTCTGCTGGCCGCCTATGAGGAGCGGCTGCCGAAGCCGTGGATCGCGGTGGGCCACTCGATGGGCGGCTGCCTGACCCTGCTGGCGCTGGCGAACGGCGAGCGGCGGTTCGCCGGCGCCTGCCTTTCGGCCCCGATGCTGGGGCTGCGCCTGGGCAATGTTCCGCAGGCGGCGGCCATCGCGCTGACCTCCCTGAACATCAGTTTGGGCCAGGGCGGGCGCTACGCCCGCAACGATCCCGGTAAGCCGTTCGACGACACCTTCGACGGCAATGTGCTCACCCACGATCGCACACGCTTCGATCGTTATCGGGCCCAGGTCCGGGCCAATCCCGATCTGGCGCTGGGCGGCCCCACCTGGGGCTGGCTGGACTTCGCCTTCAAGGCCATGGCGGCCCTGGCCAAGCCCGAGCGCTTGAGAAACGTGACCATTCCGGTCGAAATCGTTTCCGCCAGCGACGACGCCCTCGTCGACAACCTTGCCCAGGCCGCCGCGGCCCGGAACCTGCCTCAGGGACGCCTGATCACCGTTCCGGGCGCCCACCACGAAATCCTGATGGAGACGGACGACATGCGTAACATCTTCTTGCGAGTGTTCGACGCGCTCACCGGCAAGGCTGCGCCGAAGCCCGCCGAGGCTCCGAAGCCCGCCCCGGCGCCTGCCGCCGCCGCCCCCGCGCCCAAGCCTGAGCCGGCCCCCGCGCCGGTGGCGGAAGCGCCGAAG
>FWWL01004434.1_pt1 | contig 23720 bp, 21 predicted proteins | sample 2228331 | NCBI WGS metagenome assembly FWWL01 (sample SAMEA103939775, study PRJEB20133) | metagenome | reverse complement strand
GTCGCGCCGCTATGGGATCAGCCGCGAACGCGTGCGCCAAATCGAAGTGCGCGCCTTTGAAAAGCTGCAAAAGCGTGTGCGAGAGCTCGCCAAAGAGCGCGGCTTGCTCCCCCGGCCGCATTAGGATTTTTTTGATATCGTCCCGCTTTTTCCGGCACCGGCTCTGCGAAAAGGCCCCGGGGGTCGCCGTCTCTTCTGAGGTGACCCGCCGCGTTGGCCTGTTCCGTTTTTCGGCATCGCCGCTTCATGCCGTTGTCGGTCTCCCCCGCGCAGGCTTGTTCCACGTTCGCCTTGCTATCGCTCGTCTTACCCGAAGCGCAAACCCATTTGTCGCTCGCGATCTTTCTCAGATCAGCAGCGCCCTGGCCAAAAGACCGCAAAGGACAATGCAAAAGATGCGACGTGGTCGGCTCCTTCGTCAGATCCGACTTCCGCCCCCTTCGCGAAAGACCTGACTAACAACTGTGCCTGGCGGCCGAACGGTCAGGGTTTCTGCTGGGGTGACCGTTTCAACGGGCAGATCGGTGACGGCGAGCGGATGATGCGGAGGACGCCAACGCGCATCGCGGCGTTTAGGTCGGTGGCAGAGATCCAACCGGCCGGATCCGATACCTGCGCCCGCGCGCCGCGCGGGCAGGCATAGTGCTGGGGACAGAGCAATTTCGACCAGCTCGGCGATGGCACGACCGGACCCGCGCGTGACCCCGCAGCGCGTGCCCGGCCTGCGCGACGTCATCGATCTCGCGACGGCACGCACCGGCAGCCCCTGCGCCCTTCTCGCCAGCGGTCGCGTGTGCTGCTCGGGCGGAAACCACGAAGGCCAGCTCGGCACTGGCTCGACGGAACTGTTTATCCCCCGGCCTGCCGCCGTGCGCGGCCTGCCCCCGGTCGTCGGGCTGAGCGGGCCTCACGCCCATTACTGTGCCTGGACAGAAGAGGGTCGGGTGTATTGCTGGGGCTACAACAACGACGGCCAGCTCGGAGACGGTTCATGGAATACCCGGCGCCGCCCCGTCGCGGTGATCTTCCCGGGCGGCTAGGCTCTTTCGGCATTCATCTTGGCCAGGCGCGTGCCAAGACGGGGAAGGCGAAGCCCACGACGCTGGTCTGCGTTCTTCTGCCAGGCCGAGCGATGCCTCGAACGCGCTGTCCGCTGAAAGACTGTCGTCATCGTGCGGCCAACGGAAGCGGGGCGGGAAGCGAGGGTGCTTGATCGAGGAACACGCCTCGCCTTCCGCCAATTTGACTTCTGTCAGCCCCGTTTGCACGCGCTCTTTTTCTTTCCTTGGCGAAACGTCCAAGCCGTAAGCGCAGGGTTCACCCGCACCACGCCAAGGGCGGGCGCCACGCAGGGCTGATCGAGCGAATCGTGTCGCTCTCCTAACGCGGCACATCGATGCATGGGGGCCAGCTTGGCATGGGGGCCAGCTTGCCCTTCGAGCGACAAAGATCTAAAAAGACGCATCCGTCGATTTCACTCCTTGGGCAAGAGGCTTTCATGCGCCCGGCCTCCTTAGCTGAAAGTCATTTCGACGACGTGGGAGCGTCGCTTACAGAAGAGCCCGCGGCGAAGGCCTTTTCCGACATGGCGGAGAAGGCGCAAGATGCGGCGAGCTTCCTCAAAGCGCTTTCGCATGAAGGGCGTCTGATGATCCTCTGCGCGCTGGTTGCGGGGGAACGCTCGGTCAGCGAACTTGAAGCCTTACTTGGCGCGCGTCAGGCGGCCGTAAGCCAGCAGCTGGCCCGGCTCAGGCTTGAAGGGCTCGTGACATGCCGCCGCGAGGGCAAGCAGATTTACTATCGCTTAGACGATCCGCGCGTAGCCCGTTTGGTTGGCGTTTTGCACGAAATCTTCTGCACCCTTCCCGAACCTTCTGAAACCAGGGCACAACGCTGAGCGCTTGCCCTTGCCCGAATGCGCTTTGGGGCAAGATGGCAACGCAAAGCGCGGTTCTTTCCAAAGGGTCAGTGATTTTACCGAATGGGGTGCTTGAAGGAACAAAGCGGCTCAACGCAGGCCCCATCGCGAGACGGGCGCAAGAAAGCCTGCATTTTTTTCAGGCAAACTGCGCAGAAGGTGCGGCCACTGCGTTAAGGGCGAAAGCGTCGGGCGGGTTCAGAGCCACCAAGGCGCGCGCCTTCCCGGAAAAGGCGAGGCGGGCAAAGCCGGCGCGCCCTCTTCGAGGCATGCGTGGCGCTGCATCCGCCCCCTAGTCTTCCCCCCAAATCGCGACAAATTCGCGCCACTCGCGCGCGCTCATCCCTGAGTCTTCGGCGCTGACCCGCTCGCCGCGCAACCTGCGGCGCAAGACCGCCACCGCCTGCGCCGAAAGCGTGACCGCCTCGAGCCGGTAGTCAACAAAAGCGCGCCAGGCCAGCGGCACCCAATCGGCCACGATTTTTGCAATCGTTTCGGCATAAGCACGAATTTCAAATTGCGCGTGCCGATCAGCCCTGAGCCGCAAGAAATGAAACAGATTGTGCAAATCGATTTTCCAATACCATTGCGTGTAGACGCTCGTTGGCAGATTGATCCGTGCAATCTCGCGGGCAAGCCCAACTTGCCCTTCGGTGGAAAGCATTTGTTCGTAATGGTCGTAGGCTCGCGCGGCATCTTCTTTGAGGATGGCAAGAACCCGCTCGGCCTCGCTAGGCGGCAACGTCTCGCCCCTGCCCTGCGCGTTCGCGGTTGACTGCGCAGCCAGCGTCTCAGGGGCCGGCAAATAAAATTCACGGTCTAAAACCGAATAGCGAGCGGAATATTCGTTCACATTGGCGGTGCGATGCCTGATCCACTGCCGAGCGACAAAAATGGGCAGCTTCACGTGGAATTTCGCCTCGCACATCTCAAAGGGCGTCGTGTGCCAATGGCGCATCAAATAGCGAATCAACGCCTCATCCGAGGAAACAGACTTCGTGCCGCGTCCGTAGCTCACCCGCGCGGCTTGCACGATGGCCTCATCATTGCCCATATAATCGACGAGGCGGACGAAACCATGGTCAAGCACCGGGTGGGCGAGGTAAAGATGGCGCTCCGCACCTTCAGACAAAGCGCGGAGGGTCGGACGCGGGCTTGCGCGTAAGGAGGCAATCTCAGCTTCTTGTTCGGGCGTCAGGCTCATGGCAGCTCCTTTGCTGCGTGATAAAACCTCGCTTGGGCGCGGTGCAAGCGGCCCGTGCCAGCCTGAGCCCGCTGGAGCGCGCGCTGTCGCCACCGTTTTGCTGTGCACTGTCGAAGAACAAAGATTTTGAGTCAAAAAAAGGAGCCCCTGATGCGTTATCTACACACGATGCTACGCGTTGCCGATCTTGAGCGCGCGCTTGCCTTTTGGAAATTGCTCGGTCTTGAAGAAATTCGCCGCTACGACAGCGAACAGGGTCGCTACACGCTTGTCTTTCTTGCGCCACCCGGCCAGCCTGAATGCCCAATTGAGCTCACCTTTAATTGGGACGGAGACCCAGGCTTGCCGTCTGATTCGCGGCATTTTGGCCACATCGCCTATGAGGTTGACGATATCTATGCGCTTTGCCAGCATCTGATGGATCACGGGGTCACCCTCAACCGCCCGCCGCGCGATGGGCGGATGGCCTTTGTCCGCAGCCCCGACAACCATTCCGTCGAGCTCTTGCAAAAGGGCGCGCCTTTGCCGCCAAAGGAACCATGGGTTTCGATGCCAAATGTCGGCCATTGGTGAGCCAAGCCGCAGCGCTTGTAAGCGCGCTTTTGGTCGTTTGGTCAGAGCGCGCTCAGGCTGACTGCCGGCTTGCGCTGCTCCTTGGCTTCGATGTTTCCGCCTCGGTTGATTCGCGTGAGTATCGGTTGATGATGCAGGGCACCGCGGCAGCGCTTTTGTCCGCTGAGGTAGAAAAAGCGGTGTTCGCCGACCGGCTTGTTGCCATGGCGGCGTTCGTGTGGGCGGGTGCGCGCGAGCAAGCGGTGGTTGGCGAGTGGCGCGTAATTGACACGCCCGCCGCGCTTGCAGAGTTCGCGCAAAGGATTGCCTCTTTCCCAAGGCCGGAGGGCGATCCTCAAGGGCCCTGGACGGGGCGCACCGCGGTTGGGGCGGCCCTGCTTGCTGCGCGCACCTTGTTCGAGCGCGCGCCTTTCTGCGATGCGCAAACCCTTGATCTGGCTGGAGATGGCGAAAACAACGACGGGCCCGCGCCGGCTCCGCTGCGCGCAGCGCTGTTTTCGGGGATGACGATCAACGCTTTGGCGGTTGGGGGCGATCTGCCCTATGACCACGGCACAATCGCCGAGGAAGGCGGGCGCCTTTCGGCCTGGTTTGCTGAAAATGTCCTCTGGGGGCCTCGGGCCTTTGTCGAAAGCGCCGAGGATTATGATGCCTTCGAAAGGGCGATCACCCGCAAGCTTGTGCGTGAGCTGAGCCCGCCGCTTTTGGGCGCACTCAGGTAAAACAACGGGCGGCTTTAGCCCAAAAAGATGCCGCAGGGGCGGAAAGCGCGCACGGAAAGGGGGCTCGGGCTGCCTTCGCCCAATCGGAGTCCCGCGCGCGGCTTTAAGAGGGGCGCACGGTTTGCTCGAGCGGAAGCAGGCGCGGAAAAGCGCTTGGGCCAGCAAAAACCCCGCGCCAAGCGCTGGCTTGCCATGGCGTCAAGCGGCCGTTATCCGGCCCGGCAAGCCATGGCAAAAGGTGTCCGCGATGATGCTTCCTGTCGCCCCTGACCCCGCCACAATCGCGCGCCAAGTTGCGCGGATGCTTTTAGAGATCGGCGCGGTGCGGTTTGACCCCGCGAATCCGGTCACTTGGTCAAATGGTTTGCGCGCGCCAAGCTATATCGATTGCCGCACGCTTTTGGGTTTTCCGCGCATCCGGGCGGCGGTGGCCGATTGGCTTGCCGCGCGGGTCGTTGCCGAGCTTGGCTACGAATCGCTTGATGTCGTAGCGGGTGGGGAGACGGCCGGCATTCCTTTTGCCGCGCTGGTGGCCGAGCGTTTGGCCTTGCCCATGGCCTATGTCCGCAAAAAGCCCAAGGGGCACGGGCGAATGGCGCGCATCGAGGGGCGCCTTGAACCCGGTGATCGAGTCTTGCTGGTTGAGGATCTCGCGACCGACGGGAGCTCGAAACTCTCGTTTGTCGAGGCAATCCGGGCTGCCGGCGGGCGCTGTGAGAGCACAGCCGTCGTTTTTTATTACAAGATCTTCCCTGAGGCCGAAGCGCGGTTGCGTGACGCCGGGTTGCGGCTGCTGTATCTTTGCAGCTTTTGGGAGGTGCTTGCCGAGGCCCGCGCGCTGGCCGCGTTTGATGAGCGCACCCTTGCCCAGGTTGAAGCATTCCTCGCGGCGCCCCACGGCTGGACGGCTCCGGGCTGAACCCCTGCCTAAACTCTTACCGAGGGAACTCTGACCAAGGGCGCGGCGTTTGGAATGTTGGGGAGCCATCACCCCAGGCTCCGGTCGTTACCGTCTCGCCCCCCGAGTCTGCCGAGCTGTTCGACCATTGTTCCACACGCTCCCGTTGTTGACGTCAAAGCGTGACCGCCAAATCTCGACTCTGTTCGCGCGCGCATGGCCCGCGGAAACGCGCGCGGCGCCCGTCGGTGCATGGTGCTAAATGTCTGACATCAAGCGTCAGACAAAAAATGTGATCCTAATATGTTCTTTTAAAAAGAGAAATCAAAAGCGCTTTCCCTTCTTCAGAGGTTCGGGGGCAAGTATCCACAGACCTTTCCCGCATTGCCCTGGCCGCGTGATCCGTGGCATGACAGGGATGCTTGGCGCTCACCCGGCTGCAAAAAGCCTCAGAGCCCCCGGCCAAAACCCTTAGCCCAACCGAGCCTGCGCTATGTCGGAGATCACCGCCTTACGGGCCATCGCACCGCTGGAAAAATCCCCGACGGAGGCCGACGTGCTTCCGCACAACATCGAGGCAGAGCAGCAGCTTCTCGGCGCCATCCTGACCAACAACGAAATTTACGACAAAATCGCCAATGTCGTGCGGCCCGAACATTTCTTTGAACCCGTTCACCGCCGCATTTTTGAGCTCGCCGTCGGCCGGATCCAGAAAAACACTTTAGCAAGCCCCGTCACCCTCAAACCCTTTCTCGAGTCGGATGAGGGACTGCGTGAACTTGGCGGGCCGACTTATTTGACGTGCCTGGCGGCTGCCGCCTGTGCGGCAAGCGCCGCGCGCGACTATGCCCAACTCATCTATGACCTCGCCGTGCGGCGCGAACTCATTCGGCTTGGCCGCGACATTGTCGAGCGCGCGCAGCGCATGGATCCTGAAGACGAGCCGCGCGAACAAATCATTGCCGCTGAGCAAGCGCTTTACCGGCTGGGCGAGCAAGGCGTGGCCGAACGTGGTTTTCAATCGTTCCTGCAGGCGGTCAAAGCCGCAGTCGAGGTCGCCAATGCGGCTTATCAGCGCGAGGGCGGCTTGGCCGGGCTGTCAACCGGCTTTATCGATCTTGACCGCAAGCTTGGCGGTTTGCACCCATCGGACCTGATCATCCTGGCCGGGCGGCCCTCGATGGGAAAGACCGCACTTGCCACCAACATTGCCTTCAACGTCGCTAAAGCCTATCGTCGCGGGCTAAGGCCAGATGGCACCGAGGGCACCATTGACGGCGGCATCGTTGGCTTTTTCAGCCTCGAGATGTCGGCCGAGCAATTGGCCGCGCGCATCCTTTCCGAACAATCCGAGATTCCGGCTGACCAAATCCGCCGTGGCGACATGACTGAGGCTGAATTTCGCCGCTTTATCGAGGCGGCCAAGGCGCTGCAAACCTGCCCGCTCTTCATCGATGATACCCCTGCCCTGCCCCTCGCTCAGCTCGCCGCCCGGGCGCGCCGACTCAAGCGCACCCACGGGCTCGACCTTTTGGTTGTCGATTATCTGCAGCTCATCCGCAGCTCAGCCAAAGAAAACCGCGTGCAAGAGGTGAGCGAAATTACCCAAGGCCTCAAAGCGATTGCCAAAGAGCTGAACATTCCGGTGCTGGCACTAAGCCAGCTCAGCCGGCAGGTTGAACAGCGCGATGACAAGCGCCCGCAACTTGCTGATCTGCGCGAATCAGGCTCAATCGAACAAGACGCCGATGTGGTCTTGTTCGTCTACCGCGAGGAATATTATCGCGAACGCGAAAAGCCTGGAGACCACGACCTTGACGCACTCGCCAAATGGCAGGCGGTGATGGAACGGGTCCATGGCAGGGCCGAAATCATCATCGGCAAACAAAGGCACGGGCCAATCGGTACCGTTGAGCTTAGCTTCGACGGCCGCTTCACCCGCTTTGGCAATCTCGCGCGGGACTGGCAAATTCCGACGAGGTTTTGATTTAGCGCAGACGACCCGCCGTGTTGAGGCGGGCGCTGCGCCCGCATGTACTGATGCGCGCTTGCGCTGCCGATGCGGGGGTGACCTGCGCCTTCCCTTTGCCAACAGAAGTGTTGGCCACCTGCGAGGCAACGGGCGCGGGCGGCGTCCGGCGCACTGTTTGGGGTGAATGGCGCGCCGCGCGCGCCACCACGTGGCCTGGCAGTGTTGCCTGGCCAGCGGATCACACACGCTCGTCCTCGCGCGCCCGCGGGGCAACCCGCCAGGGCAGGCGGGGTTTTCATCGCGGCGCGCCGTCGTCTCGTGCCCCAGGGGCCAACCCGCAAGCCGATTGGTGCGCGCGCAAGCATGCCCAGGGTCTGCGGAAGCACAAAGCGCTCCGCTCCTGCGGTTTCTGGGCACCCGGCGCCCGCCCAGATCAGCCGCCCAAAGCTTACGCGCGCAAGGGCCACGCACCCACGCGCTCCCTGCCCCGGGGATGCGCCCCAGAGTTACCGCCCTAAGAAAAACTGGCGCAGAGCTTCGACAAGATCAGGCCGAAGGGACGAAGGCAACGATGAAGCGGCAGAAAAGGATGACGCGCATCGGCCCTCTTTTTGGCTTCAGCCGAGGCAAACCCGCGCTCAAACCCCTCACTTCTTCGCGCTCCTCACCAAACCCATTCCCTGCATGCCGGCTGCAAACCATAAAATTTGCTGCGGGCATTTTGCTGCCTCGGCTTGCCCGGGGAAACGCTTCCGCCTAGGAAGAGGCTAAGAACGAGCCAAAATCACCAACACGAGTGAACCCGGAGATTTGCCATGGCCCGTGCCAAAAGCGAAGCGCCAAAGGCAACGCCGAGCAAAGCGAAAGATGCCCTGATTTGGGTTTTATTTGCGCTCTTGATCCTGGGGCTTGGGGGGTTTGGCGTCGATAGCTTCTTGTCAAGCCGTGTTGTTTCGATTGGCACGGTTGGGGGTCGTGACATTCCTGCCGAAGCTTATGCGCGTGCCCTCGAGCAAGCGCTCCGCCAGCTTGAGCGGGAAAGGGGACGCGCCGTGACCATGGCCGAGGCGCAAACCCTAGGGCTTGATGGGCAAGTGCGCGCCGAGCTGGCCGCCAAGGCCGCCCTCGAAGCCGAAGCGCTTCGCCTTGGGCTTTCCGTTTCGGATCAGGCCGTCGCAAAAAACATTGCTTCCATCTCGGCCTTTTGGGGCCCAGACGGGCAGTTTGACCGGGAAAGCTATCGGCTTGCTCTTGAAAACGCGGGCTACACCCCGGCACGGTTTGAGGAAGAGATCCGCAGCGATCTCGTGCGCACGCTCGTACAGACGGCCGTCGCAGGCGGCGTGGCAGCGTCAGAGGCTTTGCGCCGCGCGCTCATTGACCATTATGCGACACGGCGGACATTGGTGGCCTTCGCGCTCGATGCGTCGCATCTGACCGCGCCTGTGCCAGAGCCCGACCAGGCCGCGATTGAGGATTATTACAAGCGGAATATCGAACGGTTTACCTCGCCAGAGATGCGCCGCGTTGCTTATGCGCTGCTGAGCCCTGAGATGTTGGTTGAGGAGGTGCCGGTCGATGAGGCCGCGGTGCGCAACCTCTACGAGCTGCGTGCGGCAGATTATCGTCAGCCGGAACGGCGAATCGTTGATCGGCTTCTGTTCCCCGATCTGGCCACTGCCGAGGCGGCCTTGGCGCGGCTTGCAAGCGGTATGCGTTTTGAAGAGCTTGTCGCCGAGCGGGGGTTTTCGCTTGAGGATGTTGACCTCGGCATTGTGACCGAGGCCGATTTGGGCAGAGCCGGCGCTCTGGTCTTTGCGGCGGCTGAACCGGGCGCGGTCGTCGGTCCGGTCGAAACACCGTTGGGGCCGGCGCTCTTTCGGGTGAACGTGATCCTAGCTGCCCATGAAACCCCTTTTGAAGAGGTCGCAGCCGAGCTCAGAAGCGAGCTTGCCCTTGAGCGCGCACGCCGTCTCATCGCAGAGCGTCATGATGAGATCCTCGATCTTTTGGCAGGCGGCGTGAGCGTGGCTGAGCTCGCTGAAACGGCCGGAATGGAAAGCGGCCAGATTGACTGGCACGAAGGTCTGACCCAGCACCCCTTTTCCTATGCCGAGCTGCGCTCTTTGGTTGCCGAGCTGACGCCTGGGGCGTTTCCGGAAGCGCGGCTTTTAGAGGATGGAAGCCTCGCGGTTGTGCAGGTGCTCGAGGTGATCCCGTCCGCGCCGCTTCCCTTTGAGACCGTGCGCGAGGCTGCCCGCGCCGGGGCCGAGGCCGAGGCGCTTGAAGCCGCCTTACGCGCGCGTGCTCAAGAGCTTGCGCATGCGCTTTCCGGGCAAGATCCCGCACGCTTTGCCGAGGCACAGGGGCTTGAGCTTGAGCGCTTTGTGGAATTGACCCGGCTTGATGGGCTTGGTGGCCTGCCGGCCGGCTTGGTCGAGCGGATTCACGAAGCGAGCGCTGGAAGCATTTTGACCGAAGCGCAAGGGGGTCGAGCATGGATTGTCGTTGTCGAAAGGGTTCTGCCCCCAAATCATGACGATGCACGCACAGCGCGGCTGGTTGGTGCGATCGACCGGCAACTGAGCGGCTTGCTCGCTGAGGATCTCTTCGCCTATTTTCTCGATGCCCTTATGAAAGAAGTCGGTGTTCAGTTCGATTTTCAGGCGATTGAGACCGTCCATCGCGGCTTCCGCTGAGCTCGGCTTTCGCAAACAACGCGTCCGCGCATGCAAGGCAAGTTCCGCTGCAGTCGCTGGTGTTTTTTCGCCGACGGCCGGTGTCTCTTGCGGTCGATCTCCTTTCTTCGCAAAGCTCGGACGACAGCGACGTTTAAGGATTTCAGCGCCGACGGCAGCCCGGGTTGCTTTTTGCGCGATGCAAACTGTGAAAAGACTTTCCCATGACGGCCATCCCTTTGCTTGAACCAAGCTTTGACCGCTTCCTTTCCGGCTGGGAGAAGGGCGAAAATCAGCTGGTGTTTGCGCGCCTGGCGGCCGACCTGGACACGCCGGTTTCGCTGTTCCTAAAGCTTGCGGGGGGGCAGCCAGATGTCTTTTTGCTCGAATCCGTCACCGGCGGGGAGATCCGTGGGCGCTATTCGGCGGTGGGGCTTAAGCCTGATTTGATTTGGCGCTGTCGCGGGGGTGTGGCCGAGATCAACCGCGACGCGCGCTTCGATCCGGAGGCTTTCGTTCCCGAGTCAGACCACCCCTTCCAATCTCTACGCCGGCTCCTTCAGGAAAGTGCCATGGCTTTGCCCGAAGGATCCCCCCCCCTTGCGGCGGGTCTTTTTGGCTATCTTGGCTATGACATGGTCCGGCTTGTTGAGCACCTGCCGCATTGCCCGCCTGACCGGTTGAGCCTGCCCGATGCGGTGCTGATGAGGCCCTCGCTGGTTGCGGTCCATGACGGCGTGAAGGGAGAGGTAATTTTGGTTGCCCCGGTCTGGGCTGGCTCAGGGCTACCGGCCCGCGCGGCCTATGCCCAGGCAGCCGAGCGCGTGATTGATGCGGTGCGCAATCTCGACCGTGCCCCCGAAGCGGGGGTCAGGGCCTTGGGCGCGGCGGAGCCTGTTGGGCCGGCAAAGTCGAATTTCACTCGTGAAGCCTATTTGGCCGCCGTCGAGCGCGCCAAAGAATACATCCGCGCGGGCGATATCTTTCAAGTCGTGCCCAGTCAGCGCTGGGCGCAGGATTTTACGCTTCCCCCGTTCGCCTTCTATCGGGCCTTGCGGCGGCTCAATCCCTCACCTTTCATGTTTTATTTCGATTTCGAAGGCGCATTTCAGGTAGTGGGGGCAAGCCCGGAAATTTTGGTGCGGCTGCGCGACCGAACGGTGACCATCCGCCCCATCGCCGGCACGCGCCCGCGCGGGGCAACACCTGAGGAGGATGCAAGGCTCGCCGCCGAGCTTTTGGCTGACGAAAAAGAACGCGCCGAGCATCTCATGCTGCTCGACCTTGGGCGGAATGACGTTGGGCGAGTTGCGGAAATTGGCTCGGTTCGGCCAACGGAAACTTTTGTCGTCGAAAAATATAGCCACGTGATGCATCTTGTCTCCAATGTCGAAGGCCGACTGCGGGAGGGCGCGGATGCGCTGTCAGCGCTGTTGGCTGGGCTTCCGGCCGGAACCGTTTCGGGCGCGCCCAAAGTGCGCGCGATGCAGATCATTGACGAACTCGAGCCCGAAAAGCGTGGCGTGTATGCAGGCGGCGTGGGATATTTCGCCGCAAATGGCGACATGGATTTCTGCATTGCCCTGCGCACCGCTGTGATCAAAGACAGCGTGCTTTACATCCAAGCTGGCGGCGGTGTGGTGCATGACAGCGACCCGGCCGCGGAATGGCAAGAGACCGTCAACAAGGCGCAAGCGCTGCGCCGCGCGGCCGAAGAGGCAAGCCGATTTGCCCGCAAGTCTGGATAAGAGCTTTTAGGCCCGCGGAGTGGGGCCGATGCTCTCGGGGACGGTTTGACCCAGCGTCGCCATCTGTGGCCTCGAATTTTTTCGGGCGACTCTTTGCTTTGCAGGCGTAGGGCAAAAAGCAGCCAGCCCAAGAGGGGAGAACGACCCTCGGCAGCATCTGGTGCCGTTTTTGGCACAGCGTTCTGTAACCCTCGTTTTGGAAAGCGCTTGCTGTGCACAACGGTTTGGTTGAGGATCCCGCGGCGCACAGGGGGCTCTGCCCCCTCTTGGCCCTGCGGGCCAATTCACCCCCGGGATATCTGCAGACGGAAGAAGAACAGCAAAGCGTGGAACGGCGCCACCAAAGCAAACGGCGGGACAGCGCAACGGGCCCTTTGATCGGTTGACAAGCGCCGTGCACGGTGCGCTTCAAATGGCGACGTAGCGCATCGCGCGCGCTTGCGGCAAGCAGAACGTGCGTTCATCAGGAGCGGTCTCTGCCCTTTTCCCGAGCTGGTCTTTTCGGTCAGCGTTTTGCCCTGTTCGGCACAAAGTATGGCCAGCATGGCGCGCGACGAGACGCATGGTCATGGGGCCAAGCAAAAATCATCCGCAAGCCCTGCGTGAACAGTGAGCGCCCGGCTCACATCGGGCTGACGCGCGATGGTTGCAAAACGGGAAAGGCGGCGTCAGGGATGCCCTTTCCTCGTTCTCGGGCGGAGACGGTGCAAGCGCTCCTTTGCTGCGATGAGGTTGCGCTCGGTTTACTCGCAGGGGCAACAGGCTGCGTGCGTTCATGGCTTGCGTGCGGACATGGCATGACGCGTCGGCGCTTGGGTTGGCTCGGGGCTTGTCTGCGCGCGGAACTTCGACGGTCAAAGCCAAGGCGAGCCACGCTTCTGATCGCGGTTCGCGAGCGCGGTTTCACGGCAGGTCGGAGCCATGCTGAAGCGGCAAGACGGAAATGCAGTTGCGGCATTTGTGCTGCGGCGCAGCATGACCTATGTCTGAAATCAAACCAACCGTAACGCCAAAATGATTTGAGGAGCAACGACATGATCAATCTTCGTGACCCGAGCAAGATGGTCTATGACATCGTCGAAATTGAGCGCAAGGCGCGCAGGTTGCGGGCTGAAACCTTCGCCCAAACCATTGCGGCCTTCAGCAGGTGGCTTCACCATGTGATCCGCACGCTTCGCGTTCGGAGCCGCGGCGCGCACACCGCCTAAAGGGCAAGGCTTTATGGCAAAGACTCGCGGCGCTGAGGGTTAGGCGTGCGCGCATAGGCGGGTTTACCGAGAGGGCTTTTGTCGCTCATGCAAAAGGGCTAAAAGGGCGGTATGAATCCGCAGTCGGAAGTCGCCCGATTAGCTGACGATGAAGATAAAGCCGCCGGAGGACCAAGCGAAAAAGGAACCCCCGCACCGGTGAGAGACACTTGTCGCAGCGGCGAAAACGGCATGGTCTTGCCCGGAGCCGTCGATAAGCGCCCCAGTGTTCGCTTGCGCCCGAATGGGCGGGTTCAGGCCATTCGAGAAGGCGCACCGTGGATCTATGCCGACGAGCTTGTGCTTGACCGACGAACCCGCGCGCTTGCGCCAGGGGTGTTCGCAAGGCTCGAAGATCCCGAGCGACAACCGCTTGGCCTCGTCACGGTCAATCCGGGCTCAAAAATTGTTGCGCGGGTGATGGACCCTGATCCATCTGCCGAAATCGATCGACGCTGGATCGCGAACCGCCTTTCTCGCGCGCTGTCGCTTCGACGCCGCCTTTATGAGACACCCTTCTACCGTCTCGTGCATGCTGAGGCGGACGGCTTGCCTGGGGTTGTGATTGATCGCTACGGAAGCGTGGTCGTGATCCAGCCGAATGCGGCATGGAGCGAACGGCTTTTTTCGACACTCGTCGCTGCGTTGCAGGATGTGCTTGCCGTTGACACGGTGATCAAAAACGGCGCAAGTCGCGCGCGCAGACTTGAAGGCCTCCCCGAGGGTATCGAGTCAGCTGTGGGCAAGTTGGACAGGCCAGTTGCGGTTCCGCTGCACGGTGTGACGTATTTTGCCGATCTTTTGGCCGGGCAGAAGACCGGTTTTTATTTTGACCAGCGAGAAAACCAAGCGTTTGTCGCACGCCTGGCCGCAGGGGCGCGTGTTCTTGATGTGTTCACGCATGTTGGGGGCTTTGCCCTTGCCGCACTCAAAGCGGGGGCAGTCTTTGCTTTGGGGGTGGATGCCTCAGCCGCAGCGCTTAGGCTTGCGGAAGAGGGCGCGCGCGCCTCTGGCCTTGCGGCACGTTTTCAGATACGGCGCGGCGATGCATTTGCCGTTTTAGCCGAACTTGCCGCGGCTCAGGAGCGCTTTGACATCGTCATTTGCGACCCGCCCGCTTTTGCCCCATCGAAAGCGGCGCTTGTGTCCGGATTGCGCGCCTACGAGCGGCTTGCGCGGCTTGCGGCGTCGCTGGTGTGCCCCGGGGGGTATCTGGTGCTCTGTTCTTGTTCGCATGCGGCTGATCTTTTCTCGTTTCGCGCAGCGTGCACCCGTGGTATTCTCCGCGCGAAGCGAAACGCTCAACTGGTCCACACCGGCTTCGCCGGCCCCGATCACCCAGAACTTTCGCAGCTTCCTGAAACGAGTTATCTTAAAGCTCTGGTCTTCCGCCTGTGAGCAAGCGCGTTTTTCTTGACACCTGCGTGCTTTATCCTGAGGGGCTCAGAAGCTTTCTTTTGGCTCTGGCCGAAAGAGATTTGTTTGAACCGGTCTGGTCGGCACGGGTTGTCGCGGAATGGGCGCTTGTCTTGACGCGCAGGCGGGCCGTTTCGGCCTCTGCCTTGCCGATCGTTTTGCGAAAAATGGCCGAGCGCTGGCCGCAAGGGGAGGCAGAGCCAGCCGCGGCACCCCTCGTGCCCCTGCCCGATTGGGCGGATTCGCATGTGCTCGGCGCGGCCCAAGCCGGCAAGGCCAGCCTCATTTTGACCCTAAACCTCAGGGATTTTCCGCCGCACCGCTTGGCAACCCTCGGCTTGCGTGCTGAGCATCCCGATCGTTTTGCGCTGGGCCTGTGGCAGCGCGCGCCCGAAGCGGTTGTCGAGGCGGCGCGTGCAACGTGGTCTGAAGCCGCGCCTCTGACCCTTGCCCGCGCGCTGCGGCGTGAAGGGCTTTGGCGCCTTGGCAAAGCCTTGGGCAGACTTGCCTGAAAAAAGCTTGTCGCGGCTGCCCCTCAGCCCGGGCTGGGAAAAACCGGCACGGCGGAAATTGCCCGCAGCTCATGAGCAAGCGCCACGCGCTTTAGCCCTCGGTCAACAGCGACAGGGGTGGTTCGACCACCTTGAGCTGGGCACAAAGCGCGCCCAAAAGCGCCGCGCGCCCGCTCCAATCGGCAGGGCGAGACAAGAACAAAACCGCCTCAGAGGCCAAGATGGGCGGCCCCTCGAGCGGGCGCAAATGATTGGCGCGCAAGGTCTCGCCCGTCGAGGTGATGTCCGCAATCGCCTCTGCCAAGAGATTTTGCACAGCAGCTTCGGTTGCACCCTGGCTATCGACCAGCTGATAATCGGCTACACCCGCCGTGCGCAAATAGTCGCGCACCAGGCGATGGTATTTGGTTGCGATCCGCAGACGAAAGCCGTGGTGGGCACGAAACTGCGCTGCCACCGCATCGAGATCGTCAAGCGTGGCCACATCAACCCAAGCATCCGGGACGGCAAGCACAAGATCGGCCCGCCCAAAGCCAAGCGCGGCAAGCTCAAACACCGCTTCGGCCCAGTCAGCCAGCTCTTCGCGGACAAGATCGCGCCCGGTAATCGCCAAATGCAAGCGCCCGCTGGCCAGTGCGCGCGGTATTTCGCCCGGGGCAAGGAGCACGGGCTCAACGCCCTCAAGCCCCTCAAACGCGCTCGCATAGGCACGCGCCTCCCCAAGCCGGCGCAGGGTGGCACCGCGCGTTTCCAACCACGCGCAGCATTGCTCCATGAGCCGCCCTTTCGAGGGCAGACCGAAGCGCAGCGTCGCCTGAGCTTGCCTCATGCCGCCTCCTCGAGGAGTGCCAAAAGCCCCGGCCGCACAACCCCACCCACCGCTGGAATTGATCGACCCTTCCCAAGCGCAGCGGTCAGAGCATCATAGCGCCCGCCCGAGGCCACCGCTGGCCATCCGGTCCGACCCGGAGCATAGAAGCCAAAAACGAAGCCATCGTAATATTCAAGCGTGGTGCGCCCGTAGCTTGCTTCAAACTCAAGCGCATCCGGGTCAATCCCGAGGGTGGCCAAGAGCGAGAGCCTTTCTGCGAACAGGGCGTTCGCGGGCGCAAGCCAGGGCAGATCGGCTTCAAGCGCGCGTAGGGCGACAACCGCTTCTCGAGGAGGCGCCTTGATCGCCAAAAGCCGATCGAGCGCCTCGACAAAGCGCGGTGCAAGCGGTGCCTCGGCAGCCTCTTCGGCAAGCCAGGCGCAGCGTTCGGCAATTTCCTCTGCGCTGCGCAAACCGATGAGCGGTGCGCGGCTTTCGCGGATTGCCCGTGCCGCGGGCGGCGCGGCAAACCGCTCAAGCGTGGCGCGAAAGCGCCCAGGCCGCCAAAGGTGGCGCAGAAGCGCTCTGCGCCGACGTTCCGAGACCGGAAGCCCCGCCACCGCGGCGCGCAAAAGCCCAACATCGCCCATCGCCGCGCGCAAATGATAGGGGGACAAAAGGCGCTGAAAGAGGGCAAAAACCTCAGCATCGGCCGCCGCCGCATGACGACGGTCAAACAGCTCGTAGCCAACCTGCAAAAACTCACGCGGTCGTGCCTCTGACGCAGGCGTCTCTTGGGCGCGAAACACCTTACCAAAATAGCAATAGCGGGCAGGTTCTGCGCCCTTCTCCATGTGCTTTTGCACAATCGGGACGGTGAAATCGGGCCGCAGCATGAGCTCGCCCGCAACCGGGTCGCGCGTAACAAAGGCGCGGGCTCGGATATCCTCGCCGTAAAGATCAAGAAGAAGCGCGGCTGGCTGCAGCACGTCCACTTCAACAGGCGTCGCTCCCCAAGACTGAAACGCCTGGAAGATCCGTTCGCCTAAGGCCCGCGCACGCGCGTGCCCTGTCTCAGGGAACAAGCCGCGCCGATCTGATGCGTCCCCCCTCACCCGCGCATCTCCGCGTGTGCGGCCAGAATTTCGCGGACCCCTTGCACAAGCGCCTGCCGCGGTCGCTCGTGCTGCGCCGGCCTTTGCCGCCATTCCTCGCGGCTTGCCTGGGCCGCAATCAAAGCCCCAAGACGCAGGTCTTTGAGCACAACAACCCCCCGCGCGCGTTCGTCAGAGCCTTGGATGACGGCAACAGGCGCATTGCGCTTGTCAGCATATTTGAGCTGATTACCAAAGCTGCGCGGAGGGCCGAGATAAACTTCGGCCCTGATCCCGGCGGCGCGAAGCTCGGCGGCCATGGCAAGATAGTCGCTCATCCGCTCACGATCCATCACCGTCACAACGACCGGCCCGGTTGCCTTTTCGGTTTGCGCGGCCTCGCGGGCCGAGAGCGCGGCCAAAAGCCGGTCGACCCCGATCGAGGCGCCGGTCGCCGGCACCTTTTGCCCGGTGAACCGTTCGACGAGGTCATCGTACCGGCCGCCGCCGGCAACCGAACCAAATTGCCGCGGGCGACCTGTCTCGTCGAGGATCTCAAAGGTGAGCTCGGCCTCAAACACCGCGCCCGTGTAATACCCAAGCCCACGCACGACAGACGGATCGATCACGATCGCGGCAGAAGGCCTTAGGGCTTGGGCAAGAGCCGCGATTTCTTCGAGCTCGGCAATGCCGCTTTGGCCGACCTTTGAGCCTCCGACAAGCGCGCAGAGCTCGGACAGCGTCGTCTCCGCCGTTTGCCGACGCGCCGCTGTAAACGCCAAAACCAGCTCGATCTGCGCCTCAGAAAGCTTTGCGCCTTCGGTAAAATCGCCGCTTTCATCGCGCCGTCCTTCGCCCAAAAGCGCGCGCACCCCTTCGGCCCCGAGCCGATCAAGCTTGTCAATCGCGCGCAAGACGATGCCCCGCTTTTCGGCGTCGCGTTCTGGATCGGCCGGATCGAATAGGCCCGCCGCCTCAAGCACACCGTTGAGCACTTTGCGGCTGTTCACCCGAATGCGATGCGCCGTGCCAAGGCCAAGGGCCTCAAAAACCTCGCTCAACATCAGGCAGATCTCGGCATCGGCAGCCGCCCCTGGCGCCCCAACTGTGTCGGCGTCGCACTGATAAAACTGCCGAAAGCGCCCTGGCCCCGGCTTTTCGTTCCGCCAGACCGGGCCCATGGCATAGCGGCGAAACGGAAAGGCCAAAGCGTTGCGATAGTGTGCGGCAACGCGGGCAAGGGGCGCGGTTAAATCATAGCGCAACGCAAGCCATTCGCCATCATCCTTCCAGGCGAAGACGCCCTCGTTTGGCCGGTCAACATCAGGCAAGAATTTACCGAGTGCCTCAACCGTTTCGACCGCAGGGGTTTCCAACGGCTCGAACCCATAGGCGTGATAAATCTCGGCAATCTGGTTGAGGATGCGTTGCCGGCGCAAAACCTCTTCACCGAAGTAATCACGAAAGCCCTTGGGCAAGTCGGCGCGCGGGCGGCGGCGGGCGAGCTCTGCACTCATGGCGACGGAATGGTTTGGTTTTTGCGCCATCGCGTTAGCGGATGCTGCGGGCAGGGGCAAGCGCCCATGGCGCGGAGGCAATCACCGCAATCGGCTTGTTTATCGCACGCGCCCCGAACGCGCGCACGAAGTGTAGGGCTGCCCGTACCGGCAGCAATCAACGCACTCATTGCACCGAACGCGCGCACAGAGGGTAGCTTTCGCGCTTGGGCCAAGCAGAGGCGATCGGCTCCTTGCAACCGGTGAGCGCGCCTCGGGACAAACGCGTGGCAGAGCCGGCTCGTTTTGCGCAGGCTCTCTTAAGCGGCATTTTTGGGCGCACCGCTTGAAACCGCCACGCCGTGCCAGGTAAACCCGCGCTGGAAAAAGCCAGCAAACCAGATCATCGGCATCAGCGCATCGCGCAACGGCATGACGGCTGCGTCTTTCCACCCTGCGGGCCAGCCGGCCAGTCGCGCAAGTCCCCATTCCGCCCCCCACCAAAGCGCGGCATAGGCCAGAACCATGCTCCAGGGCAAAAGACCCAAAATTGCTAACGCGACCACGGCCAAAAGCGGCAAGCACGCTCCATTCAACGGCTCAATGGCGTAAAGCCAGGGAAAGCCGTCGCGCCGGATCACCGCCCAACGAAGCTGCCGGTTCCAAACCTCCCGGATCGTGCGCCGCCCGATCGGCTGGGGAAACGGGCGCGGGGCGAGCTTGATGGACAGGCCCGCTTTTCGGATCAACTTGGTTGTTGCCACATCTTCGGCAAGCTCACGGTCCAGCGCCTGAAGCCCCCCAAGCCTTTCAAGAAGGGGTTTGTCGTAGACAAGCGTCTTGCCTTGGGCAAAACCAAAGCCAAAGCAATCTGCCAAAAGCTGCAGCCGCGCCTGGTTGCTGTTCAAAAAGGCGCATTCAAGATGCCCACCCCAGCTTTCCGGCCGAATGCCGACCGCGGGGCTCGTCACAAATCCCACGCCTGGCCCCCACAAGCGCGCAAGCGTCGATAAATACTCAGGCGGCAACAAAAGATTGCTGTCCGCCATGACGACAGACCGGGTTGTTGCCGCCTCCCAGCCCTTCAAGACATTACCGAGTTTCGGGTTTCTGAGATGCGGTGCGTCGCCTTCAAGGAGAGTGGCCGGAACGGAGGGATGCGCCGCAATGAGCGAGCGCACAAAAGCTATCGCGGGGTCATGCGGGACCTGCGCGCAAAAAAGCACGCGATAGTTTGGGTGATCTTGCCGGAAAGAGGAGGCAAGGGTCTCGCGTTCAAGCGCCGTGAGGCCGCGGATCGGGCGGATGAGGGTGACAGGCTCGTTCGGAATGAGGCCCCTTGGGGCCGGGCGGCCTAGACGCCAGGCCACGAGCGCGACGCTTGCCAGATGAACAGCAAGCATCAGAACGGCAAAGACAATAAGACCAACGCCAATCATATCTTAGGCACGGCTCAAGCTTGCGCACCTGACAGCGGCAGCGCCAAAAGAGGATAAGCGCGCGTCTTTCCGTAGCGATCAAAGCTCAAAAGGCTAAGCGCGCCCGTCTCGCTTTCGGCAATTGCAGAGCAGCTGTCAACCCAATCGCCACAATTGCCATAGGTCAAACCGTGCCTGTCGTGCAGAGCGGGGATGTGGAAATGGCCGCAGATGACCCCATCATAGCCATCGCGCGCGGCAAGAGCCACAAGCCGCCGCTCATGCGCCTCGCCGGCGTAAAGGCAAGCATTGATCCAAGAAAGCGCGGCCTCAACGACACCGCGGATCTCTTCTTTGCTCTCCCGCCTGAGCCCGCGCATGCGCGCTTCCAACCGGCGCAATGTGTGGTCGGCAAAGCTCCCTAGTCGCGTCAGAAGGTGACTGCGCAAAAGCCGCGTGTCGACCACATCGCCATGAACCACCAACAGCCGCGCCCCGGTGGGCGAGTGGTGGACGAAGTGGCGGGCAAAGGTTGCGTCAAGCTGCGCATGCAAAGGGGCGATCGACGGGTCAGGGTCGTGGTTTCCAGGAACGAAAATCAGGCGCCCCCCTTGGCTTGCCCGGGCGTTCAGAAAATCGACCACCGCTTGATCGGCCGCGGTCCAATGCGGCAAGAGCGGGCGCCACAGGTCGAGAATGTCTCCAACAAGAACATAGGTGTCAGCATGATGGTTCCGCAGAAAGGCTAAAAGCCGGTCACTGCGCGCACCAACGGCGCCAAGGTGCAGATCAGACAAAAAGAGCGTTCGGCTGTAGCCGAAAGGGCGGGATCGTATGAACATCGGGTTCCCCTCACGATAAGGTCGTGACGCTTTGCTCTTGGCGCAGCTTGATAACGTAAACTCTGTGCTTTTATGACAAGTTTGTAACGAGAAAAACCCGCACTTGGGAACGCAAAGACCCACATCAAGATGGCGAAACCTCAGCTGCCGTTTTCGCGTGAAGGCTCAAAAAAATCAGCCAGAAGCGCACGCTGACGGGGGCTCCAAAGCACGGTCAGAACCAAACCCTCCTCTGTGGCCCTTTCTGACTGAACAACCCCTTCGGCATAAAGCCAGGCGCGCGCGCGCCCTGCCGCATGGGGCAGAGTGATGGTCTCGCGGCGCACGCCTTCGGAAAGCGCTGTTGCCATCATTTGGCATAGGGTTTCGATGCCCTCACCGGTCAAAGCCGAACCAAGCACCACCCCTACCTTCGGGCGCGCGATCAAACGTCGCGGATCGTCAGGCGACAAAAGATCAGCCTTATTCCAAAGCTCAATCCGCGGCACGTCGGACCCCACACCGAGCTCGGTCAACACCGTTTCGACATCGCGCGCTTGCTCGTCTGCCTCGGGATGAGCAATGTTGCGGACATGCACAATGAGATCGGCCGCGGTGACCTCTTCAAGCGTGGCCCGAAACGCGGCAACAAGCTGGGTTGGCAAATCGGAGATGAACCCCACCGTATCGGAGAGAAAAGCACGCACCCCACCCGGGAGCAAGATTTGCCTAAGCGTTGGGTCAAGCGTGGCAAAGAGCTGATCACGAACCTCGACAGCGGCGCCCGTCAAGCGGTTAAACAGGGTCGATTTGCCCGCATTTGTATAGCCGACCAAGGCGACAAGCGGATACGGCAGTTTCCGACGCGCCCTCCGGTGCAGCGCGCGGGTGCGGGCAACTTTGTCAAGCTGCCGGCGCAAGCGCACGATTTGGGCGTCAATCGCGCGGCGGTCGGCCTCAAGTTGGGTTTCGCCTGGGCCGCCAACAAAGCCAAAGCCGCCGCGCTGGCGTTCGAGGTGTGTCCAGGCCCGCACGAGCCGCGTGCGCTGGTAACTGAGCTGCGCAAGTTCAACTTGCAAAACGCCTTCGCGCGTCCGCGCACGGGCGGCAAAGATTTCAAGGATGAGCGCGGTTCGATCCAAAAGCTTGACATTCCACGCTTTTTCCAAATTGCGCTGCTGCACCGGGCTTACCGGGCCATCGACGATGACAAGCGCAAGTTGATCTGCAGCAATCTGCTCTTTGAGCTCTTCGACCCTCCCCTTGCCGAATAACAGCCCTGGATCAGGCCGGGACAGTCGCACAATTTGCGCTCCGACAACCGCGATCCCGGGCAGCGCCTCGGCAAGGGCCAAGGCCTCGGCAAGCCTGGCTTCGGGGTCGCGGCCGGCTTGGCGATCGCGCAGGTCTGGGTGCAGGACCAAAGCCCGCGTTGGTTCAGCTTGGCGAAGAATCGGCGTTTCAAGCACGCGCGCTTATTCCTCGCCGGCATAGAGGGTGATCGGCTGGCCGGGCATGATGGTGGAGATCGCGTGCTTGTAGACGAGCTGGCTTTGCCCCTCGCGCCGCAGCAGCACGCAAAAATTGTCAAACCACGTGATCACACCCAAAAGCTTCACCCCATTGATCAGAAAGATCGTCACCGGGATTTTGTTCTTCCGGACGTGGTTGAGGAAGGCGTCTTGCAGATTCTGTTTGTTTTCGCTGGCCATCGGATTTGCCTGTTGTTTTTGGCAGGAGCCCGTCTCTTGTGGCGTTCGGCTTTCGCCCCCCGTCGTTTTGTCACTATGGCGACAGGTTTTGAAGATTTCCAGTCCCTTGCGCAGCCTCGCAGGCAGTGCGCTTGGGCCTCGTTACCGCCGCGCAACTTGGGCCAGCAAAAGCGCAAGAATGACCAAAATCTCAAGACGCCCAAGGATCATCGCGCCGGCCAAGACCAGTTTTTCAAGAGTGCCAAGTCCCGCCCAAGACAAAGGACTGTCGCCTGCAACCTCAACCAACGGCCCGGTTGTGGTCAAAGCCGCGACCATGAAGATCAAGCCCTCTTCAAGGCTGCGGCCTAACAGCAAGAGCACCCCTAAAATCACCACCGCCACAATAGCGAAGACCATTGCAAAGAGCCACGCCGCGCGGATTGCGCGGTCAGAGAGAACCACCTCCGTTGCGCGTACGGGGGCGACAAGATGCGGATGCACAAGCCGGGCGAGTTCAACCTGGCCGAGCCGAGCCAGCACATAAACACGAAGAAGCTTCACCCCTCCCGCGGTGGTCGCGACGCCCCCGCCAATCAAGACAAGGCCCATCAGAACAAGACCAGGCGGTGTGAGCCCCGAAACAGAGCGCGCAACAATCCATTCATGCGCAACAAAGCCCGTTGTAGAGAGAAAGGACAAGGCGGTAAACGCTGCGCCCCAAGCCGTAAAGCCAAGGCCCGGCAAATCTTCCCCTTCGCCCAAGTCAAAGGCGCCAATGGCATGGCGGGCAACGACCAGTAGAACCACACCCCCAATGAGCACCGTAGCGAGCCTTACCTCCGGGTTACGATGGGCCGACCACAAGGCTCTCAGCCGTGCCCGAAGGCGCGCCTCTGCTTTGCTGTCTGGTACCAGAAGCACCCGCGAGAGGGCCAAAGCCATCGCAAGTGCCAGCGTCGCTTCCGGGCCGACGCCGATTGCGCCGAGGCTTTCGCGTGGCAGGATGCCTGAGGTGGACAAAGCCGCCATCGCAAGCATCAAGGCCGAAAAGCCTGGAACCCCTTGCACCACAAGCAAGAGCCAAAGTGCAAAGGTTGCCGCAGCATACCAGGGAAACACAAGCCATAAGCCGGCAAGAAAACGCTCTGTATGCGTCTGTCCGAAAAGGCTTGATGCGGCTGAGGCGAGATCAATCAAAGCGTTTTTGGAAGAAAAAGGAGGCAAGCGGGCCTCGGATCTGAGCAAGCCATAGCCGCCAAGGAGCATCGGCGCGAAAAAGACCAAAGCCGAAACCAAAATGAACAGCCCGCCAAGCCAGCCGATCATGCCCCGCCAGAGATGAATTGAGGGGGGAATGCGCCGCGGGGCGTCGAAAACGCTCGCGCCGGTGGTGGTGAAACAACTCACCATTTCGAACCAGGCGTCTACGAGTGAGATCTGAAACGCCTCGGCCACAGGAAGTGCGGCTGCGGCTGAAACGGCCGCATAGATGCTCGCG
>FWWL01004433.1_pt1 | contig 23727 bp, 25 predicted proteins | sample 2228331 | NCBI WGS metagenome assembly FWWL01 (sample SAMEA103939775, study PRJEB20133) | metagenome | reverse complement strand
AATTCAACAACTTGCATAAAGGCATTCTCTACATTTCCTTGTTCATCAAGGAAGATTGTTATTTTTCCATGGCCCTCAAGCCTTGTCATCGGATTAATTTCAATTTTCTTCATTCCCTTTCCCCCCTTCTGGGTTTTTTTTCTAAATATATCAAAGATTCCCATTTTTCTACTTCTTTATTCTCTTGTATGGAAAAGAGCTTGGTAAAGTGTATCTGTAAAACAGATGCACTGGGTCTGGAATCTGTTCCACAAGATCCTCATTATCAAGCATACTTGCGATAGCACTAATAGCACGAGTACTGAAGTCCTTTACTCCCGGTATAGGTCCACCGCATCCTCTACAAGGAATACCTGCTGCAGGACATTTTGAACCACAATCTCCTTGCGTTACAGGACCAAGACATAGATAACCTTCCTCAAGAAGGCATCCATCTTCAGACGGAGCACCATCTATAGTTCTCTTTATAGTAGTTACTGTCTGTTTAGGTTTACCCTTTAAAACAGGATTTCTATCGCAAACTTCACAAACTGCTTTGCCCATTGTTATCCATGAGCCGGGTGGTGGAAGCTGTCCAGAGAGCAAAGCAGTAAATGCCTTTTTAATAAATTCATAATGCGGTGGACATCCACCTATGTAATAATCAACCTTGACCACTTGATCAAGAGGACGAGCGTACATAAGTGAAGGCAGTGTAAGTTCATATTTTCCATCAACTACACAGGATGTCTGAGGAAGTTCTTTGTTTGGATTATCTGTGCTAAATGTATTTACATATGCTTTGTCAAGAAGTTCTTCCGTTGTATGTAAATTTACTAATCCCTTTATTCCACCTGATGTTGCACAAATTCCAAAAGCTATGAGGACCTTGCATTTATCTCTCATAACTTTTACGACATGTTCATGTTCTGAATTTCTTACATTACCAGATACAAGACCCACATCAATTGAACCATCTGGCATTGCTTCCAAATCCTTATATTTAACGTCTGCCACTGTTGGTGCCCAGAAAACTATATCAACTGCGAGGGCAACATCAACAAGCATCTCAGAAATATCAACTACTGCAATATCACATCCACCACATCCACCAGCTAAATAGTATGCAAGTTTAGGTTTAGACATGTGCCCCTCCTTTCAAAGGATTTGGTCCGAGTTCTCTTATTTTGGCATCAAATTCTGTCATAGCTTCGGAAAATCTCTTTCCTTCGCTACCAGAGATCCATTCAAGCTGAATTCTTTCAGGTTCAACTCCAAGATCTGTTGCTAATCTTTTGAAAAGTTTGAATCTTCTGATTGCTTTGTAATTGCCCTCTTTATAATGACAATCACCAAAGTGACATCCTCCAATAAATACTCCATCAGCACCTCTTCTGAGAGCTTCTGCAATAAATTCGGGCTCAACCCTTCCACTACATGGTACTCTTATAATATGAATCGTAGGAGGATAAGAATACCTTAAGCTACCTGCCAAGTCCGCCCCTTGATATGTACACCATTGACAGGCAATCACAATAATTCTTGGCTCCCATGCCATCTTTAATTACCTCCTTTTATTTTTGTTATTACTCCGTTCAAAGGTATTGATGCCATTGCAGTGGCTTTCTCCACATCTGCACCCATTGATATTGCAAGGAGTTGGACAATATGGAGAGCAGGTATTGTATAATTGATCTTTTTCTGCTCTGCCAATAGTGCCTGTCCTGCATCAAACTGAAGTAAACAGGAGCTACAACCTGTGACACATACATCAGGATTAAGCTCTTCTTTAATTACATCAAGTTTTTTCTTAAATAGAGCAAGTGATTTTTCAGGAGCATTGGACCTTAAGGCTCCCATACCACAGCAATCTGTTAAAGTGCTGTAATGAGGTGCTGAACCACCTGCAGCTTCCACTATCTCTTTCAACTTTTTCGGGGAGAATACATTCTCTTCATTGTGATGAAATGCTCTACTGGGCCAAAGGTTATGACATCCTGTCTGTAATGCCACAACTAATCCATTAAGAGGATATTTTATTTTTGATTTGAGAGCATCAAGTCCTATCTCATCATGAAGATAATTTATAAAATTCCAGTGGGTTACTTTTCCTTCGTATTTCTTTCCGACTTTTCCAAGTATTTCGTTTACCTTCTGCTTAATTTCTGGATGTTTTTCCATGTAATACTTTGCTTCATTAATTGAACCGTAGCAGGAACCGCATCCAGTAATGGTATCTACGCCTTTTTCTTCAGCAATTGCTAAATTCCATGCAGATGCAGCTGCCCATCCTACAATATCAAGAGATGGCATAGTTCCATATGCTGGACAACAAGTGGCGCCCTCAAGTTCCACAACCTCAACTCCGAGTTCATTAAGCATATACCTTGCTGAATACTCTACATCTGGTCTATTAAAAGGTATATTACAACCAAGAAAAAATCCTATTTTCTTCATTTCTGTCCTCCTAATCAAGTGGGAATGGTGCTATTTCTTCAAGGACGGTCTGTTTTAAGACCTCCCTGTATTTCTTTAATAATTCCTCATTGCTTAACGCTGTCGGTGGTTTTTCAGGAAGTCCTGCTTTTTTCCTTCTCTCTTCAAATCCCTTAGGAAATACTGCATGTCCAAATTTATAAAGATTTCTCAATCCTTCATATGTGTTTGCAGGACATGATTCTACTTTCATTGCTGCCCTTCTTACTGCCTGAATAACTTCATAGGGCACAACATCCATAGGGCAGACCTCTACACATCTATTACAGGACTGACATCCCCAAACTGAAGAGTCCTCAAGGAGAACTTCTCTTAAACCTAAATTTGCAGCATGAATGATTCTTTTAATGAAAAACTCTAGACCTGATAAAGCCATAGGGCAGGTTGATGCACATTTTCCACACTGGATGCATTCTCTAAGCTCTTCTGCTCCTAATTCCTTTAACTCTTTGACAAAACTCTCATCACCCTGTGTAAGGTCAATTACATTTACAGTGACCTCTTCCATTTTTTCCTCCTTATTTTATTTTAAGCCTCTATTAATGCTTCAATTTGTGCCATAACCTGCTCTGTTGTAAAACCATGGAATGTAATTGCACGAGATGGGCATGCAGATGCACACACTCCACATCCAGCACAAAGAGCTGGTTCAATGTAAGCCTTTTCTTTGCCTTTGTATTCCTCAAGTCTGATTGCGCCGTAAGGACAAAGTGGGACACATACTCCACAGGAACTGCATTTTTCTCTGTCAACTTCAGATATAATTGCCTCAAACTTAATCTTTCCAGGAATGACTAATGCAGCTGCAGCAGCTGCTGCTGCACGGGATTGGGCAATTGATTCAGGAATATCCTTTGGTCCCTGAACACATCCGGCTAAAAATACTCCCTTAGCAGCTGTTTCAACAGGATAAAGTTTCGTATGAACTTCTCTTAAGAAGCCCTCTCTTCCACATGTGGCAGCAAAGAGTCTTCCAAGTTCTTCAGTACCTGCTGGTGGTTCAATAGCTGTTGCCAAAACAACCATGTCAGCCTCAAGCTCTACAGGGGAGCAAAGGTCTACATCAAAACCTCTAACCCTAAGCTTTCCATTAGGTTTTACATCTACTGCTGAAACTCTACCTCCTCTTATTATCTTTGCACCAAGTTCTCTTGTGTAAACATAAAACTCTTCAAAATCCTTACCAGCTGTTCTTACATCAATAAAGAATAGATAGAGCTTTATATCAGGATATTTTTCTTTTAGAATTCTTGCATGCTTAAGCATATACATACAGCAGACTTTAGAACAATAAGTGTGATATCTCTCATCTCTACTGCCAACGCAGGAAATGAATGCAATAGTTTTTGGTTTAGTACCATCAGATGGCCTCTTCAACTCACCCTCGGTAGGTCCGGTAGCTGAAAGAATTCTTTCAAACTCCATAGCAGTAACTACGTCTGGTGAATGAGGAGAGTATTCCTTGAAATGAGTTTTTTCCATAACTTTATATCCTGTTGAGATAATGACAGCACCAACTTTAAGATTAATGTACTCATCTTTATCGTCAAACTTTATTGCACCAGCTGGGCATCCTTGAATTCCTTTTGGAGGAATACCTTTTTCACAGATTTGGCATGCAGGTTTTCCGCTTTTTTCCATTGATTTAAAATAAAGACAGTTTGGTCTGTCAATTACTGCTTTCTTTGGAACAGCTTGTGGAAACTCTATATATGCTGCCCTTCTCTGATCCATTCCGTAATTATACTCATTTGGAACTCTAGAAGGACAAATCTGCGTACATACTCCACAACCAGTACATTTGTCCCAATCAATATATCTTGCCTTTCTCTTAACAGTTATATCAAAATTACCAACATATCCCTTTACTGCATCTACCTCGCAATAAGTCATAAGTTCTATATTAGGATGCTGAGCAACCTCAACCATTTTTGGGGTAAGAATACATGCTGAACAATCCATTGTTGGAAAAGTTTTATCAAGCTTAATCATCATTCCACCAATTGATGGCTGTCTTTCAACCAGATAGACTTTTAAGCCCATGTTAGCCAAATCTAATGCCGCAAACATTCCTGCTACACCACCACCGATGACCATAACAGACTTTTCCATATCTCCGTAACGATCCTCAAGGGGTTCAGCATATCTTACTTTTGCTACAGCACTTTTTATTAGTCTCTTTGCCTTCTCAGTAGCGCCTGTTTTATCATGCCAGTGAGCCCAGCTATCCTGATCTCTTATATTTGCCATCTCAAGAAAATAACGATTTAGACCTGCTGATTCAATGGCGTCTCTAAAAATTGGTTCATGTGTTCTTGGCGTACATGCTGCGACAACCACTCTGTCAACTACACCATCTTTAATGTCCTGTTTAATGATGTCCTGACCTGGGTCTGAACACATGAATAGATAATTTTTAACAACAACTACATCTGGAAGGGTTTGCGCATACTTCATAACTTCTTCAATGTTCACAGCCCCCGCAATGTTCTCACCACAATGGCATACATATACCCCTATTTTTGCCATTTTAAAACCTCCTTTTGGATATAATTATAATTTTAATGTGCTATATCTTTTTAGCATTTTTTTCAAGTTTTGTCAAGACCTATCTTACATTAAATAAAAAAATCTATTAAATCAAAGAGTTACTGAATAATTTCTGAATTCGCAATTCTCAAGTGTCAAGTGTCATGCGGGGACGTTGTCCCGAGGTAATCTTGTCCTATTTAGATTACTTCGCATTCCTTCGGACTGCTTCGCAATGACAGGATGGGGTATAAAGGAACAGGATTGTCATGCAGTGCTTCGCACTGTTAGCAATGACTGAGAGATGGGCATTACAATGACAGGGAAGGAGGTCGTAATAAGGGGACATAGTAATACATTGCAGGGACAGAAGTTTATTCTATTTGTGGGTTAAAAATAAGGTTAAATTTTGAATTTGTGTGTTAAAATACTCTGTTATGTCAATTTTAAACAAGGCAGTTTTATATCTGCGGATGATAAAGATTGAACACAGTGTTTTTGCGCTTCCTTTCGGGCTTGCAGGAGCATTTTTGGCTGCAAATGGTTTTCCTGAATTGGAAAAAATTTTCTGGATAGTTATTGCGATAGTTAATGCAAGGGCAGCGGCTTTTGGATTTAATAGAATAATTGACAGAGAAATAGATGCTAAAAATCCAAGAACTGCAAATAGAGAAATACCTTCTGGAAAAATAAAACTCTGGGAAGCTGTTTTGTTTACATTTATATGTCTTGCAATATTTGTTTATTCTGCTTGGGCACTTAATCCATTGTGTTTTAAGCTATCTCCTTTAGCAATACTCATTCTGTTCATATATTCTTACACAAAAAGATTTACACTGCTTTGCCATTTTGTTTTAGGCATAGCCCTTTCACTTGCTCCTCTTGGAGCATGGATTGCAATAAGAGGAAGTTTTGATTGGGAAATCGTTCCAATGGTTTTAACTGTTGTATTTTGGCTTGCTGGATTTGACACTCTTTATGCCTTATGGGATGTTGAATTTGACAGAAAATTTGGAATTTATTCAATCCCGAGCAAGCTGGGAGTAAAAAACGCAATTTATTTATCAAGAGTTTTTCATCTTATTGCATGGAGTCTGCTGGTGATTACAGGAATTATATTCAATCTTAATGTCTTTTACTGGATTGGTATGGGTATTGTGGCAATCTTGTTTATCAGAGAACATTCACTTGTAAAGCCTGATGACATTTCCAAGCTTGATATAGCATTTTTTAATATGAACGGATACATAAGTATCACTATATTTGTTTTCACTGCCTTGTCTTTACTTATCAAAACAGTCTAATCCTGCATCATTTCATAAACAAGCAAATCAAGCACACAGGATTTTGCTTGTCTTAAGGAAAGATTTGCCTTGTAAAGCAGGCTGTAGAGTTTTAAGTCTGCTTTGGCTCTATAAGTGAAATACCAGTTCAAAGCACCCAAAATCATGTCAGGTTCTGTATTTTGCAAGCTCTGAAGTATTTTAAATGCTTTGCCTTTGTCTTTGCTTTGAATCACATCAATCAGGTCAAAGGAGCTGTATTCTGCAGTTTCTGCGAGAATCTCTTTTATGTCTGAAATTCCTATTTCTGACTTGTTGACAAGCAGTGATATTTTCTCTATTTCTGAGGAAATCAATCCCGGCTGACCTGCTGTAAGGTCAATTAAGTAATCAATTGCATCCCTTCTGAGTCTTAATCTACTTTTTGAAGCCTTGTAAATAATCCATTCATGAAGGTCTTTTTCCTGAACATCAAGAGGAAAAATGCCAAAACGGAAGTGCCCTTTAAGAAAATTGATATCCTCTGCGAGCTCCTTTGCCTCAGCATTGCATAAAAAAAACACAGTTATGTGAGAGGCTTTTTTTTCAATAATTGTTTTCAGCCATTCTATTCTTTTGTCTTTCTTTCTAATTTTCTCAAAATTGTAAATAAGCAAAATCCTTCTTTCCGCAAATAATGAGGTAGCAGATGTAAGAGTTGCAATGTCTATTTCTTCCAAAGACTCATAGGTTTCAATGGAAATCGGAGGAAAATGAGCACGGATAAGCTTTACAGCCTCTGATAAAAGAAATCCATCATTGGAATAACAGAAATAAAGCTGACTTGTAAGTCCCTTTTTTACATCATCCTCAAGTCTCTGAATTGCAAGCATGATTTATTGTATCATATAAATATGTCAGCTATTAAGGAAAAAAAATAGAAACTGCTCAAAGATGGGCTGAAAAAATCAAATTGTCTCAAGAATTTGAAACTCTTCTTGCGGAGCTAAAAAATTACATATTAGAGGCAGAAATTGAAAGACAACGCACAGGGATGTCTGCAATATGCGCTAAATGTGGGCAAGAGAGTAAATCTTGCTGTGGAAGTGGAATAGAGTTAAAATATTCACCCCAACTTTTGTTAATAAATATCTTGTTTGGTGTGAAGATGCCTTCAAAACATGAGTTTCCTGACAAATGCTATTTTATTAAACCTGATGGTTGTTGTCTGTTTGCGAGGGATATATTTTGTATAAACTTTATATGTGATAAAATCAAGGGTAAAATCTCACCTAAGCAATTGAAAAAACTAAGAGAGCTGGAAGGCAAGCAACTACACATTCAATTTATCCTTGAGGAGAAACTGAAAAGATTAATGATGGTGTGATTCCTTAACTTTGCAATATAAACTATTATTTATACAACTTACACTTTCCACTTGAATTACAATGTGTTTGATGCCAACTTCTGTAAGCTCTTTTTCAATCTCTTTTCTGATTTGATCAGCCTCACTTAGAAGCTGAGCATTTACCACAACATGTGCTGAAAATGCAGGTATTCCATATCCAATTGACCAGATGTGGACATCATGGACATCCACAATACCATTAATTTTTCTTATTTTTTCAATTATTTCAATTAAATCAAATCCTTTTGGCACTAAATCAAGGAAAATTGAGAATGATTCCTTTACCACTCTGATTCCACCGAAGATGATAATGAAACCGACAAGCCAGCTCACAAGTGGGTCAATCACAAGCCATCCTGTGTATTTGATAATGATGCTTGCCATTATTACGCCTGCAGAGGACAATGTATCACCCAATACATGCAACCATGCACTTTTTATATTCAAATCCTCATGTTTGTGTCCCAATATCAGTGCCATGACGAGATTCCCTATAAATCCAAAAACAGCTACTGGGAGCATAATCTGATAATCAACCGTAGGAGGGCTGACAAGTCTTTTATAGCCTTCAAAGAATATCATTAAGGCAATAATAATAAGACTCACTCCGTTTATCAAAGCTGCGAGTATTCCGACTTTTTGATAACCATAGGTTGCCTTTTTACCAGAGGGTCTTCGCATTATCAATGAAGCAATTAGACTTAAAATAAGGGCAAAGGAATCAGTAAATACATGAGCTGCGTCACTTAATAGGGCAAGACTGTTACTTAATATTCCGCCAACTAATTCGGCAGCAAAGATTAAAAGAGTAATAAAAAGTGTAATGCCAAGCCTTTTTGTTGATGAATGGCTCATTCCTTCCCTAATGCCTTGATTGCTTTGGAATAAAGAGTTTCACTGCCACATACAAGAAGAGTGGTTTTTGTATCAAATTTAACAGGCAGGGTTTCAATTGGCTTCCCATCTAAGTCTCTAATAAAAGCTCCTACTTCTTTAGCAATCAAAATTCCAGCAGAGAAATCAAAAATTCTTGAAGGAGTAGCTGTTACAAAAATGCTTATTGCTCCTATTGAAAGATATGCGAGGTCAAGGGCTGTGCTTCCGTAACATCTAACTCTACTTGCGATTTTAAATAAAGGCAGTATTTTTTGAATTCCCGAATATGGGTTTGATGATTCAAAGGCAACAATTATTGATTTTTCATTTTCCTGCGTAATAATTTTTTCACCATTAAAAAAAGCTCCTTTTCCCCTTTGAGCATAAAATTCATCAGCATTTGTAAGATTTATTATATATCCAAATTTGAGACTATTCAGCTCACTTCCGTCTGTTATTGCAATTGATGTGGAAAAAAAAGGTATCCCTGAAACAGCATTTTTACTTCCATCAATGGGATCAATAATGAGAGTTAAGTTGTTATCTTTGAGTATTTTTGTTCCTCTTTCCTCTGCAATTATATTAAAGCTAAAGCCTTCCTTTTCAAATCTCTCAATTATCATGTCCTCTGCCAATTTATCAATCGGGAAAGTCATGTCACCAGATGCGCCCCTGCCGAGTGATGTTTTATTGAACTGAGGTTTAGAGGAAGAAATTCTCTTGTATAACGTCTGTCCGATGTTTCTAAAAAAATCAAGCTCCATAAGCTTTTATTATACTCTCACTGCATACCAGTTGACAATATTTAAAATGGCAACTTATCATAAAAATCTATGAAAAAATTCAACATTAGAACAATTGTCAGGGAAAATGTAAAAAAACTTAAAGCCTATCAGGCAAAAGAAATTCCTTGCAGAATCAAACTTGATGCCAATGAGTCTCCATTTCCAATTAAAATAGAGCAGATTGTAAAAGAAATCAATATTCCACTGAATAGATATCCTGACCCTGAAGCTATTGAACTCAGAAAAGCCATAGGCAAAAAGTTCAAGATTTCATATAAAAACATAATGATTGGAAATGGCTCAGACGAGTTGATTTATTACTTAGTTCTTACATTTGGCGGACCAGTGCTTTATCCTGTTCCGACATTTGTAATGTATGGCATAATTTCAAAAAGTATCGGATTTGAAACAATAGAGACAAAGCTTGATGATTACTTTGATATAGATGAAAAAGCAATAATAGAGCAAATTAAAATAAAAAAGCCGAAATTGATTTTTCTCAGCACTCCTAATAATCCAACTGGAAACGCATTCTCATCGGATAAAATTTTAAAAGTTATTGATTTTGCAAGAAAAAATTCCACCCTTGTTGTAATTGATGAAGCATATTATCCTTTCAGCAGCGAGAGAGGATTTTTGCCTTTGTTGAAAGACTATGAAAATCTGATTATACTAAGAACTCTCAGCAAAATAGGATTTGCAGCATTAAGAGTAGGATACTTGATTGCCAATGAGGAAATTATTCATGAAATTAACAAAGTTAGGCTTCCATACAATGTTGATGCATTAACACAGTATATTGCAAAAGAGGCTCTTAATAATATGTATCTCCAAATAAAGAAATTCGTTGGCTTAATCATAAAAGAAAGGGAGAGAGTTTTCAAGGAACTATCAAAGTTTAGAGAATTAAATGTTTACCCTTCAGAGGCAAATTTTATACTATTTACAGCAAAGAAAGCCAAAGAGATTTATCAGAGATTGACGCAGGAAGGAATTTTAATCAGAGATATGTCCTCTGTAATTAAGAATGCTTTGAGGATTACGATTGGCACGAAAGAAGAGAATGATGAATTTTTAAAAACCCTTAAAAAAATCTTAGAAGAATAAAAAATGAGAAAAGCCTCTGTAGAGAGAAAAACCAAAGAAACAGAGATAAAAACTGAGCTTAACTTAGATGGCTCAGGAAAAAATAATATTAACACTTCAGTTGGTTTTTTAGACCACATGCTTGAGCTTTTTTCATTTCACGGTAAATTTGATTTAGTTCTGAATGCAAAAGGTGACACTCATGTAGATTATCATCATCTTATAGAAGATATAGGCATAGTGCTCGGGCAAGCCATTGAAAAGGCTCTTTCAGACAGAAAGGGAATTAAGAGATATGGTTTTGCATCAATTCCAATGGATGAAGCCTTGTGCGATGTATCAGTTGACTTAGGAGGAAGGGCTTTTCTCGTATATAATGTCCCATTTGATGGATTTATCAAGGATATTGATATCGGACTTTTTGAGGAGTTCTTCAGAGCACTGTCAAATAACGCAAAAATTACGCTCCATATCAATGTTCGCTATGGTAAAGACCTGCATCATGTAATTGAGGCTGTCTTTAAGGCATTTGCAAAGGCATTAAAGGAAGCCGTTCATATTTCTGGAGAAGATTTACCCTCAACAAAGGGCTTAATATGATAGGATCTCTAAAAGTTTCTATCCTTACGCATACGCCTAATCCTGAAGAAGTAGTTGCTCTTTCTGCGAGACTTTGTTACAGCCCTGTAGGAATTGATGAGTTAAAAGAGAGACTGACACTTGAGGAAAAAGAAAAACTCATAAATCTCTTAAGAGAAAGCGGGCATCTATCTCCCTTTGAACATGTAAGTTTCACATTCGCAGTGGAAGGTATATCCCGTGCATGTTCCCATCAACTTGTAAGACATAGAATTGCCTCATACAGCCAGCAGTCCCAAAGATATGTCAGCGAAGAAAAGGGCTTTGATTTTGTTGTCCCGCCATCAATTGCGGAAGACAAGGAGTTGGAATCTCTTTTTCTTGAGGCAATGAAGTCTGCCCATGATTACTACTGCAAGCTACTGAAAGCATTGGAAGACAAAGGGCTTAAAGGTGAGGCAGCTCGTCAGGATGCAAGATTTGTTTTGCCAAATGCAGCAGAGACAAAGATTGTAATAACAATGAATGCAAGGGAGCTTCTTCATTTCTTCAGAGTTCGTTGTTGCAATCGTGCTCAATGGGAAATTAGAGAGCTTGCAACAGAAATGTTGAAGCAGGCAAAAAAGATTACACCGTTGCTATTTAAAGATGCAGGACCGTCATGTGTAACGGGCAAATGTCAAGAAGGCAAATTTTCTTGTGGCAAGATTAAAGAAGTAAGGAAAAAATTTAAAAGCCTGTGATATAATTAACAAATGAGCGTAATTGATATAATAGGAAACACACCGCTTATAAGATTTGACAGGATAAATCCGAATCCAAAAGTTGTCCTCTATGGAAAATTTGAGGGGGCAAATCCCGGAGGTTCAATCAAAGACCGCACAGCCCTTTATCTCATAAAAGACGCTGAAGAAAAAGGGCTTCTTACAAAGGATAAGATTATTCTTGAACCAACCTCAGGAAATACTGGCATAGGACTTGCCATGATAGCAGCTGCAAAGGGATATAGAATTAAGCTTGTAATGCCTAAATGTGTCAGCGTTGAGAGAAGAAGAATTCTTGAAGCCCTTAGCGCTGAACTCATTTTAACACCTGCGGAGGAGAGCACAGATGGAGCTATAAGGCTTGCACACCAGATTTATGAAGATGCTCCCGAGCTTTATTACATGCCAAATCAGTTTGACAACGAGGCTAATATAAGAGCTCATTATGAAACAACAGCTCCCGAAATAATAGAGCAAACCAAAGGTGAAATCACACACTTCGTCGCTGGAATGGGAACAACCGGAACAATAATGGGAGTTAGCAAACGCCTTAAAGAGTTTAATAGCAATATACAAATAATCGGAGTTGAACCTGTTCCGGGTCACAGAATTCAGGGTTTGAAAAATCTATCCGAAAGCATAGTGCCTAAAATATTTGACCCTTCAAAACTTGACGAGAAGATCAATGTTAATGACGAAGAAGCATTTGATACAACAAGAAAACTTGCATTACTTGAGGGCGTATTTGTTGGTATGTCCTCAGGTGCTGCTATGAACATTGCCTTAAAGAAGGCAAGCGAAATTCGCAGTGGCGTAATTGTTGTAATTTTACCAGATAGAGGAGACAGATATCTTTCAACCTCTCTCTTTGCCTCCATTTGCAGTAAATGCCCACCGTAATTAACACACAAATTTAATCCATCAGAAAAGAAAAAAGCAGAAAAATTTAAAGTCAAGATATTATTTTGTTTATAATCTCAATACAGGAGGCAAATATGAAGTCAAGGGTATTTACAGCCATTATTTATAAGTAAGACGACATTTATGTTGCTGAATGCCCAGAAGTTGGCACTGTAAGTCAGGGATATAACATAGAAGAAGCTTTAATAAATTTAAAAGAAGCAACAGAATTATATTTAGAAGAATCTCCAGCTCCAGAATCTTCAAAGCCTTTTATCACAACCTTTGAGGTTCTTGTTAATGTCTAAATTAAAAAGAATGTCTGGTGAGGAAGTTATTAAAATATTAGAAAAATTTGTATACTGCTCCCCATAAATTGGGGAATTACGAATTAAAAATTTTTTATTCATAATTTGATGAAATTGAGTTTAACCATAAATGCGGTAGCAGTTGAATCAATGAGCTTGATGATTAAGAATCTCTGATAAACAGAGCATTTGCCCTTTTAAAGGAAAGCAAATATCTAAAAGAAAATAATTAATCTTATGAAAAATAATTTTTCTTAGTACTCCGAAATCAATCTAAAGAATTAATGATGAGAATTAATGGTGGAGGCGGCGGGAATCGAACCCGCGTCCGAAGGTGCTACTTCTAAGCGTCTACATGCTTAGTGGGAGTATTAATAATTCGGGTTTTAGCTTGCCCTCCCACAGGCTTTCCAAAACCCTAAACCCTAAATTCTCCTTCTGAGAACCGGGTTGAATTCTCAGAAGCAGCTCTGATGTATCACGCCTCTTCTAAGCCTCAGAGCAGAGCTTAGGGAGACGACTGCCTTTAATTAGGCAGCGAGAGCCAATTCGTTGTTGGCAGTTGTGTCTTTCTCAGCTTTTTACGTGGTGCTGAGTCCACGGCATGCAGCTTAGACCTCACGACCTCCGTCAAGTCCTTTCGCCCCCTTGTCAAAGATCATTTATTTTTTAGGGCTCTTTCAATTTCCCTTTGGGCTTCTTTCTTTTTTATTATATCTCTTTTTTCGTATTTCTTTCTACCCCTTGCAATAGCTATTTCTACTTTTGCGTAGGGACCTTTAAAATATATCTTCAAAGGAACAAGGGCATAGCCTTTTTGCTGAATTTTTCCTGCAAGTCTTTGAATTTCTTTCTTATGCAGAAGAAGCTTCCTCGTGCGAACTGGGTCATGATTAAATATGTTTCCGTGTGAGTATGGACTAATGTGGCAATTTAACAGAAATGCCTCGCCATCTTTGATTATTACATAGCTATCCTTTATATTCGCCCTGCCTTCTCTTAAAGCCTTAACTTCAGTTCCAGTAAGAACTATTCCAGCCTCTACAGTCTCTTCAATATCGTAATCAGCGTATGCTTTTTTATTTTGACAAACGATTTTTATAGACATTAGTAGTTTCAGCTCTGCTTACAGCAGAGGGTTTCTTCTTCAAGCAATTACTTTATTTTCTTGGACAATACACTTTTCTGTAACAACGCCTGAGGGTGTATTTATCACAAATCCACCATCTTCTATCATATCAGTTGACTTTAATATATTGAGAATTTCAAACAATGTTTTTTGAATCTTCTCTAATGGTAAGTCTTTGAATTCAAGTTCAAGTTTTGCTTTCATTAAAATATTATAACCTAAATATACGACGAAAATATATAATTGTTAAATACACTTTGAATATAATAAAATAATTATATTTTGTCTTATCAGTTCAATTGAAAATAGGAGGAAAAATGAATATTACACGAAAACAGCTCGCAAATGCTATAAGAGCACTAAGCATTGACGCTGTTGAAAAAGCAAAGTCAGGGCATCCGGGAGCACCTCTTGGAATGGCAGATATTGCTGAGGTGCTATGGAATGATTTTATGAAGCACAATCCATTAAATCCAAAGTGGATAGATAGAGATAGGTTTGTGCTTTCTAATGGTCATGCCTCTATGCTTCTTTACAGTCTGCTGCATCTCACAGGATACGATGTAACAATAGAAGACATAAAAGCATTCAGACAGTTTCATTCAAAAACAGCAGGACATCCAGAATATGGGCTCTGCCCCGGTGTTGAGACAACAACAGGTCCGCTTGGACAGGGACTGGCAAATGCTGTTGGAATGGCAATTGCTGAAAAAATACTATCTGACACATTCAATCGGGGAGATTTAAAAATCGTAGACCACTACACCTATGTGTTCGCTGGTGATGGTGACCTTATGGAAGGTGTTGCCCATGAAGCTATATCACTTGCAGGCACTCTTGGGCTTGGAAAACTTATCGTATTCTGGGATAACAATGGAATTTCAATTGACGGTGAGGTTGAAGATTGGTTTTCAGAGAATGTGCCTAAAAGATTCAAAGCCTGCGGATGGCATGTTATAAAAGATGTTGATGGTCACAATCCAGATGCTATAAAAGAAGCAATAATTGAGGCAAGAAATCAAACAGTAAAGCCAACTCTAATATGTTGTAAGACAATAATAGGCCATGGCTCACCAAACAAAGCTTGCAAAGAAGTGTGTCATGGCTCTCCATTGGGTGAGAAAGAAGTTGAACTTGTAAGAAAGCAGATAAATTGGAATTATCCCCCCTTCGTGATTCCTGATGATATATACAAAGCATGGGATGCAAGACAAAAGGGAGCTCAGTGGGAAAAGGAGTGGAATGAGCTTTTTGAAGAATATCGTAAACATTATCCTGAGCTCGCAGCAGAGTTTTTAAGAAGAATGAATGCCCAGTTGCCTGAAAATTTTGCAAAGGAGGCTGATGATTTCGTTGCCAAAACTCAAGTTGAAGGAAAAGATATGGCAACAAGGCAGTCTGCAAATCTTGCCCTTGAAAAATATGCAAGTATTATTCCTGAACTTTTGGGAGGTTCAGCAGACCTCACTCCTTCAAATCTAACCGCTTGGTCAGGGTCTCAAGCTATTAAAAAGTGCCTGCCCTTTACTGGAAAAAATTATATCCATTACGGAGTGCGAGAATTTTCAATGGCTGCAATAATGAATGGAATAGCTCTTCATGGCGGTTTTATTCCATATGGTGGAACATTTTTAGTATTTTCAGATTATGCAAGAAATGCAATTCGTTTGTCTTCAATGATGAAGCAGCGAGTGATATATGTTTTTACACATGACTCTATAGGGGTTGGAGAAGATGGACCTACTCATCAACCTGTTGAACATATTACAAGTTTAAGGCTTATACCAGGTCTGACTGTGATAAGACCAGCTGATGATGTTGAGGCAGCAGTGGCATGGAGACAGGCTATAGAAAAAAAAGACGGTCCAACATGCTTGGTGCTTTCAAGACAAAAAGTTGCACATCAAAACAGAACTAACGAGCAAATAGCAAATATTTATAAAGGTGGATACATTCTCTACGAACCAGATAAAACTCCAAATGCAATAATCATTGCAACTGGTTCAGAGGTAGAAATTGCAATGAAAGCTGTTGATATTCTCAAAGAAAAAGGAATACCAACAAGAGTTGTTTCTATGCCAAGCCTTGAAATATTTGAAATGCAGGAAAAATCATACAAGGAATATGTGCTTCCATCCGATATTACAGCAAGAGTAGCCGTTGAGGCTGGTAGCACGCTCGGATGGTATAAATATGTCGGATGTAAGGGAAAAGTCATAGGAATTGACCGTTTTGGAGAGTCTGCACCTGCCAAGATTTTATATGAGTATTTCGGTATCACACCTGAAAGGGTAGCAGAAGCAGTTATTGAAGTTATAAGTAACCAAAAAGGAGAATCAAAAATATGAAAGACATAATTCTTGCTCCATCCCTTTTGTCCTCTGATTTTGGAAGACTTTATGAGGAATTTAAGCAATTAGAGGATGCTGGGCTTAAGTGGGTGCATTGGGATGTAATGGATGGTGTTTTTGTGCCAAATATTACAGTTGGACCATGTGTCATTGAGGCTTGCAGAAAAAAAAGCAAGCTTACTTTTGATGTCCACTTAATGATTGTCAATCCAAGCAGATACATACAAGCCTTTGTAGATGCAGGAGCTGATGTATTGTGTATTCACGCAGAGGCAGAAATTCATCTTGAAAGAGCAATAAGTGAAATTGTCCGTCTTGGTGCTAAACCAGCTGTTGCTCTTAATCCTCACACACCATTGGAGCAAATTGAATACTTGCTCCCTGAGCTTTATATGGTTTTAATTATGAGTGTCAATCCTGGATTTGGAGGGCAGAAATTTATTCCCTTTTGTTTAAAAAAGATTGAAAGACTAAGAGAAATGATAGATAAATCAGGATTAAAAACACTTATTCAGGTTGACGGAGGAGTAACGCTGGAAAATGCAAGGGAAATAGTTAAAGCTGGAGCAGATGTTCTTGTATCTGGCTCTGCTTTTTTTAATTACCCTCCATATAAAGCAAGGTATAAAGCTTTCATGAAAGAATGTAGTAAAAATTAGGTGCTAAATTGAGCGATTTTTTATATAAAAACTTTGTTAGCCTGACATTACAAGCCTGCCGTAAGGCAGTCATGGCGATTATACGCAATGATCATTTGTTCGTCATTGCGAGTAACTTCTTCGTCTTTGCGAGCGAAGCGAAGCAATCTCGTATTGTCCTTTTTCACCAAATAATAGATCACTTCGGCTTGCTTAGCAAGCATCGTGATGACGGGAAAAAGTTGCTTCGCAAGTCTCGTGATGACGACAAAGGCGACATTGCGAGGGTATCCTCTCCTCGTCATTGCAAGGGGTCGCCACGCCTCGTCATTGCGAGGCATCCACAGGATACCGAAGAAATCTCGCCTTTCGCGACAGGCTCCGTGACGAAGCAATTTCAAAGATTGATATTAAGCCTATTTGACAAAAATGTTCACAATTGCGCTTGACAATCGCATGATTTAGGCAGGAGGTAAAATGGAAGACATTATTTCCGTTGGAATAATTGGAGCAGGTCCTGCTGGAATTGCTGCAGCAGTTGAGTGTAAAGTCAATGGAATAGACAATGTTGTTATTTTTGAGAAAGCATCAAAGCCCTGCGCAACCTTAAGAAGACTTTATCCTGCAGGGAAAAGAGTAGATAAAACATATAAAGGCATAACATTAGAGGCAGAAGGAGTCTGCACATTTGAGACAGAGACAAAGGAAGAATTTCTTAAAAGAATGAAGGAATATATAATAAAATACGCGCTAAAAATAGAGTTTGAAGTTGAGATAAACGGCTTGAAAAGGGAGGAGCACTTTTATATTCTTAAAGCTGGAACATATGAGGTTGCTAAGGCTAAAGCAGTAATCATAGCAACTGGAGTTTTTGACAGACCCAAAAAACCTTCCTATCCTATTCCAAAAGAAGTTCAGGATAGAGTATTTTTTGAAATCCCAAAGGAAATTCCAGAAGGAGAAAAAGTTCTTGTTGTTGGTGGTGGCAACACTGCTGCAGAACTTGCATGTTTGCTTGCTGGAAAATGTGATGTCAGGATGGCATACAGAAGACCCCAGTTTTTCAGAATAAATGAAGAAAATCTTAATGAACTTGAAAAAAGAAAAGAGCATATAACCTTTTATCTTGGAAAAGACATTGTAGGATTAGAACCAGACAAAGATGGAGTTAAAGCAGTATTTCAAGATGGACATACGGAAGTTTTTTCAAAAATTTTCTATTGTCTTGGGGGAAGCACTCCTAAAGTTTTTCTTGAAAGAATGGGAATAGCTTTCAACAACAACTCTCCAATGATTGATGAATTTGGAGAGAGTAATCTTCAAAAGGTTTTCCTCATAGGAGATGTTTCTGTAAAAAGTGGTTCAATAATGCATGCCTTTAATTCAGCTCACAGAGCTGTAAAAAGGATTTTGGAAAAATATCCTGATATTAAGTAATCAGGAAATTTCTAAAAATTCTCTGAATTTTTGAGGCACAATCCATTCTATACCTAATTTATCAGCCCACTTAATTAGACCTTGATCTCCTGTTACAAGTACTCCTTTAATCTCAAGACAGAGGAAAATAAGGTCTACATCTTCCTTGCTGTCAATGATGCCCTCACGAAGTGCTTCTCTGTATTTTTTCCGCAAATCCTTTATGGTTTCATCAACTCCTTTTTGACTGACTGCTCTTACTGCATTTTCAGCTACACGCAATCCTTTATTCACCCTACCCCTTATCTCCTCAACAAGTTCATAAAAAAATATTGCAGGACATAATATTCTGTGTTTGTCCGGAGATTTAATTCTAATAAGGCTGTAGAAATCAGCTGGAATTTTTTTATCGTCTGCAAAATACATCAATTCTTTAAAAACTGAGGAAGGAATGTAAAAATCTAACTTATTGGCATTTTTTTTGGCTATTTTTAAAAACTCTTCAATTGCGGACTCAGGAGTATCTCCAAAATAGCCTCTTACATCAGGATTAACAAAAACGCTTGTATCTAAAACGATCTTTCGTTTTTTATTTAAAAACCAAAACATTAAAATTCACAGCCCCTCAGGTCAACCTCAAAGGTATTCCATTTGTTGCAAACACTGCATCTTCCAGTCCATTCATCAAAAGCAGAATGGCATTCTTTGCAAATATAAGTGATATTGGAGACTTTGTTTTCAGGACAAAGTTGCTTAAACTCTGTGACAGCCATTTGGACCTGATTTCTTCGTAGATATAAATAGCCTTTAATGCAATGCAGCTTAGGCGTTGAACAAATAGCAGGATCAATAGCAGATAAAGTCTCTATAGCATCATCAATCATCTCTAATCTGTAATAAAGCCTTCCAAGCAGAAATTTTAATTCTATGTTTTCAGGTTGTTCATTGATTGACTGCAGATAAACCTGTATCAATCTTTTTGGGTCACCCATGCTGATAAGCAAGTCTTCAAGTCTTAATAGCAGAAGATTTGATTTTAAATCTTTATATGATTTTTTAAGAAATTCAACTGCCTCTTCAAGCTCACCCTTTGCAATCATGACTTCAGCAAGTCCTAAATAGGCTGAAATAAAGTTGATAGAACTTTTAATTATGCCCTCAAATATTCTTTCAGCCTTATCAATTTCTCCAGCCTCAAGAGACACTCTACCGTATTCGTATGTATATCCTACAAGTCTATTTTCTTCCTCCTGTTTTTTATAATCTGGTACTAATTTCAATATTTTCTTCTGAATAGATATCAGCTCTTCCCATTTTTCAAGTTTTTCAAGAATTTCTCTCTTCTTAAAATATGCAGTAACATTGTCAGGCTCAAGATTTATTATCTGGTCAATATAGCTAAGAGCTAATTCTTTATCGTCCATTTTCTCCATGATACTTTCAAGAGAAAAAAGAGGCACTATGTTTTTAGGGTCAAGTTCATATGCTTTTTTGTAGTACTTAAGCGCTGCTTTATAATCACCCTCTTTTACAGCTAAATCTCCAAGCCGAATAATAGCATCAATATGCTCAGGTTCTTCTTTCAGGATTTCCTGCAAGGCTTCCTTTGCCTCAGAATACTTTTCTCTCATAATTGCATTAAGAGCCTTTGCATAATTTTCCTTAATCTTTTCCTCTCTCTTATGCTTCTTCTGCATTTGAAATCTATTTATCAGATTAGTAGTATCCCTTATGAAAAAAACAACAAACACAAAGAAAGCTCCAAAGCTGAGTGAAAGCAGAATAAGTCCAATTTTCGGCATCTCATAAGATGCACCAAATGGAATTTTCAAAATTACAGTATCTTTATTTTCCATTGCAAAAAGACCGATAATGGTGAGAAAAATGAGAATAAGAAAAATTATAAACTTGGACATCTTAAACTCCTATTGATTGCATTTTTTAATTATACCTTAAAAATGAAGGAAAAATTAATTGATAATTCTTTTACTTACAAACAATCTTTAAATTCAAAAGCATTTTTTCAATATCTTCCTCTGGTAAAGGTTTACTGAAAAGAAACCCTTAAACCAAATCGCATCCGAGAATACGGAGAATTCTATACTGCTCTTCTGTTTCAACTCCTTCTGCTAAAACTTTCTTTTCTAACCTTTTTGCAAGGTCTATAATGGTCTGAACAATAGCAAATGATTGCCTGTCCTCCCATCTTTTGGATAAAGGCATATAGCTGCATTTATATTATGTTTTATGTCTTTTCTACTAATGAGGGCACTGCAGCAGTTACTTAAGGGAAGTGGAAAAGACAATATAGCAACTGACAGAATCAGGAATGCATTGAGGGATATGGTAGTGACAGAGGTCAAAATAGCGGAAAGAGATTACTATATAAGGCATAAACTCAGTGAATTACAGAAACTTATTATGAGGAAACTCAAGGCAGAAATTCCAGAAAAGCTCACTGCAATAGAAGACTTTTCCATATAAACATTTCCGATAAATTCTCTTCACAGAAAAGTTGTTGTAAAAAAATTCGGAAGGACAACATTGCGAACGGTCTTTAAGACCTATGACAAAGCGTCCTTGCCCACCTTCTTTCTTCATTTTTATTTTAACTTATCCCTGTTTAATGTCCATATATTTATCATACGATGACGGATAAAAATATGCGGTGAGGCTCAATGACACCTTTTTTCTCACTGCGAACCCCTCGATGGGGAGAAGTAGTATCTAATTCGTGGTTGGTGGATGGTGAACACCCACCTCGTCATTACGAGGGCGTCCCTTTCTTAGTCATTGCCAGGGCAAGAAGTGCCCGAAGCAATCTCGTTTTTTATCGTTATCCTATGCTGATTTCAGATAGCCTTCAATTAGAATGTCGTTGCCGATTCGTTTGATGCTGATGTTTTGGAGTTCAAAGGCTTCGGAGATTTTTTTGTATAATTTGCCACCAACTGATGGATAAGAATGAGCTCCTCCTATGATTTTTGGAGCAATAAAAACCACGACTTTGTCTACCACTCCGCTCCATAGGGCATAGGAGTTTAAAGATGAGCCTCCCTCAATTAGAACGGATGTTATTTCTCTTTTGCCCAACTCCTGCATGAGCCACTTGAGGTCTACTTTCTCAGTGGAAAAATATAAAATTTCAACGCCCTTTTCTTGAAGATGATTGGATTTTTTATTGTTTTTCATGCTTTCATGCACAACGGCAATGGTTTTAGGAGGAGGGTTGTAAACATTGTAATCCAATGGAATTTTAAGCTCTGGGTCAATGATTACCCTTGTTGGATTTTTGCCATTCTTTATTCTCGCAGTAAAACGGGGATTGTCTTTAAGCACTGTGCCATAGGCTGAAAGTAATGCATCAACCCTTGATCTTAGCTGATGAACAAGATGCCTTGATTTTTCAGATGTTATCCACTTTGACTCACCCTCTGGAGTGGCTATTTTCCCGTCAAGAGTCATTGCTATTTTGAGCATTACAAAGGGTGTTCTGGTGGTTATGTATTTTATGTAAAACTCATTGAGCTTTTTTGCCTCGTTTTCAAATATGCCTTCTGTTACCTCAATTCCGTGAGAACGAAGTATCTCAATTCCTCGTCCAGAGACCTTTGGATTAAGGTCTCTCATTGCGATTACGACTCTTGAAATTCCCGCCTTTATTATTGCCTCAGTGCATGGAGGCGTTCTTTTTCCAGTGTGACAGCATGGTTCAAGGGTGACATAAAGAGTTGCACCTGATAGAGACTCCTGAGCTTTCATTATTGCCTCTGCCTCTGCATGAGGCAAGCCTGCTTTTTTGTGATAGCCTTCTGAGATGATTCTGCCGTCTTTTACTATGACAGCGCCCACCATTGGATTTGGTGATGTTCTCCAATTGGCTTTTTTAGCAAGCGAAAGAGCCCTTTTCATGAAAAACTCATCCATCTGCCTTGACTCTTTCATGGGTATTAAAGGGGCAATATCTTTACTTTTTTGCCGTTTTTAATGCCATAGACCGTGGGTTCAAAGAAGATGAAATCCTGATGGAAGGAGGTCCTTACTTTTCCACCAAAGGATGAGTTGTCACCCAAAGCTATGTGAATTGTGTCTAAAATTTTCTCTGACTCAAGAATATTGTCTGGATGAGTTGCTTTATCATTAACACCAATTCCAAGCTCTGCAATGTTTCTGTTTTCATGCCTTTGACTGAGCTGTCTTTCAAGTTCTTCTTTGTAAGGTTCTGTTCCCTCAACTGAGACAACCATGCCTTTTTCAACTTTCAAAATCAAATGTGAGTCAAGCTTTCGCGTAGGAGCCCATTCTATAACGAGAATTCCTTCTGCAGAGCCTTCTACTGGCGCAAGAAAAACTTCTCCAGCTGGAAGATTTCCGAATGATCCTTTGCGTGATAAAATTCCTGAGTCAATGTGAACCTTTCTTCTGCTTTTGGAAAGCTTTATTTTTGTGCCATTTGGCGATTCTATCTGTATTTCGTCAATCTCATCAAGAATTTTCTTCAATTCCAAAGCTCTGCGATGCACTGCCTTCCAGTCTGCATTCATTGCACCATCAAGCATAGCTATATCAAAAAGAGGCATGCTTGCATATCTTGTGCCACAGCATTTTGTTAAAAGATCTCTAAAATTTGTATGACTTGTTGAAAAATTGGACAGCGCTACAACAGCATTTACAGCAGAGGCTTTATTGAATTTGATAATGTCTCTTACCTTAACAAGCTCCTTTTTGCCTATCTCCTTTGCAAGAAGTTTTTCCCATAATCCTGTTGCCTTGATTTCCTCTATCGCCTCATTGCCGAATGCGAGTTTCCAGAGTTCTTCAGGAGGTTCAATCCCGTGTGAGCCAAGCGAGGAGTATTCAAAATAAAGGATATCTTTGCAAAATCCCTTGCCAATTTTTTGCAAAGTCAATGCAACATATCGCAGTGACTCTCTTCTGCTCTTTTCTTTGGGAGAAAGGGATTCATCGTCTCTGATTAAATCGGTGAATACAAGCACTTTCTCATGGGGCTTAGTTTTCAGGTTTATTTTAAAAATGTTTTCAAGGGCCTTAAGATTCATTCAAAAAGCTCCAGCTGGGAAAGTTTTTTTAATTTAAACTCAATTGGATATTTGCATGTAAAACAAGCCATGCAGTATAGGTCAGAGTTTGGGATAATCTTTTTTAGACCTTCCAAGCTCAAATAACCAAGAGAGTCTGCTGTGGTGTATTTTCTGATTTC
>FWWL01004432.1_pt1 | contig 23728 bp, 24 predicted proteins | sample 2228331 | NCBI WGS metagenome assembly FWWL01 (sample SAMEA103939775, study PRJEB20133) | metagenome | reverse complement strand
TGACCGCATAACGCGGGTGAACCGCCATCGTCGGAAGCCACGAGTGAATGAACGTCAAATACCCCGAATAGGTTTTTGTCACACTCCACTGACCGAAAGCCACATAGCTCCGAACACTCCAGGGGAGAACAACCAGCAGCACCCCAATACCCACCACCAGTACCCACCGCAGACGCAGGTGAAAATGGAGCACCAGGGCAGCGAGCATTGGCACAACGAGCGGTGGTTTTTCCAGCACAAAGACCCCAACGATTGCGCCCAATAACACTACCCGCCAGATCGAAGCCGCCGGTGGAACGATGCTGAAGAGCATGACACACCACGCCGCCCCGATCGTAACAACCCAGGCAGTATTTTCTGCAACGGTTGGGTGGTAAAAGTACGACGGATGCAGCGCTATCAGCAGTGCTGCCGCTTTTCCCAACACAGGGCATCGAATGGCTATCCCCAAGCGTAACAGCAACCACGGCATGAACGCAACAACCACGTGCTGGAGCCACACAGCAACACGCAGTCCGTTATGTTCACCGAACAGCCAGAATGCAGCAGCAAGGTATGCAGGGTAGATCGGACCTTTGATCGTGGTCGGTCCGCGGTCGTAGATCGAAAAGCCCTTACCGGCGACAATATTGCGAGCAATGCTGAAGTCCTCGGCAGTTTGAATTGGGGGCACTACACCGAAAACAAACACCGTTCGCGCTACTGCACTGGCAAGGCACAGCCAGAGTATATGCCGAGCGGTTATCCGGTCAATCAGCGTTCGCATGGCAGGCAAAATACGCCATGGTGTCAGTGATTCGTCCCTGCAGACCGCCGGTTGCCATCAGGCTACGTGCTCAAACCCGTTCTCTTGACGACCTTCGACCGTGATGCCGACCGTGGTTTGGCATCTGACTGTGTTTCGATTGTCATGCTGAACTCGGTTCAGCATTTGCATGCCGTCGAGCAGTCATGCCGAACTTGTTTCGGCATCTGGAATAGACCCTGAAACAAGTTCAGGGTGACGGTTGAAAAGCCTGCACCTGCTCGTAAGCGTCATGCTGAACTCGGTTCAGCATCCACTTGCGTTTCGGTCGTCATGCCGAACTTGGTTCGGCATCTGAAAAAGACCCTGAAACAAGTTTAGGGTAACGGGGCAGCGTACGGTGTGTTCGGGGTGAGAGGGCAGACGAATTGGTGATTTACTCGGCTCCGCACACAATCCGTATATTGCGCCGAGCTTTGCTCACCGCTATTTCTTTATCACGCGTGGAGAATGCTATGGCTTCCTCGTATCGGTTACGGGTTAGTGTCGCGTGCGCAGTGGCAGCATTGTTTTTTTCTTGCACATCAAATTCATCGAGTAGCAGCTCGAATTCGATGAGCGCAGTGGTAAATGGCACTGCATGGACAGCTGCGACGGTCCAAGCCACTGTCAGCAACGGTGTCATTGCCATCGCGGGAATGGATGCAACCTCAACGACACAGATACAACTTCGCACCGTCGGCGTCAGTAGCGCAGGAACAGTAACCATCGGTGCTGGTTCGCCACACGTTGCGACCCTCATGGACAATAGCACTCTCTTTTCAGCGAGCGGTGTCATCGGCTCTGGTACGATCACGTTTTCAACGCTTAGCTCTGAACGAGCCGAAGGAACGTTCAGCTTCACCGCATACACAACCGATCAAAAGCTGAGCCGAACGGTCACCAACGGAAAGTTTAGCGTTCGGTTTTAGAGGGGATGACCAAGGCATCGCGATGTTAGGTGGTCATGTAACCAACTTACGGGGATCCGGTACATTCCTTTTGAAGCTGCACACACGTTTCTTCATGCCTGAGTTAGTGGGAGGTTTGAGTGCTTACTTCCACGAGCTTGAGCAGGAAGGAACGTGAAGCACTCTGTGTAGCAGTGTGTCAAGTGCATGTTTAACCATCCCAGTATTATGTAGCTATGTGTACACTTCGTCGAGTACTGCTGGTCACAATTGGCTTGTTGCTGAGCAGCACCTTTGCTTTCTCTATACCAAGAATTGAGCTCAAAGGCGACCAGGCTGTTTACTACCCCTGCGGTGACGGCAAGTGGTGCGTTTCGTGCGGACCGGCAACGGAGAGAACCTGCGCTGTGATTGAACTGGGCGGGGGTAACCCAGCACGTGGCTACCCAGACAAAGCGACGCTTTACAACATGGGCTCGCAGATTAGCCAGTTCAACTGTATCTACATTGGTGCTGGTCCAAGTGGCGATCCAACGCAGGATGCATCCGTGATTCCAGAACCGTGACAGCCAGATGAGTAACGCGCCAGCAGTCGGCACACCACCTGCACGGTATGAGGCGATGTAGTCGCACCGCGACAGGTGGTGTACAATCTATTTTTGTTACAAGTCTGCACAACTATGCAGAAGGACAATGTCATGAATGTTGCAGGCACTGTTTTGCAAGGGCTCTGTACCTACATAGCCATAATTTTCACGATGGCTATGGTAATGGGGAATTTATCTGCACAGCCACTCTCCGAAACAGAAGAAAAAGAGGAAGAACAAGTAATCCAAAAAATTGGCAAAATTGTCCTAGCTTCCAATCAAGCGGAAGAACTTGTGACATTCCCAGAACAATCACCAGCGATCGCTGACTTTATTCGTGCTCGCACTTCGTGTACTGACCGGGTTGCTATTTTCCTCCTTCGCGGTGGATTCCGGCACACAATTTTGCTTACAAGTGTTGTAGCAACGACGTTGGCTAAAAGCCGCATTCCAATGCTTGGGATTTTTGAAGGAGAACGAGCGTGGATTGATAAAACAAGTGTTCATCTTTTTGATTTTCCTGTTATTGTTGATACCACAAGCAATAATGCGCTCTTAAGTATGTTTTTTGGAAACTCCAATCTGCAATCTTCTTCACCTTGCTGGTTGACGGTATGGTCATGCAACGGGCAGTTGTTGTTCTACTATAATCTCTACCAAGCACATATCAAGCTCGATTCATTAGCCCGACTTGCAGCATCGGTTGAGCATCTCCCACCATTGATGCGTTCCGCACTGCGCTCTGCCCCAAATGTTGCTCACAACAGTGGCGGCGGATATAAAAAGGACTCTGTCATTGCCGCATACCCACAAGCTCTTCCTACCAAGACAATATATGTGAGTGAAACGTCTACCTCGTGTTTAGGAAAGGTACGTTCGATGTCAGTTAGTCGTAGTAAGAGGTGGTATAGTTTTTTTCAAGTTGGCACGAGCGTTACAGGTCTGGTGGTGTATGATTCTAAGCTTGATAAGTTACTCAATACCAGTATAGACTCTGTATTTTTCCGGCAGCAGTCCTCGAGTGTATCGGATTCTCTTTTTTTCGCGATGGTGAAGGGTAACTACATCCAAGTGTTGCAGCCGTTTGGAGGAAATTTTGATCCCTGCATGGATAGTATTCTTTATATCCCCACTTCATATGGTATGATTGAGAAAGTCACCGTCAAGCAACTAAATTCAACAGAGTACGACACTACCATCACAATCAGTAAATCGAATTGGATTGATGTCTACGATGTTGCTCGCCGCACGGTAGTTGACCACATCGCACACCACCAAGAGTTCAACATCCAACGGTTCAAACTCACAGAAACATTTCAACCTCTCCACCTAATACCAATTTGCCAGCCTCCCCTTTTTATCACAACCATCTACCGTCGCGCCTATCCACGGGGGTATAGATTGTCTGACGTCTTAGCACCGAACTCCGATCCACGTTGGAACCCAACAACAATAAATCACGAGGACAATGCACCCTTATGGGCATTGCTGGATAAGAAAACGGGAAAGTGTTTGGGATTTGGTGGGCAGCTTGCGATCAACAAGCGCATGCTTGGAGTTGGTTACCTGGCTATTCCTGAGATAGGCTCGTGTGAGAATGCAGCCGTCCTTCATGAGTTGTGGACAGATTACATTTGGATTGCTCCCGATGGAATTCGGCATCGTATCAAATCCTATTACAATCCTTCCTTAGTCAGTCCCAGCAAGCAAGCCGCATACCCTGCATCACAAATCAAGATTAAACTCCTCACCGCCCGATCTTGGGCATCCGTTGTAAATGTTGGTATTACCGACAGCACATTCATGCTCCTGTGGAGGCTCAAGGAATACGGTACTGCAGACGAGCAATCAACAATTCCGATGATCTGGCAACTGTACGATCGCGACAATGGCACTCTGCTGGGTGAGTGGAGAGTTCCCGTCATCTATCAGGGCATGTGGGCTGTTGCCACTTGTTTCGATAGCGATGGTGATCTCCACGTCCTTTACCAAGATTACCGACGATCAGTCATTCAACAATTTTCTCACCATCAACCGGAGAAGTAGGATGGTAGCAACAAAACTCTGCTTATTGCTTGCAGCGCTCATTACAACAGTGAATGCACAAACGGGCAACTCGTTTCTACCGTCTGCGGGGCTGCAGTTTGCAAGAACAACTGCACAGGCTGAAAGTGGTGATACTGGTGTCGTGCTCGTTTCGATTGCCTGGACAAAACACCGTACTGATGGCATCACCCCGGGTAATTTTGATACGTCCACTACTGGAGCAATGCCTGTTTGGGATTACACCTTTTTGTCGCCCACACAGAGCCTACTCTACGAATACACCATTAGTCTAACAGGTTCACAATACCAAATTCTCCAGCGCCGACAACGAATCCAAGACACTGCCCGACCAATTGATCGAACCTGGTATGATATAGACTCAGTTCTTCCTCTCATCGTACGTTACAATGTTAACAATCGTGTTGAAAAATTAAAAACTCAATGTCCAGATTTAGAAGTAGCCATTGTCCGACTGTGTATGGTTAGAGAGCGTTACATTTATCGAACCTACATACCTATGTGGATTGTCGAGCATTGGTGCATACCTCAGCGTTTGAAACATCAAGCATTCGTTGACGCCTGGAACCGTGCAATCATACTTTACAACGACTCCTTAGAACTTGTGTTGAGCATACCCTACGAAAAGCCTGGAATACCGTCAAAAGAACAACTTGTTCTTACTGGAAGCAGTGTTCCTCTTTCCCCACCTCTATTGACCGAATCTACCGTGCGAATTTTTGATATCCTTGGCAGGGTAGTCAGTGAGCAATTTCTCCCAGCAGGTAGTACATCGCTTCCAATTCCCCTTGACCTTCCACGCGGCACGTATTCCATCGTTTGCGTTGATACTACTGGTAGGATACTTCGCTGGTTGCACATCGTCCGCATTGAGTAATGGAGCAATACCATGAACCCGAGACATCACAGCCTCAGTGAGAACGAGTGGCACTCCTTGTTGATGGCTGCAAACTGTGCTAAGCAGTGGCTCCGACTGCGATGGCGGAAATTTCGCTACTGCATTGATGATGCAGTACACGAGGCTATTCTCTCTATGGCAGAAGCGATAACTTACGGTAGAAAGAATTTTCCTCAATCCACCCAAGAGCTTATAAAAGCCCTCTCCACCGAAGCATCCAAGTTTATCCGCCGTGAAGCCCGACAGTGGTGTCGAGAAACGCCATCTCCGTTGCTGGAAATGGTAGAGTGTAACGAGGTTGTTCCGCCACCTACACACAATCCAGACAGTTCTATTGCTGCCATTATGGATGTCCACAACGCCCTCTCTCAGCTACCAGCCCTGTTGAAAGAAGCAGTGATCTTAGTCGAAATAGAGGATAAATCAATCGCTGATGCAGCTCGTATCTCCGGTTGTTCTGTGAACACAATGAAGCAACGTGTCTTTCGCGGGCGGGAACGATTGCGTCTGTTACTCAACGACTACCGTCCATCCTTAGCAATTTCTGAAACTCGGTGGGGGGGGGGGCGACAATTGTACTACTCACACTAATGTTCGCACGAAACACTTACCGCAAGAATAGTAATCTCGAGCCTTTGTTTTCTCTATTGCGATGTCGTTTGTTGTGTATTGATTTGTAGGCACGGACCTCCCTTTTGCACGCAGATACAGCATGCATGGACTTCTATTCAGTTCTTTTCACTGCAGAAAGATTTCAAAATATCGCCACGCCACAATCGCCATCGCTACGGCGCCAGGCGCGTGCCATGCTGGTGGTAGTAAACGGCATCGTCAGTTGTCCATCGGCACCGAGCGCAATCAGTCCACCGCGACCGCCCAGCGATGCAACACGCTCGAGCACATCGCGTGCCGCGTCGTCAAGACGACAGCTTGTTAGCTCGACCAGCATTGCAAGCCGCATCGCTGCACAGGTACGGATGAAATATTCGCCATAACCAGTGCAGGCAACCGCAACGCGTTCATTAGCGTAGGTTCCAGCACCGATAATTGGCGTATCACCGACACGACCGGGACGTTTACCCGTGACACCGCCGGTCGAATTTCCCGCAGCCAGCTTGCCCTTGGCGTCGAGAGCAACCGCTCCGACTGTTCCAAGCTCGATGCGCGATGCGTGCGCGCGATATCGCTCGAGCGCCTTCTGGGCACGGTCGGTCACAAAAAATTCGGGTTCGACTGCATCGCATCCATGCGCATGTGCAAAGTGCTCGGCACCGGCGCCCGCCATGATGACATGCTCGCTATGCTCGAGCACCGCGCGTGCCGCAGCAATCGGATAGCGCACGCACCGAACTCCGATGACCGCACCGACTCGCTGGGTAGCTCCGTCCATCAGCGCTGCATCGAGTTCGACCGAACCATCGAGCGCCAGCGCCGCACCGCGACCGGCGTTGAACAGCGGTTCATCCTCGAGCACTCCGATCGCAACCTGGACAGCGTCGAGCGCTGAGCCGCCTGTTTCCAATACCGCCCAGCCGGCATCGAGCGCTGAGCTGAGCGCTGACTGTAGAGCCGTATCATCGGCAGAGGGTTGCCGATCGCCGGCACCACCGTGGATGCAAAGTGCTATCATCGTGCCTCCAGGAGTGAAAGTCCACCTTCGACGACGAGCATGGGTGCAACTGTTAGGTCGGGGTTTGTGCGCTGGAGCATCTGACCAAGTCGTGCCGTTCCTCCGCCGGTGACCAGCACGGAAAGATTTGCCGTCTGGCTGTACTGACTCACGTGTCGCTCGACTGCCTCAACAAACGCGATCGCCAGCAGGCATACGCCAGCGCTTATGGCGGCGCGTGTGTTGTCTCCCGGTTCGACGCTGCACTCGCTCAATTCGTCTGGCAGCGCAAGGTGAGGCAACGCTTGCTGGAGTATGCGACGCTGCAGAGCTATCCCCGGCGCAATGTATCCGCCGATAATTTCCCAGCGCTCGGTCAGAATCGTTGCCGTCATTGCGGTTCCCAGGTCAATGACCACCAACGGCGGTTTGCTGCGACGCAGTGCACCCAGCACTGCCAACACGCGATCGGTGCCGATTCCCTCGGCGCTAATCCGAAAAGGCAGGGAGCATTCTGCAAGCACCTGGCGAGCGGAGATCAGCTCTCGATCGCCTGCACTGTGCTCCCAGAGGATCGGCTCCACACCCGGATTGACCGAGCACACAATCGCACGCTTGACCGGTGCCAGAAATGTTTCGATGGCATCCCAGTCGAGTGCCTCAAGCGACCAGGCGGCAAAGCGTCCATCCTGGCGCAAGATTTTCAACCGGCTATTACCAAGGTCAATGGCAGCATTCATCTTCGAACGGATCGTAGTGAAGACTATCGGCGTCGCGCACGGTGAGCAGCTCGCCGGTGTCGCAGCGCTCTGCACATAGACTGCCATCGGCAGCGTAGGCAGTGATGCGAACCGGCATTCGGTGCGGTCGCATCAAAACTCGCCGCCCAATCAACTGCAATTGCTCCTGCCACCGTTCAACGAGCGCTTGGTGGTCATGGTGCACAAGCAGCGAGACGATACGCTCGGCGATTCGCTCAGCAAGCGTTGTGGCGTCGGGTAACGCCGCCGGTGCCGCATCGGCAAGGCAGCGAATAGGGTAGGGAGCATCGCTGAGCATAGGGACGCCGGTGATGTTGATGCCGATACCGACAAGGGATGTGCTCGGCTGCGCCCCGATGTAGTCCGCTTCGACGAGCATACCGCAGAGTTTGCCGGCGGGAGCATGCGGCGGTTTGAGCCAGACATCGTTGGGATACTTGATCCGCAAGCACTCGGCAGGGACGATACGCGCCAGCTCCTCGAGCACACCCAACGATGCCGCTGCCAGGAGTGAAAGAGTCGGCATCTGTGTTTGATTCCACTGCACCGGCAGACCGAGCGTCATCAACAGTGCCGAACCCGGCAGATCGTGCCAGGAGCGTCCGTGCCGTCCGCGTCCGGCGCGTTGATGCGCCGCCGTCACCAGCACGGGCTGCGATAATTCCTGGCAGAGTGCACGCGCTCGGTCATTGGTTGAATCCAGCTCCTGCCAGTGCTCCACAGCAAGCTGGACCTGACCCAGATTACGCCAAAACTGTTCACCGTGCGTCTTTTGCATTCCGCGAAATTCGTACACTGCCATCAATATGCCGTCTTCTGCAAGCGATACGATCTGCGCACTCTCGACGCCGCCCGGGGTTGCGGGACTGGCGGTGGTGCGGCTGTCGGGTCCATCGGCAATCGCGATCGCTGACGAATGTTTCCGCGGCAAACGCCCATTATCGGACTCTCCAACACACACCATCCACTACGGGCAGTTTCTCCGTCCCGATGGAAGCATTGCCGACTATGTCACCATGAGCATTTTCCGCTCACCGAGAAGCTATACCGGCGAGGACGTCGTCGAAATCACCTGCCACGGGGGATACACAATGTACCGTCTCATTATCGAATCGTTGCTTGCCCGTGGTGCTCGGTTGGCGGGACCGGGAGAGTTCACGCGACGTGCGTTTCTCAACGGGAAGCTGGACCTGCTGCAAGTCGAATCAATCGCCGAAATCATTCACTCACAAACCATTGCAACACAAGAACTTGCGATAAAACAGCTCGGTGGTTCCTTCACCGCCTGGGCGCGTCGCATCCGCGACGAGCTGCAGAACGTTGCCTCGCTTGTCGAACTCGAGTTAGACTTTGCCCACGAGGACATTGAATTTGCCGACCGTGCCGAGCTCGTTCGACGGCTTGAGGCTATTCATGCCGAGTGCAGGCGTTTCATTCGTTCGTATGCTGGCGCCCAAATGCTCCGGCATGGGATGCGCGTTGGGATTATCGGCTACCCCAACGCTGGGAAAAGTTCGCTGTTCAATGCGTTGCTTGGTCGGCAGCGTGCCATCGTTTCTCCTGTGCCCGGCACAACGCGGGACTATATCGAGGAAGTGTTGCCGGTCGGGCAGACCGTCCTGCGACTCTACGACACGGCTGGTTTTCGTGAAAGCAGCGATGCCATCGAAGTAGCAGGTATTGCACTGGCGCGCTCGGTCATCGAGCAGTGCGACGTGCTGGTCGTTGTCAATGACCTTACCGAGGGGCAAACGCACTCGGACGACATCGTCGAATCGCTGCGGGCAGAATTTCCGCGTCACCGGATCGTGCTGGCGCAAAATAAGTCCGACTGTATCACCGCTCGACCGTCACTGCGCAGCGAAGATGAAATCATGGTCTCTGCTCGAACGGGAGAGGGAATTGAAACGCTGCTTTCGTGGCTTGACCGTGTCGTCACCGAGAGCACTGCGGAACTCGACATTGCTTTGATCAACGAGCGCCACGTTGAATCCCTCCGTCGTATCGAAGGTTATCTTGGATCGGCACTCACTGCCTTAAGCAACTCGCTTCCCGGTGAATGCATCGCCCTCGACCTCCGAAATGCAGCCGAGGAACTGAGCACATTGATAGGCGAGCGCTGGACCAATGATCTTCTCGACCGCATCTTTTCGCAGTTTTGCATTGGAAAGTAACCATGGGTTTCCTGCGATGGATGTCACGCATCGTTCAATTCTGACGTGTCCAGCTTGCGGGTACCGATACGAGTGCTCGATGCCAACCGATTGCTGCGTATTCTTTGAGGAATGCCCTAAATGCCATGTCACATTCCGTCCAAAGCCCGGCGACTGCTGCGTATTCTGCAGTTACGGCAGCGTTCCATGTCCACCTAAGCAACTGGAGCAGAATCAGCAGCAACGCTCCTGAGAAAAGACACAAGCTCGTTACCGACCCGTTCTGTATCGTGATGACGCTCAGCATAGCGACGGGCGTTTCGACCCAGCGCCTCTATCTGGTGCGGATCGTTGAGTAAGCAACAGACCGCATCGGCGAATGCATCGGGCGTATCAGCAATGAGGAGATCTTGACCCTCCGTGTATGCAATTCCTTCGGCACCGATTGTCGTTGATACGATCGCTTTCCCCAAAGCCATCGCCTCAATTACCTTGACCCGAACACCGCTTCCTGCGCGCAGCGGTACCACCAACACGCTGTGCGAGCGCATAAACTCTCTGGCATCGGCAACAGGACCTACCAGGTGAACTCCTTCAGTCGTTGGTGGGCGGAATGTGGACGGAATGTGTCCGGCGATATGAATTTCTGCTGTCGGGATTTTTTGCCTAACCAACGGGAACACCTCGCGCAGGAACCATTCGATTCCTTGCCTGTTCGGCTCCCACGCCAGCGAACCAAGATGAAACAACGAGGGACGCATTTCCGGAGCGTAGGTGGGAGAGTACCGCTCTAACCTCAGCGCAAAGGGCTTAACGTGAAGTGGACCGTCGAACCCCATCGCGTGCAGTGCTTGTGCATCCACATGCGTAAAAGTCACAATTGCATCGAGCCTATTGCCGGAGATCATTGCACGTTCGAACCTACGGAGTCGCCTTACTTGCTCTCGAAGATATGCGCGGCGGAGACTGTTCGGCTCTGCATTCGCCAGCCGTGACCAGATCAGATGCTCGACGTTGTGTGCGTGATACACAATTTTTGCCGGACAGGTACGCCGAATCAGGTCAACGTACTGCGTCACTGGCAGACCTTCCAGGAGTACAACATCCGGACCGAACTCCCGAAGGACGCGCTGGAGCAGACGGGCAAATCGGCTGCTCTTGAAGCGGCTGATGTGATATGGCGTCCCACGAACCAAATTTCCAAGCGCACCAAGGGGTGTTATGCGATTATCCACCGGCGCCCACCAATGCGGAATTTCGCCGTACACAGTTCGGATTGTTTTAGGCTCAACCCAATGACGGGCTGTATTCATGGCGAGAACGCCGTAGGCTACTTCTGGATTGTGACCGAGCATTTCGGTAACCATCCACATACCCAGCGCCCCGCCATCGTGCAGAGGATAGGGGATACGTCCCTGAACGTCCAAGATTCGAATGCGTTTCATTGCACAAAAATACGCCTACTACTCCCCGCGTCATTGTATCACCACGAACACACGCTGTTGATGTTTCACGTGAAACAATCCTGCTGATGTCGGGCAAATCCTTCAGTGGTCGCGATTACGATGTTATCGTCATTGGTGGCGGGCATGCTGGCATCGAGGCATCAGCTGCCTCTGCACGAATGGGGTGCAGGACGCTGCTCATCACCATGAACCGAGCGACAATCGGGCGGCTCTCGTGCAATCCTTCGATTGGCGGAACTGCAAAAGGTCACTTAGTCAAGGAGCTCGACGCACTGGGTGGACTTATGCCTCGTATAGCAGACCGAAGCGGACTGCAGTTCAAACTGCTGAACCGTTCCAAAGGTCCTGCTGTGTGGTCGCCGCGCAGTCAAAACGATAAGGACCTGTATCCTGCCTACGCTCAGCAGCTATTGGCACAGTTACCGAATCTGACGATCGTGGATGGTACTGTCGAGGAAATTCTTGTCCGGGGTGATCGGGTTCGCGGTGTTCGCATGAGCAGTGGAAACGAGATAACCTGTGAAGCGGTGGTTCTGTGTGGAGGGACATTTCTCAACGCAGTCATGTACACAGGTCTTGACGCGACTCCAGGTGGTCGCGTTGGCGAGCCGCGTGCCGACAAGATTTCTGACCTCCTCGCTTCTGCCGGCATCGAGAAAGGACGCCTCAAGACCGGTACTCCGCCGCGCGTTGATGGAAGAACGATTGATTTTTCCAAGACCAGAATTGAAGTCGGCGATGATCCACCAATCCCGTTCTCTGTGCATACGCCATGCGTACGAAACCGTATCGTCTGCTATGCAACCACGACGAACACACGGACACACGAGATTCTTCGGACTGGCTTTGACCGTTCGCCGATGTTTACAGGGCTCATCAAAGGGAAAGGTCCGCGCTACTGTCCCTCGATTGAGGACAAGATCGCACGGTTTGCCGAACGCCCGTCGCATCAAATTATCCTCGAACCCGAAGGACTAAACACCGTGTCGTACTACGTCAACGGTTTTTCGACCAGTCTGCCTGCCGACATCCAGGAATCTGCTCTCCGCACGATACCGGGTTTAGAGCACGCAACCATTCTCCGGTACGGTTATGCTGTCGAGTACGACTTTTTCTATCCGTACCAGCTCCACCATACCCTGGAGACCAAGGCAATCAGGGGGCTCTATTTTGCCGGTCAAATCAACGGCACTTCAGGTTATGAGGAGGCTGCAGCACAAGGAATCATTGCCGGCATCAATGCAGCCCTTGCAATTCGCCGCGAGGGCACCTTTCGTCTTCTCCGCTCTGAGGCATACATCGGCGTCCTCATAGACGACCTCATCAACAAAAGCAGCGATGAGCCGTACCGGATTTTCACTTCTCTGGCGGAATACCGCCTCTTACTCCGCCAGGACAATGCCTACGAGCGTCTTGCTCACCATGGCTACCGACTCGGTCTGCTCGATAGGCAGACGTACTCTCGTATTTGCATTGACACCGAACGGAAAAACGACCTCGTCGCGTGGTGCCATGCGACCAAAGTTCCTCCCAGCGTCGCTAACCCTTTCCTGGCGATGCATAACGAACCACCGGTGAACGAATCTATTTCGATCGCGCTTCTCGCTCTTCGCCCCCGTCTATCCCTCAGCGACGTTCTGTGCTGGTACATCCACCAGAATGGGAACAACCAATCTACCTGGACCGATTTCCGTCCGCTGTACGTTGAACGAGCCGAGATCGAACTCAAATATGCCGGCTATATCGAACGCCAACGCCGCGAAGTCGAAATCCTTCGCCAGAACGAAGAACGCCGTATCCCGCTTAGCTTCGATTACTCGACGTTGGCTGCCCTCTCAAGCGAAGCCAGAGAAAAACTCACACGCATTCGCCCTGAAACGCTCGGACAAGCGGCACGAATACCGGGTGTTTCGGCTGCCGACGTGGCAATACTTGCCCTGTATCTGCGGTAAAATGCCATTGTTTCACGTGAAACCTCGAAAATTACTCGCTTTCAAAGGTTTTTATCTGCCATAGAGGCAGACTCCAGTAATTGACTTCGATGTGTCAGTTTGACAACGCTGTACAACCAACGCATATCGAAGTTTTGTCACGGTGCTTTTTGTGCTTCCGTCGGGGGTCGCAATCCCTATCGCTACTCTGCGCGAGAGCAATGATGGCTTGGAAACAGCGACGCAATAATTTTGCTTCCCTGATTCGTTCACATGCTTGTTGATGACCGATGCTTCGTATTGCAATCGCCGGTGCCAGTGGTAAAATCGCCTCTGCCCTCATCGAGCACTACCAGAAACAGAAAGGTGTCGAGCTTATCCTGCTTTCATCGAAAGATTTGGACCCTGCCCTTGCTTCATCCTTCGTAACCCGAAAAGTATCCCCGCACGATTTCGAGGACTACAAGAACACACTGAAGGACGTGCAGCCCTCGGTCATCATCAACACCATTGGCTACACCGATGTTGATGGTTGCGAAACAGACCGAGCCCTTGCCCAACGACTTAATGCGCGTTTCCCCGAAATGCTCGCTCGGTACGCACGAACGTTCGACGTGCACCTGGTCCACTATTCAACCGACTATGTGTTCGATGGAAAGGCTGGACCCTACGACGAATCGCAGATTCCTCAACCAATCAACTACTACGGGAAGACCAAGCTCAGCGGCGAAAATGCTATCGTCTCACTCGGTGTCCGTGCAACGATAATCCGCACCAACGTCGTCTATGGAACCGGAGGTAGCGCTAAGAGCGACTTTGTCGAATGGATCATTCGTTCGTGCTCGAATAACCTTCCAATCCGTGTGGCAATTGATCAGTTTTCCAATCCAACGTACTCCGGGGATATTGCTCTTGCAACTGCGCTCCTGATTGAGCGTGGTCGCACTGGACTCTATCACGTCGGCGGAGCTGACTACTGCAACCGTTACGATTTTGCTCTGGCAATTGCCCGTGTGTTCGATTTACGCCCGGACCTTATCACACCGGTTCAGACGGAGCAACTCAATCAGAATGCGCCTCGACCGCTCCGTGCGGGTCTTGTTCCCCTGAAAGCGGAAGCTGAGCTTGGTATTCGATTCTCGAGTATCGCCGAGGGATTAGCTCTCTACCGGCGACGCTCTTCCCTGAGAGGTTCATAGGTTGATTCTCTTTTTGCACAAAATCGAATAGGTGTGCGGTGGAAATGTGGAAAACAGATCAGTGCGAGGTTGCCAATACGTGTGTTCATGCGGGCTGGAGCCGCTCGATAGCAGTCGAAACCTACTGTGGAAAAGCAGGGGAAAAACACCCGCGTTTTCGACATGGCTGTGGAGAACAATGGCGATGTGGGGCGCTGTCGGGGAAAGGTATCGTAAAATGCACCTGTTTTCGACCGAGTGTTTTCCCCATCTGTTGAAAGCTGTGGGGATAACTCGAAAAATCCATGTCCGGTGACTTTATGCAGCACTATTTTTGCAGCACGAACCAACCAATGCAGTGATGGAGACACTCCAGGTAACCCAAACCACCACAGGCGTTGCGCACGTTTGCCTCAACCGTCCAGAAAAGCGAAACGCTCTTAGCCCCACGCTGCTGACAGAGCTTGGCACAGTGGTCGCGCAGCTATCTTCTGATGAGCAGGTGCGCGTAATCGTACTCGAAGGGAGCGGAACAGCATTCTGCGCCGGAGCAGATCTGGAGTATCTGCAAGCGATGAGCGAATACACGTCCCTGGAAAATCTCACCGATTCGCTCCTGCTGGAGCAAACGTTTCGGACCATTTTTACATCACCCAAAGCAACGATCGCGAAGGTTCATGGTCCAGCAATCGCCGGAGGGTGTGGTCTGGCAACGGTCTGTGATTTTATCGTCGCATCGCGCCAGAAGGCGCTGTTCGGTTACTCAGAAGTGCGGATCGGTTTTGTTCCTGCCGTCGTTGGAGCGTACTTGCTCCGCAAGGTTGGTGATGCGGTAGCGCGGCGTCTGTTGCTGAGCGCAGAGCTAATCGGTGCCGATGAAGCACACCGCATCGGACTGGTATCGCATGTCACAGATCACGACGCACTCGATGCAACGACCGACGACCTTGCTGCCAAGCTCTGCGCCAATAGTGCAAGCTCGATTGCACTGACCAAACAGTTACTCACCGGAATGCACGGCATGGACCTCGACGGAGCTCTCCGCTATGCAGCAGCACTCAATGTCGTCGCTCGTGGCACCGACGATTGCCGACGACGCGTTGCAGAATTTCTCAATCAATCGAAAGGTTCGCGATGAAGCATCTTCCAGCACTTTTATTTCTGCCCCTCCTGTGGCTCAATGCACAAAACGCACTGGTCAATATCAAGGGAACTGTGCTCGATGAGCGGACCGGCAAACCGCTCGGTCATGAGATGGACATGGTGATCACAGCGGAAAAAACGGGAAAAAAAATTGTTGTCAAGGTCAACAGCAGCACAGGCGAATATCTTCAGCCGCTCGAATCGGGGCAAACCTACACGATCGTTTTTTCCAGCTATGCGATTTATCGGAAGACCGCGACGCTGGAGATACCACCCACACAGAAGTTCAAAGAGATAACCTACAATTTCACGGTCCGTTCGCTCAAGGAAGGGGAGCCGATAGCAGAGCTGCGAGCATTCGATGCTGGCAGTGCGCAACTTCTGCCCACAGTTCAAAGCGAGATTGACCGTGTCATGAAGCTCCTCAAGGAGAATCGCCAGATGCGAATCGTCGTCGAGGTAGCCTTAGAGTTAGAGCCACCACCGCCACCCCAACCAGCGGTTGTCAAAAAGCCGGCAGCCAAGAAGTCAAAGAAAAAAGGTGCAAAAACACAGCCGGAGGCACCAGCACCTCCACCTCCGCCAACGGCAGTAGTCAATAAGCAGCTCTTTGAGGCGCGCCTCGAAGCGGTCAAAGCAATTTTTTCCGATATTCGCGACGCCGAAGTGCGAGTCCTGTACCGTCCGGGTTCAGAACAGCCAGTGCAGAGCACAGAACCCAACCTGCGCATTCTGACCGGAGCGGTCAAGAGCATTTTTGATGAGTAATGTTCAACTTCTTTATTCATGGCTATGCAAACGATCCTTTTCATCCTTGGAGCAACAATACTGATGACAGCATCAATCTATGCCGATGACGGTGATGTGCCGGCACCGCCGAATGGAGTAGAGCGTCCACAGTACAAAATCACCGTCACCCAAAAAGGTGATACGCTCGGCAAGATTATCATCGAGCTTTTCCCCGACATTGCACCGAAGCACGTTGCCAATTTCGACAGCTTGGTTTCGATTGGTTTCTACGATGGAACCGCATTTCACCGGGTTATTCCTGGCTTTATGATTCAGGGTGGTGACCCCAATAGCAAGACGCAACCACGAGAGCGGTGGGGTTTCGGTGATCCAAGCCAGACGCGTGTCCCGGCAGAGTTCAGCAAAATATCGCATCGTCGGGGAATAGTCTCGGCTGCTCGTGCTGCCGATCCGAATAGCGCAACCTCCCAGTTTTTCATCTGTGTTGCTGATGCCACGTGGCTCGACGGTCAGTATTCGGTTTTTGGACGGGTGTTGAAGGGGATGGAAGTTGCCGATAAGATCGTCAATGTTCCTCGCGACCAGCGCGACAATCCGATAGACAAAGTCGAAATGACCATTGTCAAACTCAAAGGCAAGGAGCGCATCACTCCGCAGTCGAGCAAGTAACGCAAAAACCTCATCGAGCACACGCTCCAATGCTGGGCAGAGGGATGCGATGGGCGAAGCGATTATACCCTGCCAGCGCAATAGTGATGCTGGTGCTGGTGGGGTGCCGATCCTCTGTGCCGCCATCACAGACGACTGTACAGGTGACAGTTCCGTTGCCGAGTGTAACGGTCGACATGTCATCGGAGGAAAGCAGTATCAGTGCTGGTTATGAGATCGAGCTTTCGGCAGCGCACGGTGTGCTCGGAAACATAGTCTTTCAGGTGGACGATTCTGTTGCCACTGACGAGCTCAATCGGTGGCTTGAGCAGATGCTCGATCGCGAACAGGCACTCGCAATGGTTGATGATGGCGTTATCGTCATCGGGAAGGCAGTGACACCAGCCAGCACGCACCAACTCGAAGCACAGCGCATTCACCTGGAGGCAGGGACGGTTACACGTCGCCACCAGCAGCTTTGCATCTGGATACGGAGCGGCTTGGCTGAAGATCATCAGCCAATTGGGCGCATTGTGTCAGGCAGGGAATTACTGGAATCGCTCGAACAACTGCGGAAGCCCGACGGGACGCTCTCCGGTGAGGCGCGGGCTATCGTTCGCCGGCGCTAAAGTCGGCGGATAATCCAACGAACGATACCGACGACACGCACACGCTCACGATCGAGGAGGAGAGGCGGATGGTTGGGTGCGTGGAGTTCAAGGTGTCCCTTGCGTGCATTCTTTGCCAATCGGCGCAAAATCTGCTTTCCGTTGGCAATGCATACCGTAATGTCGCCACCAGAGGGCTGGTCGGTCTGCTCGACAACGAGTGCATCGCCGCGCATGATTCCCCAATCCGCTAATTCATCATCGGGCGCGATCGCAACGAACCAGCTTTTGCCATCCAACCGGAAAAACTCGGTATCAAGGCTTAGCAACCCACGGGGGCGAAGGAACAGCGAGAGCGGATTATCGTTTTCGACGGGAGCAGAGCTGATAATCGGGACTGTTTCGCATCGTCGTTCTGGGAGTGGATTTTGGAACTGGGGCGAACGGCTGGAGTCGTTGAGCAGGACCAGCGCGCGCGACCGTCCTGCCAAGCGTCGAATATAGCCTTTTCGTTCGAGTCCATCGAGCAGCTCGCGCACGGCATTGAGTGAGGCAACACCGATATGTTGGCGAATCTCTTCGTAACTGGGTGCAAAGCCATGTTCGGCAATGTAATCGCGAATGAAATCGAGCGCGCGCTGCTGGCGCTGGGTCAAGTACATTTCCATGGGAAGAGGCTATCGAGTGAAATAGAGCGGCGCGAAAATACTGAATAAATCTTCAGTGAGGGAAACTGATTACCGCGGTACCTGAAAATTTATTCAGTATTGATGGACAGCCACGGTCGGGGCAACAAGATGCGGTGGTGTGTAGGGGTGAAAAAAACAAATAACGGCAATTACTGCGCGCAAAAGTAGCGAATTCAGCTCAAAATCGCGATTTTGTGCGATTTTGCAAAAAAAATTGCGCTGAGGGCTTGCGCGAGCACCGATGGTTGCGTGTTTTGCACTCGTGTGGTGGGAGAAAGTGGGAGATAGTCTCAGCTTTCTCTCGCTGGTGGGTGGCGGTGGTTCCGCCTGCCCACGCGATGTCGAACCGTTCGCACGTGCAACCCCGTGGGTGGGTTCAAAGGACAGGAAACATACTCGGTTGATGCAAAAGGGCGGGTGAATATTCCTGCCAAGATGCGTCGTGTCCTGGAGCCAGAGGCGCAGGATACCTTTGTGCTCACCCGTGGGACTGATCGTTGCATCGTGGCGTATCCACTCAACCAGTGGCGAAGCTACGAGGAGCGGTTTGCACAATTGAACCAGTACGACGAAAAGCACCGGTTCTTTCTCCGCATGATACTGTCGTGGTGCGAGGAGGTCGTGCTTGATCCGCAGCAGCGGATCACGGTGCCCCGTCGCTTGCTCGAGTTTGCCGGCATCGAGGGTAAGGTGACCATTGTTGGGATGATGGATCATATTGAGCTGTGGAATCCCGACGAATTCGAGCGGTACCTTGCCAGTTTCGGTGATAGCTACGAGCAAGTGGCGGCAGCGGTGATGAAGTGACCGGGGGGAAGCTTCATCATGGCGCCTAGTGGGCACAGCGATCTGCACAGCTACCATCAGCCGGTGATGGTCAGCACAGTTGCCGAGCTGTTGGTGACGGATCCGGCAGGGCTTTACCTCGATGGCACCATTGGTGGCGGCGGACATGCAGCAGCAATCCTGGAGCGATTGCAGGGAGGGACGCTCATCGGTTTCGATGGCGATCCGGATGCACTGGCGGCGTGTCGGGGGGCACTCAGCCAGAGAGGTGTATCGGGCGCGCCATCGTCGGTAGAGCTGGTGCTTGGCTCGTATCTGCTGGCATGCAGCAAGGAGGAATGGCGCCGGCGGCTCGCCGGATCGGTGCAGGGTATTCTGCTGGACTTAGGCGTATCCTCGCACCAGCTCGACGAGCCACGCCGTGGCTTTAGTTACCGTTTCGATGCCCCGCTGGACCTACGCTTTGGCGGAACAGAGTCGGCGGTGCCGCCGGCAAGCACGCTGATTGCGGAGCTATCCGAGCGTGAGCTTGCCGACCTGCTCTACCGCTACGGAGAAGAGCGTGCGAGCCGTCGCATTGCGCGCGCGATTGTCTCGGCACGGCGGGTAGCGCCCATCCGTACGACCGGACAGCTTCGGGCAATTGTCGAGCGATGTGTTCCGCCAGCGCGTCGCTACGATGTTCTCAGCCGAGTATTTCAGGCGTTCCGCATCGCAGTCAATGACGAGTTGGGGCAGTTGGAGGCGTTCCTCCGGTGTGTGCCGGAATTACTGCGTCCGGGTGGGCGAATTGTTGTGATTTCCTACCATTCTCTGGAGGATCGGATCGTCAAGCGCGCATTTCGGGAGCATGCCGAGCAGAACCGCCTGCGTATCCTGACGCGCAAGCCGATCACTCCCACCGCCGACGAACGCTCGGCAAATCGGCGGAGCCGATCGGCTAAACTGCGTGCAGCCGAGAAGGTGGGGTGAAGGGAGGTGACGGTGAGTAATGTTCCCTGGTCAGCAACACAGATGTGTGTAGCCGTAAGTCGGATGTAATGGTGGTAAGCTCAGCAGGGATTCCATGGTAAGGCAGGCTCTCATATAGGGACCCACACGTGGGAATCGGGATCAAACCGTTCGCGCGCGGAGGTCGAGGCAATGTCAAAGAGGCGCCGCGCTATTGCGATCGCCGGCTCCTTCCTGGGTTCTTTGAAGCCGAGGGGCAACCGCGGGGGTACCAAACAACTCGGACACCCATGGCTGCAGGTGCATCTTTCGGCAATCCCGATTGCCGTCTCGATAATCTTGGGCCACACCTCAAGCGCCTTTTCTGCCACACCGATGCCGCCGGGCACGGTCTCGTACAGGTACACCGCTGTCGGGTTCTTAACAGTCGTCAGCGTGCCTAGGTCGTGTCTGTCGCATGGGACGACGAAGGGTGCTCCAATCCGAAGGAGTTGTTCGACTCCGAAAAGGTCGTGCAGGAGTACACTAACGCCAAGTATAGAGGTGTCTGTTAGCTCAAGCCAAAATCCTCTGACGTTGGATCGGCGTTCGCGTTCGCTTCGTTCTTCCTCGAGGACTACTCCTGAACGGGAGTCAATAAGCTTGAACCCCCCGAAGTTTTCGGAGACCGTAAGCCTGCCGTAGCAGGCGGCCAGGTTCTCCGCGTACCGAATGCCGGAGAGGATTTCGGCTCCCTCGGTGACGGTCCAGAAAATGCCCTCGGTGCGAAAGTGCGGGTCGGCGTCCTCCAGGTGCACTTCGCCAGCCGCGTGGGCCGTCACTCTATACGGCTTCCCGAAATGGTTGTAGATTGCCCCGACATAAGCCTCTCGGAACAGATGGACATCGGAGATTTCCCCGATCTCCTTACCCTTGTATAGGAGGCGATAGATCGTGCCTGAGCTACCACGGATGCTCAGCTTCTGGTAGTTGGGCTTATGTGTCTTGACAGGCTTCTTGCCTTCGATTGCTTTGCGGGCTAAGTTGAAAAATGGCTCGCCCAAGTGCTCAGAGAGTTGGGGTGAGAAGTTGGCGCCACACTCGTGCACTAGGTATGGCAAGTGCTTGTTCATGAGTTCCTCATTGTCGAGGCCAATTAGAATCTCGTCGAATCGCCGGAAAGAGCTTCTTCCCGCTCCCGATGACCAAGGGCACGACCGTGAGCACCAGCTCATCCACCAGGTCGGCAGCGAGGAGCGACTGCACCATCGTGGGGCTGCCGTAGACGTAGCCACCCGGCTGCGCCGCCCTGATAACTGATCGTCCCGCCGCGGCCACTGCTGGCCGTAAAGTAAATCCGCTCGCCGTTGGCAACACTGGGAGAATCACCCAAAGGAGTTCCAGATCGAACGTCCGGCGATATGAGCGGGTATTGCCCACCTAACCCGCAGGCCGTCAGTACAAAACTCAATCCCAGCAAAAAAAGAATCACCTTCTTGCGCACAAGAAATGCTTTCATTGCTCGCCTCCTGAGGGAATACCTCAACCGGCAGATGCCGCCGACAGACGCTCACCGCGCAGCAATTGGGCATTGATGGCCACAATGACCGTGCTGAGCGACATGAAAAGCGCCCCAATGGCCGGGGAGAGCAGGATACCCCACGGGGCCAGGAGGCCTGCGGCCAGCGGCAAGGCGATAATATTGTAACCCGCCGCCCACCACAGGTTTTGCACCATCTTGCGGTAACTGGCACGACTCAGGGCGATGACCTTGACCACATCGAGCGGATTGCTCTTGACCAGGATCAGTCCCGCCGACTCGATGGCCACATCCGTGCCGCCGCCAATGGCAATGCCGACATCGGCCTGGGTCAGGGCGGGAGCATCGTTGACACCGTCGCCGACCACAGCCACTCGCTTGCCCTGGGTCTGCAATTCGGCCACTTTCTGCACTTTATGCTCCGGCAGCACTTCGGCGAAGACGTGGTCAATGCCCAGTTCGGCAGCCACGGACTGAGCCACCTCACGGCTATCGCCGGTCAGCATTGCTACCTCAATGCCCATAGCGTGCAGTTGGCGGACGGCTTCTTTGCTTTCCGGGCGCACCACATCGGCTACGGCAAAGGCGGCAACTACGTGTTCATTCACCACCAGATAGACGACCGATTGAGCCTTCTCCCCCGCATTCTGGGTGAAGGCGTTCAGATGCTCAGGCGGGCGCAACCCCAGCATCTCCAGCAAGCGCGGGCCCCCGACATACACCGGTGTGCCATCAAAAGAGGCCTGTACCCCACGCCCTTTCAAGGCGGTGAATTCGCTCACCGCAGGCAATGCCAACCCGCGCTCACCTGCCGCTCGACGAATGGCCTGGGCGATCAGGTGTTCAGAATCGCCTTCTACGGCGGCGGCCAGGGCCAAAGCCTCATCTCGATCATAGCCTGCCACCACCTCCCAATCTACCACCCCGAATTTCCCTTCGGTCAGTGTGCCGGTCTTGTCAAAAACCACCACATCAATCTCCCGCGCGGCTTCTAGCGCCAGGCGGTCGCGTACCAGGATGCCGTTCTTGGCTCCCAGCGCCGTGGTGATGGCAACCACCAGGGGCACGGCCAGACCCAGGGCGTGTGGGCAGGCGATGACCAGCACCGTGACGACGCGCTTCAGAACCTCCACGTTGAAGCCAACGGCAACGCTCCATCCGGCGGCCGCCAGAGCCGCTACGGCGAGGGCAATGTAAAACAGCCACCCCGCCGCTCGATCGGCGATGACTTGGGTGTGGGATTTGGATTGCTGGGCTTGCTCAACCAGGCGCATGATCCCCGCCAGGGCGGTTTGATCGCCGGTGGCAGTGACGCGCACCCGCAGGCTGCCGTCCCCATTGATCGTACCGGCAATCACCTTATCGCCGGGCCGCTTGCCGACTGGACGGGATTCGCCGGTGATCATCGCCTCATTGACCCCGGATTCGCCCTCGACCACTTCGCCATCGGCCGGGATGCTTGCGCCTGGACGCACCAGCACGAGGTCCCCCACACGTAAAGCAGAAGTGGGCACCGTTTCCGTGCGGCCATCGGGCAAGAGACGCTCGGCGGTATCGGGCATGAGTTTGGCCAGTTCGTTGAGCGCACCGGAAGCCTGGCGGATACTGCGCATTTCCAACCAGTGGCCGAGGAGCATCACGTCAATGAGGGTAACCAATTCCCAGAAGAAGCCCTCTCCCAGCCTGGCAAGTTGCGCCAGGAGGCTATAGACAAAAGCAATGGAAATGGCCAAGGAGATGAGGGTCATCATGCCCGGCCGGCGACTGCGCAGTTCCGGGACGGCCATCTGCAGAAAAGGCACGCCGCCGTAGCCAAAGATGAGCAACGAGAACAGGAGCGGAACCCACTCGCTGCCGGGGAAGGACGGCGCTCTGAAACCTAACCAGTGTTGGAGCGCGGGGCTGAAGATCAGCACCGGCAGGCTGAGCACCAGGCAGACCCAGAAACGGGTGCGAAACATCCGCTCATGGCCTGTGTGATCAACGTGAATGGCACCATGACCCGCATGGCCCTTCTTCCCAACAGGTTGCGCAGACTCAGAATGAGCGGTGTGGCTTTCCGGAGCGCCGGCCGCGGGATGCCTGTGTGCATGAGCCATATGGGTATCGTGTTGGTCTTTATGTTCAATTTGAGATTGATTCATGGGGTGCTCCTTTAGGGACTCGTAATATCTTAGTCAGGACAGTCTTAAGAACACCTTAGTGCACTCAGTATTGGCCGCTCAACGGTTGGCGCTTCACCTGCGCCGCGCAGCGCAGCGGAGCGGCGTCCGCTGCAAGCGCTTGTTAGCT
>FWWL01004431.1_pt1 | contig 23739 bp, 24 predicted proteins | sample 2228331 | NCBI WGS metagenome assembly FWWL01 (sample SAMEA103939775, study PRJEB20133) | metagenome | reverse complement strand
GTAGATGACGGGGGAAGTAGCCGGGGCCCGCCGTGGCGGGCGCCTGGCCGAGCTCTCCCGTCAGCTCCGGGAGGTCCTGGCCGAGGCCGGGCGCCTCCTAGCCCTCACTGGGGCCGAGGGCAGGGTGTAAGGGAAAAGTGCCTGCCGTCCTCCTCACCGGTCCCCCTGGGTGCGGCAAGACCACCATGATCCTACGCCTGGTGGAGGCCCTAGGGGTGCCGGCGGGAGGCTTTTACACCGAAGAGGTGCGCCGCGGCGGTCGCCGCTGGGGGTTCCGCCTGGTGACTCTCCAAGGCCAGGCGGGCATCCTGGCCTCTGTGGACATGGGGGGGCCGCACCGCGTCTCCCGCTACGGCGTCTCGGTGGACGTGGTGGAGGGCCTGGGTGTCCCAGCCATGCTGGAGGCCGCCCGCCAGGGCGGGCTAGTGGTGGTGGACGAGATCGGTAAGATGGAGCTCTTCTCCCCGCGTTTTCGGGAAGCTGTCCTCTCCCTTCTGCAGGAGGGGCGCCCCCTATTGGGGACGGTGATGTTCGCCCCTCACCCCTTCGCTGATGCCATAAAGGCCCGTCCTGACGTGCGCACCTTCTTCTTTACCCGCGAGGGGCGAGAGGCCACCTTCCGCCAGGCCTTGGAGGCAGTGCGGGACATGCTGGCTTCCGGCTTCGGTTTGACCCAGAGATAGGCCTCCCCCATACTTGAGTTAGGCAAGAGGGTTGTTTGTCGGGGGTGGGATCCCATGGATGCTGGGGCCCGGGCCGTGCGACGCGGCCCCCTGACCAGGAAGCAGATCCTGGAGGCCTCCCTGCGCCTCTTCTCTGGCAAGGGGTTCGCCCGCACCACCGTGCGGGACATCGCCCGCGACGTGGGCATCACCGACGCCGCCATCTATTACCACTTCTCCTCCAAGCAGGAGTTGTTGGAGGCCATCGTGGAGGAGAAGGGCTTCATCGAACACCTCCAGAACTTGGAGCAAGTTTCCCCCACCGTGCCCCTAAGGGAGTGCCTGATGACCATGGCCCGGCGGGCAGTGGAGATCATGGACGCCAACCGCGACTTTTTGCGCCTTATGGTCCTGGAGGGGCTGGCCGGCGATAAGGTGATGAACGCCCAGTACCGACGCCTGTTAGACCGTTGGGAGAGGGCCCTGAGCTCCCTCCTGGAGCGGTTCCGGGCGCAAGGGGAGCCGGGGCTAGAAGGGGTCGACACTGGCCAACTCGCCCGCCAGGTCATCTATGTCATCTTGGGGGCCTTCCTGGACTCCCTCATGGGCCGCTACCCCGGGACCGATGGGAGCCCGGAGGCGAGGTGCCAGGCCTTGGCCTCCTTCGCCGCCGAGACGATTGGTGGTCTCCTCAGCGGGCGGCGGTGAGGGACTGTGGCCCCTGCCCCTTTTTGGGGCTCCTGTGGCTTTTGGCCCTGGGATGGGCCCTGGCCTTGAGCGTGCTGGCCGCCCGGGCCACCTCCTTGCCCGGCGACGAGGCCCTCCTGCGGTGGTGGCAGGCCCGTCCTTTCCCTGGGCAGGGGCCCTCTGAGGCCATTAGGGCAGTGACCACTACGCAGGTGGTTTTGGCCGCGGGAGCGGTGGTCGCCCTCTCCCTGGCCTTCATGGGCCGCAGGCGAGAGGCGGTGATCCTTGTCCTCCTCCTGGTGGCCCTGCCCCTGCTGCAGTGGGGGGTCAAGGAAGCCGTGGGCCGGCCCCGCCCTGGCCCGCCCCTGGCCGAGCTGCGGGCCTCTTACGCCAGCCCCAGCTTCCCTGCCGGCCACGTCATGAGCCCCACCGCCGTCTACGCCTATCTGCTAGGCCTGGCCCTGGCAGGCGCATGGCCCCTACCCCTGAAGGCTTTGGTGGCCGCCTGGTCGGCCGGCATCATCCTGGCCGCCGGCCCCCCTAACCTCTGGCTGGGCGTCCATTGGCCCTCCGACATCCTGGGAGGATGGGCCTGGGGCCTGGCCCTGGCCCTCCCCGCCCTCGCCTTAAGCAAATGGAAAGGCGCATCATCGCCTAAGCACTAACCTATTGCCAAAAGGGCTGGCTGGGGCTATGCTGGAGGGGGGCAGGGCCATGCGCATAGCGGTGGCGGCCGACCACGCTGGGTTCCATCTGAAGGAGGTGGTGGTGGACTGCCTGCGGCGGGAGGGGCATCAGGTGCTGGACTTGGGCACCTTCTCCGACGAAGCTGTGGACTATCCGGACTACGCGCGCGCGGTGGGGGAGGCCATCCAGCGGGGGGAGGCAGAGCGGGGGGTGGTCATCTGCGGTAGTGGTGTGGGTGCTAGCATCGCTGCCAACAAGATGCGGGGCATCCGGGCCGCCGTCTGCCACGACATCTATTCCGCCCGCCAGGGGGTGGAGCACGACGACATGAACGTCCTCTGCCTCGGCTCGCGGGTGGTGGGTCCTTCCCTGGCCGTGGAGCTAGTGCGGGCCTTCGTCAGCGCCCGCTTCAGCGGCGAGGAGCGGCACCGTCGCCGCCTGGCCAAGGTCCTGGCCCTGGAGGAGGAGATGTGCCGCCATGAGGGGAGGGTAGGCCCATGAAGAACCCTGGAGAGGCGCTGCGTCGCCTGGGGCAGAGCCTGTGGTATGACAATATCCATCGCGGCCTGTTGCGCTCCGGGGAGCTGGAGCGCTTGATACGGGAAGAAGGCATCGCCGGCGTCACCACTAACCCCACCATCTTTCACAAGGCTATCAGCCAAGGCGAGGAGTACGACCACCAGATCCGCGACCTAGCGGCGCAAGGGCTGGACGAGGAGGAGATATATCTGGAGCTGGTGGCCACTGACGTGCGCTGGGCGGCGGACGTCCTCCGCCCGGTCTACGAGGCCACCGCTGGCCGGGACGGCTACGTGTCGGTGGAGGTGTCGCCGGCCTTGGCCTATGATCCCCAGGGGACCATGGCCGCCGTGGAGGCCCTGTGGCGGAGGGTGCAACGGCCCAACGTCATGATCAAGATCCCGGGCACGCGGGAAGGCCTCCTGGCGGTGGAGCACTGCCTGCGGCAGGGCATCAACGTCAACATCACCCTCCTTTTCAGCGTCTCCCGCTACGAGGAGGTGGCCTGGGCCTACATCCGGGCCCTAGAGGCCAGGGCCGCCGCTGGCCTGCCCCTTGAGGGGGTGGCCTCGGTGGCCAGCTTCTTCGTCAGCCGGGTGGACACCATGGTGGACGGGGAGCTGGAGGCCCGCCGCCAGGGGATGGGGCCGGAGGTGGACTCCCTCCTGGGAAGGGCGGGCATGGCCAATGCCAAGTTGGCCTATCAGCGCTTCCTGGCCATCTTCTCCCACCCTAGGTTTGAGCGCCTGGCCGCGAGGGGGGGCCGCGTCCAGAGGCCTTTATGGGCCAGCACCAGCACCAAGAACCCCCGTTACTCAGACGTGATGTACGTGGAGGGGCTCATCGGGCCGGACACGGTAAACACCGTCCCTCAGGTGACCCTGGACGCCTTCCGCGATCACGGGCGGGTGGCGCCCACCCTCACCCAGGGCGTGGAGGAGGCCTGGGCGCTGGTGGAGCGTCTGCGCGGGCTGGGCATCGACCTGGAGGAGGTGGCCCAGCGGCTGGAGGCCCAGGGGGTGGAGCTCTTCCTCCAGTCCTATCAGCAGACCTTGCAGTCTCTGGCCCGCAAGCGGCAGCTTTTGGCCTCTGGTGTGCGGACCCCTTAAGCCTATGGAAACGCGGCGTGTCCAGGTCCCCTGCGGTGACCTTCTCTTGGAGGGGGTGGCACATCTACCTCTAGGGGAGGCCCTGGGGGCAGTAGTAATCTGCCATCCACCCCCATCCCCTCTATGGCGGGGACATGGACAACCATGTGGTGGTGGCTCTGGCCCAAGCCTTGGCCACGGCTGGGATGCTGGCCTTGCGCTTCAACTTCCGGGGCACGGGGGAAAGCGAGGGCACCCACGAGCGGGGCATAGGGGAGCAGGAGGACGTGCTGGCGGCGGCAGCCAAGGCCCGGGACCTGGCCGGCGCGGGGAAGGTGCCCCTGGGCCTGGCCGGCTACTCCTTTGGGGCAGGGGTGGCGGCCATGGCCGCCCCTCGCCTCCCCGGCCTGGGGGCCATAGCCCTGGTCTCCCCCCCGGCGGCCATGATGGGCCCCGAGCCCCTCTCTTCCCTTAAGGCACCTGTCCTCCTCCTCACTGGCGAAGGGGACCAATTTGCCCCTCCGGCGCGGCTCCGGGAATGGGCGGCAGCCTTGGGGGAACGGTGCGAGCTGGTGGTGGTGCCGGGGGCCGACCACTTCTGGTGGGCGGGGTTCACCGCCCACGCCGCCCGCGTGGCTGCCTTCATGAGGCGACACTTGGCTGGGCGCGAGAGGCCATGACCTCTTCCACAGCGCGGTGGGCGTGGTAGGACGAGCGCACCAAGGGCCCGCACTCCACAGCCCCAAACCCTAACTTCTGGGCCTCCTCCCGCAGGCGCGCGAACTCCTCCGGGGTGTAAAAGCGGGACACGGGCCGGTGGCGCCCGTCGAGGGTGGGGCGCAGGTACTGGCCCACGGTGACGATGTCTACCCCCGCCTCGCGCAGGTCCTCCAGTACGGCCAGCAGCTCGTCCCAGCGCTCCCCCAGGCCCACCATGAGCCCGGACTTGGTCACCAGGTCAGGGCGCATGGCCTTGGCCCGCCGCAGGAGCTCCAGGGAGCGGCGGTAGCGGGCCCCGGGCCGGACCTGGGGATAGAGGCGGGGCACAGTCTCCACGTTATGGCCCAGCACGTCGGGCCCCGCCGCCACCACCACGGCTAGGGCCTCCCACATCCCCCGAAAGTCGGGCACCAGGACCTCCACCCGGCATCCGGGGCTCTGGGCTCGGCACTCCTGTATGCAATGGGCGAAGGCCATCGCCCCGCCGTCGGGGAGGTCGTCACGGGTCACGGAGGTGATCACGATGTGCCGGAGGCCCAGGCGACGGGCGGCCTGGGCTACGCGGCGGGCCTCCCAGGCGTCCACCGCCTGTGGCCGCCCGTGGGACACGGCGCAAAAGGTGCACCGCCGGGTGCACACCCGGCCCAGGATCATAAAGGTGGCCGTCCCCTCCCCCCAGCATTCGAAGATGTTAGGACAACGGGCCTCCTCGCACACGGTGTGGAGCCCCAGGCCCCGCATCAGGGCCTTGAGGCGCATGTACTCCGGCCCTATCCTGGCCCGCACCTTGAGCCAGGAAGGCTTGCGTTCCTGCTGGGCCATCCCTTCCATTAGAGATAGATGCTAGAGCCGTGGGCCATGCGCACCGCCTCCCCCACCGTCTCCGACAGGGAGGGATGAGGGTGCACCACCTGGGCCCACTCCTCGAGGCGCAGGCCGGCCTTGAGGGCCAGGGCTGCCTCGGCGATGAGCTCTTCTGCCTGTGGCCCCACGATGTGCACCCCCAACACCTGGCCTGTGTCTGCCTCGTAGACTAGCTTTACGAATCCCTCTCCTTCCCCTCTCAGGGCGGCCATAGCATTGGTGCGGAAGGAGAGGCGACGGGTGCGGACCCGTAGGCCGCGGGCTGCGGCCTCCTGGGTGGTGAGGCCCACAGCGGCCACCTGAGGCCGGCAATAGACCACGCGCGGGACCTGATGCCGGGCCAGGGGCGGCGGGTTCTCCCCGGCCAGGGCGGCCACGGCCGTGGCCGCCTCCTGGGCCGCCTTGTGGGCCAGCAGGGGTCCACCGGCCACGTCCCCCACAGCGTAGAGGCCCCCTACACCCGTGTGGCCATGGCCGTCCACGGCCACGAAGCCACCCTCCACCTTCACCCCCGCCGATTCTAGGCCCAGCGTCTCCACGTTGCCCACCCGCCCCACGGCCACCAGGGCCTGCTGGGCCTGTAGGGGCATCCGCTCCCCCTCCACCTCCACCATAAGCTTCACCCCTTCCTCCCCCACGCAGGTGGACTCCTCCAGGAGGGAGGCGCCGGTGAGGATGCGGGCCCCGCGCCTCTCCAAGGCCCGGCGCAGGGCCCAGGATACCTCCTCGTCCTCCTGGGGGAGGAGACGAGGCATGACCTCTACCACGGTCACCTCCGTGCCCAGGTCCAGGAAGAGAGAGGCCAACTCCAGGCCCACGGCCCCGCCGCCGATGACCAGCAGGTGGCGAGGGGGAGACGTCAGGGCCAGGGCCTGGTCGCTGTCCAGGACACGTTGGCCGTCTGGTGGCAGGGCGGGGAGCATGCGCGGCCGCGAACCAGTGGCCAGGATAATCCACCGCCCCTCCACCTGGCGGCCGTCGTCCAGGACCAGGCAGTGAGGCCCTGCCAGGCGGGCCCTGGCCTTGGCCACCTCGATGCCGTGCTTTTGCAGGAGGCGCAGGAGGTCACGGTAGGCGGCGGCCACCGCCTGCCTCTTGGCCTCCTGGAGCCTAGCCCAGGCGTCTAGAGGCCAGGAGAGGCCCCAGCGGGCGGCGGCCGCTAGCTCGGCTGCGCCCTGCAACAGGGCCTTGGTGGGGATACAGCCGCGGTGGAGGCAGACCCCGCCCACCTTGTCGGCCTCCACTAGGAGGGGGCGCAGGCCGCGTCGGGCGGCGTGGATGGCTGCCGTATAACCCCCTATCCCGCCGCCAACGATCACCAGGTCATAATAAGCATCGGCCATGGCCCAGGGCCCATGGTATCACGGCTTGGGCCTCTCAGGTGAGCTCCTGTAACCACTCCCGGTAGACAGCCAAGTTGGCCTCCAGGGAGATATCGGCCAGGGCCGGCGGCCGCTCCTCCGATATGCCCAGGGCCTCGGCCATGGTGGGCGCCGACTCGTTGACCAGGAGGAGACCGGTCACCTCTCGCCCCATCTTGGCCGCCTCCTCGATAAGGCGCAGGGCCATAAGGGCGGCCTCCGGACTGGTGGGGTCGTAGTCGGCAGGCAGGCGCTCCTTCTCCTCCTCGGTGAACACCTGGTCGCGCATGCGTTGCCAGGCCTCCCGGATGTCCAGCACGTAGTTGAGGCGGTACCAGTCGACGATGGCCCCGCTCCCCCGGTAGCCTGGCTCCCGGTGGTAGGTGACGCAAGGGGAGAAGACGTCCACCAGGGCGAACCCTTTGGTGGTGATGGCCTGGTGCATGAGCTCGGCCAGCTCCTTCTTCTTCCAGGAGACGCCCCGGGCCACGAAGGCCGCCCCGGCGGCGATGGCCAGCTTGAGGGGGTTCACTGGTCGTATCGTCTTGCCATAGGGGGTGGAGCTGGTCTTTAGGCCCAGGTGGCCGGTGGGGGAGGCCTGGCCTTTGGTCAGGCCATAGACCTGGTTGTTCATGACCACCAGGGTCATATTGACGTTCTTGATGCAGGCGTGGATGAAGTGCTCCATACCTATGCCATAGGTGTCGCCGTCGCCGCCGAAGTCCACCACCACCAGCTGGGGGTTGGCCAGGGCCAGGCCCATGGCCACAGGGATGGAGCGCCCGTGCTGGCCGTGGTAGGCATTGAGCCGCAGCATCTCCGGCTCCTTGCTGGAGCAGCCGATGCCTGAGACCACGAACACCCTCTCCAGGGGGATGCCTAGCTCGTTGACTACGCTCACGAGCACCTCTTTGAAGGCGGCGGTGACCCCAAAGTCGCCGCAGCCGCTGCACCACCAGGCGCCGGGGCCGCTGATGTCGGCTTGGCTAATGGGCCGTACAGCTGTCTGGATGGTCATGGCTAGCTTCCCTCCATCGCCTCCAGGATGAAGCCAGGGGTCATGGGGCGCCCGTCGTAGCGGAGGACGGACCGCAGCTTGCGGGGCATGGGGCCTGTGGCCTCCCTCTGGATGAGGCCCCGCAACTGGGCCCCCGCCGAATACTCCACCACGTATACCACCCGGCAGGAGTCCACGAACTTCTTCACCTCACGACTGGGGAAGGGCCAGAGGGTGCGCAGGGCCATCAGCTTGGCCGGTCGGCCCTGGGCGGTGAGCCTCTGCACCGCCTCCAGCAGAGGGCCCCAGGTGGACGAGTAGCCGATGAAGCCGATGCTGGCCTCGGGGTGGCCCACCACCCGCGGCCCGGGGAGCTCTCGGTCGCGGCGGATGAGGGCCAGCCGCTTGTGGACCCGCTTCTCCACCATGGCCCTGCGCACGGCCATCTCTTCGGTGATGTAGCCGTCCTCCCTATGCTCGTTGGTGTTGTAGTACATGGTGTGGATCCCCGGGGTCCCTGGGATGGCCCGGGGCGAGATGCCGTCCTCCGTCAGGCGATAGCGGTGGAAGCCATCACCCTTGTACCCCTCCCAGGGCCCAATCAGCTTGCCCCGGTCGATGGTGAAGCGGGCGGGGTCCAGAGGGGGCACAGTGAATTGGGACTGGGCGAACATCTGGTCGTAGAGCACGAACACTGGGCACTGGTAGCGCTCGGCCAGGTTGAAGGCTGTGCCCATCATGTAGAAGGCGTCCTCCGGCTCGGTGGGGGAGAGGACGATGCGGGCGAAGTCCCCGTGCCCCCCGAAGACGGTCTCGTTCAGGTCCTCCTGCCCCACCTTAGTGGGGAGGCCGGTGGCCGGGCCCCCACGCTGGGAGACCACCACCACGATGGGGGTCTCGGTCATCCCCGCCGCCGATATGGCCTCCTGCATGAGGGAGAACCCGGGCCCGGCGGTGGCGGTCATGGCCCGGCAACCGGCGATGCTGGCGCCGATGACGTGATGCACGGCGGCCATCTCGCTGTCGGCTTGCACCACTACCCCGCCCAGCTTAGGGAGCTTCTCGGCCATGTACTCCAGCACCTCCGAGGCGGGGGTGATGGGATAGCCGGTGTAGAAGCGGCATCCGGCCACGATGGCGCCCAGGGCCACCGCCTCGTTGCCCATGAGCAGCTGGCGCTCGTCCTTGGCTGGCGGCCCCAGCGCCAGGGCCAGGCCAGGCACGTGCCAGCCTCGTTCCCTGGCGTAGCCATGGCCCATGGCCAGGGCCTCCAGGTTGACCTTCAAGAGGTCGTCCGCAAACAGCCGACGGAACCGGCCCTCGAAGGCGGCCAGGGGAATGCCGAGCAGATGGGCCAGGGCCCCCAGGGCGATGGTGCTCCGCACGATGTAGTTCTTGAACTCTTCCTTGGCCATCTGCCCGAAGGGCGCCCCAAAGGTGTGCAGGCCCTTGGCCGCCCGCAGGCGGGCCACCATCTCCTCCCGCACCTCGTGTCCGGTGTTGGGGTACTCCAGCCTGGGGGAGGAGTCGTAGATAAGGACGCCCCCCGGCCGCAGGCGCTCCACCGGCGGCACCCTCCCCTCCCCCGTCCAGTCCTCCAGGGAGCCCTGGTCGAAGGCCACCAGCACGTCGAACCCATCGTCAGGGCCGTACACGGGGCCGCTGGCCGCCCGCAGGCCGAAGGCGCTGTCCCGGGTCTGGATGTTGGAATAGACCTCCTCCCGCCAGGCAAATACCCAGGCCCCTAAATCCTTCAGGGCCTGCCCCAGGAGCTGGATAAAGGTGTTGGTGCCATCACCGGCCCGCCCCGCCCCACATACCTGCAACGTCCACATACACCCCTCCTCTATCCCCAGAAATACTGACTATGGACTTGTTCTATAGATGTCATCCGCCTTTTCAATATCATTGAAGCATGTGGGCTTATGGGGGTCAACGGGGGGGAAGTTACAGGGATGTTAAATGGGCGGTATACTGGGGGGCGTGGAGTTCCGTCTGAGCCCGGGGCAGCGGGCCCTAAAGGAGGAGGTGTGCCGCTGGCTGGCCCAGGAGCTGGGGGCTGGCCACGATACTGACCCTGTGCCCTTGCCTCCCGGCTACCTCCATCACCGGGCGCTGGAGCGCAAGATGGGGGAGCGAGGGTGGCTGGCGGTGTCCTGGCCCCAAGAGTACGGGGGCCAGGGTCGACCCATCATCGACCAGTTCCTGGTGGAGGAGGAGATGGCCCTCCACGGGGCCCCAGCCAGCGATGCCCTGGGCCGGACCATCATCGCCCCTATGATCCTGGCCTTCGGCACCCCCGAGCAGAAGGCCCGCTTCCTGCCGCCCATGGCCCGGGGGGAGGAGGTGTGGTGCCTGGGCTACACCGAGCCGGAGGCCGGCTCCGACCTGGCCTCGGCCCAGACGCGGGCCGAGGCCCATGGCGACGTCTATCGCATCTATGGGCGCAAGCTGTTCACCAGTGGGGCGGAAGACGCCGACCACTGTCTTCTGGTGGCCAGGACCGACCCTCAGGCCCCCAAACACCAGGGCATCTCCCTGCTGCTGGTGCCCATGCGCGTCCCGGGGGTGACGGTGCGCCCCCTCTACAACCTGTTGGGCCTCCACTGGTTCAACGAAGTGACCTTTGACGGGGTGGAGGTCCCCCGCAGCCACCTTCTGGGGGAGGAGAACAGGGGCTGGCAGATCCTCAACTCCGCCCTGGGGGTGGAGCGCCTCACCGTCTACCGCGTCTTCTTGCACTGGCGTCTGTTCCAGGGGCTCCTACGGTGGGCCCGGAGCCACGACTTGGGCCCCCTGCGGGCCCTGGCCCGTCAGCGCCTGGCCGATCTGGCCATCGGGTTCGAGGTGGCCAGGTTGCTCCTTTACCGGGCCGTCCTCAGCTATCAGCGTGGGGAGGACTTCCGGGCCCAGGCGGCCATGGTCAAGCTGTTCAACTCCGAGCTGGCCCAGAGGCTTTACCAGGTGGCGGTGGCGCTTTTAGGCCCCTACGGTGTCCTGCGGGAGGGGTCGCCGTGGGCGGTGTGGTGGGGGGCGGTGGCGCATGGCTACCTCTCGGCGGCTCAGGAGACCATTGGGGCCGGCACCTCCGAAGTCCAGCGCAACCTCATCGCCATAAGGGGCCTAGGCCTGCCGCGGGGCTAGGCCTCCAAGCGGCGCTTGAGCCGTTCCAGGGAGGTCTCCATGTCGTTCTGGAAGACGCGGTGGAGGGCGAGGGCGTCCAAGATGCGCCCCAGGAGGCCCATGGGGGGCTCGTACTCCACCACCCACTCCACCCTGGTGACCTCTCCCGACTGGGGGAGGATGAAGAAGCGCTCCCGTAAGGCCAGGGGACCCTCCCGCACCTGGCGGGCGAAGGTCTCGCCCTGGCGGGAGTCGCTGACCACGGCCTCCAGGCGGTAGGCACGGGGGCCCACCTTGAACAGCAGGCGCTGGACGCTGCCCTGGCTTATGCCGTCTCCCTCCACCAGCTCGATCTCCTGGAAGGGGAGGGCCCATTCCACCTGCTGGGCCGGGTCGGCCACCGCGGCGAAGACTCGCGCCGGCGGGGCCTCGATATCGATGTATTTGCGGATGCGGGGCATGGCCTCCTCCCTGCCAATGTCGCCAACACGGGAGGCTAAGGGGCGCGTAGCCCTTTGTCAAGGCGGCTAGTTGTCTGCGGGGTGGTCTTAGCTATAATAATTAGGGCGGGGCCGGAGTGGCGGAATGGCAGACGCGGCAGACTCAAAATCTGCTGAGGGGCCGACCCTCGTGCCGGTTCGAGTCCGGCCTCCGGCACCAGGCCATGCCGACTAAATAATGGGCTGCGGAGTGGTGTAACGGTAGCACAGGGGACTTTGGATCCCTTGGTCCAGGTTCGAATCCTGGCTCCGCAGCCAATCTGTGCTCCCCGGTAGCTCAATGGTAGAGCGGGCGGCTGTTAACCGCCAGGTTGCAGGTTCGAGTCCTGCCCGGGGAGCCAAACCTTTTACCTACAGGGCCCCTCTTTCGAGGCCGGGCTGGCAGGGGCGTGCGACGTGCAGGCGTTGGGGAGGCCTCTTAGGGGGCCAGCTCAGGGGAGGCGGCGAGCCTTGCTTCTAGGGCGGCCAGGCCTGGGCTCACCTCCACCGGGTAGGCTGGAGGACGGTGTAGGTCCTTGTAGGGCGTGGGCAGGCGGGTGAACTCCTCTTGGAAGCGGCGGCGCAGCTCCTCCAGGGAGGGCAGGGGGCCCAGGAGGCGTCCCCCCTCCATAACCTTGAAAAGGAGAGGACGGCCCTCGGGCACCTCTTCGCCCCTGAGGGCCAGCACGTCCCTTTGCATGGTCCCCTTCTGGTCGTAGAGACGGAAGACCTGCTTGGGGCCTGGCAGGGTGGCCTTCCCATGACTCCGCTTGAGCACCGGGCGCCCCTCGTAGGCCACCAGCTTGTAAGCCATGTCCAACCAAGGGGCATCGGCGGAGACGCCCATGCGGGTCCCCACCCCGAAGGCATCGATGGGTGCCCCGCCCTCCACCAGGGCCTCCAGCTCGTACTCGTCCAGGCCTCCACTGGCGAAGATGCGGGCCTCTTGGAGCCCAGCTTCGTCCAGGATGCGCCGCACCTCCCGGCTCAGGGCCAGGAGGTCTCCAGAGTCCAGCCTCACCCCCTGCAGACGCTGGCCCCGGGCGGCCATCTCCTGGCCCACGCGGGCCGCCAGGCGGGCCCCCTCTAAGGTGTCGTAGGTGTCGATGAGGAGGATGGAGCGATCAGGGAAGGAGGAGGCGAAGGCCCGCAAGGCCTCCAGCTCCGAGGGGAAGGCCATGATGTAAGAGTGGGCCATGGTCCCGGCCACAGGTATGCCATATGCCTTGCCCGCCAGGACGTTGCTGGTGGCGGCGAACCCCACCAGATAGGAGCAACGGGCCACCTTCAGCCCGGCGTCCAGTCCGTGGGTGCGCCGGAAGGCGAAGTCCACCAGGGTGCGCCCGCGGGCCGCCCATAGGCAACGGGCGGCCTTGGTGGCCACTACCGTCTGCAGGTGGACCTGGTTGATGACGTAGGTCTCCACCAGCTGGGCCTCGATGATGGGGGCGGTCACCTCCAGGATGGGCTCGTTGGCGAAGACTAGGGTGCCCTCGGGCACTGCCCATACCTCTCCCCTGAACCGGAGGCCCGCCAGGTACTCCAGGAAGGCCGGGGAGAAGATGCCTGTGGACTCCAGGTACTGGAGGTCGGCGGCGGTGAAGCGCAGGCCCTCCAGGTAGCGCAGGACATCTTCCAGCCCAGCGGCCACCAGATAGCCCCGGCCCGGGGGCAAGGCGCGCACAAAGAGGCTGAAGGTAGCCTGGCCCTCCATGCCGTGTTCCCAGTAGCTCTGGGCCATGGTGAGCTCGTAGAGGTCGGTGGCCAGGGCCTCCTCTCCCATGCTCCCACCAGTTTTAGCTTAGCAAGGAGAGGGCTAGAGCGGGGCCCCCACCGGACCGTGCTGGGCTGCCTATTGGGCCCTGCTATCTTTCGTCGCCTATGTGTCAGCGCGAGGGGCTATGACCAAGCAGATGAAGTGGAGTGTTCTCTCTATCTCCGGGGCAAGGGGCGGCGCTCCTGGATGGGGGTAGCCCCTTCTACCTGGCGAGGCCCATCTGTATGGCGTAGCCTGCCTATGATGGTGGGCTCGCCTGATGGAACCCATGTGCCAATAGGGAAGGTGCTCCTTCTGCTAAGGCCCTGAGCGTTCCTGGGCGTGGCGCAGGGGCACGCTTACCCTTACTTCGGTGCCCCAGTGGGGTGCGCTGTGGATCTCCAGATGCCCCCCCAGGAGGTGGGCTCGCTCCTGCATGGAGAGCATGCCCAGGTGCTGGGATGGGTCGGTCTCTGGCCCTTCCCGTTGTATGCCTCGGCCCCAATCCCGCACCGAGAGGTGGACGCTTCGCCCCTCCTGCCACAGTTGCACCCGGATACGGGGGCTGCCGGAGTGCTTAACGGCGTTGTTGATGGCCTCCTGGGCGATGCGCAGGAGAGCTGCCTCCCGCGGGTGCTCCATGCCCCATCCCTCCCCCTCCACCACCAGCTCGGTCTCGATGCCCCACCGCTGGCGCACGTGCTCTAGGAGGGAGGCCAGGGCCTGCGGCAACCCCCCCTCCTCCAGCTCGCGGGGGCTCAGGTGAGTGATGATATGGCGGGCATCTTGCACCGCCTGCCGCAGGCTTCGCAAGGCCTGCTCCAAGTGATGGTCCCTCTGGCGGTGGCGGCGGGCGTGCACCTCCAACAGGGAGAGGGCTGTGGACATGTGCTGCAGGGGGCCGTCGTGGAAGTCATATCCCACCCGTCGGCGCTCCTCGTCCTGGGCGGCCAAGAGGCGTAAGAGGGCACGGTCTCTCTCCGCCTCTGCCTGCCGGCGGGGGGTGATATCGTGGGCGGTGATGACCCACCCCACCAGCTGGCCGTGGCGATGCACGGGCACAATTGTGGCCTCGACCATGCGCCACTGCCCGTCGCGGGTCAGGAACTGGGTCTCCACTTTGCATCGGCCATGGGTCAGGGCCTGGTGTGTCAGTTCCTGCGTAGCCCAGCGCCAGCTCGCAGGGGGCACGAAGCCCCTGACGCTCTTGCCCACCAGCTCTTGCCTTTCCCACCCGCACTGCTCCTCTACGGCAGAGTTCACATCCACTATGATCCCCTGGGGGTCCACGAATATGACCATGTCCTGCACGTGATCTAGGAGGAGGCGCAGCTGCTGCTCCGACTCCTCGGCCATCCTGCGGGCCTTCTCTCGCTCCCTGGCCTCCTCCTCCAGGCGCATGCGTAGGCCCTTCTCCTCCTCCAGCCGCTGTCTGAGGATGCTGCTCAGGATGGAGATGGCCGCGGATATGACGAGGAAGGTCATGGGCCGCACCAGGCCCTCGCCACCTTCTATAATGGCCTGCATGTTCAGGAACCCCTGATGGCTGGGCACGAGCCCGGCCACCAAGGCCAACAGCACCGCCAGGGGCAGGGGCAAAGAGAAGGCAGCTACGGCCAGCACCAGGTAATATAGGTTGACATAAACGTTGGGCAGGCCGCCGGTGGCGGCGACGATGATCCCCACTTCCAAGATGCCCACCAGGCTGAGGGCGAAGACCATCAGCCCCCAGCGCACGTCCACCCAGGTGGGGGATATACAGAGGCGTCGCAGACGCTCCGCCAGATGCCCCAGGCCCTGGCCATGAGGCATCTTGGCCGGCCACAGGGACACCGACCGCCACATGGGCCCTTCTCTAGCTCTTAAGACGCCCTTGGCCGCCCGGGCGTTTCACTTGTCCTCATGGCGACCTTTTTTGCCCTTTCTCCTCCCCCCTCTCCGTCCCTTCGCCGGCAACTAAGGGGGCCTGTGGGATCACTCATCCTGAGGGAGGAGATGCGGGGAAAGGCGGCCGCTGCCTTGCAGGCCTTGGCAGTAGGCCTGTTGGTGGCCGGCATCACTTATGCGGGGGCACTGGGCCCCTCCCACATCAGCGTGCGGGAGGCTTGGGGGCCTCCCATCACCGTTGTTCGCGTCCACTATAGGCTGGACGCGGCCGATCCTTCACTGTTACAGGCCGTGGAGCTGGAGCTCCTCTCGCCATTGGCGCCAGGTGCGCGCCTGGCGGTGCGGCTGGACGGGCGCCACTGGCACCTCTGCCGGGTGGTGGGCAAGATGGCCCAGTGCCCCTTGGTGCCCCAGGTGCCGGTGGCCGAGGCGGAGAGGTTGGAGGTGCGCGCCCTCCCCTAAGGCTAGGCGTCGGCGAAGCGCTGGGCCAGCTCTGCGCACTGGTCCAGGTAGGGCAACGTCTCCTCGGCGGGGGCCGGCCGCAGCCAGAAGATGCACCGCTCCACCCCTAGGGAGGCCAGATGCTCCAGGGCCTCGGGCCGAGCCGGGGCCCCAAATATGGTCACCGGGATGGGCCCCCGCCCCGCCTTCTGGGCCAGGGCTTGCAGCTCCTTTATGCGCCGGGCTAGGTCCTGTTCTTGTCTGAAGATGGGCATCCATCCGTCGCCGTATTCCACCACCCGGCGCAGGACGTTCGGGCCGCTGCCCCCGATCCAAATGGGAGGGTGGGGTTTCTGTACCGGCTTGGGCCAGGACCAGATGGGGTCGAAGCGCACCAGCCGGCCATGGAACTGGGCCTCGTCCTGGGTCCAGATGGCCTTCATGGCCAGGATGCTCTCCCGCATGAGGCGCCACCGCTGGGACGGGCGCACGCTGTGGTTCCCCATCTCCTCCTCGTTCCAGCCAGCGCCCACCCCGAAGATGAAACGGCCCCCAGACAAGAGGTCCAGGGTGGCTACCCGCTTGGCCAAGGAGATGGGGTGGTGCTGAGGCACCAGGCAGACCCCCGTCCCCACTCGCAGATGGCGGGTGACGGCGGCAGCCATGGCCAGGGCCACGAAGGGGTCCAGGGTGTGGCGGTACTCCTCGGGGAGCTCAGCTCCCCCCGGCCAAGGGGTGCGGCGGGAGGTGGGGATGTGGGTGTGCTCGGGGAGGAGGAGCCAATCGAAGCCCCGCTCCTCCGCCGCCTGCGCCAGCTCAGCTGGGCCGATGGAGTATTCGGTGGCGAACATGAAGATGCCGAACTTCATGCTCCACTTCCGTGGAGGACTTATGAGCAATTGTAGCCCCTTCCCCGCTCTTAGGGAAGGCGGACCTGCCCGCTAGTGAAGGTCTCCCACAGCCGGATGACGGCCGGGCCCAGGAGGACGACCATCATGGCCGGGAAGATGAGGAAGACAAGGGGGAAGACCATCTTCACTGGCGCCTGCTGGGCCATGGTCTCTGCCCGTTGACGCCTCCGCATGCGCAGGTAATCGGCCTGCACCTTCAGGGTCTGGGCGATGCCTACCCCCAGTTGCTCGGCCTGGACGATGGCCGCCAAGAAGGCCTGTAGCTCGTCCACCCCACACCGCTGGCCCAGGTCGGCGAAGGCGTCGTGGCGGGACCGCCCCAGGGCGATCTGGTGCAAGGTCTTGCGCACCTCCGCGGCCAAGGGACCGGGGGTCTTCTCGGCCACCCGGGCCAGGGCGGCCTCCAGGGCTAGCCCGGCCTCCACGCTCACGGCGATAAGGTCGCAGAAGTCAGGCAAGGCGCGCAGGATGAGCTGCTGTCGCCTCTTGGCCCGGCCCTGGAGCCAGAAGATGGGGCCCACCACCCCAGGTGCGAAGGCCAGCACGGCCAGCACCGCCCCTACCGTCAGGGGCAGGCCCAACACCACCGTCACCACCATGACCATGGCCGGCAGGGCCAGCATCCCCACCACCCATTGGACGATGAAGGAAGCAGGGGCCATGTCCAAACCGGCCCGCTCCAGGGAGCGGGCCAGGTCCCCCACCATGTTGGAGGGGAGAAGGGCCACGGCCCGCTGTTCCAGCCAACGCAGGGCGGGCACCAGCACCCGCACGGCCAGGGAAGGCTCGCCCCGCCGCTCCTTTTGCCCCGGGGCCTGGGGCTGGTGGGACCGCACACGGACGGCCAGGGCGTCGGCCTGGCGAGGGAAGAAGCCCACCGTGGCCGCCGTTACCGCCACGCCCACCAGCGCTGCCGCCACTAAGGGCTCCATGGCCTCACACCTCGATCCTCAGGATGCGCCGGATGACCAGCAGGCCCATGACCTCCATCACCGCCGCCACGGCCAGCAAAGCATGGCCGATGGTGGTGGTGAACAGAAGGCCGATGTAGCGGGGGTTGAGGAGCAGGAGCACAAGGGTGAGGAAGACGGGCATGAAGCCGATGATCATGGCCGAGAGGCGTTGCTGGCCGGTGAGGGCCCTTATCTCTCCCCTCACCCTCACCCGCTCCCTCATGGTCTCCTCCACCGTGCTCAGGAGCTCGGCCAGGTTGCCTCCCACCTGCCTCTGGATGAGGATGGCGGTGACTACCAGGTCGAGGTCGGGGCTGCCAGTCCTGCGGGCCATGGCCACCAGGGCGGAGTCCACATCGGCCCCTATCTGGATCTCTCGCACTGTGCGGGCCAGCTCCCAGGCCAGGGGATGGTCCACCCGCTTGGACACAAAGTCCATGGCCTGGAGGAAGCTGTAGCCGCTGCGTAGGGCGTTCACCATGAGGGGGAGGGCCTCCAGGAGCTGGGCCTCCATCTTGACCAGGCGGAGGGCCTTCTGCCGTCGCACCACCAGGGAGGGGAGCCAGTACCCGGCCAGGGCGGGCAGAGGCAACAACCACCAGGGGGCGCTGAAGATGAGGGCCACCAGGCAGAAGATGAGGCCTAGGGCCACTCGCAGGGCTATGTACTCCCCCACCCGCAAGGGGATGCCAGCCCTCTCCAGCTCCAGGGCCAGGCCCTTGCCTGGCTCCCCCCACCAGAGGCGGGAGAGGCCCTCGCGGGGTTGGAGGAGGGCTCTTTCCCTCAGGGGGCGTCGGGGCTTATGAGGCATAGGGGTCGGCCCCATCACCCGCTGGGCCAGCTGGCCCGGGGCGGTGACTAGGCCGTAGACCCCCCACACCCCCAGCAAGGAGGCCAGGCCCACCAGGGCCGCCGCCAGGACCATCATACCCATGCCTTCTCCCTCTCCACGAACAGGTCGGGAGGCAGCTTGATGCCCGCCAGGTCGAACTTGTAGGAGAAGGTGGGGCGGATGCCCGTGGCCCGCAGCTTGCCCACCACCTTCCCCTCGGCGGTAATCCCTTCCTGGTGGAAGCGGAAGATGTCCTGCAAGGTGATCACGTGCCCCTCCATGCCTACCACTTCCGTGACGTGGGTCACCCGCCGCACGCCGTCGATGAAGCGGGACATCTGGACGATGATGTCCAGGGCGGAGGCGATCTGCTCCCTTATGGCCCGCTCGGGGAGGTCGAAGCCGGCCATCATCACCATGTTCTCCAGGCGGGCCAGGGCGTCACGAGGGGAGTTGGCGTGGATGGTGGACAGGGAGCCCTCGTGACCGGTGTTCATAGCGTTGAGCATGTCGAAGGCCTCCGGCCCCCGCACCTCGCCGATGATGATACGGTCGGGCCGCATGCGCAGGGCGTTGCGCAAAAGGTCGCGCTGGGTGACCTCACCCCGACCTTCGATGCTAGGGGGGCGGGCCTCCAGGCTCACCACATGGGGCTGTTGCAGCTTCAGCTCGATGGGGTCCTCAATGGTGATGATGCGCTCGCGGTCGGGGATGTAGGCGGAGAGGGCGTTGAGGAGGGTGGTCTTGCCGGTGCCCGTGCCTCCGGAGATGAGGATGTTGAGGCGGGCCCGCACACAGGCCCCCAAGAAGTCGGCCACCTCTGGCGTGAGGGTGCCGGCGGTCACAAGGTCGTCCATGGTCATCTTGTCCGCCCGGAAGCGACGGATGGTCACCACCGGGCTCCTGGGGGCTAGGGGCGGGATGATGACGTTGACCCGCGAGCCATCGGGGAGGCGGGCATCCACCATGGGCGAGGCCTCGTCCACCCGCCGCCCTAGGGGGCCGAGGATCTTCTGGACCACCCGCATGATGTGGTCGCGGTCCTGGAAGCGGACGGCGGAGCGGTAGATGATGCCCTCCCGCTCGAAGTAGACCTCGTCCGGGGCGTTGACCATGATCTCAGAGATGTCAGGGTCGCGCATAAGTTGCTCCAGGGGGCCCAGGCCCAGCATCTCGTCCACTACCCGCTGGATCACGGCGTCCTGGGCCAGGCCTACGATGTGAGGGAAGTAACGGGGGAGGAGGACGGTGGCCGCCTCCACCACTGCCCGGCGGGCCTCCTCGGTGGACAGGCGGGCCAGGCGGGCCATGTCCATCTCTTCCAGGAGCAGGCGGTGGATGCGGAGGGCGATCTCCTCCTGCTCTTTAGTGAGGTGGAATGCCCCGGGCGGCGTTACCGGCTCTTCCCCCCCTCGCCGTGGGGGGGCAGGGGGTTGCATGCCGGGATGACGACGGGGGAGTCTGGCCTCGTGCCACATGGCCGTCTTATCGCCTGCCTACGGCCGCTGGGCGCCGCAGTAGGCGGCCTATGAGGCCGTTGCGCCGCAGCGGGCGCCCCACGAGGTGCATGGCGATGTTCACGATAGAGACTGCTGCTGGCGAGCGTGGCTTATGGGTCACCAGAGGCTGGCCTTCCCGCAGGCAGCGTACCACCGCCTGGTCGAAGGGGATGCGCCAGGAGGGGGCCATGCCCAGCACCCGCCGCACCTCTTCATCGCTGGCCTTGGTCTGTGGCACTACGTGGTTCAGGACCAGCTCGATCTTATCCTCGGGGTAGGACCAGGCCCGGAGCATCTCCAACACGGCTAGGGCCTCCTTCAGGCCGGTGACATCGGGGGTGGTGATGAGGAGGGCCAAGGTGGCGACCTCCAAGGCCCGGGACACCAGGTCGTTGAAGCCGGCGGCGGTGTCCACCACCACGAAGTCGTAGCCCCGGGCCAAGATGTGCAGAATACTGCCCACGTGATCAGGGGTGAGGGGGTACCACTCGCCCCGCCAGTGGGGGGCGGGCAAGACGTCCAGCCCGCTGGCGTGCCTGACCATGCACTGGCGGACCTGGTCCAGGCTCACCTCGTAGCCGTTCTGGGCCAGGTCAACGATGCTGCGCTCCACAGGCAGGCCCAGCATGACGGCCACGTCCCCGAACCGCACGTCCAGGTCCACCAGGGCCACCGTGCACTGGGCATAGCGGCGGAGGGCTACGGCCAGGTTGGTGGCTAGGGTGGACTTGCCCACACCCCCCTTAGGCCCGAACACGGTGACCACTGAGCCGAAGGGGGTGTATTCCTGTCCGGCCACCGCTCGCCGCCTCTCCTCTAGCTCCATGAGGGAGCGGATGGAGCGCACCAGCCCCTCGCGGTCTATGGGGTAATGGAGGAAGTCCCGCACCCCTAGGTTCATCACCTGGCGCATGATCTCAGGCGAGCGCAAGGTGGAGTAGGCCAGCATGGGGATGCCAGGCATCATCTCGGCGATGGCCTCTATTGTGTGAAGGGCGCGGGGCAAAGGCTCCCCTATGGCGATGAGGATCACATCGGGGGTGGTCTCCATGCACAGGCTGCGCGCCTCGGCCCCGTAATCGGCCACGCCCAGGACGGCCACCCCGGACAGGGCCAAGGACTTGCGCAGCTCCTCCCGCCGTCCGTGGTCGGGGTCGATGATGATGACGTGGGGGCTACGGGCCATTCTCTCACCTCCTTTGGGCCACAGCGGCGATGGCGGCCAGCTCGGGAGGCAGGGGCACGTGGGCGGGAAGGGGGCTGACCACCGTCGCCTCGGTCTCGCTGAAGGGGCGCAGGGCCAGGCGGAGGGTGCCCATTTTGGCGGCCAGGGAGACGGCCAGGGCCTGCTGGGGGTCCAGGGCCAGAGTGACCGTCTTGGCCTCAGGCTGAGGCTTCCCCCCTTTCAGGTTGACCCTCTCCTCTGGTGGCAGGCCGGAGGGCTCGGGGGGTGGTTCAGATATCTCTTGCCCTACCGCCAGCACCTGCACGTTCTGGGCCACCACCAGGGAGAAGTGGCGTTTGTTGCCGGTGTTGTCCTCCAACTCTATCACCCCCACCACGTCCACGAAGTCACCGGGGAGGACCAGGCCTCCCACGGCGGTGTCCTCCTCCACCTTTATGGCCACCGCCCGCTTGCCGGTGGGGACAACGAGGGACAAGGGCACGGCGTGGTCGCCGAATTGAAGGGCGGTCTCCGCCAGTTTGTCCTGGGTGATCTGCTCTCGGGCAGCAATGGGGAAGCGGGCTACCTTACCCACCACTGCCTCTGTGTCCGAGAAGGCCCCTGCGGCCACCACCTCTGGTGGGGCCATGACCACCTCCAGCATGTCGGCGCTGATGCGTGTCCTGGCTGCTATGTCGCGGGCGGCCACCACCACCGGCACCTGCTGGGCGACGGTTGTGGTGGGCTGCATGGCCCCCCGCAAGGCCCAATAGGCCACCAGGGCCGCGGCCAGGCCGGCGAGGATGGCCACGGCCAGGGCCGCCTTGCTACCTCGGCCGGTCACCGCTTGGCTCCCGATCACTGCTCTTCCCTCCTTATTCCGCCAGGCGCACGGTCCTGATGCCCACCTGGGGGTTGTAGGGCCCCAACAGGGTGTCCGGGCCCTCCAGGGCAGCCATTGCCCGCACCAGCCGGGCCCGCACCTGGCACTCGTTGCCGCCTTGGCAGCTGAAGTCCTCCAGGAAGACCAGGGCCAGGCCTTCCACCTCCACCTCTGTGCGCCCGCGCAGGTCCTCATCGTCGATCAGGGGCACCACTACCACACGTTTGCTCCCTTCCATCCCTAGCCAGGGGTTGCACTGGCCCTTCAGGCGCCAGGAGGAGCCGGTGTGCTCAAAGACCTCCTCCCATTGGTCACAGTTCTGAGAGGTGCTGGCCAGGCGGCTCTGCAGGCCCTCTCTGGTGGGGCCCACCATGTTACCGGTCTCCGTGGGATATTTTCGGCCCAGCTCCACGGTAGCTCCCTGGATGATATTCCGACGGTAAGTGGACGCTCCCTGGCCATCGATGGCCAAGGGGCCGAAGTTGCCTTGGTCGGGGTCGCGGGCGTCGTACTTCAGGATTACCACGCCCCCGTCCGAGGTGGCGTCGTACACGCTCTTTTTCAGGGCCCAGGGCATGACGTTGTTGATGCGCTGGGGGGAGCTGACGGCAGCCTGGGCGCGGGCCCTCACGTCCACCCCCAGGAGGCCCAGCACCCGCGCCAACATGAAGGGGGACTGGGGGTGGGCCACCACCACAGCGATAGAAGTGGCATCCTCAGTGACTTCAATGGACTCCAGGGTCCAGCCGTTGGCGCCCACGCCATTGCGCAGGGCATATTCCCGGGCCGCCTCCACGGCCTCGGTGGGGGAAGGGGGGAGCTCCAGGGCCCCCGCCAGGGCGGCGGCGTCGGCCGCGTTCTGCAGGGCCCTTTTCTCCCACATGAACATGCCTATGTCGATGGCCAGGGCGGCAAAGCCCAGGAGGATGGCCAGGGCCAGGGCCAGTATCACCATCACCTGGCCTTCCTCCTGGCGCCGCCACCCGGTCCATATCCGGCGCATCATGGCCCGCTCACTCCAGCCTCATGGTGGCCTCCGAGCCACAGCCCACCTGGACGATGCCCGAGAGCCCCGGCATCAGGAAGTGGTACTGGCACGGCAGGCGCACCTGGACCGAGGCCCCAGGATACTTCCCCAGGGGGAAGGCCACCTCCACCGGGCCCAGGGCGGCGTTGACCACCGCCCCGGTCCGTTCCAGGACCGTTTCGGCGATGATCTCTTCGGCATCGTCATGGGCCCAGACGATGGCCCCCACCCGCGCCCCCTCCCGCACGGCGTTGGCCACCTGGATGCGGGCGTTGAGGGCCAGGCCGAAGTCGATGATGGCGAACAGGAGGAGAGCGAGCAGGGGCAACACCAGGGCCATCTCCACCAGTGCCTGCCCCCGCTCGCCCTGCGCGCCCCTGGGCATCGTCTCACCCCGGGGCCTCATCCGCCCATAGCGGCCAAGGGCTAGCTGCCGCCCAAGGCGCCTGTCACGCGGTCGAACACGCCCGTGAGGGCAGCGGCCAAGGCCCCTAGCCCGGCGATGAGGGCGATGGCCACCAGGGCCAGGATGAGGCCGTACTCAGTCAGGGCCTGCCCCTCCTCGTCGCGGGGCAGCACCGTGGTCATCAGCTCCCACAGATGGCGTATCATTACCATCAACATCCGGCTCCACCTCCTTCTGGGTGATGCTTAACGGCTCTGTGCATCGTATACGCAAGTCTTCCCTGGGGGTTCTCACCTCCCTGCTGCGTTTCCCTTGGTGAAGACGCCTGGGGGAGAGAGGCGTTACAGGCGGAGGCGGGAGGGCCGGGCGGGGACGCCCAAGGCCACCAGGAACATGACTTCCAGCCCTTCAGCCCAGGGGGAGAAGAAGGCGATCACTTCGTCGTCGTAGAAGGTGAGGCCGGTGGCCCCCCGATGGAGGGCATAGGCCGCCAGGTAGGCCCGCCCTCCCCCGATCCCGGCCTCCAGCTGGGCCGCCCGGTAGCCGCGGTCGCCCAGGCGGGCCAGCACCTGGTCCAGGGGGGAGAGGAAGTAGAGGTCCACACTGGCATCGGCCCCCAAGGTTTGCTCCAGGGCCAGGTAGCCCGCCCGCTCCCGGAAGTCCCCCTCTCGCAGGAGCTCCAGGGCGTGCTGGCCCGGTCTGTACATATAGGCCCCGGCGGGGAGGCCTTCCACGGCGTTGACGATAAGGAAGAGGCGGTTCAGGGCCAGCCCCTCTGGGGGGGTGACATCG
>FWWL01004430.1_pt1 | contig 23745 bp, 22 predicted proteins | sample 2228331 | NCBI WGS metagenome assembly FWWL01 (sample SAMEA103939775, study PRJEB20133) | metagenome | reverse complement strand
TTGTCCAATAATTCTTAGAAGGGTCTCTTTATTTTACTTGGACAAACTTGACGTATTAAAATGCACCCTTTAAAATTTCAAATATGCTTACTTGGACTGATGAAGTATTAAGGAATTTAGAAATTTTAGGGACAAAAGTTGATAGATTTGAGAGGAAATTTATAGATAGAACTTATGAGATGGAAAGTAATTTTAGGATTGAGATGGAAAAGTTAAGGAATGAGCATAATGAGAGAACTTTTGAGCTTGAGAAGAAATTTATGGAAAGAACTTATGAAATGGAAAGAAAATTTGAAATTGAAATGGAAAAGCTAAGAAATGATTATAAATTGGAAATTAAGAAAATAGAGGCAGATCTTGAAGTAAAGTTAGCACAATATAAAGTTGATATTATTAAGTGGGTAATGGGGGCAATGATTGCTCAAACTACAATTATTGTAGGTATTTTTGCAATTTTGAGATAATTACAGAAAACTCACTTCTATAATTATGCAAATTTTTCATTCAGTTCCGAAATTATAGTTAAATCCAAGGAATAAATGGAAGACCTCTTGTTTGAATGCCAAAGAGATAAATAAGTCCAAAGCTTATCGCTAAATTCTTAACAAAGAAATAGCTTCAATAATTCCTCAAAGAGCTCTATTTATTGGACAAGCTTGGACAACCTATGTTTATCCTTTAAAATTTTAAGACTTCAAAAGGGGCCGTAGCTCAGCTGGGAGAGCGCCTGGTTTGCACCCAGGAGGTCGCCGGTTCAAGTCCGGTCGGCTCCATCTAGAAGTTGAAAGATATTAAGATAATTTCAGGTAATTCATCGAAGCTTTTATTAAATGAAATTTGTAGATATTTGGGTGTTGAGCCTGTTAGTCATCTCGTTAATAGATTCGCGGACGGTGAGATAAGGGTTCAAATTCTTGAAAGTATTAGAGGAGATGATGTTTTTATAATTCAATCTACAAACCCACCTGCTGACAATTTAATGGAACTATTACTTCTTATTGATGCGGTAAAGCGTGCCTCTGCAAATAATATAACAGCGGTTATTCCATACTTTGGTTATGCAAGACAGGATAGGAAGGATGCACCTAGAGTTCCAATTAGTGCCAAGCTTGTAAGTGATTTGATTCAAACAGCAGGTGCAACAAGAGTTTTGACTGTTGATTTACATGCAGAGCAGATACAAGGATTTTTCAGTATTCCTGTTGATAATCTATATGCTATACCTGTATTTAAGAATTATATTTCAAAAATATATGATTACTTAAATCCTGATGATTTTGTAATTGTTTCACCTGATGTTGGTGGAACAAGAAGGGCAAGATTGTTTGCTAAAAAACTTGGAGAACTACCTATTGCACTTATTGATAAGCGAAGACCTTCTCCAAATCATGCGGAAGTAATGAATGTAATAGGAGATGTTGGAAATAAGGTTGCTATTATTATTGATGATATAATTGATACGGGCAAAACAGTATCACTTGCATCAAAAGTATTACTTGAAAGGGGAGCAAAAGAGGTTTTAGCCTTTGCAACACATGGTTTGTTCTCTCTTAATGCAAAAGAAGTTCTAGAAAATTCTGAAATTAAAGAGATTATTGTAACTAATACAATTGAAGGTAATGAAAATAGAATTCCACAGAAATCTAAAAAAATTAATATAGCACCTTTAATTGCAGAAGCTATCAAAAGGATTCACAATTCAGAGTCTGTTAGTAATTTGTTCGTTTAAATGCATTAAAATTTTAATTATGTATCAGTTTCAGAAGTTTGTTCATCCTCTCTTTGGCTCAAATTCATATGTAATACAAGATGATAACAGGAGCTGTATAATAATAGATCCGACCGATATTACATCTTCCCATATTATTGGATTCATTGAAAGCAATAATTTAAAGCCAATTTGTATAGTAAATACGCATGGGCATTATGACCATATAAGTGGAGATGAGTTAATAAGAGATTACTTTAAAATTCCATTATTTATTCACAAAGATGAAATTAAACTTATTTCAAATCCAAATTTTAACCTTTCCATTTACCTTGGAAAGTCTATGATTATAGAACATATTGACAAATATCTTAATGAAGGTGAGGAAATTATGAGCTTTAAAATTTTGCATATGCCAGGGCATACACCTGGTAGTATATGTTTAAAAAGTCAAAATTTGATAGTAGTAGGTGATTTAGTTTTTTTAAATTCCATTGGTAGAATAGATTTGCCACTTTCAAGTGAAAGCGATATGAGAAATTCTCTAAAAAAATTATTAAATTATGTAAATGAAGATACAATGTTTTTACCAGGACATGGAAGTGCTTTTAGACTTGAAGACTTAGAGAGAGAGAATGAAATCCTATGGAGCTTTATAAATTATTAGATGAGTTTATTGATTATTTAATGTCGGAAAGGGGATATAGTTATCATACATTGGATGGTTACAGAAGAGATGTTCAAAGATTTGTTGTTTTCATCCAAATAAATAGTTATCAGATAGAAAACTTAAATATTGATGAGCTTCAAAAGTTTGTTCATTATCTATATAGTATTGGATTTTCATCATCTTCAATTGAAAGGTGTATTGCAGCAATTAGGAGTTTCCTTAAATTTCTTTATGCATATCACAATATAAATACATCAATTCTTCAACTTGTAGAACTACCTAAAAAGGAACAAGCTATACCAGATGTTTTAACCATTGAGGAGATAGAATTATTGTTATCTCAACCTGATACTAATACTCCCAAAGGATTAAGGGATAGAGCTATTATGGAACTTTTATATGCAACAGGTATGCGAGTTAGTGAAGCATTATCGCTTAAATTATACGATGTTAATTTAGAAGATAGACTTGTTAGGATTTCAGGTAAGGGTCATAAGGAAAGAATTGTTCCATTTCATGAAATTGCAAAGAGTTTCTTAGAGCGGTATATAACTGGTGCTAGGGGTTCATTTATAAGAGGTAAAGATACGGGTTATGTGTTTTTGAATACAAAAGGTAAAAGACTTTCAAGAATTGGATTTTGGAAAGTTCTTAAGGAGTATGCAATTAGGGTTGGACTTGAGGATAAAGTTCATCCACATGTTTTTAGGCATTCATTTGCTACGCATATGCTTATGAATGGTTGTGATCTAAGAGTTTTACAGGAGATACTAGGTCATTCATCCATATCTACAACCCAAAGATATACCTATATTTCAATATCTTACCTTAAAGAAGTTCACAAGAAGTATCATCCCAGAGCATGATCAAAATTTTAGGTATAAATGGCTCTCCAAGAGCTAATAAATCAAGAACATATTTCCTTATGGAAAGAGCATTGGAAGTTTGCAGAAGTTTAGGCGCGGAAGTTGAAGTTATACATCTTTCCAATTTTTACATAGCTCACTGTGGTGGAAGTTATAGTGAGGATAAGGATAGTTGTAATATTGATAGTTGTATAAGGATAAATGATAACTTTAAGCTTATCTTGAATAAAATGCTATTTGCAGATGGCATTATATTTGGAACGTCAGTTCATTGGTTTGGTGTTTCATCTCTAATGAAAACACTAATGGATAGATTGACAAGTGCAGAGAATAAAGAAAAATTATTTGATGGAAAGGTTGCAGGATTTGTAGCGGTTGCGGAAGAAGAGGGTGCAATGAGTGCAATACTTCAAATGGTTTCAGCTTTCAACTTTATGGGCTTTTTAATTCCACCTTATGCATTTGTATATAGCACAGGATTTTATCATGACATTAGCAAAGATATTGAAGCAATTGAAGATGCAAGAAGAATGGGGAGGAATATAATGCTAGCTAGTAAGATGATAAAAAATGTTAATAATTGGTGGGATTAAATTGCTATAAATAGCTTCTTAAATATAACTTTTGTCCAAATCTATCAATTATCGCTTCCACGTATCTATTTTTCTTAACACTATAAAGAGCCCTTTCCAAATCATCTCTACTTTTAATGTTAATTCCATTTAAGGATAGTATAACATCCCCTTTACTTATACCCAAATAGCTTGCAATGCTATTATTCAAGACATCAAGCACTACAATACCGCTTATTGTCTTAAGTCCAAACTTTTGTGCAATAAGATTATTATTCACAGTATATTTAATACCCAAATCACTCTTATACTCGTCATATTTTAACTCCTTTGCAGAAACCTCAACATTATAAACCTTACCTTTTCTAAAAATTTCAAGCCTTAGCTTTTCATCAGGTAATAGGAAATAACTTAAATTATTCCAATCACCGACATTCTTAATAATTCTTCCATTCACCTTCAATATAATATCACCCTCTTTAACATAACTATCCATTGAACTACTTACTAAAACACCAAATTTACCATCATAATCAATAGCATCTCTTAATTCTTTTGTCAGTGGTTGAACTTGGATACCAAGATGTGCCTCCCTAATTTTACCGTGCTTTGTAACTTCATCAAAGAACTTCTTTACAGTGTTTGAAGGAATTGCAAATCCTATACCTTCAAAACCTCCCGATTTTGAAAATATAAATGTATTTATACCTATAACCTCACCTCTTATATTAGCTAATGCACCACCACTATTGCCTGGATTTATTGCAGCATCAGTTTGAATCATATTCTTATATTCTCTATCATTTGAACCCTTAACAGAACGTCCCGTTGCACTAATGATACCTGCTGTTATAGTAGGTTCTGTGTTTTCAAGATAAAATGCTAATGGATTTCCTACTGCTATTACCCACTCACCCACCATCAAACTATCAGAATTTCCAAGCTTAGCGTAAGGGAAATCTTTTCTATTGGATTTGATTTTAAGCAGAGCTAGATCTAATTTAGCATCTTCATATATAAGCTTTGCAGGATACTGTTCTGAATTTGGAAATGTTATAAGAATTGAATCAGGATTTTCTCCAACTACATGCTCATTCGTGATAACATAACCATCACTTGTAATAACAACACCTGAACCAAGTGATTGAACAGTTCTAATGCTATAACTTGGTGGGATTATCTCTCTCCAAAATGGATCCAAAAATGGTGGGTATTCCTCTACTACTTGTTTTGCAATCACTATTATGGAAACTACACTTGGTGCTACAATCTCACTCGCATATACTATTGCATTAGCTCTTGTGCTATCTATATATCTATTCAGAACAAGCTTATCATCTTGTGAATAACCTTTTGAATTACAAGCCATTAAAATCAAAAATAGAAACCTCTTCATTCAATATACTCCTCTAAAATTTCAGGTGCAGTTTCATCAACCCTCTTTTGAGTTTTTTGATAAATTAAATTTAATGTTCCAATCCTATAACAATTAGGGCACTCTACGTAGAAACTATTGAATGTGCTATTACAAGCAGAACATCTATAAAGCTCTGAATTTACCGCAAGCATAATAATATCCTTAATAAGTGCATCATCTTTTAGAATTTGATATGCTTTTGATAATAGTGATAGATTTGATTTGAAAATTTCCTTATTTTCATAAAAGAAGTCTCTTGCTCTTTCATATTCACCCATATTTACCAAGATTCTAATGTAATCAAGCTTTGCAATAGGATTTTCAAGATTTTTTAAATAATTGAATAATCCTTCAAAGTTCCCAATCTCAAAATAGGCTTCTTTAAGTTCATCCCTAACAAAACTATACAGATTGGGATTTTTGTTTAAACCTTCCTTTATAAATTCAATAGCCCTTTCCAAATTACCACTATAAAATTGATAAATACCCTTTGCTAATGTCAAAGTTCCATTTTCATAAATTTTACTTGCATAAGTTATTAAACTCCTAGCAGTTTCAAGGTCTCCATTCCTTGATGATAGAATTGATAGTTTAGAAACTATATTTGAAAACTGCTCCTTCTCCAAATCGTCTATAATTTTCTTATAGTAGAGTGCAGCATTCTTGTAATCCTTTAAGAGTTCATATAATTTAGCAATTAGAAAGTAATAATTCTTATCTTCCAACTTATGCTCTAAGAGAAATTCAAGGCCTTCTTTTGGCCTGTTAAGCTTTAGATATATTTCACCAACAAGGACAATAGCCCTTTTTTTAATATTATCATCAATGTAAGTACCAACTATGAGCGACCTTGCTAATTTAAGAGCTTTTTCAAGCTTAGAACTTTGCATGTATAAAAAAGCTAAATTTAGATAAATGTAGTATTTGTCTGTGATTTTAGCAGTTTTTAGTTCTTCTTTTAGAAGTTCTATTGCTACATTTATTGGATACTCTAAGATTTTGTTTACTCTTCTTATAATTTCTTTACTTGGTGAGTATTTTGGTGTATAGATTTCCCTTATATAGCCAAAGAGGAAAAACAAAATTATTAAGAGTATAGCAATATAGATCCATATCATTTCTCTTCCTCCATCAAGAATTTCCTAAGTTCATCAAGCTCATTTTCAAGATTTTTGATCTTTCGTTCTTTTGAATTTAATTGAATTTTTGCTCTTATAATCTCAATAAGCCCTATAATCGATGCGAATGCAAAACCAAATATAAATGAAACAAATATAATAACCCATAATGGAACATTCTCATACACGCTGCCAAATATATGAAAATTTAGTCTAATTTCACTATTTTCCAAAAGGAAATAGAACAACATTGAAGCCAACATTAAAAGTAATATAAAACGAAGGAAAGTCATATCTAAAATTTTAAAGTGCCAGCGTTTATTTGGTTGCAATATCGGTTCTATAATACTTATTATCAAAATCAATTATTCTTGCATATTTATAAGTCCTTTCCCTTGCAATTTCTCTACTTTCACCAAATCCCACAACATTCAAAACTCTTCCACCGTTCGTAATAATTTTATTATCTAAAATTTCAGTCCCTGCATGAAATACTATTGCTTCGTTTTCATCAACCTTATCCAAATTCTTAATTTCAAATCCTTTCTCAAATTCAAATGGATAACCCTTTGATGTCAAAACAACATTTACAAAATGATCATTTTTAAATGAAACTTTAAACTTATCTAAGGATTTTTCTCTAATTGAAATTATGAGCTCTAATAAATCAAAATTCCAACTTAGTGCCAAAACTTGTGTTTCAGGATCTCCAAGTCTAACATTATATTCAAGAACATATGGATTTTCATCTTTTATTATTAGTCCAAAGAACAAAAATCCCTTATATCCTTCTATATTTTCAACAGTTCTCTCAATTATATTTTTTATAATTTTATTGTGGAGATTTTCACTAAGCTCAATGGGTGTATATGAACCCATCCCTCCTGTATTTGGACCTTTATCATTATCCAACAATTTTTTATAATCCTTTGCATACCCTAAAAACTTATAATTTTTACCGTCCATTGCAATAAATGCTGATATTTCAAAACCTTCTATAAATTCTTCAATAACTACTTTTTTGCTTGATTCTCCAAACTTCCCCCCAAAGTATTCTTCTAAAACATTCTTTGCTTCATCCAAATTATATACTATACTTACACCTTTTCCACCTGCAAGTCCATCCGCCTTTATAACATATGGTGGATTTAATGAGATTAAAAATCTATAAGCATATTCAAAATTATCGAAGTATCCAAAGTTAGGAATAGAGATATTATTCCTTTTCATAAATTCTTTTGCCTTACCTTTGCTTGCCTCTAAATATGCAAATTCTAAATTTGGTGCAACTACGAATATATTATATTTTTCAAGATAATCAGCAACACCTTCTGCAATAGGATTTTCAGGTCCTATAAGAACAATATCAATTTCATTTTCAAGGCAAAAATCCTTAATATCTTCAAAACTATTTAATTTTATTCTTTTTGCATATCTTAGGCTTCCTGCATTTCCAGGACTTATAAAGAGTTTAGAATGGCTTTCACTTAACTTATGTAAAATTGCATTTTCCCTACCGCCAGAACCAATTACTAAAATCCTCATTTATATCCCATCTCTTCTTTAATTTTATCAATCTCATCCAAAAGTCCATTTAATAATTCCTCTTCCTTTAACCTCTTAATTGGAACCCCTTTTCTAAATATCACGCCTTGCCCCTTACCTGCGGCAATGCCAACATCTGCAATACTTGCTTCGCCAGGTCCATTTACTTCGCATCCCATAACTGCAACCTTAATAGGAATTTTCTCATTTTCAAGTGCTTTCTCTACTTTTTCTGCAAGCGTTATTAAGTCAATTTTTGTTCTGCCACATGTAGGACATGCAATTATATCAACACCTCTACTTCTAATACCAAGTGCTTTTAAAATTTCCCAAGCAACTCTTACTTCCTCAATGGGATCAGCAGTTAATGAAACTCTAAATGTATCGCCAATTCCATCATATAACAAGCTTCCTATTCCAATTGCAGACTTGATGATACCTGTCTTGGGAGTTCCAGCTTCGGTTACACCTAGATGCAAAGGAACATCCGTTTTTTCAGCAAGCTTCCTATATGCTTCTATCATTTGTGGAACAATTGAACTCTTAACTGAAACGACAACATTCAAGTAACCTTCCTTATCAAAGAAGTCTAACCATCTTAATGCACTTTCAACAAGTGCATCTGCTGTAACACCCTTATATTTATCTATAAGCTCTCTTTCAAGCGAACCACTATTAACACCAATTCTCATAGGTATATTATTTGCTCTGCATGCAGAAATAACTTCTCTAACTTTTTGAAATCCACCTATGTTTCCAGGATTTATTCTAACCTTATTAACACCAATCTCAGCAACCATAAGAGCAATTTTATAATCAAAATGAACATCAGCTACAATGGGAATAATACCCTTAACCCTTTCAACAATTTGCCTTAAATATTGAACATGGTTTCTGCTTGGAACTGCAATTCTTACAATTTCACATCCCGCTTCATGTAATTCCAAAATTTGCTTAACTGTTCCTTCAACATCTTCTGTTTTCGTAGTAGTCATCGATTGAACTCTAATAGGATTATTTTCGCCAACACCTACATTTCCAATTTTAACTTCCCTACTCTTTCTTCTTTTAATAGGAGTATACATATTGAAAATTTTAAAGTTTTTCAAAAATTTCTTTAAATTGTTTTGGATCTATCTTGGAATTTAGCTTCTTAGCCTCACCTATAAAAAATCCAATTAGACTAGCCTTTCCAGACTTATATTCAAAGAACTTTTCAGGATATTTTTCAATTAAACTCCTTGCTATATTCTTAATTTCATCACTACTTATAATCTCAAAATTCCTTAAAATTTCTTCCACATTTAGCTTTTCTTTCATTTCATTTAACTTTTCTCGTGCAACATGATTTGGAATTTTGTTTTCTTTAACCAAATTAGTTAGCTTAGAAAATTCTTTAACATCTGGAAGTTCTTTAAATGACTTTAAAACATTTACAATGAAATTACTTCCAATAACTGCATCTCCATTATTTTTCAAAAATTCATCAAAATAGTGGTTAAGTCTTAAATCCCTCACAATAATCTCTGCATATTCTTTCTGAATCCCAAGTGCTACAAGTTCATTAAATCTATCAAATGGTGTCTTAATAGTTAATTCAAAATCGGTTATTTGAAGCTCTGTAATATCAGGATCTGGAAAATATCTATAATCATCTTCACTCTCTTTCCTTCGCATTTCTTTGGTTTTCTTTTCATAACTATCCCACATTTTGGTAGTTCTTTTAATTTTCTTACCCAACTTAAATTGTTCAATTTGATAATTTATCTCGTATTCAAGTGCATTTTCAACCTCCCTTATCGAATTCACATTTTTAATCTCAATCCTTTCATTATCCTCAACTGAAACATTAACATCTACACGCATTTGTCCTTTCTCCATATTAGCATCTGATATGTTTAGATATTGAATTGTTAGCCTCAGATTTTCAAGGAATTTAACTACTTCTTTGGGATTTTCCATATCAGGCTTAGTTACAATTTCAATAAGCGGAACACCAGCCCTATTAAAATCAAGCAAAACCTCACCTGTCTCAATCTGAATACTCCTTGCGGTATCCTCTTCTAAGCTAATTCTATCTATTCTGATTTGCTTACCACCATCTAAGTTCAAATACAAATAACCATCATAGCCAATTGAGCCAACCTTATACTGCGTTATTTGATAACCTTTTGGCAAGTCAGGATAAAAATAATTCTTTCTATAAAACTGAACCCTTTTTGGAAACTTGCAATTTAGAGCTTTTAGAAGCATAATTGCATATTCCACTGTTTTCTTATTAACACTTGGCAATATACCAGGATAACCAAGACATATAGGACATATGTTAACATTGGCTTCATCTTCATAATTATAGTCGTTCTTGCAAGCACAGAACATTTTAGTTTGAGTTTTGAGCTCCAAGTGAATTTCAAGTCCTATTTTCACTTTCACAGAAGACGAAAATTATAAAGGAGATTTCTAAACTCTAATTTGACTATAGATGCTTTAAAATTTTCTAACTTAGGAATGAGAGATTGTGTATTTTGTAAAATTATAAATGGTGAAATAAAAGCAGATAAAGTTTATGAGGATGATAAAGTAATTGCTATTAGGGATATTAATCCGCAAGCACCGCATCACATTCTCATTATTCCAAAAGAACACATACCTACAATTTTAGAGCTTGAAGATGTAGAGATTATGAATGCAATTTTTGGTTCTATAAAGAAAGTTGCAAAAATACTTAATTTGAACTCTTTTAGATTGGTTAGTAACTGTGGACCTGATGCTTTCCAAACTATCTATCATTTACATATACATCTTCTAGGAGGTAGAAAATTTTCATGGCCACCAGGCTAAAAGTAAAGGAGGTTAGAGAAGTATGGCTGGTGTCACTTTAAGAGAGGGTGAAAGCTTTGAGAGCCTAATAAAGAGATTTAGGAAAGTTGTAACCAAGGAAGGGATTTTACAAGATGCTAAAAAAGCTATGGTGTATGAAAAGCCATCTGAGGTTAAGAAAAAGGAGCTTGTTGCAGCAAGAAGAAGATGGCTTAGGAGATTAAAGAGAGAGCTTGAAGAATAGATTTTATGCTTGAACTTATTAGATTAAAATGGGAAAAATATCTCTTGGGAATGATTGTGCTTCTGATGGTTGATTTAGGACAGCTAATAGCTCCAATAATTATAGCGAAAGTAATCGATAAAATTGCAAAATTTGAAATCAGTCAAAGAGAACTTTTGAGCTACTTTCTGATTTTACTGTCACTTGCTCTTATTATAGCATTTTTAAGATTCTTTTGGAGATACTTTATAGTTGGTGCCGCAAGAGAGATTGAAAGAGAATTAAGAGAAAAAATATATGCGCATATTTTAAAATTGCATGTAGGATACTTTAATGATGCAAGAACAGGTGATATAATGTCAAAGGCAACTAACGATTTAGAAGCAATTAGAATGGCACTTTCTATGGGTTTTGTTGCAATTCAAGATGCTATTACTTATACATCATTTTCGGTGGTTGCAATGCTTTTCATTTCATACAAACTTACACTAATTAGCATAATCCCACTAATTTTACTAGCACCAATCTCACTTATCTTTGGGCATATAATATATGAAAAATTTAGGAAAGTTCAAGACACATTCGGAGAACTATCAGAGAGAGCAAGAGAAACATTTGAGGGTATAAATGTTATAAAAGCATATTCAAGAGAAAATGAATTTTCAAGGAACTTTAAAAGGGAAAGCTTAAAATACCTGAAAGTCAATATAGATTTAGCAAGAAGTTGGGGATTATATGAGCCAATTATAAGGATTTTATCAGCTCTATCTATTGTTATAGTTTTAGTGGTTGGTGGATATTGGGCAATTGAAGGTGAAATTACAATTGGACAACTTACAGCATTCTTTGCATATTTGAATATGTTAGTTTGGCCAATGCTTGGTATAGGATGGGGCATAAATCTATTTCAAAGAGCAAGTGCTTCATATGAAAGAGTTAAAGAGCTTTTAAGCGAGAAACCTCAAATTTTATCAAAAGAAAATAGTTATAAAGTAGAAATGATAGGAGATATTGATGTCATAAACTTGAAATTTGCTTATGAAGATAAAATTGTCCTTGATGATATTAGTTTTAAAATTAAAAGTGGTGAGAGGCTTGGTATAGTAGGTAGAATAGGGAGTGGGAAGTCTACTATATTAAAGCTTCTACTACGACTTTATAATGTTCAAGATGGTATGATTTTTATAGATAGAGTAGATATTAACAATTGGGATCTTTATACATTGAGGAAACACATAGGCTATGTGCCTCAAGAAAGTTTCTTGTTTTCTGCAACCATTAGAGAAAACATCCTAATTGGTAAACCAGATGCAACTGATAATGAAATTTGGGAAGTTCTTGAAATCGCTGATGTAAGAAAAGATATAGAAAAGTTTCCAAATAAGCTTGATACAATAATTGGAGAGCGAGGTATTACACTAAGTGGAGGTCAAAAGCAAAGAGTTGCACTTGCAAGAGCACTAATCAAAAAACCAAAAATTTTACTTCTTGATGATACGCTATCTGCTGTTGATAATGAAACAGAAACAAGGATTTTAAGGAATTTAAGGGAGTATATAGAAGATATGACTACTATCATAGTGTCTCATAAAATTTCGGCAATTATGGATTGTGATTATATAATAGTGCTTGAAAATGGAAGAGTAAAGGAGGAGGGAACACATGAAAAACTTCTTGAACTTGAAGGCTATTATTATAATATGTATAATATGCAGAAACTTGGAGGTTTAAAATATGGCGCAGAAGTCTATACAAGCTAACTTTGAAAAAATTTTAGAAAAAGCTATAAATGAAAAATTTACAGGTTCCTTAGTATTTTTGGGTCCAAATGGAGGTATAGTTAGAGTTATACTTATTGAAGGCAAGATAAAGCACATAGATAGCACATGGGGTTATGGGAAGGGTGAATTAGAAAAGCTAAAATTATGGGTTTCAGGAACATGTTTAATTAAGAATTTGAATGAAAAAGATAAAGAAACATTTTCAAGGATGCCAGATATTGAGTATGGAATAAAAAAGGAAGAAGAACAAAAGCTAATACAAAAAACAATCCTAACGGAAATGCCTAAAACTACTCGGCTCTTGCCCTATATGATATTGGATAGTGGTATTGAAACGTTTGAAGAAGTTTTAAGTGATATTCAGAATGCTAATCTGAGTGGGTTTATAAAAATGAAACCGTCTGGAAACATACTATTATTTTATAAAGGTAGGATTTTGCAAGGTTTCACTAACTTCCCACCAAGTCAAAAAGTAAAAAATTACTATATTTTAAGAGGAATGATGGAAAGTGGTAATCAAATAGCTGTTTATAGTCTTGAGAGAGAAATTGCATATTCAATAATCACACTTTTTATAAACAAGACTTTAATATCAGGTGCAGATGCTAAACTTATTAGCATAGAAGACCTTATTGAAGATAGCAAAATTAGTCTATTCAATGGAGTTATCTGGATTGATGGAGATTTAAGAATTTTAATGGACTTTGATATGGGAGAAATTAGGAAAGTTTTGAAAATTGATGATGTAATTAAATCAGTTGAATTTCCTACAACATTAGATTTAAAGTTTGCTAAGATTTACAAATTTGGTAAACTGCCCGAAGATGAGCTACTAAAATATGGGCTTAAAATCCCTACGAAGGAAGAACTTGAAGAATTTATAAATGCTTGGAATAAACTTATGATGGATATAGCTAATAAAGTTGGTAAAAAAGCCGCACAAAAAACATTTGAAAAAGTTCTAAAAAATAGTGAATTTTCAAGTTTAATTACTGTAAAAGATGGTATATTTAGAGTTATATCAATGGAAAAGAATAACTATCTCATTCTTGAAGCAATTATAGAAACAACAACTAATGCCCTAAACGATCTTAGAACATTTGTAGGTGGTGATTGGATAGATGAACAGCTCAAAAAGTTCTATAAGGAAAGTGAAGAAATTATAGAGATTCTTGGAATTGAAGAAATATTAAGAGCTAGTTGGTCTTCCTAACATTTAGAGTTAAACCTTCAATTCCAATTACTTCAACCTTATCGCCTTTTTTTATATCATCTTCACTATATGCAAACCAAATTTCACCAAATAGCATAACCCTACCTTCTCTGTTTTGAAAATTTTCAATAGCGGTTCCAATTTTGCCAAGCAATGACTCAGTGCCAGTTTCTGGTTTCCTTCTTAATGCTTTTATAGCAAATGAAATAATTACGAAGAAGAAAATAAGTGTAAGTCCTGTTGCAATGACTATACTTATGAGTGAAACTCTAATTTGTGGGTTTGAGATATCAAATAACATCAAAGAACCTATTATGAACGAAATTGTTCCACCTATCGCCAGAAGACCACCTGACTGCAACTTAACCTCTGCAAAGAATAATATAAATGCAATTATTATAAGCAGTAATCCAACTAAATTTGCACTCAGAACTTGCAGTGCAAAGAGTGCTAAAAGCAGTGATATTACACCAATCGTTCCAGAAATACCCCATCCAGGACTTGCTAGCTCAAATATGATACCATAAAGACCTATGATTAAAAGGAAATAGGCTATATTCGGATCAGCAATTTTTTCTAATATCTTCTCTCTAAATGTCATTTCAAACTTATCAATTATCTTGTTCTTAATACTAACACTATCAAGGAGCGAACCTATATCGTCTATTAAATAATCTATAAGTCCAAAACTTTTTAGTTGCTCCGATGAATAGGATTTTGCATAGATTACAAAGCTATCTGACCAAAATTCAGGCTTATTCCTTGTTTTTAGAATACTTTTTAGAAATGCATTCGCATCATTCATAACTTTTTTTTGCATGATTGAGTCTAGTCCACCTGTTAGTGAAACAGGACTTGCAGAACCCATATTAGTTCCATTTGCCATAGCGGTTATATGTGCTGAAAGTATTATGAAAACACCTGCTGATGCAGCTCTTGCTCCTCTTGGGTAAACATAAGCAATAACCTTAATCCTTGAATTGAGAATTTCTTTAACTATTTCTCGCATAGCACTTTCAAGACCGCCAGGCGTATTTATAACAATTAAAATGTATTCATAGTTCTTTTCATTAGCTGTCTTAAATGCTCTTTTAACATAGCTTGAAGTAATAGGTGTTATAGGTCCATCTATATCAATTCTTAGAATTGATGATGTTAAAAGCAAAAACATTTTTAAAATTTTAAAGCAACATAACCTACTTTAAAATTATCGAGTATAATCTAAAATGCATAACTTCTTATGGATTTACAATTTTGCTATAAATGAGCCAATTTGGAATATATTTACAAGGCATGGTATTGATAGTAAAAAAGCTTATTTAGCTACCCAAACAATTAAGGATTATTTTGATGAAAGAAGCTTTAAGGATAGTGATAGTCTAATAATTAGATTTTTAGAAGATAGCACAATTTTCATTACAATTAAGAAGAACTTTGATGTTCTAAACATAATGTTAAAAGATACTATAAAAAATGTTGAGTTTAGAAAAGGCTTTATTCAAAGGAAAGTTGAAAAAGTTAAAAGTATTATTGAAGATAATCTCTACTACTCAATTTTAAAAATTGGTGAAACACCCGAACTTGTTGTGAAGTTTGCAGATATTTTTGCTTGGGATATTGATTTTAGTGTAGAGACTGAAAGTGGAGATAGTTTCCTAATTGTCGTAGAGAAATTGTATTATGGCGATAGATTGGTTGGTTATGGCAATATTTTATATGGTATTTATTATAGCAGGAGACTTGGCAAGAAAACTGCGATAAGGTTTGGTGATAGATATTATGATGAGAATGGTAAGGCAATTTCAAAGTTATTCTTGCGCTCTCCACTTAAAGTTTATAAAATAAGTTCGGGTATGGGTTTAAGATTCCATCCCATTTTAAGAGCATATAGAATGCATCATGGTATTGATTATGCAGCACCATACGGAACACCTGTATTCTCAGTAGGTCCTGGGGTTGTAGTTTTTGCTGGATGGAAGGGTAGTTATGGCAAGTTGGTAATTGTTAGGCATCCAAAGGGTTTTGAAACAAGGTATGGTCATCTGTCAAGAATTGTAGTTAGTGTTGGTCAATATGTAAGTGCTGGAAGTTATATTGGTGATGTTGGTTCAACAGGACTTTCAACAGGTCCACATTTGCATTTTGAAATGCGACAAAATGGCAAATTAGTAAATCCACTAAAGCTTAAAATTCCATCAGATAAAGCAATTAGTCCTGATGAATTAGATGCATTTTTAAATTTGAAGAATACGCTCACCAAATTTTTCAATATAAACTCTTAGCATCCATTGAGCACCTTCACCAAGTGCACAGAATGTTTTACCTTTCATATAATTACATATCTCATATAGTTTATTCAAATCCTCCTTTGTGCCATTTCCAAATTCAATTTTCCTCAAAATTCTGACTGCCCAAGGAAGTCCATCTCTACAAGGTGTGCACCATCCACAACTCTCAAATGCAAAAAACTGGACTGATCTTCTAATGATTTTCACTAATGGAATTCTATCATCAATTACAATAACCGCTCCACTTCCAAGCATCGTATTTTTAGCAGCACAATCTTCATAAGTTGCAGGAATATCAATTTCATCTCCAACTAATACAGGTGCAGAAAGACCACCTGGCACTAATGCCACAAAATTACTACCATCTCTTAATCCTCCTGCATATTCTATCATTTGCCTAAATGTAATTTTTCCAAGTTCAAATTCACAAACCTTTGGTTCTTTAACCGCTCCACTAATAGTAAAAATTTTTGTTCCAGGACTTTTCTCTGTTCCAAGCTGTCTATACCAATCTCCGCCATTATTTATAATTATAGGAACTGCTGAGATTGTTTCAACATTATTAACAACAGTAGGTTTACCATACAATCCCTTAACAGCAGGAAATGGTGGCTTTAACCTTGGAATACCTCTCTTGCCTTCTAATGAGTTAAGTAATGCAGTTTCCTCACCACAAATATATGCTCCTGCTCCTGGATATAAGTGTAAATCAAATGAAAAATTGCTTTTAAGTATATTCTTGCCAAGTAGTTTGTTTTCATATGCTTCTTTTATTGCATTTTTTAGAATTTCAAATGCAGATATATACTCAGCTCTTAAATATATAAATCCCTCATTTGCTCTAATTGCATATGCAGATATGATAGAACCTTCAATCAATAGATGTGGTGCCTTTTCAAGTATTTCTCTATCCTTAAATGTTCCAGGTTCTCCTTCATCTGCATTTATTACAAGGTAATGTTCATTGCCATCATTTGGAACAAACGACCACTTTTGACCTGTTGGGAAACCTGCTCCTCCCCTTCCCCTAAGTCCTGATTTCTTAACCTCTTCAATTACTTCCTCAGGCTTCATCTCTAATGCCTTTTTAAGTGCTCTATATCCACCTTTCTTAAGATAATTTTCTAATGTAATTGAACCCCCATCATCGGTGTAGGACAAAATTATTCTATTTTCAGTAATTTGCATATTATTACAATCCCCAAGGATTTACAGGGTCTTCACTAAACTTATAGATTACACTCTTCTTTTCAGTAAATAGATCAATTGCATCAAGTGAAAGCTCCCTTCCAAATCCCGATTGCTTATATCCACCAAATGGAAGTCCCGGTATTGCTGTAAGTGGATGATTTACAGTTATGCTTCCTGTTCTAATAGCATTTGTTACCCTAATTGCCCTTTTAACATCTCTTGTCCAAATAGTTCCAGCAAGTCCATATTTTGAATCATTTGCAAGCTTAATAACTTCTTCCTCACTCTCAAATGGCATCACTACTACAACAGGACCAAATATCTCTTCCTTAAAACATACATTCTCAGTTGAATGAAGCTCTAAAATTGTAGGATAATAATAGTTTCCATCCTTTAATTCACCCTCTTCTACTTTCTTTCCACCATAAATCAATTTTGCACCTTCTTCAATACCCTTCTCTACAAGGCTATGAACACTAGCTAAGTGCACCTTTGAAACAAGTGGCCCCATTTGTGTGTCCTTATTTAATGGATTTGAAATTTTAATTTTTTTTGTCTTTTTAAGAAATGCAGATAAAAACTTGTCGTAAATGTTCTTATGAACAAATAATCTACTTCTTGCTTCACAAGACTGACCTGAATTATAGTAAATTGCCCAAATAGAGCCATTTACTGCGTCATCAAAATCTGCATCATCAAATACAATATTTGCAGATTTTCCACCAAGCTCCAATGAAACCCTTTTAATAGTATCACTTGCAAGCTTCATTATTTCAGCACCAGTTTTCGTTTCACCTGTAAATGAAATCTTATCCACTCCTTCATGACTTACTAAATATGAACCAATTGAACTACCTGGTCCTGTTATAATATTTACTACACCATCAGGAATACCTGCTTCCTTACAAAGCTGTGCAAGCTCTAATGCAGATAATGGTGTCCAACTTGCAGGCTTAATTATTACACTATTTCCACATGCAAGTGCAGGTGATAATTTCCACATTGTAAGCATTAGTGGATAATTCCAAGGAACGATTAAAGCACATACACCAATAGGCTCTCTAATGGTATAATTAAAAAGTCCTGGAAGTGTTGGAATTGTTTCACCCATTATCTTATTGACTGCACCAATGTAAAAATCCAAAACTGCAATAGCTGCTGAAATTTCGCCTTTTGATGCACTTATAGGCTTTCCTACATTAAGACTTTCTATTTGAGCTAGTTTATCTAAATTATCCTGCATTAGCTTTGAAAGATTTTGAAGTATTCTAATTCTTCTATTTATTGAAAAATTTCTCCATTTTTTAAATCCTTCCCTTGCGGACTTAACAGCTAAATCTACGTCTTCCTTACTTGCAATATGATACTTAGCAATTGGCTTATTATCGTGGGGATTTATAACCTCAGAAATACCTCCTCTTCCATCTACAAAGTTCCCATTTATAAAAATTTTATATTCATTCATAGTTCTAAAAGTTTAAAGGATGTTCGCTTTAAAATTTTAATTTGTATATATGAACGAATACCTTCTGAGATATTCAAGTGAGGTTTTTACAAAGTCTGAGATTACAAAAAGAAGAATTCTAAAAATTTTGGAAAATAACTTAAAGAAAGCTTTCAAAAGTGCCAAGATAACTATTAAAAGAGAAAGAGGATTTATTAAGACAGATGAAAACATTGATGATAAACTAAAAAATGTATTTGGTATAAGTAGCTTTTCAAAAATTTTTGAGATTGATTTTAATAGTTTTGATGAGCTTATTGAAAAGGCGTTTAATTTATTTAAGGATAGGGTTAAAGATGAATTTAAGGTTAAGTGCATTAGGGTTGGAAAGCACAATTTCCATTCAAGAGATGTTGAAGTTGCATTGGGAGAAAGACTTTCAAAATTAAAGAAGGTAAATGTTAAAGATCCAAAATACATTGCATTTATTGAGATAAGGGATGATAGAGCTTATTTATTTGATGAGAAAATTAAGGCAGTTGGAGGATTTCCTATATTAACGCAAGGAAAAGGTTTAGTGTTGCTTTCAGGAGGTATTGATTCCGCAGTTGGCACATTTCTTTCTTATAAGATGGGTATTGATTGTAATTTTCTATTTTTTGATCTTGGAGGAGATAGTATTAAATATGCTTTTAAAGTATATGAGTTTTTAAAAGATAATTATGGATTTTCAAGTGATGGTAAATTTTATTATATTGATTTCAAACCAATTATGTTTCAGATAATTAAAGAAGTTGAAGATAGTTATAGAAATATTGTTTTGAAAGTTTTCTTTTATAAACTTGCAAATGAAATTGCAATTAGGTTAAATGCTGATGTTATAATAACGGGTGAGAGCATAGGTCAAGTTTCAACTCAAACATTATCCAATCTTTCTATTTTAAATGAATTTTCAAAAAAATTTATTATAAGACCACTTATTGCATTTACAAAAGAGGAGATTGTTTCAAAAGCTATTGAAATAGGAGTTTTTGATATATGTTATAAGGGTAAAGAATATTGTGCTATTTCAAGGTATAGTGCAATTACTAAGGCAGATCCTAAAAAGCTTTTAAATTACATTCAAAAAATTCCAAATAGTGCTTTTGAAGAAAGTTTAAATTCTTTTAGAATTATTCAAGGTTTTGAAAATAAAATTGAAAAAGAAAGAAAATACGATGTTTTAATTGATTTGGATAGTGTTAATTTAGAAGAGTTTTTAAAGAATTTAACTGAATTTGATAAAAGTAAAGTTTATTTCTTAAAGTGCCAAAAAGGTCAATTAAGTGCAATTATAGGTGAGGAAATGAGAAGGCTTGGATTTAAAGTGATTTATTAAAGCCATAAATCGGGGCACTGGGACTTGAACCCAGGACCTCTGCCACCCCAAGGCAGCGCGCTACCACTGCGCTATGCCCCGAAAGTCCTAAAATTTTAAAGCTTTTTTAAAGAAATTATATGCATTTTTATAAAATAGTTTTTCAATTAGTTCATCACTTAAATAATTTTTAAAAGCATTATATAAATTTATTAAATCCTTTGGTTCTCTTAATTTTTCAATTTGATGCTCTTTTGAAACACCGAAGAAATCACTTCCAATGGATATAGTATTTGGAAACTTCTCAACTAATTTTGCAATATATTTTATAATTTCATCTAAGCTTAATTTAGAAAGGAATATATCACCAAATGCAATGCCTACAATTCCACCTATTTTACTAATTTCAAAAATCATATCTTCACTTAAATTTCTCTTTATATTATTAAGCTCTCTAATACCTGTATGTGAAACAAAAATATTTTCTTTAAAATTATTTATGACATCAAAGAATGTTTTATCACTTGCATGAGCAAGGTCTATTACAATTCCCAATTTTATTGCATTTTCAACAATTTCAAATCCCAAATCACTAAGTCCATAATCATTTTTACTATCCCAATATGAACATATTAGATTATCTTTATTCCAAACAAGTCCAATACTCCTAACACCAAGTCTATAAATTGTTCTAATTTCATAAACACTTCTAACAAAGTAAAGTCCTTCAATTCCGATTATAATATTACCATAATCCAAATCATTAGCATCTTTTATAATTTTTAAATTAAATTCTTTTTCAATCTCATAAGCAATTTCAATACCTCTTAATGTGAAAATTAAAGGCTCTTCAACATCATAAATTTTATAAAAACCTCTAAATGGAAATATAGCAAGTATAAATTTATCAATACCATAGTTTTTATAATCCCTTAAAATTTCTACGTTTTTTGGATTATCCAAGATGTAATATAGCAAATCTTGATGTAAGTCGATAACTCTCATGCTTGTAAGAACTTAGAATAAATTTCAAAGATTTGTGATTTATTAAAAATATATGTCTTCTTGCAATATCTACAAATTACTTCAATAGCTAAATTTTTATTTAGCTCTTTTATAATTTCTTCTTTTGGTATGCTTAGAATTGCTCTTTGAACACTATCGACACTACACCAGCAATTATAATTAACTTCGTTCTCATCTATAAATTTATAACTTTTTGTAAGCTCAGAAACTAAATCGTATTCATCAGTTTTGCTATCGATTATTTTTGTGATAGATGTTATAGCCCTAAATTTCTCTTCCATTTCAATTAGCTCATTTTCAATTGTCCCAGGCTTGGCATATGCCAAAAGACCACCTGCACTTTTAACAGAACCATCTACATCTACTAAAACACCTAGTGCAATGGCGGAAGGAATTTGCTCTGAATTATATAAGAAATAAGCTATGTCTTCGGCTATTTCACCACTTTTAACCTCTGAAATGCTTTGATAAACTTCATTATCAAAATATCTATAAAAGTAAAGAAGACCTTTACCCACTACATCTCCAACAGGAAGTTTATTTGTTTTAATTTCATAATGTGGATTTGGATTTCTAATAAATGCTCTAAATTCTTTTTTCATATTTGTCTCAACTGTAATTTCAGAAACTTCACCATCTGTTAAAAATTGCATAACAAGTCTTCTAATTTTCTTATTTTCAAAAGCAGAGGATATTAAAATTAGTCCTGTTAAAGCTCTACCAATTGCAGCAGAAGCTGGAGGGTTTGTCTTATGAATCTCAACTGCGATTCTAACTACATCTGTTGTAATTGTGCTTATTATTACGAAGTTATTGTATTTAACTTTAAGGACTTTTGCCATTTTAAAAGTTTAAAGTTTGTCCAGTAATTCCTAAAAAATTCCTTTTTAAAGACGATTTTTGATCAGCAGTAGAAAAGCCGACCTAAGTAATTGACTATGAATATATAAGCTATTTATTGGACAATTTAATACTTTAAAATTTTAAAACTATGGAAAAGTTAAAAACAAAAAAGAGGTTAGAACCATGAAAAGAACGATAGAGAAGATGAGAGTGAACATTGGATTGAGTGCATATATCCTATTGTCTATGCTATTTTTCTCACCCTCATATGCCCAAAACACATGGTGTAAGACAATAGGAGGAAGTAATGGTGATATAGGCTGGTCAATTATTCAAACAACAGATGGTGGATATGCTATTGCTGGATGGACTTATTCTTTTGGTGTAGGTGGTGATGTTTATGTAATAAAGCTTAATGCAAATGGAAATGTAGAGTGGACTAAAATAATAGGAGGAAGTAATGGTGATATAGGCTGGTCAATTATTCAAACAACAGATGGTGGATATGCTATTGCTGGAGCGACTTTGTCTTTTGGTATAGGTAGTTATGATGTTTATGTAATAAGGCTTTCCGCAAATGGAAATATACAATGGACTAAAACAATAGGAGGAAGTAATGATGATATAGGCTCTTCAATTATCCAAACGACAGATGGAGGATATGCTATTACTGGAGTGACTAATTCTTTTGGTGCAGGTTTGGATGATATTTATGTAATAAAGCTTAATGCAAATGGAAATGTAGAGTGGACTAAAACAATAGGAGGAAGTAATGAGGATTGGGGCAATTCAATTATCCAAACAACAGATGGAGGATATGCTATTGCTGGAGTGACTAATTCTTCTGGTGCAGGTAGTTATGATGTTTATGTAATAAAGCTTAGTGCAAATGGAAATCCCCAATGGACTAAAACAATAGGAGGAAGTAGTAGTGATGGAGGCGGGTCAATTATTCAAACAACAGATGGAGGATATGCTATTGCTGGAGAGACTCAATCTTTTGGTGCAGGTTTGGATGATGTTTATGTAATAAAGCTTAATGCAAATGGAGATGTAGAGTGGACTAAAACAATAGGAGGAGGTAATGATGAGGGAGGCTTTTCAATTATCCAAACAACAGATAGTGGATATGCTATTGCTGGATTGACTAATTCTTTTGGTGCAGGTAATATTGATGTTTATGTAATAAAGCTTAATGCAAATGGAAATATACAATGGACTAAAACAATAGGAGGAAGTAATGGTGATGGAGGCATTTCAATTATCCAAACAACAGATAGTGGATATGCTATTGCTGGAGTGACTGAGTCTTTTGGTGCAGGTGGTGATATTTATGTAATAAAGCTTAATGCAAGTGGGAATACTTGCACCCCTTGCGGTATTCAAAGTGTAAATAGTTCATTTTCAAATCCTAATTCTTCTATATCATCTCCAACACCAAGTGTGGGCAGTGGTGGTTTTACAAGTAGTGGTGGCACTTCAGGTAGTGGTGGAACAGAGTATACTATTTGCTCTTCGAATATAATAGAAAGCGATTTTGATAAATCTGCATCATATTGCTATTCAAATGGAAAAATAAAAATACAATTTAAAAAGGCATATGATAAAGTATCAATAATTATAAGGGATATAACTGGAAGGGAGGTTATGAGAAAGGAATTTA
>FWWL01004429.1_pt1 | contig 23755 bp, 21 predicted proteins | sample 2228331 | NCBI WGS metagenome assembly FWWL01 (sample SAMEA103939775, study PRJEB20133) | metagenome | reverse complement strand
ATTAGTCTGTCTTACACCAACTTTAGGTGTCCAATCATCTGTAGATCAGCGCACGACGCTTCCCGCGCGCCCGTGCCATCCTTCGGTCTGGTCAGGAGCGTGTGGCGTCGTCCCGATCCATGTCAGTGCGAGGGCGCGTCAGCGCTCGCAGCAATCCCCCGCGTCAGCGGGAAGCGCTCCGCAGCGCCCGCTGCTGCTCTCCCCGCTCCCAGCGGGAGCGGGGACGGGAGTGAGGGTCTCCCCGCTCCCGCTGGGAGCGGGGCGGAAGTGAGGGCGAGCAGGAGCTGACCACGTCGCCTGAAGTTGGTATCATACCCTCACGGCGTATCCTTTCCCCCAGCCACCAGCGGCAGATGGGCATCCGTCTCAAGCTGGCGCCGAATGTTCGCGCCACAGGCGCACCCAGAGTAGCCGTGGTATACTTACCGAATGAAGCGTCAGATTGCGCCGGGAATATCAACTATGCCAGACCCAGACGATCTTGCTGCACTTACAGTAGCCGAACTGGTTGCCCATATTCGCGAACTGCGCCATGCCAACGCCCAATTGCGCCGCCAACTGCGCCCGGCTGGTCCGCCGCTGGCCGGTCAGGCGCTGGCCGAAGAGATGATCCGCCAGACGGCATTGCTGGCCCAACTGGGTATGGAGTTTCGCGCCGATCTGGAGCCTGCTGCGCTCATCCAGCAAGCCTTACAGACGATCACATTGCGCCTGCCTGCCGACGAGGCAACCGTTATCCTGGTCGGCACTGATCAAAAACCGACTCACGCTCTTACCGCTGCTCTGGGTGCGCTGCGACCATTACCGCTTGAGCGCGCCGCCGAATTGCTGACCAACGGCAGCGCTGGCTGGTCGCTTCGCCACGGCAGCAGTGTTGTCTTGTTTGACATTGCCGGGGAAGCGCAACGTTTTCAATTGCAAGAATTGCAGACGGCGGGCAGTCTGATCGTGACGCCCATCCGTCAGGCCAGCGCGACTGTCGGCGTGTTGATGGTCTATCGACTGGCGCCGCATGCCTTCAGCAGTCTCGAACTCGCGCTGATCGAAAGCATAGCCGCGCAGCTTGGTATCGCGCTCGCCAGTCTCCGAATCCACCAACAGGATCGCGCCCGGCAACAACAGATCCTCACGCTCCTCACCATCGGTCAACTCCAGACCACAGAACATGCGCTGGCCGAAATCGCAACCCGGTGCCATACCATCGCAATCGAGAACTTTGGGGCGCGCTGGGGATTGCTCTTCCTGCGTCCTTCGCCCCAAAACCATCCAGAATGGATTGCTCCCACCGACCAGACAATGGTAGATGCGCCGGTCACGGCTGCCAGCGGCGCGGCGCAACTGACTGCCGATAGTCAGAGTGTGGTAACGATGGCGCTTACCGATGAGCTGACCTGTGTGGCGTTGCCGTTGATCCACGAAGGCGCTGCGCTGGGAAGCCTGGCGCTTGGCTATACCACGCCTCAGCACCAATCGCTCGCCATCGACTGGTCACTGCTCGACCTGTTTGCCCGCCAGATTGCTACCGTCTGCGCAACCCAGCAACTGTTCAGCCGGCTGCGCGAGCAGGCGCAATTGCTGGAAGCGCTGGTGAACGAACGCACTAACCAGTTGCAGCGTTCGCGCGATCTGTTGCGAATCGTGTTTGACAGTCTGCCCGACGGCCTCCTGCTGATTGATGAGACGGAACGGCTGGCCGCGGCCAACACTGCCTTCGCCCACCAGGTTATCGGTCGCCATCCCCGTGATCTGGTTGGCAAGACCTACGCCCACCTCATGCGCTTGATCGAACGCGCGGCGCCAACGTCGATCGAGCTGCTGCCCGATGCGCGCGCCGGACGCCAGCGCTTGCGTCTGCGCCAGGCAATGGCCGACGGCGAACGGCGCTATATCATTGAACGGATGGAGATTACACCAGTCGCTGGCGAAGCGTCATCACGGCTGGAATTTTGGCGTCGTGACGTATAGAGGAATGATTGCTCTGCCTTATGCCACATCTACACACAACAACCAATGGTCTCCGGATTCTGGTTGAAGAGATGCCTCATACCCACTCGGTCGCGATCGGCTGCTTTGTTGATGTCGGCGCGCGCTACGAATCAGCCGAGCTGGCCGGCGCTGCCCATTTTATCGAGCACCTGCTCTTCAAAGGCACCAGCGCCTTCCCGACCGCTCATGCCATTTCACTGGCCATCGAAGGCGTTGGCGGCTATCTGAACGCCTCAACCGGCTATGAGACGACGGTGTTTTACGCTAAAGTGGCCGCCATCCATTTCGAGCGCGCATTGCGCGTGTTGAGCGACATGGTGCAGCGCCCCCTGTTTGATGCCGCTGAACTGGAGAAAGAACGGCGGGTGATCATCGAAGAGATTCGCGGCCTCCAGGATAACCCAACCGATGTGGTGCATGAATTGTTGCAGCATACGATGTGGGGGCAACATCCGCTCGGTCGCGATATTGCCGGCAGTATCGAGACGGTTAGCGCCATCTCGCGCAGCGAATTGCTGCGCTTTTTTCGCGCGGCCTACCACGCCGGAAGTCTGGTGGTGTCAGTGGCCGGCAGGATCAGCGCCGAGCAGGCCATTCCTGCCATCGAACGCGCCTTTGCCGACCTGCCTGCCGGCAATCGTCTGGCAGCCGCTCCCGCCCCCCCACTGCCGTCGCGCCCCCAGATGAGTTTGCTGGCCCGTGACATCGAACAGGGCAATTTCTGCCTCGGCCTGCCGGGTATCTCGTACCACGATCCTGATCGCCGGGCTGTGCAGGCGCTCGACGCCCTGCTCGGCGGCGGTATGTCGTCACGGTTGTTTCAGACCATTCGCGAAGATCACGGCCTGAGCTACAATATCGGCTCGTATCACACCGAGTTTGCCGATACCGGCATGTGGGTCATTTTCGCTGGAGTCGAACCAGGCAGTCTGCGCGATGCAGTGGCCATGACTCGCCACATCGTGCGCGATCTGGCCGAACACGGCCCCACGCCGCAAGAGCTAGACACGGTGAAGGAGCAACTCAAGGGAAGCCTGTTGCTCTCGCTGGAAGACACCTGGGCGATCGCTTCCCGTCAGGCGGCAAGCCTGCTGCGTTATCAGACCGTGACTCCTGTTGAGCAGATCGTGAGCGAGATCGATGCGCTATCGCTGGCCGATCTTCAGCGCGCTGCCCAACGTTTGCTGACGGGAAACCGGCAATGGCTGGCAGTGGTTGGCCCATTCAACGAGGATGATCACGCCGATCTACAGGCGTTGCTAGAGGACGAGGCTGTCTGATGAGCCGGGTTGCGATTGTTGGCGCGGGGATGGCCGGCTTGGCCGCCGCCCGCGCGCTGGTTGAGGCCGGTCTGTCGCCGGTCGTATTCGAGAAGAGCCGGGGAGTGGGCGGACGCGCTGCCACTCGCCGCATCGATGGCTTTACCTTTGACCACGGCGCGCAATATGTCAAAGCGCCTTCTGCGGCGCTGCGCGCGCTGATTGACGCCACTGGCGATGCCGTTACCATCAACCGCCCAATCTGGACGTTGACCGCCGCGAACCAGATCGTGCCCGGCGATCCGGCGCAGGATGCCGACCCGAAATGGATATGGCCGACCGGCATTACCCGCCTGGCGAAGTATCTGGCCAGCGGAATCGATGTTCGGTTTGAGACGACTGTTGCGAGTTTGCGCATCGATCCGGACGGCTATCGGCTGGTAGCCGCTGATGGTCAGCCATTGGGAGTATTTGCCGCGATCGTGCTTACTGCGCCGGCGCCGCAGACCGCAGCAATCATTGCAGCAGGCGATCTGGCTGCTGAATGCAACGCTCTCACCCAGGCGCTGCGCGCAGTGCGTTATCGACGCTCGATCAGTGTCACGGTGGCTTTTCCGCGCCGACCTGATGTGCCATGGTATGCGCTGGTCAATACCGACCGGCAACACGCGATAAGCTGGCTGGCTTGCGAACACGACAAACCAGGCCGCGCGCCCGCTGACGCCGGCTTGCTGATCGCCCAGATGGCCGATCCATGGGCGATCCAGCACTGGGATGCCCTGGTCAAAGGCACCTTCTCAGCGGACACTGCGCTGCCCGCCCCGATCAGTGAAGCGCTCACCGCAATTCAGGCGCTGACCGGCGATCTTGGGCAGCCGCTCTGGATCAATGTGCAACGCTGGCGGTATGCGCTGCCTGACACGGCTGTTCCGATCAACCGCTATCACACTATCTTTTTGGCTGGCGATCTGCTTGCCGGCCAGGGGCGCGTCCATCACGCCATCGAGAGCGGACAACGCGCCGCTGCTGACGTTATTGCCGCGTTATCGTAGGAAGTCGTATGAATACCAGCTCATGGCCGCCTGTATTTGATGGCCACAACGACGTTGTGCTCGACCTGTATCGCCCTGAACCCGGCAAGGAACGCGATTTCTTCACCGCCAGCGCCTACGGTCATCTTGATCTGCCTCGCGCCCGTATGGGCGGCTTTGGCGGTGGATTCTTCGCCATCTACGTTCCGCCGCCACCCACATCCAAACCGACCCCGCACCAGATACCCGAACCGCCATACCATCTGCCGCTGCCGCCGGCCCTCGATCACCACTATGCCTTGCAGACAACGCTGGCGATGGCAGCGCGCCTCTTCCGGCTCGAACGAGAATCGCGCGGTCAGTTGCGGATCTGTCGCGCGGCCAGCGAGATCGCCGACTGCCTGAACAACGGCGTCATTGCCGCAGTGTTCCACATTGAAGGCGCTGAGGCGATTGGCCCCGATCTCACCGAACTCGATGTGCTCTACGAAGCCGGGTTGCGCTCGCTGGGGCCGGTGTGGAGTCGGCCTAACATCTTTGGCTCTGGCGTTCCCTTTGCTTTTCCAGCCAGCCCTGACATTGGCCCCGGTCTGACCGAGGCCGGCAAGGCACTGATCAAAGCCTGCAATCGGCTCCGTATTCTGATCGATCTGTCGCATCTCAATGAAGCCGGTTTCTGGGATGTTGCCCGTCTCAGCGACGCGCCGCTGGTTGCGACTCACTCCAATGTTCATGCCATCTGCCCCAGCAGCCGTAACCTGACCGATCGCCAGCTCGCCGCGATCCGTGACTCGGGCGGAATGGTTGGTCTCAATTTCGCTGTGACCTTTCTGCGTCCGGATGGACGCCGCGACGCCGAGATGCCGCTCAGCATCATGGTGCAGCATATTCAATATCTGGTCGAACACATCGGGATCGACCACGTTGGGTTTGGATCCGATTTCGATGGCGCGCTGATGCCCGCTGCCATCCGCGATGTCAGTGGTCTCCCGCGCCTGTTGCAGGCGCTGGCCGACGCTGGCTTCACGCCCGATGAGTTGCGCAAACTGGCCTTTGCCAACTGGCTGCGGGTGCTGCGTCTCACCTGGGGAACGTAACTTATGTTGAATTCGGTTGAGCAACGTGTGCTCACAGCCATCGATGCCGATGGCCTGCTTCGCGCACTGGCGATGCTGGTCGGCATCCCAAGTTTGGGCGGAACCGCCGCCGAGCATGAGGCGCAAGACGCAGTAGCATCCCTGCTCGGCGAGCAAGGGATGATCGTTGATCGGTGGGAGATCGATCTGCCGCGACTCTCCACCCATCCAGATTGTAGCTGGGAGATACAACGCGACCGCGCTATTGGTGTCGTTGGCATACTCGGCGAAGATCGCGGCGGACGGAGCCTGATCTTCAACGGACACGTCGATGTTGTGCCCGCTGGCGATCGACAACGCTGGCGCAGCGATCCGTGGCAGGCGACCATCGCCGATGGTCGGGTCTACGGTCGCGGCGCGCTCGATATGAAGGGCGGTCTGTGTTGCGCAATCTTTGCTGCGCGGGCCATTGCCGCCGCCGGCGCGCGTCTGCGCGGTCGACTGATCGTGCAGAGCGTCATCGGAGAAGAAGACGGTGGTCTGGGCACGCTGGCAACCATTCTACGCGGTCATACTGCTGATGCCGCGATTGTCGCTGAGCCGACCGAACTCAAAGTTGCGCCAGCTCAGGCCGGCGCGCACAACTTTCGCCTCACCGTCTACGGCGCAGCAGCGCATGGCTGCGTGCGCGAAGAGGGAGTCAGTGCGATCGAGAAATTCGCTCCGCTTCACCAGGCGATTCTCGATCTTGAACGCAGACGGAATGACCGCCTGCGGGCAACCGACTCTAGCGGTCTCTTTGCGCGCTACCGCACCCCCAACGCCATCTGCATCGGCACGGTGCGAGCTGGCGAATGGGCTTCATCCGAAGCCGAGCAACTGATTGCGGAAGGACGTTACGGCATCGGGATCGGCGAAGATCCGGCGGCGGCGCGCGCCGAACTTGAACAGGCGATTGCTGCTGCCGCTGCCCAGGATCCGTGGCTGCGCGCCCATCCGCCAACGCTGGAATGGTGGGGAGGACGCTTCGATCCGGCCAGCACGCCTCTCGATGCGCCGATCGTGCAGACAATCGCCGCCTGCGATCAGACCATCCGAGGCGCGCCGGCCATCTTTGAAGGCATGACCTACGGCGCCGATATGCGGCTGCTGACAAATGTTGCTGGCATCCCCACTGTGCTCTACGGCCCCGGCGACGTGCGTGACGCCCATCGGCCCAATGAGTCGGTGGCGATTGCCGACCTGCTAACCGCGACCCGCGTTCTGGCCCTCACTGCCCTCCGTTTTTGCGGTTACGACGAGGAATGATGTATGAAATCCAGCCTGCAAATCGCCGCCGAGGCCCCGCTCGAGCCGATTGGCGTCATCGCCGAACGTCTCGGCCTGCCTGCGATGTATCTCGAACCGTATGGCCGCTACCGCGGCAAGATCGATCTCGCCTTTCTCGCCGATCATGCCGATCGTCCTCGCGGGCGCTATATTCTGGTCAGCGCAATCACGCCTACTCCGCTGGGAGAAGGCAAGACGACGACTGCCATCGGTCTGGCGATGGCGCTCAACCGGATCGGCAAACGCGCCGCTGTCACCCTCCGCCAGTCATCGCTCGGCCCCGTCTTCGGCATCAAGGGGGGCGGCGCTGGCGGCGGCTACAGCCAGATCGTGCCGCTCGCCGAGAGCATTCTCCATCTCAACGGTGACATTCACGCCGTGTCACAGGCGCACAATCAGTTGGCGGCGCTCACCGACAACATGTGGTACCACGGCAACCCGCTCGACATTGACCCGGAACGGATCGTGATCCGGCGAGTGGTTGATGTCAACGACCGTTTCCTGCGCCAGATCACAATCGGCCTGGGCGGCAAACAAAACGGCTTTCCCCGCCAGACCGGTTTCGACATCAGTGTCGCCAGCGAGCTGATGGCTATTCTGGCGATGGTCGATGGCGCTGGCGACAAAGCAGCGCTGCGTAACCTGCGTGAGCGGATAGGGCGCATGGTGGTCGCCTTCCGTCGTGACGGCACACCGATCACCGCCGACGATGTCAAAGGGGCTGGCGCTGCGACAGTGCTGATGCGTGATGCGTTGAAGCCAAACCTGATGCAGACGATTGAAAACACGCCAGCGCTGATCCATGCCGGGCCATTTGCCAACATCGCCCAGGGCAACTCATCGATTCTGGCCGACCAGATTGCTCTCCGTTGCGCCGAGTATGTTGTCACCGAAGCCGGTTTTGGCGCCGACATCGGGGCAGAAAAATTCTTCCATCTCAAGTGTCGCGTCAGTGGATTGTGGCCAGACGCCGCCGTGATGGTCGCCACGATTCGCGCCCTCAAAGCGCATAGCGGGCGCTACGACATCGTGGCCGGCAGGCCGCTCCCACCTGAACTGTTGCGCGAAAATCCCGACGATGTGATCGAGGGCGGCGCCAACCTGCGTCGTCAGATCGCCAACATTCGCCAGTTCGGCGTGCCGGTCATCGTCGCGCTCAACGCCTACCCGGAAGACTCGCCAGCCGAAATCGAGGCCGTCGCCCACCTGGCCGCCGAAGCAGGCGCCGCTGGCATGGCGGTCAGCAATGTCTACGCTGCCGGCAGCGCTGGCGGAATCGATCTGGCCCGCCTGGTCGTCCAGATCGCCGAGCGACCCGGCCCGCGCGAGCCGCGTTTCCTCTACTCGCTCGAACAATCGTTAGCTGAGAAGATGACCGCCATCGCCACCCGCATGTACGGCGCCAGTGCAGTTGAGTTCAGTCCGACCGCGCGCGAACAGCTTGCCGCCTGTGAAGCAGCCGGTTTCGGTCAATTGCCCGTCTGTATGGCGAAGACCCATCTCAGCCTGAGCCACGACCCGAAACTGCGCGGCGCGCCCGCAGGGTTCGTCTTCCCAATTCGCGAAGTGCGGATCAGCGCCGGCGCCGGTTTCGTTTTGCCGATTGCCGGCGCCACTGTGACGATGCCTGGATTAGGCGCCCATCCTGCGGCTCACCAGATCGACATCGATAGTGAGGGCAGGATCGTGGGTCTCTTCTAAACGCAAGGAAGAGGCGTTCCATTGCAACGTCTCTCCCGCCACGCTCAACCCACTGGTATGGGCATGGTAATGCCGGAGCGGTACCATGGATACAGCGTTATCATCATCCGACATCGCGGCCACCATCACGCTTATGATCATCTCATCATCACGACCAGCCGCCATCTCCCGCCAGGAACAGATCGCTCTCGCGCAGCAGGCGTTGCAACGGCAAGCCTCTGGCGCCAGCGCATTGCGGATCGGCATCGGCCTGCTCATGAGTGCCGTGATCATCCTGGGGCTAAGTCTGGCGCTCGCGCTGGCAGGGCCACTGATCAGCGGCCTCGTCTGTGCGCTTGCCATTGCCGGTCTCTTCAACATCCTGACCGGCGTCCGTCGTCTCCGCTACCAGCGTCAGCTTGCAACCGCTGCGGCGATCACGCATGCCCCGATCATCGATTGCTGGATCGAACAACAGTTTGACGGCGAGCCAGGAGTGATCGCCTGGGAACTCAGCGTGGTTACGCCATCAGGCACTCCCGCGCGCCTGCGGCAGGCGCAGTTCATCGATCCAGCGCAGATAGCGATCTGGCAACAACGCTCAACGGTCACAATCCGTTACTTGCCCGCCAACCCGGCAGTGTCACGCCTGGCCGAGTAACGTCCTTCCCCCTCGGTCATCAGCAGAAGAGGCGCGGCATGCCTCGCCGCCCCCTGCCCTCTTGCGTGGCGCACAATAGCACGAAGCGTGGAGGAACCATCCTCACAACATGAAAAAATTGCAAGCAAACATGGCATGCAAAAGTTCTATAAACGTGCTATGATGCGCTTGCCTGCTATGCAGCAACACGACCAGACCTGCGCAATCACTCTCCTATGAAGCGATCGCTTCTGACTATCCTGATCCTCGGCGCGCTTGCGCTGACCTCATTGCCAGCGCTGCCGGTCAGCGCCGAACCGCCGACGCTCAGCGCCGCGCCCACTGCGCTCTCCGCTACCGTCGAACTCGGCAGTGTCGTCACACTCGATCTCACGATCACCAATACTGGTTCCGGATCGATCACACCCCGTCTTTACACCGGTTTTCCTCCTCCACCCGCTCTGTCGGCCATGTTAGCCGCGCCGCCTTCGCTGATCGTGCCGCTACCGCAACAGACCGAGGCAATCGATCCCGCGCTCCAGGAGGAGCTGGCAACCGGCCCAACGCGCTTTCTGGTCTTCATGCGCCAACGCCCCGATCTGGGCGATGCGCTGTTGATCAGCGATTGGAAAGCGCGCGGCGAGTATGTCTATCGCGCGCTCACCACTCATGCCGAACACAGCCAGCGCGCTGTGCGCGCCCTGCTCGATGCTGCCGGAGCACGCTATAAAGTGCTGTGGATCGTCAATGCGTTGCTGGTTGAAGGCGATGCAGCGCTGGCCGCTGCGCTCGCCGCGCGCGCCGACGTGGCAATGCTGGCCGCTGACCACGAGCTGCAAATGGCGCCGGTCACTACCACAACGACTGTCAATTGTGCGCCAACCGCTGCCAATGTGTGCTGGAATATTGCCCGCATCGGCGCCGACCGGGTCTGGCGCGAGTTTGGCGTGACCGGCGACGGCATTACCGTAGCCAGTATCGACAGCGGGGTACAGTACAACCACCCGGCGCTGGTCAATCAGTACCGCGGCAATCTGGGCGGCGGCGTGTTTGATCACAACTACAACTGGTTTGATCCGCTGTCTGGCACAACAGCGCCCACCGCCTCCGGCAGTCACGGCACCCACGTCATGGGCACGATGGTGGCCAACCCTTCCGACCAACCAGCCATGGGAGTTGCGCCCGGCGCGCGCTGGATCGCGGCTCGCGCCTGCTCAACATTCACCTGCGCCCAAAGCGAGATTATTCAGGCCGCGCAGTGGATGATTGCTCCCACCGATCTCACCGGCAATCATCCCAGACCCGATCTTCGTCCGCACGTGCTCAATAATTCATGGGCGTTCGGAGCGGGCGGCAATCCTGTTTACAGCGGTTATACCGCGGCCTGGCAGGCGGCTGGCATCTTTACCGTCTTTGCTGTCGGCAATACCTCGTCCAATCTCACCGAGTGTCGTTCAGTCGCCTCACCCGGCGACTATGCGGATGTGGTTGGCGTTGGCGCTACCGATCAGTCTGATCGGGTAGCCTATTTTAGCCGGATCGGCCCCACAACCGATAACCGAGTCAAACCCGATCTGGTTGCGCCCGGCGCGGGCATCTGGTCAACCACCCCGGCAGCATCCTACGGCCAGTTGTCGGGCACCTCGATGGCCGCGCCGCACGTGGCGGGCACAGTGGCTCTGCTCTGGTCGGCCAACCCGCAGTTGATCGGCAATTATGCCGCAACCTACGCGCTGCTCACCGCCAACGCCGTTCCCAAAACGAATGATAGCGCCTACATGGGAACGCAGCACAGCGAGTGTCATCCGATCGGCATACCCAACAATATCTACGGCTATGGTCGGCTCGACGCATTCGCCGCAGTGGCCGCTGCTCGCGTGGTCGTGCCCTGGCTGACATTACCTGACACTGAGATGGCCACCCTGGCCAGCAGTGGCATGGTCACCCTCCCGGTCACGCTCGACGCGCGCAAAGTGCCTGGGCCAGGAGTTTATACGGCGCGCGTGCTGGTATACGGCAACGATCTGAGTGATGATCCGCTCATTATCCCCGTCACGATGACGGTACCGGCGCGACCAACCCACGCCACCATCAGCGGTGTCTTGCGTCACGCCGAAACAAACGAACCGGTCGCCGGCACGGTAACGGTGACCGATGGCGTTAGCGTTCAGACCAGCAGCGCCGGCGCATACAGCCTGATCGTGCCGGGCGGAGTGAGCCATACCCTGACCGCGCGAGCGCACAGTTTTGCGCCCAAGACGGTTGTAATTACGCCGGATCCTGGCGCTGCCATTTCCCTGGACATCACGCTCGACCCGCAGCGCCCCCGCCTGACCCTCACCCCCGATACGTTCGCGGTCACGGTCGATTTTAACCAGACCACGACCTTCACCGTGCCGCTGCGCAATGATGGCAATGTGCCACTGACCTACACCCTCGCCATCGATGATGAACCCTACGGTGTCTGGCGGAGCGACGAATCCGACGGCCCAACCGGCGCCTGGATCGATCCGCCGCATGACGCGCAGATTCTCAATCTCGGCGACGACAACAGCAGTAACGCGCTCGATCTCGGCTTCGATTTTCCCTTCGATAACAGCTACTATCGATCGATCTATGTTGGCGCGAACGGAATCATCGCCTTTGCGCCATTGCCGGTCACCGCTCCCTTCAGTCCTTCGTGTCTCCCGCTCGCCGAAACCAACCAGCCCGCCATCATCCCGCTGCACGTCGATTTCGATAGTACGCTTGGCGGGCAGATCAGTTTTGCCCGCCTGAGCAGCGGCGCGCTGATCACCTGGGATGATGTGCCGCTCTACGGCGCCAGTCGGCGATTGAGCGCGCAGGCGCTGTTGCAGCCCAATGGCATCATTCGCTTCCACTACCGAACTATTGCCCAACTGCAACCTGACGATATGGCTGCCGTGGGACTCCAATTGACGGACGTCACACAACGGATCGCCTGCGCCGCTGCCTCATACCCGCCACTCGATCTGAGCGACGGTCTGGTTATCGAACTCCGACCACAATTCAACCCAAGAGCATGGTTGTCGATCACCGACGGCGGCGCGGGCACGGTTGCAGTCAGCGAGCAGACCAACGCGCAACTGACCGCGCGCTGGATTGGCGGACTTCATGGGGTGATGCAGGCGCGGGTTCGGATCGTCAGCAACGATCCGCTGCAACCCGTCCAACGAGCGCGTGTGCAACTGAGCGAAGGCTCGCCAGCGCCGTACCGGGTATGGATCCTGATGATTTATCGTTGAGTGCGCTGGATTGCGACCAAACGGTGAGCGAAAGGCTGCCTGACAGCGACGCAGGCAACGAGACATCCCACGCGCGGGAAGAGAGTTTTGCTGCGGGCGTTCGCGCCCGTGCAACGGCACACATCACGTCCTCGCAGCGCGTTCCCGCCCCCGCTGTCAGTGCGAGCCGCGCCCAGCGCGGCGGGGCAATCCCCTGTGTCAGCGCGGCGATCACCCTCGCAAAACATGGGCTTGTAAAAAGAGCTCTTCTGTGGACCAAGTGTCAGTCAGTTCTTGCTGGGCAAGCATAAACTCTACCCAAGATCTAACCCACCTTGCTTCATAGTAAGGAACCTTTAACCATACTTGCCAGTTGAACTAAGCGCCAAGCACAAGTGAGCGTGAGGCCTGCGCTCTTTGATTGCTGATTTTGCGCGGGGGACGGATTGGGGGCACTATAGCTCCTGACGGTTAACCAATCCCCCGACAGGAGGTCGATACATGACAGCGCTACGTCAGCGGATGACGAAAGACCTGCAACTGCGCGGCCTGGCACCGCGCGCGCAGGAGGCGTATCCGCGCGGTGGTGCAGTTGGTGCAGTACTGCTAGAAGTCGCCGAAGGTGATGATCAGCGAGGAGGACTTGCGGCAATACTTTCTGTACTAGTTCACCCGACGCTTCTTGCAGCACGTCTTACCCGAGGGCTTCTGCAAGGTACGCTACTACGGTTTCTTCAGCGGCAGCCAGCGTATGATGGTGCAGCGAGCGCGGCAGTTGCCGGGTAACGCAGGTGCGCAGGCGGAGCCGACGAGCAAGGCGGCCATTCAGCACCCCAACAAGCGAGAAGTGCGCTGTCCGACCTGCAACCAAGTCATGCAGCGCGTCGGCATCCTGCCGCCAACCCCTGCGGAGACTACGCTTAGCAGCAACTGTGGCCCTCCCGACTGACTTCGGCATCGTCGGGGCGTGACTGCTTGACACCGCCAGGTGCTGACTGATGTCGTTAGGACCGAGGCTTTGCCCTGCCGGCTTCCTGACAATCCCTTCTCACCAGCGATCCCGTTGCGGTGCGACGACGTGTGTTTGCGGCGCTCGGCGGCTTTCGCCGGCGGCTTTCCGATTGATTGTTTGCCCATTCTTTGCTATAATCATTCCCAGAAGGCTCCCCACATCGTTGTTTCCCCCTTCATCTTGTATTGGAATTTCCAGATAGTGGATCTTGTCTGCTATCTACGGGCTTAGTTCAACTCCAGATTATGTGGCGGCTTTCTTCCTGAACGACGGCCCATCCGTCATGTTGACTGGCTCCGCCATCCGAGTTGTCTCTTTGCTGCCAGCGCGCCACATGAATCTCTTGTTCGGTCTGTGGCTACTTGTTCATGTCGTATCTTCGTCACTGATGACTGCAATACATCTGAAGGAAATCAATGTTGTTCTTCTACGACTCGACACAACGCAACGCTGCCATCGGAGCGCTAACTCCCACGGGCTTCAAGACGTTTACTACCTATCAACCGGGGAAGTTCGGGAGGTGGTCCCACATTGTCGCGCGCGAGAACCTGCTGTTCTTCTATCACCGTGCCACGAGAGAAGCGGCGATTGCCGAATTGACACCGTCTGCTGTCAATACCACCATGACTTACGGTGCAAACAGTTTTGGCAGTTGGTCGCACATTGTCAATACTGCGATTGGCCTGTTCTTCTACGATCGCCTCACTGGGGCTGCAGCTATTGGGACGTTCAATGCCAAATCGTTCAGAACTACCAGTAACTTAGCTGCAGGCAGTCTCGCCGATTGGACCCACATCATTGCCAACGGCAACACTTTGTTGTTCTACAACCGATTGAATGGCGCCGCGGCGATAGGCGCCGTGAGGGCGACCGGGATCACCACGACGACGAGCTTCAACCCGGGCAGCTTTGGCAAGTGGACGCACATGGTGAACAGCGGATCCACCGTACTGTTCTACAACCGGGACACCGGCGCTGGTGCAGTTGGCACGCTCACAGCGAGCGGGTTCACGACGAACGCTGTTTACGAACCGGGCAGTTTCGGCGTCTGGACACACGTTGTTGCAGATGGCTCGCTGGTGATATTTTACAACCAGGAGACTGGTGGTGCGGCCATTGGCTCGTTAACGTCCACTGCTTTCACCTCGACCGGCTATCATCAGCCTGGCGAGTTCGGCCACTGGTCTCACCTGGCTGGTCGCTCCTCATCCGGGCCCGAAGAACTTGAGCACCATGTCGCCGTGCTGCTCTGTCAGTGGAAGCGTCCGCCGGCCTCGGCAACGGTATTGTCCCCCGGTTTTTACCAGCGCTATTTCTTCGACCTCAGCGCAGAGCACGGTATCGGCCGTTTCTGGTTCGATCAAAGCGGTGGGCGGCTGCGCTTGACTGGACATGTTAGCGACTGGATTGCGCTAAGCAAGGCACCTTCGGACCCGAGCCTAAACATGAACCGATCTGCCTTGTCCATAGCCGCCATCAACGATGCTCTGAAGGCCGGTTGGCAACCAGGTCGGGCACAATCGGTTATTGTGGTCGTTGCATGCGATGGCTCGGCCGGCGTGGATGCTGGTGCGATTGGTGCGCCGCTCAAGATCAGCGGCGCCGATCGCTCGGTTGTTCTGCTGCACGGCGATTCTCGCAACTGGATTCTTAGAAGCAATGCGAACGTCCTCGGTTCAAACTACCGCTTCGATTTCAACGCGCACGAGGTGGGTCATCTCCTCGGCGATGCCTTTTCATTCAATCACGCCTTCGGACCGGCCGGACCCTACGACAATCCTTACTGTATCATGTCCGCCATGAGCTATGGAGCTTTGGGATGGGCCGCCACATACGACCACTGGACCCAGGGGTCAGACCGGCTGGCCGAGGAGCATACGAAGGGGCCTGGGCTGTCCGGTGCCACCCGTGCGGCATGCGGCTGGGCGCGAGTGCGTCAGTTGGACTCCAAACAACTAAAGCAAGGGGTGGAACTACACCTGGCCCACCTTGGCGATGCGACCAGCACGCTGCCTCAAGTGATCGAGTGTCCTGTGGTCTTGGCGAACGGTACGCCAGCGACCTTTACCATCGAGTTTCGCTCTCCGCTGGCGGAAGCCGATCAGGCGCTGCAGCCAACGATTGTGCTCTGCCAGCGTGAGGGTAGTCCGTGGTCAACCAATCCCACCTGGGGACCGCGTTCTTCTACCTATCGGTCGCATGCCGTCATTGCGAAATCCGGGCCCCTACCTACCATTAGCGAGCCCGGCGTGGTCAATGTTCAGGTACTGGAGATGTCAGCAGCGCAGAATTACAACAATCTGTCAGGCCCAGCGTGGGTGCGCATTCGCCTCTCCAACTAACTTGGGTGGCCTTGGCCTTTGGCAGTCCTTTCATGGCAAACATACGGAGGTCATCGGACGATGCGACACCCTCTTCGTTTCGTGCTGGTCGGCTGTCTAGCCGTTGTCTTCGGCAGCCTGACAACCGTTGCGCTGGCCCAGTCCGGCAGCCCCTACGACCTGAGCTAGCATAACATCGGCCCCGGCGGCAGCGCCAGCGGCGGCAGCTACAGCCTCAACGCCAGCGTCGGCCAGCCGGACGCCGCAACCATGAGCGGCGGCTCGTACACGCTGACTGGCGGCTTCCTGCCGGGCGACTCGACCTGCGCGCTGGTTCGGCGACTTGAACGGCGACGTCCAGGTAACAGTGCTAGACATCCAGATGATCGCCGCCGCATGGCCGCAAGCTGCGGCCAGCTTCCCCTACGACCAAAGCGGCGACGGCGACCTGGATATCAAGGACGTGACCCTGGTGGCCGCTCAGTTCGACAACGTCTGTTGACCGTCCCAAGCGCCGGGCACTTCCGAAAGTGTCCGGCACCTTTCACCGCGTTGAAAAGTGAGACGTAACCATAGATCAAGCATAACAAACCCGGCATCTTCATCATCGTTCTGCTGGCGCTGGCCCTGAGCGGCATAGCCAGCGCCGGCGCGGCCGCGCCTGATGGGCAGAACGCGCCCGTAAGCTCAGTCTTCACCTATCAGGGCCGCCTGACCGATGGCGGCTCGCCAGCAAATGGCGCATATGATCTGCGTTTCAGCCTATTCGACGCGGCCAGCGCCGACGCTCAGGTGGGCAGCACGCAGACGCTCAATGATGTCACCGTGGCCAACGGCTACTTCACCGTGGCGCTGGACTTCGGCGCCGCCGCGTTCAAGGGCGATGCGCGCTGGATCGTGGCCGAGGTACGTCCTGGCGCTAGCACGGGCAGCTACACGACACTTAGTCCGCGCACGCAACTAGCCAGCGTGCCCTATGCGCTGGGCCTGCGGCTAGGCACCGTAATCAACACCAGCCAGCCAAATGTGCCAGCCCTCACCGTGGGCGCTCCCAACGCCAACTCGAACACCCTGGTCGCCACTGGCAACGCAGCGGGCTATGCGGTTATCTTTGGCGAGGATCAAAGCCCAGCCGATGGATACGGCTTATACGGCAAGTCCGGGAGCGGCACGGGAGTTCGTGGTGAGAGTACCTCTTGGGCCGGGGTGTGGGGCGAGAGCACCAACGCCAGCGGTGTGGTAGGCATCAGCGCCGGCCAGTTCAACGGCGGTGTCTACGGGCAGACTAACGGCAGTGGTTATGGTGTGTATGGACAGACTACCAACGGGGCCGGCGTGTACGGCCAGAGCACCAATTGGCTCGGCGTGGTCGGCCAGAGCACGAACCATGCAGGCGTGGTGGGCGAGAGCAGTGGTCATGATGGCGTGCGTGGCATCACTACGACGGCCAATCGCATTGGCGTCAAGGGAGTAGCCAACGCCACAGGTTCGGTGGGCGTGTGGGGTGAGAGCGCCGCCAACACCGGTGTCTATGCCCAGTCGGGTGCGGCTAACGGTGTAGCGCTGTGGGGCAGGAACACAGCAGGCGGGATTGCCCTCAGGGCTGAGGGTAGTGCGGTGCAGAGCCAGGACATGGGTGGTTTGCCAAAGGCCTCGGTGGAGATCGATAGCTCCTGGCGGTTAACCAATCCCCTGACAGGAGGTCGCTACATGACAGCGCTACGTCAGCGGATGACGAAAGACCTGCAACTGCGCGGCCTGGCGCCGCGCGCACAGGAGGCGTATCTGCGCGCGGTGGTGCAGTTGATGCAGTACTGCCAGAAGTCGCCGGAGGTGATCAGCGAGGATGACTTGCGGCAATACTTTCCGTATTTGCGCAACGAGAAGAGGGTGTCGCGCAACACGATGATCCTGGCCTTGTGCGGGGTCAAGTTCTGCTTCGAGCACACGCTGGTGCGGCAGTGGACGGTCTTTGATACCGACTTTAGATAGATTGTCACGTATCGAGACGCCGCGTCAACGCTGCCGCAGTGCGCAGGATGCGGCGGGAGCGCTCCGCAGAGCGGTTGCTGGGGCAGCACCGATCGCGCGCCGAACGGTGGGAGGATCGGGATGGCGGCGGCGTGGCCATCTCCTGCGCGCCCTCACCCCCGCCCCGCTCCCGCTGGGAGAGCGGAGCAGCAGCAGGCGCTGAGGCACGACTCCCGCTGACGCGGGGGATTGCTGCGGGCGCGTCAGCGCCCTCGCACTGACATGGATCGGGACGTCGCCACACGCTCCTGACCAGCCAGAAGGATGGCACGGGCGCGCGGGAAGCGCCGCGCGCTGATCTGAAGATGATTGGACACCTAAAGTTGGTATGAGTTGGTGCGGCCGCCTACCGGGAGCAGTTCGGCAATCAGATGCCGCCCAGTCATCATCGGGCGCTGCGCGCCATCGAGTAGTGTCGCACGGAAGTCTTGGGAGGATACGTCGATCGTTGTGCGGAGTGCGGCGAGGAGCGCTCCAGCTACCACTTGTGCAAGAGCCGTCACTGCCCATGCTGTCAACATGAGGCGACGCAGGCCTGGCTGGAGAAACAGCAGGAGATGCTGCTGCCCGTGCCGTACTTCCTGCTGACTTTCACCTTGCCCGAAGGGCTGCGCGACCTGGCTCGTTGTCGCCAGAAGCTGATCTATCGCCTGCTCTTTCGCGCCTCGGCGGCCGCGACGCAGGAACTGGCGCACGATCAGCGCTTTATAGGCGGCCAGATCGGCATGTTCGGCGTCCTGCAGACCTGGACGAGGAACCTGGCTTATCATCCGCGCGTCGACATGGCGCTCAAGGGGCTGATGACCATCGCCTATCGTTATCCACACCTGTTGGGCAACGGCGGCGTCGACTTTATCCTGAACGAGCTCGTTCCCGGAGATATCCGGGAGGCCACCCGCCCGAGATCGAGATCGTCGAAGTGACCTTCCTGAACATCGACATTCCGGAAACCGAGAACCACCTGCTGATGATCGAGAGCAGCCGGTACCTGGTCAATCAGCTCCTCCACGACCGCTCACCCCATGATCCCAGATTCAACAATGCCGCAAACGGGCTGAGCGGCTGGCTTCTCGGCTACAGGCAGATCATCGCCAGGCACGACTTCCTGGAGTTCAATTCCCGATCCTATGCGCGGTTGTCACTGCACGCCCTGTACAACCTCCACGAGTTCGCACGAGCCGGAGATCAGAGCGGCCGCGCACATCCTCCTCGACTACACGATGACCAAGTTCGCCGTCTCGAGCAATCGCGGGCGCCGGGTGAGCCCGTTCAGGCGGCTGCAGCACCGGATCAACCACCAGGCTAATGCGCGCAACGATACTCTATCACAATAGTACTACAACGAGAACTGGTATAATCCTGTTCAGAAGGGTTTGAACAGGAGGATGCGATGGCCACCGCGACCGTCCCGATGCTGGAATTGACCCCTGCCGATGTCGTTGACTTGGCCGATGCGCTGCGTCCCCCCCACGCCCTCTACGGGAAGCGCGTCAGCCGCAGCGAGTCGCGTACCTGGGCCGAACGCTCCCTGCATGGCTTGCTCAGCCCGCTGGAGCGCACATCGGTCGAACCTATCGTCATCGCCCACCCGGGGGCTAGCAAGAACGCCATTCGTGGCATGCAGCACTTCCGTACCGACAGCACCTGGGATGATACGGCCGTCGTGCGTCGGCATTGGGAGGAGGCTGCAGTGGATCTGGACGATGCCGAGGGCATGCTCATCGTGGATGGCAGTGACTTCCCCAAGAAAGGGAAGCACTCGGTGGGCGTGAAGCGCCAGTACTGCGGTCAACTGGGCACGATCGCCAACGGTCAGGCCGGGGTATTCCTGGTCGATGCCAGTCCGCGCGGCACAACGCTGCGTGACCGGCGGCTGTATCTGCCGCGGGAATGGGTAGAGGACGCGGCGTTTGCCGAGCGGCGGGCGAAATGCCGCATCCCGGCCGACGTGACGTTCCAGACCAAGAACGAGCTCGCGTTGGCGCTGGTGCAGGACGTGCTGGCTCGTTAGGCGCTGCGCTGCCGCTGGTTCCTGGCCGATGCGGCGTTTGGACGCGATACGGGTCTGCTGGTGCGATCGCCGACCTGGGGCTGTGGTATCTGGTCGAGGCGCCGCTGGATACGGCGATCTGGCCGGTTGGCGCCACGGCGGCGACCACCCCCCCAAGCGCAATTCGACCGTCTGCCTGCCACCGCGTGGACCCGGCACACGCTGGGGACGGCACCAAAGGCCGGCGCATCGCCGATACGGTCGTGCAGGGCGTACGCGCCCAGCGGAACGACCAGCCTGGCCCGGAGGTCTGGCTGATTCTGCGCATCGACCCGGAAACCGGCGACCAGCAAGCCTTCCTGGCCAACGCCCCCGCGACGCTCACGCCCCCGCGCCTGATCGCGGTGCGCGGCATACGCTGGCCGATTGAGCAGATCGTCGAGGTCGCCAAGCAGCACCTGGGCATGGGCGACGACGAAGGACGGAGGTGGTCGGGCTGGCAGCATCCCATGACTCTCGTGATTCTGGCACACTGCTTTTTGGTGCGCTTGCAATGCCGACTCAAAAAAAGTCCCGCTGCTGAGCCTGGAGCAGGTCTGCCTGCTGCTCAGCGTGCTGCTCCCGTTGCCGCCGCGTACGCTTGAGGACGTGCTCGCACAGATCGCGTACTCTCATCGGCAGCATCGCACCGCCCGTACCAGTCACTGCCAACGCGCGGAACGCTGGATTGCGGATAGGGACGAAATCATGGGGCCAGATACGCCACTCATTGCACCGCCTATCCGGTCATGACCCATGACTCTGATAGTTTTACAGTTCTCGTTGTAGTACTAGATATCAATAATGGCTCTGAGTTGAGTTCGCGGTATAGGTCAAACGTCGTCTGAGTATTGGTCGCCCCGTCTGTTACCCACCACGTAATTCCAGCATCTATAAGTGCTCCAAGAAAGCCGAGGCCTGAACTTAAGAGAATGCTTGTCAATTCGTCCATCGTCCAATTCTCCCTTGGATAAGGGCTGGGTGGCTTGGGTCTAGCGTAGCACCTTGCTCTTATGCCTACAGCCGCCCAACGGCCTGCATCAGCCGCGCGCGGAAGGACGCTCTGGACCGCGCTGACAGTCGGCACACGCGGACGTGAAAGATCGCCACGATTCCGCGCGTCGGGCTGCATGCGGTGTTGGGCCGCCATTGTAGCGTTGTATCTTCTTGAATTGCGAATTCAGCGCGGATTCAGTGGTTGTTACTTGAGAACTACAACATTCCAGTCACCTCGATATCGCTTAATTAACCATCGCCTTTGTATTTCACCCACTTCAATCGCTGTAACAGGGATATCTGAACCCTGAATACAGACCTTTCCAGACCAGCCTGCTGGATCATCTACAAATTGTAGTTCCCGTGCTTGCTGGAAAACAACAACTGTATTGAAATAACCGACGGGATTCCAAGCGACACCGTAGCAACCTGAAGGATCGTAAAATCCATTTTGATTTCCCCAAACTGTAAAATCCCACCAAGGAATTTCCTGAACAAGTTCGTTGTCTGTGCCATCTATTTCGTCTAGAAACGGTGTTATGAAGTTTGAAGCTTGAGGAGGTGTAGGCAGGATGTTGGCTTCTGGATTGTCTAGTTGAATGGAGATTTGTTGTGGAGTTGAAGCTGGATTGAGGTGTTGAGTGGGCTTAGAGTCTTGCATGTTTGAATTAGAGGATAAAGAGTTAGTAGTGCCCTGAGCAAGAATTAGGGAAACAACAATTGCCAGAGCTGCCAAGGCATTGGCGATTGAAAAAGTCTTGGTTTTTATGAGCCTACATGCGACATAAAGCGTAAGTCCAATCGCAATACTGTACAAGATTATCTGCCACAACATACAAACCTCTTACCATTCAATCACTCTGTTGTCTTATACAGCATAGTAGCTTTCTTCGGCGAGGTTGTCAAGACTCTAGATCTGCTAGCGGCCCAACTCCGAAATAGCCTGCATCCCCGCAGTCTCAACGCCCTGTGCACACCCACCACCCACGCAGTCTCCCTGCCGTGCGGGGGCGGTTTCGTATGCACTGGTGCAATCGAAGATTCCCTGGGGGGACGTTCGACTGCATGCTGCCTTACGTATCTTAGCACGCCCCGGAGCGGTATGCAATGAGGAGCCGAAGCGCAGGAGACCCTCCTGGTCGCAACGCTGTTTCCGGAGCCATCCCATGCCCACACCACCCCCGAAATAGCTGGACGATACGCGCGAGGTTTTGCGCGCACGCCACTACGCCTACCGCACCGAGCAGAGATCCATCGACTGGATGCGCCGCGGTATCCTGTTCCACCAGAAGCGCCATCCGCGCGACATGGGCCGCCCGGAAATCGAGGCCTTTCTGATCCACCTCGCTACCGAGCAACACGTTGCGGCGTCGACGCAGAACCAGGCTCGCAGCGCCATCCTCTCTCAAACAATCGTCCCGTGTCAAGCTTTCCCTTCGTCAGAGCGGAGCAAACGAAATACTTGACAATCGAGTGCATTTTGCGATTGGGAAAGATGAACGAATACTCGGACTGAAGACGGTTGATAATCTCAACGGTCTTGTTTTTTTCATCGAACACACGCTTCCAGACGTAATCAATAACAGGAAACTCGTTTTCGATTTCATCCGGCATAACTGCGAATGTATAGATATAGTCTCTGTCACCCAATCTATTGGGGTCATCTAGGCAATGCTTCAGGAATCTGTAGGCTACTGTTTCAATGATTGAGTCAACGTCTATGTCCTCGGCTCCATCACCAAAAACCTGCTGCAAGTCGTGCAAGTCGTAGCCTTTGGCAAAGGCGTTGCCTACCACATCAACCGCTAATGGTGTGCCCTTGGTTTTTTCATGGATGAAATCAACAACAGTTGAAGGTATATCTACTTGGGAGTCATCGCCGATACACAACCGTAAATAGTCTTCTATATCGAATCGGCTAAAAGTATCCAAATCGGATTTGTAAATGTAAGCGTCCCTGATGTTATTACGTATGGAGGCTCGGATTTCTTCGGGTATCCGTCCCGCAATGACCAACAGAAATCAGTGCGACTCAGGAATCGTGTACTTTATCAACCCTGAATGTATCCACCTGACATGTAGCAAATGCTCGGCAGAATCGAACATCAAGACAAGAGGGCGTTCGCCCGCTACCTTCAGCAAAGCCTTTACAAAGAGCCGAGACAGTTGACCTTTGGGATCATCGTATAAATCGTGGTCGTTGGGTAGAGTTTACGGCGAAACCACTCGCTAAACTTTTCCTTTGCTCTGCTATTACTGACACTGCGGTTTGGGCTATTGTTTTGAATGCAGGTTTTACTAACGAGTAACCTACTGGCAAGGCTAGATTCACAACATCAGAAGTCAAGTCAAGCCAACTATTAAACTCCTGAGATGCTTTGTCCTCTTCTTGTGAGATTTTCGCGAGCCTTTCTCGGTTGGCTCTGTACTCTTTGAAATGGACTTCATACTCAGGCGTGAGTGCGTCATGGAGAATATTCATAACCTTTATGGCCTTATCAACTTCGTCTAATTCTTTATCTACCTTGTAAAGCTCCCAATCTATCTTGATGACCAATGACTTAAAAGAGGGGTCTTCTTCAGAGCAAATCCGAATGAAGTGGTTAAGCAGAGTGGATTTTCCCCATTCCCCTTGAGCATTTAGCAAAAATAGTCTCTGGCTTTGGTGAGTGGGCGATGTGTCAGGGCGCGTGTGCAGAATTTGGCGGAAGGCTTCTCGGAAATGGGGCTGTTCTTCCTGCCTTGCTACAAATCGCCCTTGAATAGCTAACGCTTCTTGATTTACTTCTTTGCGTGCGTCCATAGACTAACACTCGGCTTTGGTGCTATGGATGTGGGTACTTGGATTATGAAGGAAGCCACCCAACATGAAGTAGACGGCGCTTTTGCCACCTACACCCCAATGATCCATACTACGCGGCGATCATGCAATCTATGACCCGCCATTCCTGTGCTGCGCGGCGATCGTTCCGCCTATACCCGAATGATACATGCTGCACGGCAGTCATGCAACCTATGACCTGCTCTGCCTGTGCTCCACAGGGGTGCTGCCGCCTGCGCCCCGATGATCCATACTGCACGGCGGTGTTGCCGCCTCTGTCACTCTCGCGCGCGCTGCGG
>FWWL01004424.1_pt1 | contig 23764 bp, 23 predicted proteins | sample 2228331 | NCBI WGS metagenome assembly FWWL01 (sample SAMEA103939775, study PRJEB20133) | metagenome | reverse complement strand
CCGCCGACGCCACCGGCAGGGGGCTTTGCCGCCTGCGCCGCCGGAACAGATAACAGGATCGACGACATCGAGATGCTGGGGATCATCGATGCGTGGATCAAGGCGCGGGACTATGGGGGCTGCGGGGTGCCCACGGACTTCGACGTCTTGCAAGCGCTCGATCGCTGGGTGCGGGGGGTGTGAGCTACCGGATGCTGAAGCATCCGGCTCAGCAGATGCAAGCCCGCTGAAGGGGGCTGCCAGCGTGCCCCTTACCCCATCCCCTCTCCCCTCTGAGGGAGAGGGGTGCAGGGGTGAGGGGGCTTGGGGCGCAGGGGTGAGGGCCTCCCCTCAGCCGGTGCATTCATTCACCGGTGCCCTTTTTCCGTGATGCAATCGCTTGACCGGATCGAGCTGCAGGGCTATACTGAGGGCGTATGGGGACTTTGTGGAGAGAATCGGGGGATCTGTGGATTGGAAGCCTTGGCGAATCTACGCGAGTCGTATGGCAGACAAGCTCATGGATGCCGGGAATATCGCCTTTGGTGCTTTGGTCGTCGGCCAATTGATCAGCGGCCAACCGTTCGATTGGACGCTGGCCTTCCTGGGCTTTGGGGCATGGGTCTTTTTATATGTGCTCAGCTTTCTTGCTGTGGTAGTAGGGGGTGAAGCCTAATGGCACCTCTCATCTTCATGATTGTGGGGGTTGTCGCCGCTGCAGCACTGCTGGTAGGGCTTATGGCCCTCCTGCGCTGGCGGGAAGGGTCCCAGAAGCATCCGCACTGAGCAGCACGCATTGATTTCCTCAAGTTCGCGCCCCCTAGGAGCGATCCCGCGGGGGTTTTTGGGGGTGTTTGAATCACGGGAGGCACGGGATCGCACGGGGGACACGGAAGACGGCACGGTCTTTTCAGCGCCTTCCGTGGTTCTGGCTTGACCCGCTGAGGCGGCCAGGATAGGATAATGAGGTGATCACCCATGGCAACCAAGGCCCAGATCAAGTTCACCTACGAAGATTACAAGAGCCTGCCGGAGTCCGAAGTCAAGCGCTACGAGCTGGTGGGAGGGGAATTGGAGATGGTCCCAGCACCCGACTGGTTTCATCAGTCGATCTTAAGGGCGCTCTTTAAGCTCCTTGACCAGTATGTTGAGGAGAGAGGGCTGGGGGAGGTCCGCTTTGCCCCCTTAGATGTCGTGCTCTCGGAGGAGGACGTCGTCCAACCCGACCTGCTTTACATCGCTCGGGAGCGACTGGGGCTGGTGCGCGAGGGTGCCGTGCAGGGCGCACCGGATTTGATCGTGGAGATCCTCTCGCCCGCTACGGCTCAGAGGGATCGCACCTACAAGCGCACGCTCTACGCCCGGCACGGGGTCAAGGAGTACTGGCTGGTGGACCCCGACTCCCAGACGGTCGAGGTGCTCACCTTAGGGGCGAGGGGCTATCGGCGGGCAGGGCTGTATCAGAGAGAAGCTACGCTAGAGTCGCCGCTCTTGCCAGGCTTGCAAATCCCCCTCGATCAGATCTTCTAAATCACGGAGCACGGAATCTTCAGTGCTCTCGGTGATGCAAGCACTTGAACAGCCAAGGTGAGCCAGGTAGGATAGAAGCCCTATGATCGAGCGCATCGTCGAGGCGGTTAAGAAGGCGCTCCTGCCGGAGCTGGAGAAGCTAGGCGGGCGCTTGGATCGTCTTGAGGGGCATCTGAGCGAGCTCTCCCAGCGGGTGGGAGACCTCAATGGTCACATCGTGCGCTTGGATGGGCGGCTCGATCAGACCAATGCGCGCATCGATGCGGTGCGCCAGGAGCTTGTGGAGCAGCTGAGCCAGACCAACGGGCGCATCGACCAGCTTGGTGAGCGGATAGACCAGCTGAGCGGGCGGCTCGACCAGACCAATGCGCGCATCGATGCGGTGCGCCAGGAGCTTGTGGAGCAGCTGAGCCAGACCAACGGGCGCATCGACCAGCTTGGTGAGCGGATAGACCAGCTGAGCGGGCGGCTCGACCAGACCAACGCGCGCATCGATCAAACCAATGAGCGGATCGACCAAGTGCATACGAATTTGAGTACCCGTATCGAGCGGATGCATACGGATCTGATTGCCCGCCTTGATGGGCTGCGCGCTGAGCTTGGGGCCCAGATCGCTCAGAACACGGAGCGGATCGACCGTACCAACGCGCGGCTTGATGAAGTGGTGTTGGATTTGGGCAAGATTCACGAGGCGTTGGTGCGCCGCGAGGACTATGACCGGCTGCGGGAGCAAGTGCACGAGTTGGAGAAGAAGATCGCGGCGCTGTCACGCTAGTGCGCCTACCGACAAGCAGCCCCACTCCGCCGACGCCACTAGGCTTTCTCTGATCACTTGACTATCACGAGCGAGCCAGCTACGATAAGAAGATGACTCCACTGACCTCCCGCCTGAAGAAGGTCTTGCAGCTGGAACAGAGCAGCGGCTATCAAGATACGGCTGTTATCGGGGGGCTTGAGGGTTTTATCGAGATATGCGCTCAGGAGCTGGATGCCCCTCAGCCAGAGATCGCGCAGCGATTGCGGAGGCTCGTGCGCGGATACGCCCTCAAACCCCCAGAAGCCCGTCGCGCGGTCGTGCGCAGCTTAGAAGACTGCCTGCGGGCTGTGGAGGCCCTCACCCCCAGCCCCTCTCCCGTAGGTGAGCTACGGGAGAGGGGTGCCGAAGGCGGGGTGAGGGCCCCGGTGCGCTTCGCCAAGGGCGTCGGCCCGGAACGCGAAAAATTACTCAAAAGACTGGGCATCGAGACGATCGAAGATCTCTTGACATACTTCCCCAAGCGCATCGAAGACCGCAGAGAAATAAAGAAGATCGTGCAACTGCGCCACGGCGACAGGGTCACCGTGCGGGGGCGCGTGCGCGCCATAGACGTCATCAAGCCCAGAAAGAACTTGGAGATCGTCAAGGCCGCCATTCAAGATAATACCGGGATTCTCTATGCGGTCTGGTTCAATCAACCGTGGATAAAGAATCAGCTCGTCCAAGGGGAGATGATCTCCCTCTACGGGACGGTCGAGAGCGCACACGGACAGATTCAGATGAACAATCCCGTCTGGGAGCCGGCAGCAAAAAACTTCCTCACAGGGCGCTTGGTGCCCATCTACCCCGCCACAGAAGGGCTGAAGCCGTCGCTTTTATATAGACTCATTCAGAACAATCTCGCGCTCTATCGCTCGGCGCTGACGGAGATACTCCCCGAAGAGATCCGCGCGCGACATAATCTGTTGCCGCGGCCGGAAGCCTTCGAAAAGCTTCACTTTCCCCAAAGCATCGAAGAGTACCAGAAGGCCCACGACACGCTGGCGTTTGAAGAGCTCTTTCTCTTTCAGGTTGGGGTCGCTCTCGAGAAGCAGAAGATCGGGGAGCGCCCTGGGCGCAGCCTGACGATCTCCGATGAGCGGCTCGAGGAGTTTCTGGGGGTCTTGCCGTTTCGGCTCACTCGCGCTCAAGAGCGCGCCATAGCGGAGATCCGCGCTGATTTAGCTGCTCCTAAGCCCATGAACCGGCTCTTGCAGGGGGACGTCGGCTCGGGCAAGACGGTCGTGGCAGCGGCAGCCGCGCTGATCGCTATCGAGTCGGGCTATCAGGTGGCGTTCATGGCCCCAACGGAGATCTTAGCCCAGCAGCATTTTCGCAAGATCACCGAGTTGCTGAGGCGGCTGAGCCAGCCCCCTACAGTCGTCTTGCTCCGTGGGAGCCTCCCCGAACGCGAGAAGGACTTCGTGCGCGCGGCGATCCTGCGGGGCGATATAGACTTAGTCATCGGCACCCACGCGCTCATCCAAGAAGATGTGCGCTTTCGGCGCCTGGGGCTTGCGGTCATCGACGAGCAGCATCGCTTCGGGGTTATTCAGAGGGCTCAGCTCGAGCAGAAGGGCGAAAATTTAGATATCTTAGTGATGAGCGCCACGCCCATCCCCAGGACGATCACCCTGATGCTCTATGGGCAGTTTGAGATCTCTCTCTTGGACGAGCTGCCCTTTGAGAAGAATATCCAGACGTTCTGGGTTTCAGAAGAGAAGCGCGATCAGGTCTATGAGTTTGTCGCGGGTGAGCTGAGGCGGGGCGCGCAGGCTTACGTCGTCTTCCCGCTGATTGACGAATCTGAAGAGCTGGACGTGAAAGCCGCCACGCAAGCCAAAGAAGAGCTCGAACGGACGTTCTTCAAAGAATTTCGTGTAGGACTGTTACACGGGCGCATGAGCGAGAGCGAGAAGCAAGCCGTGATGCAGCAGCTCATCACGAGGGAGCTGGACGTTTTAGTGAGCACGACGATCATTGAAGTGGGGATTGACGTGCCCAGCGCGACGGTGATGATTATCGAGCACGCGGATAGATTTGGGCTGTCGCAGCTGCATCAATTGCGTGGGCGTATCGGGCGTGCTGGGGATAAGTCCTACTGTTTTGCGATAGCCACGCCGCGCAGCGAGGATGGCCAACGGCGATTACACGTCTTCCAGAGCACGCTGGACGGCTTTCGCATCGCCGAAGAAGACTTACGGATTCGCGGGCCGGGGGATATGCTTGGGGTAGCCCAGCACGGGCTGGACAGCACCTTCAAGGTCGCTGACTTGATAGCCGACTTGGACTTGATGAAAATCGCACGAGAAGAAGCGTTCCGGCTCATCGCCCAGAACCCTGATCATCCCGTGATCGAGGAGTTTCGGCGGCGGTTTGGTGAGAGGTTCGCGCTGACGCGGGTATAATAATAGAGCTATGATCACGCGCGACGAGGTGCTCCATATCGCCAAGCTCGCCAAGCTCAAGCTCACCGAAGAAGAGATCACACTCTTTCAGGAGCAGCTTGGGCGCATTCTCGAGTATTTTCGACAGATAGAGAAGCTCGACACAGAGCACATCGCGCCGATGAAGCATGTCTTAGATGTGCACACAGTTATTCGAGCGGACGACCCCCGTCCGTCGATCTCAGCTGAAGAGGCCCTCAAGAACGCCCCCAAGCGCCGCGATAATTATTTTGAAGTCCCCAAGGTTGTGGAGAAGACCTGAACTCGTCTTGACGCGACGTTGTTGTCGTAGCGATCCAGCTCAAGACGGAGTGCTGGGTGGCGTAGGATTTGTATGGGGTCTTGGAGGTGGCGCACGCGCACCAGGAGCGTCGCATCGGGGGTCGCCACCGGCGGCACCCAGAGAAATGTCGTAGTTACGGAGCTCTGTGCGGGAACGGTGATGAAGTGCCGAAACGTTGGTGTCGTGAGGGGATCGCCGTCGTTGTCGATGGGCTGCCAGCCCTCCGGCCACGCAGACAGATCAAGCTGCGAGGTGTCCTTCCAATAGAGCTCGACGACGGCGTTGGGCACGTCGGTGAGCCCACGATTGTGTACAGTGACGAAGACGCGATTGACGGCGTTCGCGAGAGCATTCTCGTGGTCGTTCTCGCTGAAGGGTTCTTCAGTGCTGTTGACGATCCCTATGGGGGCGCCGTCTACGCGAATGTCGGGGCTGAAGCCGATCTCTGGTGAGGGGACGCGGCCGTCATCCATCTCGCTGTCGCGGACGATCAGCTCCGCAAGAGCTTGTTCTAGGAGATAGAGCGCTGCAGGGAGGTTCTCTTCAAACGTGGGGAGAATTTGGTCAGCTGGGAGGACAAACCCTGGCTCGCCGGTGGGGCGCAGCTCGATCACCAACGAGATGCCCCCGGTCTCGCTGTAGAACCAGTCGTTGGAGACCCCCGCTGCTGGATAGGGGCAGTCTAAGCTGATCTGGCACGCTCGATAGGTCTGCCCGTGGGCGCTAGAGATGAGCTGGGCCATCGTCTCGCCGATGCGTGCGTACTCGACGCTGTCAGAGGGCGGGTCGAAGCGCGACCCTTCGCTCAAGGGGATAGGGGGATCAAATGTATACCCCCAGGGCCAGCCGATGAGCTGGGCATAGCTATGATAGTCAATGAACGCTTTGAAGCGCCGACTGGGGGAGAGCACCAGATCGCGGATCGCTTGGATTTCGGGCTCGGAGAAGGGCTCCGGGCCACGATATGTTATGCTTTGGGGGTTGCGGCTGCCGCCGGCGCGCGAGTCCCATTGGAAGCCCCAATTCCTGTTGAGATCGACCCCGAAAACCCCGTTGCCCAGGTCTCTTCTGTTCTTGCGCCACAACCGACAGAGCTGCCCTGGGGCTGTGGGGCACGGGTCTGATCGAGTATATTCGTGCCCGTCGGGGTTGACCATGGGAACGATCCAGATCTCGAGATTATCTAAGAGCCTTGTGACCTGCTCGTTGGTCGTGTAATGCTGGGCGAGATATTGAGCGATCAAGAACGGGACTTCGACGCCGATCCACTCGCGGGCGTGCTGCCCGCCAATAAACAGCGTTTCGGGTTCAGTGGGGTCTTCGCTAGAGACGTCGTCGCTGAGCTTGATCGCCCAGATCTGGCGGCCCTCGTGGCTCTGTCCCAGAGAGACGACCCGCACGATCTGGGGATACTCTTCAGCAAGCGCGAAGAGATCGTCTGTGAGCGAGCGAAACTCCCAGACGCCAAAGCCCGCGATGTTCGTCGTGCCCGTGAAGTCATAGGCGTGATAGACGAGTGAGGGCTGCGCTTGGGGCTGAGAGCCCAGCGCAAGCACCACTCCAGCGATGAACAACAACGCACGGCGCATTGCCTGAACCTCCCTTGAGCTTGTTAGGGGTGCACAAGCGTCCCAATCGGCTCGCCGCGAATAATCTTCTCTAAATTCCCCTCGCAGAAGACATCGAAGACCCTAATGGTGATCTTGTTCTCACGGCAGATCATCAGCGCCGTCAGGTCCATCACGTTCAGTGCTTTCTCTATGGCTTCGTTTATAGTCAGCTCGGTGTAAAGGAGAGCTGCGGGGGTCTTCTTCGGGTCGGCGCTGTAGACGCCGGGGACGTCTGTCGCTTTGAGCAAGATCTGTGCCCCGATCTCGCTGGCGCGAATGGCTGCAGCTGTATCTGTCGTCACGAAGGGGTTGCCCGTTCCGCCAGCGAAGATCACGATCTTCTTCTGTGCCAGGGCGTGACGCGCCCCCAGGGGATCGATGGGCGTGGCGTATGATACGGGGATCGCCGACTGTAAGAGTACAGAGATGCCCTGGCTCTCTAAGCTCTGGCGCAGCGCCATCCCGTTGAGGACCGTAGCCAGCATCCCCATCTGGTCAGCGACCACCCGGTCGAGCTCTGCCAGCTGTGCCCCGCGGATGAAGTTGCCCCCGCCGACTACAATAGCGATCTCTGCGCCCAGCTGGTGTGCGCGCCGGATCTGATCTGCAATAGACTTCAGTGCGACGGGATCGAGCCCGCGCGCCCCCAGCGCCTCTCCGGAGAGCTTGAGGAGAAATCTATTTGCCCACTTCAAATCGAGCGAATCTCCGCACGACGATGGTCTCGCCCACCTTGTTCGTGAGCTCGCCTAAGATATCTTCGACGGTCGTCTTCCCTGTTGGGTCTTTGATGAATGGCTGCTTCAGCAGACAGACCTGGGTGTAGAAGTTCTTGAGCTTGCCTTCGACTATCTTCTCGATGATATGGGCGGGCTTGCCCTCTTGCTCTGCTTGATGGCGAAAGACTTCCTTCTCGCGCTCGATGACCTCCTGGGGAATGTCCTCGGGCTTGATGTACTGGGGGGGCGGGTAGGCCGCCGCGATGTGCATGGCGAGATCTTTCAGCACTTCGCGGAACGCGTCGCTGTTGGCAGCGAAGTCCGTCTGGCAGTCCATCTCGATCAAGACCCCAACGCGCCCGTTATGGTGGACATACGCCTCGACGCGCCCCTGCTTGGTCTCCCCGGTGCGTGAGGCAAATAGCTCTTTGCCCTGCTCCCGCAGGATGAGCTTGGCTTTTTCGAGATCGCCATTGGCTTGCTCGAGAGCCCTCTTGCAGTCGAGAATCCCAATGCCCGTCTCCTCGCGCAGTCGTTTGACCAGCTCGGTCAATGATGCCGTGCTCATTGGATAGCTCCCTCTTCCGTGTTTAGGGTGGGGGCTCCGTTGGCCTCGGCGAGGGCAGCAGCTGCCTCTTCGGGCTTTTTGACTGGGGCCTTATCGGCGGAGCGCCCCTCGCGGCCCTCCAGCACCGCATCGGCGATGCGGGCCGTGATCAGCTTGGTCGCTTTGATCGCGTCGTCGTTGCCGGGGATGGGAAAATCGATGGGATCGGGATCACAATTGGTGTCCACAATAGCGACTACGGGAATCCCAAGAAGCTTCGCCTCGTGAATGGCGTTCTTCTCCAAAATCGTGTCCACGACGAAGAGCACCCCGGGGAGTTGATCCATATGGCGGAGGCCTTCGAGATTGCGTTGCAGCTTCATGAGCTCGCGCCGCCAGTTCTGGGCCTCTTTGGGAGGCATACTGTCGAAGACCCCGGCCCGCTCCATCTCTTCTAGGTCCTTCATTCTCTGGATGCGCTTCTGGATGACGCCGAAGTTGGTGAGCGTCCCGCCCAGCCACCGCCTGTTGACATAATGGGCGCCGCACCGCCGGGCCTCCTCAGCGATGGTCTCTTGGACTTGGCGCTTGGTCCCCACAAAGAGCGCGTTCTTCCCCGAGGCCACCGTGTCCCGCACAAAGAGATAGGCCTCCTCAAACAGACGGATCGTCTTCTCCAGATCGATGATGTGAATCCCCTTGCGCTCCGTGAAGATGTACTCTTGCATCTTGGGATTCCACTTCCGCACCCGGTGCCCAAAATGCACCCCCGTTTCTAATAGCTCTTTGATCGTTAGAAGCTCCACATCGCTTCCTCCTTTCTCCATGGTTCCGAGCGTCCCCGCCTATCCCAACACCAACAGGACCGCACGAAGGACGCATGAGCGGTCCTCTAATGTAGCAAAAGGAGCGCCCATCTGCAAGTCCACCACGACCTCCCCCACAGCCCATTGTCTTGAGGCCGCCTTGGTGACTATAATTGAAACGGGTGAGACCATCGTGCCTGATGAATTGGCGCGGCCGCTGCCGAAGAACCGCGAGGCCGAACAGGTCGTCCTTGGGGCGGCCATGTTCGAGCCTGAGACGGTCATCCCCCACTTGTTGCAGACCCTTCAGCCCGATGATTTCTACTGGAGGGCCCATGCTATCATCTATCGGGTCATTCTCGAGCTCTTTGAGGGGGGCAAGCCCGCCGATCTGATCACGGTGGGGAATCGTCTGGACGAGCTGAACAAGCTCGACGAGGTAGGGGGTCGGGCGTACTTGAGCGAACTGGTCTCCAAAGTGACCACGACAGCCAGTGTGCCCTACTACGCCGAGATCATTAAAAAGAAAGCGATCTTGCGGGCGCTCGTGGAGGCGGGGCATGAGATCGCCGAGCTGGGGTTCCACGAAGAATCCGAGCTCGAACCCCTGCTCGATGCTGCTGAAGAGAAGGTCTTTCAGGTCTCGCGCTTCCAGCTCAAACGGAACTTCTATCTCATCCGCGATTTCCTTCACGAGCACTTGGAGCGCTTGGAGCGGCTTCAGCGCGATCCCTCGCAGCATACGGTCACGGGGTTGCCCACGGGCTACAGAAAATTCGACGAGATGACCGCGGGGTTGCAGCCGTCCGATCTCATCGTGATTGCAGCGCGCCCCAGTGTAGGAAAGACTTCTCTCGCGCTCTCCATCGGGCGGCAGATGGCGCTGCGTTTTGGCAAGTGCGTGGGGTTCTTCAGCTTGGAGATGACCAAAGAGCAAGTTCTCGAGCGATTGCTCTGCGCGGAGGCGCGCATCAACTTGCATCGGCTGCGAGGGGGGTATCTGCAGACGGACTCGGAGTCCTGGAGACGGATTATCAACGCGGCCAACAGGCTGCAGAACAGTAAGATCATCATTGATGACACGCCTAGTATCTCAGTGTTGGAGTTAAAAGCCAAGGCACGGCGCATGAAGTCTGAGCATGGGCTGGATGCGCTCTTTGTGGACTATTTGCAGTTAGTAGAAGGTGGGGGGCGCAGCGAGGTGCGCGAGCAAGAAGTAGCCTACATTGCGCGGTCGCTGAAGGGCTTAGCGCGGGAGCTGAATATCCCGGTGGTGGCGCTGTCGCAGCTGTCGCGCGCGCCGGAGCGCCCCCCAAGAAGACCGAGACTGTCAGACTTGCGCGAATGCGTGACCGGTGATACCCAGGTGATAGATGGGAAGACCGGCAATCTATTAGCAGTTCGAGACGTCCGACCAGGGATGTTCGTGATCGCCCTTGATCACGGGCAGCGTCTGCGCCCGGCCCGTGTTCTCGACGTCATCCCCAAGGGCGTCAACCAAGTGTACAGGATACGCACTCAAACGGGACGAGAGGTCCGCGCGACCGCTGCGCATCCGTTTTTGACAGCAGAGGGATGGCGTCCCCTGCGGGATTTGGTTCCGGGGGATTTGATTGCGACAATGCGAGCTGTCACGCTCCCTGGAGAGCCGCGTCCGCCAGAGCTCTGCCGATTCCTTGGATATTTGACTGGTGATGGCACGTATCTGCGCCATCGCGAAGTCGGGTTTATCAACTCTGATCCTAGTTTGGTTCAAGACGTTATCGATATTGCGCGCAGGCACTTTGATATAGAGGTCTCCTCACGACAGCGCTTTACAAGCGAGCAAGTATCGTTTGTCAAAAAGAATTCTTGGGGATATGGTCAACCCTATGGAAACCCTGTGCGGAATTGGCTGCGCGAGCTTGGCCTCATAGGTCAACGATACGACAAGAAGAGTGTTCCGGCTTGGATTCTCACCGCTGATACTCGAGGGGTCTCGGAGTATTTGGGAGGGCTCTTCGCCACGGACGGGACTATAGTGCGCAGATCGGAAGGATACTGGGATGTGAAAGTGTGCACGACAAGCCTTCAGCTAGCCCAACAAACCCAGTATCTGCTGGCTCGCTTGGGTATTGTGGCAGGGGTGACATCAGGCTATAGAAGTGCAAAAGCTACATGCTCCATTTATACGGTGTATGTGTCACGCAGCGAAGATAACTTGAGAAAATTCGCGTTGCTTATCCCGTTGCGGGGAAGAAAGGCCCTTCTAGCTCAAGAGCTTCTTCTCTCCATGCCGCGCCGGCAGACCAATAGTGGTCTGGAAGCCTTGCCTCCTTCTGTTTCCCTCATGATCAATCGGCGGCGTCGAGAACAGGGCCTTTCTCATGCAGCTGTGGGCTATCGCGCTGTGGGAAAGCGCATCTCTCGCTCACGTGCCGCTGCCATTGCTGAACGGTTAGGCGATCCTGTGCTGTACCAGTGGGCCACCAGCGATCTTTTGTGGGAGAGGATCGTCTCGATCACGCCTGAAGGCACAGAACCAGTTTGGGATTTGGTCGTCGAAGACGTGCACAATTTTGTTGCAAATGGGATTGTCGTCCACAATTCTGGGGAGATCGAGCAGACGGCCGACGTCGTGCTCTTCTTGTATCGCGAGGACGCCGGGAGCGAAGAGAACCCTGAAGAAGAATCCCATGGGCAGCAGACAGCGCCGCTCGTCCACGAGACAGAGATCATCATTGGGAAGCAGCGCAACGGCCCGACAGGATCGTTTAAGCTGCTCTTCCATCGCGCGTACACGAGCTTTGAGGAGCATTACTTTGGGGAGGAGAGCAGCCCGACGTTCTAGGGCGCCCTTGCCCTCTCCCCCACAGATGCGCTATAATCTCGACAAATTCCCTCAATGAGGAGGGTGTGATGCCGTCGGAGGTCTTGCTTGAGGTGCGCGACTTGGTCAAGGACTTTGGCGGCCTACGCGCCGTCAACAGGTGCTCGCTCTCCGTCAAGCGCGGCACGATCACCGGGTTGATCGGGCCCAACGGCGCGGGCAAGACCACGCTGTTCAATCTCATTACGGGCTTTTACAAGCCCGATAGCGGGCGGGTCATCTTCCGTGGGGAGGATATTACGGGCTTGCCGGCGCATCGCGTCTTTCACAAGGGGCTGTGCCGTACTTTTCAAATCCCAAGAGAGTTCAAGCAGATGACCGTCTTAGAGAACTTGATGCTGGTGCCGGCGGGGCAGCGCGGGGAGAATCTCTTCTATTCGTGGTTCTTGCCGGGGCTGGTCCGCCGCCAGGAGGCGGAGATCCGCGACAAAGCGCTCTCGGTGTTAGAGTTTGTCAACCTCATCCATCTCAAGGACGAGTACGCGGGGAATCTCTCTGGGGGGCAGAAGAAATTATTAGAATTGGCGCGCACCCTGATGGCTGATCCCCAGATGGTCTTGCTCGATGAGCCGGGCGCGGGAGTCAACCCCACCCTGATGAAGCAGCTTGTCGCCAACATTGAGAAGCTCTGCTTTGAGCGCGGGGTGACGTTTTTCTTGATCGAGCACGATATGGATTTGGTGATGAACCTGTGCAATCCCGTGATCGTGATGAGCAACGGCGAGAAGCTCGCTGAGGGCACCCCCCAAGAGATCCAGCGTGACGCGCGCGTGCTCGAGGCGTATCTGGGCAGCCAATATCGCGCGGTGATGATGGAGTAACCATGGCGTTGCTCGAGGCGCGAGGGATCGTCTCCGGCTACGGGGGAATGGAGATCCTCCATGGGGTCTCCCTCACGGTCGAGCCGGGGCAGATCGTAACTATTATTGGTCCTAACGGCGCGGGCAAGAGCACCCTGCTCAAGACGATCTTCGGGCTGTTGCCGGTCAAGGCCGGAAGCGTGACCTTCAACGGCACGGAGATCACCGGGTGGAGCCCGGATCGCATCGTGCGGCTGGGGATGTGCTTTGTGCCCCAGACTGAGAACGTCTTTCCCTCGCTGACGGTGCAGGAGAACTTCGAGATGGGGGCGTTCATTCGCACGGACGACTATCGCACGCGGATGGAGGAGGTCTTTGCGCTCTTTCCCGACCTGAAGGCGCGCCGTCACGTGAAGGTTGGGGCGCTCTCTGGGGGGCAGCGCCAGATGGTGGCGATGGGCCGAGCGCTGATGCTCGACCCCAAATTATTATTATTAGACGAGCCCAGCGCCGGCCTAGCCCCGAAGATGGTCGAGCTGATCTTCGAGAGGATAAAAGAGATCAACAAGTCCGGGGTCGCGGTGGTCATGGTCGAGCAGAACGCCCGTGAGGCGTTAAAGTTTTCCGATCACGGGTATGTGCTTGCCGGTGGGGAGAATCGCTTTGACGACAGTGGGCCGGCCTTATTGCAGAACGAAGAGATCGGGCGGCTCTACTTGGGAGGATAAGCACGAATTGCTAATATAATCGTGGGGCGGAGCAAGAAGATTCGCAAGCATATAGCGGGCCGTGAGCGCCAGATCGAGCTTCATAAGGAGAAGATCGCTGAAGAGCAGGCGAAACCGTCTCCCGATTGGACGTTGATCCGTAAGTGGGAAAAAGATATAGCGATCTTTCAGCGTGAGATCGAGGAACTCATAGCGAGGCTGCCTGGCAAACTAAGCGAGGAGGATGATATGCCAAAGATCGCTGCTACAACCAAAGAAGGAGCCGTTCTGAATCCGACGACCGATCTCTTAGAGTTGGCTCTCCAAGAGCTAGCTGAAGAATGCGCACACGCTCTGTTTTTGATGTCCCGGTTGCGCCGGCTGCCCCCAGGAGATGAGCGAGAGACTCTTGAGGGAGATCTCCATGCGAGCCTCAGCCATCTCCGTATGGAGGCAACCTTCGCTCTCAAGGAATGGGATAAACTCATAGACAGCCTGCCCGACTCCTAAAAGCTATGCTCGAACTGACCGTCTACGGGATTATCTATGGGAGCATCATCGCGCTGGGCGCGATTGGGCTCACTCTGATCTACGGGATCTTGCGGTTTGCCAACTTCGCCCACGGGGATCTCATGAGCGTGGGGGCGTATATCGCGCTCTTTTTGATTCAAGTGCTCTTTCCGGCCTTGGGGGTGCCCCAGGAGCGCTTTGGCAGCACGAGCTTTGGGTGGCCCTTGATCCTCGCTATGCCCGTGGCAGCGGTGCTGACGGCGCTGCTGGCGATCGCCCTGGACCAGCTGTTTTATCGTCCGTTGCGGGCGCGCCGCGCCAGCCCAGTCATCTTGGCCATGGCTTCACTGGGAGCGGCGTTCATCGTGCGCAATGTGATCTATATCTTCTGGGGGCCGGATAAGATCAATTACTTTCCGGGGATCTCTCGGCCGGCGTGGCAGCTCCCCTTTGATATTCGCATCCGGCCTGACGAGCTCATCATCGTTGTGCTGGCGCTGAGCTTAGTAGTGTCTGTCTATCTTTTTTTGCAGAGGACTAAGCTGGGCAAGGCGATGCGCGCCACGGCCGACAATCCCGATCTGGCGCGCGTCACGGGGATCAACACGGAACAAGTGCGGCTGTGGACGTGGGGGATAGGTGCGGCTTTAGCTGCGGTCGCGGGGATCATGTACGGGGTCAACGCGCTGCTCTACCCAGAGATGGGCTGGGGGTTCTTGCTGCCGCTCTTTGCCGCAGCGATCTTGGGGACGGTGGGCAACCCCTACGGGGCGCTGGTGGGGGGGCTGGTCATCGGGGTTGTGCAGCGGGTTTCTACGGCGTGGCTCAACCCGGCCTATCAGCCTGCGGTGGCGTTTCTCGTCTTGATTATAGTCTTACTCGTGCGCCCGCAGGGCATCTTTGGGGGGAGATCGTGATGGAGCTTACGAGACTCATTGTGTCGGTGAGTTTTGGGGTGTTGGGCGGGTGGCTGCTGAGTTTCTTTGGGCGCGGTGTGCTGAAGCGCCTGGTATTAGCCATGGTGGGTGCGCTGCTCCTTGGGGCGATCCCCCTCTTGGCTCCCAGGGAGTGGGTAGCGTATTTGTTATCCCCGGCGATCACTGCCTGTCTGTATGCGATCTTGACGTTGGGGCTGAACGTCCAGTGGGGGCTGACCGGGCTGTTCAATATTGGGGTCGCTGCGTTCTTCGCCGTGGGGGCGTTCACCTCGGCGTTGATCACCAAAGCGATGCCCACAGGGTTGGCGGCGGAGTACACCAAGCAGCTCTTTGGGTTGGACCTGCCCTTCCCCTTTGGGGTGCTTGGGGCGGCTTTTGTCTGTGGGGTGATCGCGCTGCTGATCGGGCTGCTGACGTTGCGCCTGCGCGAAGATTATTTAGCCATTGCGACGATCGGCATAGCAGAGTCTTTGAAGCTCGTCTTTCAGAACGAGCGGTGGCTGGCCAACGGCCCCCAGCCCCTGTCGGGGATTCCCAAGCCGCTCTTCTGTGTTGTGCAGGATCCTCCGTGTGGATGGCTGCCCGGTTTTGTGAGAGAGCTGGTGGCGCCCTTGGACTCGCGGGACTACGATGTGATCTTGCTGGTGCTGCTTGTGCTCTCTCTTTTTGTGATCTTTCTGGTGCTCCAGCGGGCCACCTGGTCGCCCTGGGGTCGGGTCCTGCGAGCGATCCGCGAGGATGAGGGGGCGACAAGCGCCTTTGGCAAGAACGTCTTTGCTTATAAAGTCCAGGCGTTCGTCCTGGGAGCGTGTGTGATGGGCATTGGGGGCGCGCTCTTTACGGCTTCGGTGAGCACTATCGATTTTGGGCTCTTCCATCCGATGAGTTATACGTTTATGATCTGGGTGATGCTGATGGCTGGGGGCTCGGGCAATCACAAGGGCGCGGTCTTTGGGGCGTTTGCCATGTGGGCGATCTGGATGGGCACGACGTTTCTCAGTGAAGCCCTTGTGCCCTTCCAATTCAAGACCCAAGTCTTCTATGTGCGCTATCTGTTAGTTGGGGTTTTGTTATTGGCGATCCTGCTCTTTCGGCCGCAGGGGATCTTGCCGGAGGAGAAGGGGAGCATTCAGGACAGATAAAAAACGCAAGCGGGAGCCTTATCGGCCCCCGCTCTCCATCTCCGGTCTATTATCACTCACTCGGGTGGGACTTGTTTGACCAAGGTGATCGTCTTGATGCCGCCTTCAGCGTCCTTGTTGTACTGCCAGATCTCGATGGGCGAGACCACATCGCCGGCAGCGTCGAAGTCCATGGCGCTGCCCGCGCCCTCATAGTTAATATCTTGCTTCGCTTTGAGCGCATTGAGGGCGGCAACAAACCCTGCAACGCCGACAGCTGCGCCTGGCGGATTGCTCACAGGGCGCAGGTTATCTCGCACCACTGTACCTGTGATCTCTCGGACGCCTTCAGCTATGGCCTTAGCGACTGCCAGCCCGAGCGCCGCCACAGCATCGTAGGTCGTGTCAATATAGGGGATCGGCGGGATGTCCCCGTAGGCCTTCTTGAACTCCTCCTCGAATTTCTTGGCGTTGGGATTCTCAGGGTCTGCCGCGGCTACCGTCCCGTAGAAGCCATGCAGGATGTCAAAGCCGAGCGCTTTTATCATGTCTGCAGACTTGGTGCCATCCACGAACAGGAAGCTCTTGTACTTGAGCACCTCAACGGCTTCCTTCAGGTAGACGTTGGCATGGCCGGGGTAGCTGATGGCCACGAGCACATCTGGGTTGCCTTCGAGTGCCTTGCGCAGCTCGGCTGCGTAGCTGGGGGCCACCTCCTCTGCATGGGGGACCTGGGCGAGCACCTTCCCGCCGCGCTTCTCAAAGGACTTGGCAAAGCGATCGCTGAGACCCTGGCCGTAGGGGTTGTTCACGTACAGGGTGGCCGCCGTCTTATACTTAACAGGGGCTTCTTTGATCTCGCCTGCGGCCAGCATGGCCAAGACAACGCCCTGCAGCGCATCGGAGGCCGTCGACCGGAAGAGATAGTCATCGTCTGGTTCAACTGTGAGCAAGGGCGAGGTCGAAGCCGGCGAGATCTGCGGAACTTTGAAAGGCTTAGAGACTTCGCGGGCAATGGCTAACGACGCACTGCTGGCTAGGCCGCCCACCAGCCCCACGGCTTTGTCCACCGTGACGAGCTTCTTCGCTCGGTCGACTACCTGGGCGAAGTTGGGGAAGCCGGGGTCCTCGTGGACGAGCTTAATAATGGGGCCACCCAGCACAGCTTGAGCGGCTTCATTGAGGTGCTTGGCGGCTAGATCAGCCCCCTTGCGCTCGGCTGGGCCGAACTCGGCTAGCGGGCCCGTAGAATCGAGCAGTGTCCCGATGGTGACCACGGGGGGAGGCTGAGCGAAGATCGGCCCGCGCAAGACCCCACTCAGCGTCGCTGTACCGACGGCGACACCGATCCCCTTCAAGAACGTGCGGCGTTTGAGAGCTTTCATAGAGCAAAGACCCTCCTTTTGTTTTGCAATATCCAGCCGTCGAGCGCCAGCACAAAGCTACACCACGAATCCCCACTGTTATTTTATGCTCGAGGTGGATCACCTCCTGGCACACGGTTTTTTGCCAACTAACGCTTTGGCGCTCGACGGTCTTTGGTCAGAATTATATAGCTGGGCTCTCCAAAAAGTCAAGACCCCTCTCTTTTTGGTTATTCTGAAGGCGTTTCCAAGCGGACCGTCTGAATTGTGCCGTGGGTATACTGCCAAATCTCAATAGGGGTGATCACGTCTCCGTGGGCATCAAAATCGACAGCGCCAGAGGCCCCTTCGTAATCTATCTCGTTGCCCTCTTCGAGAAGCTGAAAAGCTTTCTTCACGCCCTCAACACCCGCACTTACAATTTCACCCGGAGGGTTGCCTACAAAACGCAGGGCATCTCGGATAGCCAGACCTTCGGCCTTGGCAGCTTTCTGAATTGCCAAGGCTAGCAAGATCACCGCATCGTAGGTGTTGGCCATAAAGGGCTGGGGCGGCAGCTCTTTATAAACCCTTTGATATTCAGCATTAAAGATCTCCAGAGAGGGCGTCTTCGCCGACCCCGGGGCCGTCCCGTACATGCCTTCAACAGCTTCAGCTCCCACTGCCTCGATGATCTTCTCTGACTTGGTCCCGTCCACAAACAAGAATCTTGTGATATAGCCGCCTTCGATGGCTTCTTTCAGATAGATCGTCGCATGTCCGGGGTAGCCGATGGCGACGAGTACCTCGGGCTGAGCTTCGGTCAACTTGCGCAGCTCGGCCACGTAACTGGGCTGGGTTTCCTCCGGGTGCGCGGCCTCGCTCACCACGCGCCCGCCGTGGCGCTCGAACGACCTCCTGAACTCGTCTTTAAGACCTTGGCCATACGGGTTGTTCACGTACAGCACAGCCGCCGTGGTGTAGCCTAGCTCCCAGGCGAGCTTCCCTAAGACCACGCCTTGGAGCGCGTCCGAGGGGCACGTTCGAAAGAGCAGATCTTTACCCTCGTCCTCTGGCAGGTACGTCAACAGCGGCGAGGTCGAGGCCGGTGAGATAAGAACGACTCTATTGGGGATCGTGACCGTCTGGGCCACGGGCACCGTGACCCCGCTGGCCAGGGCGCCGACGATCGCCGGAACTCTGTCAATCTCGATAAGTTTCTTAGCACGGTCTATAGCCACAGAGGCCGTCGTCGCCGCGTCCTCGTGGACGAGCTCGAGCCGGCGTCCCCCCAAAAGCCCGCCGGCGTCGTTGATATGTTTAGCCGCCAGATCTGCCGAATTGCGCAAGGGCGGCCCAAATTCAGCCAACGCTCCGGTATAGTCTAACAGCGTGCCGATCTTGATCGGTCCCGATGGCCGAGATGGCCCACAGCTTGTCAGCCCCATAAGCCAGCTCAGACTTACTATAGCTCCAAGGCCTCGTAAGAACTCTCGTCGCGTGTGGTTCATAGCGCACCCCTTGAAGATACTCACACCAATCCTAGAGAGTCAGCGATTTGCTTGTCAAATCCAAGCTGTGCTATGCTACTGAGCGGGTGAATGCTGTGAGAAAGCATGACGAGCTTGTAAATACGGTGCGTCGGCTGCTGGCATATATTGGCGAAGATCCCGAGCGCGAGGGCCTCAGCGAGACCCCCCACCGCTTCGTGGAGATGCTCGAAGCGCTCACTGCGGGGTATCGTCAAGACCCACGAGAGCTTATTGCGGGAGCGGTCTTCCCCGTCACGCACGACCAGATGATCGTCGTGAAAGATATTCTGTTCTATTCGCTCTGTGAGCATCATATCCTGCCCTTCTTTGGCAAGGCGCACGTGGGCTACATCCCCGACGGCAGGGTGATCGGCATGAGCAAGATCCCCCAGATCGTCGAGCATTTTTCGAAAAAGCTCCAGCTCCAAGAGCGCATGAGCGAGGAGATCGCTGACTTCTTGATGGAGGTGCTCACTCCCAAGGGGGTCGGGGTCGTGGTGGAGGGCTTGCACTTGTGTATGGCCATGCGCGAGCTTCAGAAGGACGCCTGGTTAGTAACCAGCGCCGTGAGGGGGATCTTTAGGAAGGATCCGCGCACCCGCGCCGAGTTCATGCAGCTCATCAAGTAAGTACTTAGCAGATGCAAGCCCGCTGAAGTGGGCTAACAGCGTGCCCCTCTCTTCATCCCTCACCCCTGCACCCCTCTCCCTCGGAGGGGAGAGGGGATGGGGGTGAGGGCCTTCCCCTCAGCCGGTGCATTCATTCACCGGTCACGCTTCAGCGTGTACGAGACCGTAAACTCCGCCAGCACCCCACTAAAATCTTTAGGAGGCCCGGCGACCCTCTCAGAGAAGTGCTCCCACGCTCCCGACCAAGGCGACCACAGATACCCAAACGAGGCGCGCAGCGTGATCACATCTGTCAGAGAGAATTCTATCCCAACGCGGGGAACAAGAGAGAGAAAAACTCGGCGCAGCAGCGTATCGTGGGCCGTCTGCAAGACGGATGCGAAATTCTCTTCAGCCATGGCGCGTTGCCCCAGCAGCAGCGTTGCCGTGCCCACGCCCACGCCGCCGCTCACAAAGCCCTTGAGCGCCGGAACTCGCTCTGAGAGCGTCCAGCGCCTATCGAGAAACGCACTGAAATAGAAGAGCGTCAAGCGCACGCGCCGTGAACCGTGCTCTGCGCCGACAGAACCTTCTGCGAGTGTCAATCCCACAGGGAGCCACTCGACCGCGCGCACCCGCGTCCAACTGCCCGTCATAGTGATGGGTGACACGAGTTTGGGGAAGTCGTTCTCCTGCAAAACGCTGTTGAGATCGCTGAGGTTGAGATAGAACAGCCCGGAGACCGGCTCAAAGAGCGATGACGGTTCCTGCGCTAGGGCCATTCCCCCACACAGAACTACCCCGGCTAGATAGATGAGTCTTTTCATACACAGACCTCCTTCTTGGGTTGTTAGGGCCCTCACCCCGTCTACGGCACCCCGCTCCCGTCTAGACGGGAGAGGGGCTAGGGGTGAGGGCCTTTAATGCTCATATCCTCGATCGGACAAGACGATGCTCTCTGAGCCAAGCTGCATGGTGATGCCCTCTTTCTTGGGCACGACCCGCCCAATCACTGTGAACTCGCAGGCCCGACGCGCCTCAAGGAGCTTCTCTTGGGGGAGGGTAAAGAGCAGCTCAAAATCCTCCCCGAAGAAGAGCCCCATCTCAAATAACTCTTCTTGACTGCGCGCCAGTTCTTCGACTTCGAGCGCGAACGGGATCACCGTCGCGTCGATACGAAAGCCCACGTTGCTTGCTGCGGCAAGCTGATGGAGCGAGCGCGCTAACCCATCGGAGATGTCCATCATGCTGCTCGCTACTGGGGCCAGCGCCTGCCCCTCAGCGAGCCGGGGAGTAAAGCGCAACAGCTCATTGGCCTGCACATGCTCTTTCTCTTTCAGAAGCTGGAGAGCAGCAGCTGTGCGGCCCAGATCACCCGTCACGCAGACGAGATCTTCAACATGAGCGCCGGAGCGCAGGACGGGCTTTTGAGCTTCGCCCAGGGCCGTCGTCACTAGCGTCAGTTCCGGGTGGCGGTCGGTATCGCCACCGAGCAGTTTGGTCTGGCACGCTTCGCAACACGCTAAAGCCCCGTCTAAGAGTTCTTCTAAGAATTCTTTATGGAACTCCGGCGCCCCCAGGGCGAGCACCACTCCCAGGGGTCTGCCGCCCATCGCAGCAATGTCGCTCAGCGAGACGGCGACAGCGCGCCAGCCCATCGTATAGGGGGTCATCCCCTCGGGGAAATCCGTCCGACGGTGCAGCATATCCGTCGTCAATAAGAGATTAGTCTTCTGAAATGAGATAATGGCGCAGTCGTCGCCGATGGGAAGCTTTTCGCGCAAAAATTTTATGACATCACGCTCGCGCATAACTTTAACTATAGCCGAAGTATCCTGCGATTGCCAAAATCCCCAGCCCCTCCCCTCAAGGGGGAAGGGGGTTAGATCAGGGAAGGGGCCGGGTGAGGGACGGCGGCTCTCGTGATTTTTTATGGAGTGTAAGCTATAATGCAAATCTATCCGTTGGGGAGGTAAGGTGATGATCAGGGTTTTGAGTATCGCCGCGATAGGGCTCGCAGTAGTCGGTCTGGGCGGTAACACCGCCTCGCACGAATGGTTTGAGCGCTCAAGTGCTCATCACAATGATCCCATGATGCCGGTGCAGGTGAAGGACGCTGTGGCGCGAAACGCTGTGTGCAACGACGGTACACCCGCGACTTACTATCTTCGTCGCGGCCAGGGCACAGGCAGCTGGCGGTGGGTGATCCATCTGCAAGGGGGCGGCATGTGCTCTAGCATAGAAACCTGCCAGCAGCGAGCCGTGAGCACCCCGTCCTTGATGACCTCCCGCGGGTTACCCTTGACGAGGGTGGGCAGCGGCGTGCAGTCTCCTTCGTCGTATGATAACCCCGACTTTTTCAATGCTCATCATGTCTATGTGCATTACTGTAGTTCCGATCTGTGGAGCGGTGACCGAGAGGCCACTGCTGAGAGCGGCGGCTGGCACTTTCGTGGGGCACGCATCGTCCGCGCAGTCATTGACGATCTCATGAACCCAACGATCACACCGTCGCCCAACTTAGCCGATGCTACTGAAGTGCTCTTCTCTGGCAGCTCGGCAGGCGGTGCCGGCGTGATGGTTCATCTCGATTGGGTAGCGGATCGGCTCCCCCACGCGGTCGTGCGCGGCCTCAATGACGCCGGCTGGGCCGTAGATATGAGACCCTATGATAGTTCGATCCCCTCTCTGCTTGCCCAAACTCACCAGGGATATGCTCTGTGGCAAGGCGTGGTTGACACATCCTGCGCGGCAGCCAATCCCGGTGCTGAAGGCCGGTGCTATATGGCGTCTGCATATCCCTATATCTCCACGCCCCTCTTTGTTCAGCAAGCTCAATTTGACAGGGCCATTCTCAGGCTGCTGGGGGTCACACCGCCTTTCGATGACCAGGAGCGCGCCTATATGCTGGAGTTCGCAGCTGCGGTGCGCCAGTCGCTTGAGCCTGTGCCAGCGGCCTTTAGCCCCGCGACGGCCACCCACAGCATTGTGGCCAATGAACAGTTCTGGAGCCTGCGCATCGCAGGTTACTCGCTCCGCGATGTATTGGGCAATTGGTTCTTCGCTCGGCCTGGGCCGATCAAGCTGATCGAGTTGCGTTAAGCATTATAGCAGCGATCTGCCTTTCGAGCTTGGGGTAGTGCGTGCCACGCCAGTAGAGCTTCTGACAGCATGTGCAGCGGAAGAACTCATCGTGCTCGACGGCGATCCGAGGGGGGATAGACGCCAGAATCTCTCTCTTGGCTACGGGCGCAAGCAGCCCGTTGCAGACCAAACAGCGTCGGAACGGGTCTATGAGACTCTCGAGATTGAAGCGGCGCACGACTTCGCGGGCTTGCTCGAGGGGATTGGTCGAGCGCAGCCAATAGCCGTGCGTCACGGCGTTGTGCTTAAGCAAATCACGGTCGCGGGTGAGCACGATGCGCCCCTCCCGCGCCGCCAAAGCGACCAGCTCGCTGTCATGATATTTATTAGAATGCAGGGTATCGAACCCCAGGAGCCGCAAGAGCCGCGCGAGCTTGCCCAGATGCACATCGGCGACAAAGGCGATCCGTCTGAGAGGCTTCTCGCGCACTTGCACAATGGGCGAGATATCTAAACTCTCAAAGACGGGATAGACCGCGACCCTGTCGCCGTCGCGCAAGCGATAGGAAAACCCTACCGACTGCCCATTGACGATGATGAGATCGACTTCGGTGTGGGGGACGCCTAAAGCTTCGATGGCGTCTTTGACTGCAGGAGCGTTCTGAAAGCTGTACTCGATGTCGCACTGACGCTGTTTGGGCGGGAGAAGGTCGTTCAGCTCGCCGTAGAATCGAAAGACTGCCGTGCTCATGGTCTGAGCTTTATTGTACCGTCCCGAGGGGGTTCTGGCACGTCCCCTGCTGTACTATGTACAATCAGCAGCAGGAGGTTCTTATGAACACAGTGATTCGACTCGTTTGTCTGACCGGGCTGGTGCTCGTGGGGTATTGTTCTCTTGTTACGAGCGGCTTGCACGCTGAGGGACGAGGGGCAACTGATGCTCTGGCTGAGCCCATCTTGCTCTTTGGGATAGGGATGCACATTGAGCCGCTGGGCCGAACCGCACAAGGTTATGGTGGCGGCGGGGCTGAGTATCGCCAGGGACCGCTGTTTGAGCGCCATGTGCAGGATATTCTTGCCGTAGCCAAAATCATAGAAGCGCATGGCGGGCGCATGACTATTCAGGCACAAAGCCCCTTCACCCAGGTCGCCATCGAGAGGAGCAACACCATCTTGAAAGACCTAGAATCTCGCGGGCACGAGATCGCTCTGCACTTTCACGAAGATGCCCATCTGGGGAGAAACTCTGAGAGACTAGCCGTCGAGCGCTGGTGTGCCGTGATGAAAGAAGAGATCGAGCTCATTCGTCAGGCGGGTGTTCGGGGGTCTATTCGCTATTGGAGCGGCGGCAATCTCTATCCTGGGATCTTAGAGGCTGCGTCGTGTGCTGGGCTGGACGTGATGAGCGATTGGAAGAACCCCAAAACCCAGAGCACTGATCTGTCGCTTGTGGGGGTTCATCCGTGGCGGCCCGCCGGCGGCCCCAGCGAGACCGATCTGTCGAAATTCGCCATGCATGACCCCAACGGGAAGAT
>FWWL01004152.1_pt1:0-20000 | contig 23766 bp, 18 predicted proteins | sample 2228331 | NCBI WGS metagenome assembly FWWL01 (sample SAMEA103939775, study PRJEB20133) | metagenome | reverse complement strand
GGGGCGAACACCTTGTTGCAGCAAATCTCTATGTGAAAGCAAGGAAACTTCGGGAAGCAGCGGAGAGTTATGAGAAGGCAAATGCACCACTTAAGGCGGGGGAGATATTGCTCCGTCTCAATGACTTTGTGAATGCTGCGAGGAACTTTGAGAAGGCAAAGCAATATGAAAGAGCAGCAGGACTTTATATTAAGGCAAACATGTTTAAAAACGCCGGAGAGAAATATGAATACCTCGGAAATCTGAAGGTAGCAGCAGAACTCTTTGAGAAGGCTAATGATTTTGAAAGGGCGGGCGAACTCTATCAGCGAATAGGACTGTTTAAAAAATCAGCCGAGATGTTCAGACACGCGGGGAACTGGGAGAAGGCTTGCATAATAATGGAGACCATGGTGGAGAATGCCTTTGCGCAGGTCTCCGATTCCCCGGAGAACAATGCTTTTTTAAGAGCCATTATTAAGGACAGTATAGAGTGTTTTAAAAAGGTGGGTAAGCATGAGCGGGCTGCGGAGGTCCTTGAGAGAGGCGGTTTGTATAAGGAGGCAGCGATGCTCTTCGCTGAGAGCAAAAATTACAAGCGGGCAGGTGATTTATTTGCAAAAGCAGGTGAGTTTCTGGATTCTGCACAATGTTATGAGAAGGCAGGAATGTTTCAGGATGCCTCAAGAATGCGGGCAAGATATCATGAAAAGAGGGGGGAGATTCTTGAATCCGCCAGGATTTATGAAACAATAGGTGATTTAAATTCAGCCGCGACGATTTATGAAAAAGGAGGCAATATTGAGAAGGCAGCAGAATTATTTCTTAAATCAGGAGAGTTTCTGAAGGCGGGGGAATTATATGAGAAGTCGGGAAATATTATCCTTGCTGCAGAGGCATATGAGAAAGCAGGCGATCTAAAAAAATCTGCGGATCTTTACCACAGGTGTGGTAACAGGCAGAAGGAGATGGAACTCCTTGAACGTTCACAACAGTATCTTATCCTTGCAAGGAGATACAGGGAACAGGGGCTGAATGAATCTGTAATTTCCACACTCCAGAAGGTGCCACAGTCATCGCCGGATTATATTGAGGCAGTGAAATTGCTTGCACAGACCTTTAAAGAAAAGGGTGAGTTTACCCTGGCTATCAGTAAATACAGAGAGGCGCTATCAGGGGGAAAGGTGACAGAGGATAACATTGAGAGTTTTTATGAACTTGCTTTACTCTATGAGAAGACCGGAGAAATTGTTGAGGCGATGAAAATCTACGAAGATATACTTAAAGTTCAATATCACTATAGAGATGTGGTTCAGAGGGTTCGTTCCCTCAAAGAGAAGGAACAGATCCAGGGCCTCCGTCCTGCAGAGAAGATGGAACAACTCTATGCGGAGACGAAATATATGATTAAGGAAAAGCCGCCGTCCAAAAAGAAGTACGAGATTCTCGGAGAACTTGGGAGGGGAGCGATGGGTATTGTATATAAGGCACGGGATACAATACTGCAGAGGATTGTTGCACTTAAAGTTATGCCAAAGTTTAATCTTGATAATCCTCAGATTTCTGAAAAATTTCTGGAAGAAGCCAGAACAGCTGCGAAGTTGAACCATCCTAATATTGTTACTGTTTACGAGGCAGGAGACGAGGAGGGCGATCTTTTTATTGCCATGGAATATATTGAGGGTTCAAACTTAAAACAATTATTGCTTCAGAAAAAGCCCATTCCCCTCCAGGGTGTGCTTTTTATTTCAGCCCAGATATGTAAGGGCCTGGGATATGCCCACGAGAATAAGGTTGTTCACAGGGATATTAAGCCGACAAACATTATGTGGACGCCCAAAAAATTAGTGAAAATCCTTGATTTCGGGCTTGCAAAGGTGATTCAGGAGATGGCAAGCACTGTTACAATTGTTGGTGGCACACCTCACTATATGTCTCCTGAACAGACCCTGGGAGAGAGGGTGGATTACAGGACAGACATCTATTCCCTTGGAGTTACAATTTTTGAGATGGCTACTGGCAGACTTCCCTTTTCCAAGGGTGATATCGGTTATCACCACGTTCATACGCCGCCGCCGGATCCAAGGGAATTTAACAGCAATATTCCTGATGCACTGGCGGAAATAATTTTGAAATGTATGGCGAAAAGACCGGAGGAACGCTACCAGAGTGCCTTTGAAATATTTGATGAACTGAAGAAAATCAGGGTCTAATCAATAATTACCTCAAACACCCTGAGGGATTCATTCTTCCCTTTAAGCCAGATGTTGCCTACCTCTGATGTCTTGAATTTATCCCTGACCATTTTATATGTGTTTTCCCCGATTAAAATCTGTTCTGATTTTGCAATACCTTCGATGCGCGCAGCAATATTCACCACATCGCCAAGAACGCTGTATTCAAGGCGGTGGGAAGAACCAAAATTGCCAGCAATCATGCGACCTGAATTTATTCCTATCTTTACTTTAAATCTCTTCTCAGGAGATAACTTACTTGTAAAATCGCGGATTAATCTGATAATCTCAACTCCTGCGTTTATTGCCATCTCTCCGTCATTTTCAAGCGGGAAAGGAAGACCGAAGACAGACATTACGCCATCCCCTATAAACTTGATTACTGAGCCCTTATATTTGAATATTGTCTTTGAGCATATTTCAAGGTATTCATTTAAAATTTCAAGCAGTTCTTTAGGTGGAAGATTTTCGCTCAGCGTTGTGAAGTCCTTGATATCAACGAACATTACTGTGCCGTATCGTTCTTCAACTCCCATGTTGACTCTGCTCATATCCATAGAATTAGATAGAATCTCTTTCACAATATCAGGGGAAAAATATTGCTCAAGATTGTGTCTCAGAAGCGTTTCCTTTTTGAATTTTTCATGGAGTTCGGACTGTTTAATGGCGATGGCTACCATATTGGCAACTGCAGTAAGTAGTTCAAGATCGCTTTCGGAAAATTCTGCCTTATTTATATCTCCATCAAGGTATATTGCGCCATAGAGTTTGCTTTTTTCCCATAATGGCGAACATATAATGTGGCGTGATTCCTTAAGATCTGTCGTTATTATGGTGGCAATTTTTTCAAGGGCTTCATTTGCTATTTTCATGTTTATTTCAGGCTCCCTCCTGGCTTTTTCCATAACGGATCTTTTTGCAGTTATCTCCAGCAGGCCTTTTTCGTTGTAAGTTATTATTGCCCCCCTTTCTGCGTCAGTTGCCTGGAGGAGCATTGTGAGGGTTGTATCATAGACATGGATGATGTCCGGATTGGAGAGAATGGATTTTGCAAGTTGGTGAAGGATATAGAAATGCATATTTATACGATTACCCCTGTCGCCGTGACGAATAAAGAGTCGCTCCTGCAATGTCTCAACATTAATTGTTCTCTGGGTTCCAGGCAGAGGCTTTCTGAACTCCGGGATACCAAGCCGGAAGATGCAGGTGTATTCGCCAATATCAATGACATCACCCTCATGGAGTTTGCAGGGGCTGACAATTCTTATTGTGTTCAGGAATGTCCCGTTCTTACTCTCAAGATCTCTTATATAATACTCATCGGAGTCCTTAAATATAACGCAGTGTTCACGAGAAACGGAGAGATCCGGGAGGAGAAGGTCATTATCAGGTAATCGCCCTATTTTAAATGGGGTCCTGTGAATCTCTGTTTCACTTATTATTTCTTCATTTTTTTTAATAATCAGATACGGCACCGGACTATGCTGTTAATAAAAAAATAAATGATACCAGCACAAAAGTTGATATTAAAAACCCTGATATAGCAAGCCCCCTGCCTGAAAGCGATGGATTTTTTATGAAACTTATGAGCGAAATTATTGCGAAGAGAATCGCAGTGAATGAAAACATCAATCCTGCCATCATACCCGTCAACGGGATAACCCTTGTGTTTGATAAGGATGACTGGAAGATGCTGAGGAATATAATATTTGCAGGGCCTGCAAGTATTGCAAAAAGAAAGGAGAGATAGGCATATAATGATTTTTCATCCGGCTTTATCTGTAATTTCTGAGAGTTTTTGCAATGGGGGCAGGGCTGTGAAGAGCTCTCTGGAGTTAACTCATTCTCGCTTCCACAGAAGGGGCAGGTGTAGGTTTTTTTTCTCGCTGTAATTTTTGCGTTAGAGATATTTATACCATAGAGGTCAACGCCATCTAATTTCGTCTCCTCAATAACACATTCGTCAAGGTTGACCCCATTTATATCACAACCCGTGATTATACATTTTTTAATAATACTGCTTCGGAGGTCACTGTTTGACATGTTGACCCGTGATAGATTTGACATATCCAGTCGGGCGCCTCTTAACGAACAGTTTTTCATTGAAGATTCGGAAAAGTCAGTATACATTGCTTTTATGGAATTAAGTATTGCGCTGTCAAGTTTCGCATTGTTGATCTTTGCATAAGAGAGATTTGACCCTTCCAGATTGGCACCCTTCATGTTCGCATTCTTCAGATCAACGCCAGTAAAGACACAATTCCTTAGAATTGCTGATTCCATATTGCATCCGGAGAGATTAGCCATTGAAAAATCAACTCCGGTAAGATTGAGTTTTGACAGATTTACTTTTGGCATGAATGCCTCTTGGAAGGTTACCCCAGAAAGATGAGCACCTGTAAGGACTGATTCCTTGAGTGTGGCGTTGCTGAAATTCACACCATTCAGTTTCGCTCCGCTGAAGTTTGCTCCTTCAAGGTCAGCGTGGCTCATATCTGCACCCACCATACTGCATCCAGCAAAGTTACTTCTTTTAAGGGAGGCATTTGAGAAAGAGGATTGAGAGAAATCACCTTCTGTAAAATTCGCGTCATCAAGAGTAGCTCCTTCAAGAGAAGAGTTTTTACATTCCACCCTTTCGCCTGTTGCTTGTTTTAATATTGCCCCGTTAAGATTGGAGTGAGAGAGGACTGCCTCGCTCAATTGGGCGCCTGTAAGGTTAGCGTTAACGAGGATTGCCCTCTGTAAATTTGCCTTTTTGAGGTTTGCGAAGGAGAGGTCAGAATTTTCCAGATTTGCTCCCTCAAGGTTTGAGTCCGATAGATTTGCATTTTTTAGTATAGAATTTCTTATTGACCTGTGGGATAGATTCAACTGGCTCAGATCAGCCCCGCTTAAATCAAGATCCTCAAGGGGTTCACCCCTTTTAATCTTTGCTACGACTTCTGCTCTGCTGGCGATTTCCATTTTGATTATTATGATATACCCGGAGAGTGTTGTCAAGTTTTGATGTTGTGTGATAATATTACCATAGTGGAGTTTTCAGGATTAATAAAAGAAAAATACAGTCAGATAGAGGAAGTAGAGCAGTATACCAGTGATGCCAGGAAGGGGCTTTTTGGCTGGGAAGCCAAAGTGCTCATGCCTTATCTCAAGCCAGGGAGTTTTGTCCTTGTTTTTGGAAGTGGTGCTGGGAGGGAGGTCTTTGGCCTCGGGAAGATGGGCGTGAATGCTCTGGGTGTGGAGTTATGCTATGCTCAAATTCTCTCGGCACAGCAACTGAAGAGGGAAGAGGAGAGGCAGGGGATCTTTGTTAATGCCGATGCCTTGACCCTTCCATTTAAGGATATGAGTTTTGATTCTGCTCTGATGTTCCGTCAGTTTCTTCAGCACTTTCCGGGGAAGGCAACTCGGCAGAAAGTCCTTGGTGAGGCATGGAGAGTCCTTGTTAGAGGAGGGCTTCTATTTCTTTCCATCAATCTGAAACCCTTCAGCATTGCTCCACTGAGGATGACGAACTATATGTATAGAAAATTTATAGCGAGGAAGAAGATTGGCAATGGAAAACAGATCTATCAATATGTCAATAGAGGAAGAAGGGTATATACCCGGAGTATATACCATATTTTTTATAAAATCATCCTGAACCTTGTGGGAGCTTTTATTTTTTCAGCAGTGGACCTGTATCGCGCTTTTATTAAATTCCTTGCGGGAGAAAACTATAAAGGAACTGAAATAGGTGACCATTTGATTTCGCAGGTGAGTAATGCGAAGAGCAGGGGTAAAATATGGTTTCATAATTACAGTTATACCGAGATTATGGAGGAGTTGAGGGCAAATGGCTTTGAGGTATTGAGGGTCAATGATGTTGCTGAGATTGAGAGTGGTTGTACTTTTCCAGAGATTATCAGAAGAGGAGCGGTCTTTATTGTAATTGTTGCGAGGAAGGTATCATGAGAATAATCGCGGATGAGGGAATTGTATTAAGAAACCAGCCCTTTGGAGAATCTGACAGCATTCTCTCCATATTTACCAGGAATCACGGGCGATTAACCTGCATTGCAAAGGGAGCAAAAAGGAGCAGGAAGCGCTTCGGGGTAAACATTCAGCCTCTGAGTCAGAGTTTTTTTAAACTCGTGGACAGGGGAGCAAATTTTATGCTCAGGGTGGAGTCCTGCGAACTCCTTGTGTATAGAGAGAATCTTACAAATTCTATAGAGAATTTTATAAAATCTGATTACGCCATAGAACTTGTTTATAGATTACTGCCCGAGCGTGAGGAAAATCAAAGGATCTTTGATTTACTCCTCTGGTATCTGGATAGAATAGATTCTGATAAGCCTTCGGATTTAATAGTGAGAGCCTTTGAGTCCAGGCTCTTTGCATTACTGGGATACAAGCCAAATCTGAGTCAGTGCGGTGTATGTGGTTCTGATTTCAGGGAAGGATATATAATATTTAAGCCCCATCAGGGCAGGGTCTATTGCGAGGGATGCGCAGGAGTGGGGAAAGGAGGTATCAGAGTCAATTCGTCCGTGGTGGAGTTGTTCAGATTGCTTACAGAAAGCGAAAATACTGAGGACATTGATCAACTTTTTTCTGACGAGGTTAAAAAGGATCTCAAAAAAATTCTCTGGAATTTTATTCTTTTCATCCACGAAACCCCGATGAATTCATGGAAGATGATGAAATAAGCAATCAGACCATCCATCGCTCAATAAACTTGACTTTTATTTCTTCCGGTGGTAAAAGATTTTCTTTACTGGGTCGGAAAATGACATTGCAGGATATAATTTTTTCGTTACATGAGTTCTGGGCAGAGCAGGGCTGTATTATTGTTCAGCCCTATGATATTGAGGTAGGGGCAGGCACATTCCATCCTGCTACCTTCTTCCGCGTTTTAGGACCTGAACCATGGCGGGCTGCCTATGTTGAGCCATCAAGAAGGCCCGCGGACGGCAGATACGGTGAGAACCCCAATCGGCTCCAGCACTATTACCAGTTCCAGGTTATTATCAAACCTTCGCCCCAGAACATCCAGAACATCTATATTCAGAGTTTAAAGCGCCTGGGAATTTCGCCATTAAATCATGATATAAGATTCGTTGAGGATGACTGGGAGTCGCCCACTCTCGGCGCCTGGGGGCTGGGATGGGAGGTCTGGCTGGACGGACTTGAGATTACGCAGTTTACCTATTTTCAGCAGGTCGGCGGCTTTGACCTTTCGCCTGTTTCTGTAGAGATTACCTATGGTCTGGAGCGTATCGCCATGTACATTCAGGGCGTTGATAGTGTATTTGATATAGAGTGGGGAAACGGTATTACTTATAGTGAGATTCACAAGCAGACAGAGATTCAATTCTCAAAGTATAATTTTGAAGCATCAAATGTAGAAGGATTACTGGATTCTTTCAATAAATATGAATCAGAGTGCCGGCGTCTTCTGGAAGAGGGGCTCGTTCTGCCTGCCTATGATTATTGTCTGAAGTGTTCCCATATTTTTAATCTCCTTGATGCAAGGGGAGTAATTGGTCTTTCAGAGCGCGTCCGGTATATTGCAAGGGTTCGGGATCTTGCTGGCAAATGTGCATCATTGTGGCTTAATCTTCGTGAATCCCTTGGATTTCCTTTATTGAAGAAGGGCAGTCGTGGAAGGAAGTGATGGAAGCATCTGCTAAAGACTTTCTCCTGGAAGTTGGGACAGAAGAGATTCCAGCGGCCTATATTCATTCAATAAGTTGTGAATTAAAGGATAATTTTATTAAAAAGGCACAGGAGTTGCGCCTCAGGTATGGAGATGTAAAGAACTATTCCACTCCCCGCAGGCTTGCAATTATTGTTTATGGACTTTCAGAGCGTCAGGAAACGGTTTTCATTGAGACAGTGGGTCCCCCGGAGAGGGTTGCCTTTGATGAAAACAGAAAGCCCACGCACTCAGCCATTGGCTTTGCGAAAGCCCAGGGGGTTGATGTAAAAGACCTGAAGATAAAGGAGACAGAGCGCGGCAGATATGTGGTGGCTGTCAGGGAGATCCAGGGGGAGCGAACGGAGAAGATCCTTGAGCGCCTTGTGCCGGAACTCCTCCAGTCATTACACCTTAGGAAATCAATGCGATGGGGAAGTAATGAATTCCGTTTTGTGCGGCCCATCCAGTGGCTTGTGGCATTATACGGGAATAAGACACTGAAGTGTGAGATTGCTGGACTGAGGGCAGGGAAGCAGACCTATGGCCACAGGTTTATGGCACCCGGTCCAGTCAATATAAAGGCGCCATCGGAATATATCAGCAAAATGCGATCCCTTTTCTGTATTGTAGACAGGGAGGAGAGAGGGGAGTTCTTGAGGAAGCAATTACATCAGATATCAAAGCGTTTAAAGTTGAATATCCTCTACAGCGAAGAGCTCTTTTCTACAGTGGTTGACCTTGTAGAGTATCCATTCCCCGTAGTATGTTCTATGCCTGAAAAATATATGTCTCTTCCGGAAAGGGTGCTTTCCAGCGTTTTAAATGAGCAGCAGAAATTTTTTACCACCGCTGATAACAATGGTCGTCTTACCAATAAGTTTATCGCAGTGAGCAACACGAAGCCAAAGATCCAGAATGTGCTCAGGTCTGGCTATGAGAGGGTTGTTTCTGCCAGGCTTGCAGATGCTGAATTCTTCTTTAAAGAAGACCGGAAGACTCGCCTTGAAGCACGGGTGGAAAAACTCAAGCAGTTGATATTTTTTGAGAAACTCGGAACATACTATGACAAGACAATGAGATTGAAGGAGATTGTCAGAGAATTATCAGAAAAGATTGCGCCGGATCTTACAGAGAAGGTTATAAGGGCAGCATACCTCTCTAAGGCTGACCTTGTCACCCACATGGTCTCGGAATTTCCGAAGCTTCAGGGGATCATTGGAATGGAATATGCGAGGTACGATAAGGAAGACGAGGAGGTTGCGGTTGCTATTTATGAACATTATCTTCCGACCTATGCAGGGGATGAATTACCCAGGACGCTTCCGGGGATCATCCTCAGTGTTGCGGACAAGATGGACAACATTGTCTCTGGCTTTATTCTGGGGAAGATGCCCACAGGCACGGCAGATCCCTATGGATACCGGAGGCAGGCGCTTGGTATAATTAATTCACTTCTGAATGCAAAACTCCATCTGTCAATTTCAGAGGTCTGTGATATTGTCATAAAACATCTAAAGAATATGATAAATTTTAACCAGGACGCAATAAAAAATACAGTAATGGAGTTTTTTAGAGTAAGAATTAGCGGGCTCTTTTCTGGTAGTGAAATTCAAAAGGAATTCATTGAGTCAGTTATTAATTCCCCTTCGCTGGATGTGGTGGACATGCGAAGGAGAATTGAGGCACTTCAGGAGGTCTCAAGGGATGGAAAATTTAACGCACTCTTACTCTGTTATAAGAGGATAGTTAACATTCTTGGTAAAAGTAATTTTATTGAGGTCAATGGATCGTTATTTCAAGAGAAAGAGGAAAGTGATCTCTTTGAGGCATTTAAGAATATAGAAGAAAGTTATAATGAAAAATTAAATGCAGGGGAATATGCAGGAGCCATAAGAGGGCTCTATTCGCTGATTGATCCGATTAATAATTTCTTTGACAGGGTTTTGATTATGTCGGAAGATATAAAACTTAGAGAGAACCGGCTTGCCTTGTTAAACAATTTGAAGAGACTGTTTACAAACTTTGCTGATTTTTCTAAACTTCCAGTAAAAAATGTGGAGGTATAAGATATGAAGAAATTTGTCTATTTTTTTGCCAATGGCAGGGCTGATGGAAGGGCAGATATGAAGGACATTCTTGGTGGGAAGGGTGCAAATCTTGCAGAGATGACCAATCTTGGCATTCCTGTTCCGCCCGGCTTTACAATATCAACGGAGGTCTGCAGGTTGTATTACGCTTCAAAAGGGAAAATTCCAGCAAAGATATTAAAAGAGATTGATAAAAGCCTTAAGCGTCTGGAAAAGGTTACAGGTAAAGGCTTTGGTAATCCTGAGAATCCGCTCCTCGTGTCAGTGCGTTCAGGCGCTAAATTTTCAATGCCAGGAATGATGGATACCATATTGAACCTTGGTTTGAATGATAAGACAGTTCTTGGACTTGCGAAAAAAACTAATAATAAAAGATTTGCCTATGATTCCTACAGAAGGTTTATCTCTATGTTCGGCGATGTAGTTTTAGGGATTGAAAAGAGGGAATTTGAGACGATACTGAATAACTTCAAGAACAGGCTCAAGGTGAAATTTGATGTTGAACTCACAACGGATGTCCTCGTTGACATAGTGGATGAATATAAGGTTCTTGTAAAGGAGAAAACAGGCAGATCCTTTCCGCTTGATCCGGAAAAGCAGCTCATAATGGCAATTGAGGCGGTCTTCCGTTCATGGAACAATCCGAGGGCAATTTATTACAGGAATCAGTACAACATACCACATGACCTTGGCACTGCTGTAAATATTCAGGCGATGGTTTTTGGAAATATGGGAAATAATTCTGCAACGGGCGTTGGCTTCACAAGGGATCCCGCTACAGGAGAGAAGGTGTTTTATGGTGAGTATCTTATCAATGCCCAGGGAGAGGATGTTGTCGCTGGAATAAGGACGCCCAAGAATATCAATGAGTTAAAGAAGGATATGCCAGAGGTATACGAACAGTTGGTCAAAATTACCACAAAGCTTGAAAGACATTACAGGGATGTTCAGGACTTTGAATTTACTATAGAGGAAGGAAAACTCTACATGCTCCAGACGAGAAATGGGAAGAGGACAGCTCAGGCAGCATTAAAGATTGCTGTGGATATGGTAAATGAGAAGATTATAAATTTTAAGGAAGCACTTATGCGCGTGGAACCAGGTCAGTTGAATCAGTTGCTCCATCCCGTGATTGATCCGAAGGCGCAGAGTAAACCTATTGCAAAGGGTCTCGCTGCATCACCTGGTGCCGCCTGCGGGAAGATTGTCTTTGACCCTGACAGAGCAGTTAAATTATCCGGTGAGGGGGAGAAGGTTCTGCTTGTGAGAAAGGAGACAAACCCCGATGACATTCATGGAATGGCTGTTGCCCAGGGATTTTTAACCTCCACGGGCGGTATGACATCCCATGCAGCAGTTGTAGCAAGACAGATGGGCAAGCCATGCGTTGTTGGATGCGAAGCAGCGCGCGTTGATGAGGAGAACAAAACACTGAAAATAGGAAATCAACTGCTTCGTGAGGGCGAATATTTAACAATAAATGGCTCAACGGGAGAGGTGTTCATTGGTAAAATGCCATTGATTCCTCCCCAGATTACTCCGGAATTCAGGACATTTATGTCATGGGTGGATCAGGTAAAGCGCCTGAAGGTAAGAGCAAATGCAGATATTCCGAAGGATGCCGCCCAGGCAAGATTATTTGGCGCCGAGGGCATAGGATTGTGCAGGACCGAGCATATGTTCTTTGCTGAGGACAGGATTCACTTGATGCAAAAGATGATAATGGCAAATACAAGAGAGGAGAGGGAAAAATACCTTGAAAAATTACTTCCCCTTCAGAAGGAGGACTTTAAGGGACTTTACCGGGAGATGAGGGGCTATCCTGTTACAATTCGTCTCCTTGACCCACCTCTTCATGAGTTTCTGCCAAAGCGAGAGGATCTGCTTGTTGAAATTACAAAACTGGAGATGACAAATGGAGACCCAAAAATAATTGAAGAGAAAAGATCTATTCTAAAAAGGGTTGAAGAATTGCACGAGTTTAATCCAATGTTGGGACTGAGGGGATGCCGTCTTGGAATAATGTTCCCAGAGATAACCGAGATGCAGACGAAGGCGATTATCATGGCTGCCTGTGAGGTTGAAGATGAGGGTATAAAAGTTATCCCGGAGATTATGCTCCCCCTTATCTCCAGCGGGGAGGAGATGCGCGCCCAGAAGAGGATTGTGATTGAGACAGCAGAGAAGACCATGAAGGAATATAACAAAAAGATAAAATACCTTGTTGGCACAATGATTGAAATTCCCAGGGCAGCCCTTCTTGCAGATGAGATTGCAAAGGAGGCAGAATTTTTCTCCTTCGGGACAAATGATTTGACTCAGACAACTTATGGATTCTCAAGGGATGATGCTGGAAAGATTATCAGATTCTATCTTAATCGCAGTAAAACATGTCCAAACTGTCTTGCACCCCTTGGTAATGAGGATGTCTGTCCAAAGTGTAACTACAGGATCACGAAAAGGGAAGAGGATATATTTACCTTTGATCCATTCGTTACAATTGATAAGGATGGTGTTGGGTCATTGATGATTCAGGCAATAGAAAAGGGCAGGAAGATAAGAAAGGACATAAAACTGGGAATCTGTGGAGAGCACGGCGGTGACCCTGACACGGTTAAGTTCTGCCATAAAATCGGTCTGGATTATGTGAGCTGTTCTCCATACCGTGTTCCGATTGCCCGACTTGCAGCAGCACAGGCAGTGCTGGAAGAGAGGAAGAAGAAGTAGTAGTAGAGATATTGTTAGAGGCGATTTCCTCATGAAGCCGGTGCTGATTGATATTCCTGTCCCATTCACAAATATAACTATTCCAGTTGCATCCTACGGTGTGATGCTTGCTATATCCTTTTTGATGGGCATTTACATTGCCTCAAGGAACTGGGGGCGTCTTGGATACAACCCTGAGTTTGTTGTGAATACCTCAATATGGGGAATGATATTTACCCTCATCGGCGCCAGGCTCTTTTATACAATTCAAAATCATTATGATTATTTTTCCCTGACCCATCCATCAAGGATAATGAATGTATTCAAGGTCTGGGAGGGAGGGCTTGTATTCTACGGTGGCCTCATTGGTGGCATAACAGGAACGGTTCTGTATGTCTGGAAGAAGGGGGAAGAGGTGCTTGACTTTCTTGATACAATTGCCCCATCAATTGCTCTGGGGCACTTCTTCACAAGGATTGGTTGCTTTCTGAATGGATGCTGTTACGGCAGACCAACTGACCTGCCCTGGGGAATTAAATTCCCTCCTGGCAGTAATCCAGCCAGGCACTATTCCGGGCCCATTCATCCCACTCAGTTGTATGAATCTCTTGCGGGATTGATCCTGTTTTTTTTACTATACTATATGTTCAAAAGGAGGAAATTTAAGGGGCAGATTTTCTTTAGTTATTTGCTCCTTTACAGCGGAGTAAGGTTTACCATTGAATTTTTCAGGGGTGATGCAATACGGGGCATCTATGGGTTCTTTTCAACATCCCAGTGGATAGGACTCATTTTATTCCCGGTGTCTCTCATCGTTCTGATTTATCTTGGTTTAAAAAGAGATAACAGCAAAAGATAGCCACAATCATAAATATTTTTTATCTTGACTCAATACCTTTATTCAATAAGAATATTTACAATGATATCTTACTGAATTTAATGTTAGAGAGAAAAGGGTAAGTCATGGTTCGGATGAGGAAAGCGTTGCAAATTCTTTTTGGCAGAAGGCGAGGGAGGAAGGTCTTTCTCTTTCTGTCAGTCCTTGGTCCTGGCATGATAACCGCTGTTGTAGATAACGATGCAAGCGGAGTTGCTTCCTATTCCGTCGTGGGAGCAAAATATGGCTATGCAATGCTCTGGATACTCCTTATTTCTACCATAAGTTTAGCAGTAATACAGGAGATGTCTGCTCGCCTTGGAATAGTAACCGGCAAGGGTCTTTCTGACTTGATCAGGGAGAATTATGGAGTCCGTATTGCATTTTTTGCAATGCTCATCAATGTTTTGACCTGCTGGGGGACCTCTGTTTCAGAAATTGCTGGTATTGCAGCGAGTATGGAACTCCTGGGAGTTAACAGATATGTCAGTGTTCCTCTCATAGGTCTTATGATTTGGATTCTCATATTGAAGGGGAATTACAGAACTGCTGAGAAGGTTTTCCTCTGGCTCACAATTTTTTATTTTTCCTATGTTATTTCTGCTTACCTTGTTAAGCCGGATTGGGGGGTGGTTTTAAAGTCAACCTTCCTTCCTGATTTTCGTTTTGAATTTGATTACATTTACCTTGCAATTGCAGTGATTGGAACCACCATCACTCCCTGGATGCAATTTTACCTGCAGTCAGCAGTTGTTGACAAAGGAATAAGAATAGAGCATCTCAAATATGAGCGCCTTGAGGTCTATCTCGGTGCCTTCGTTACGGATTTTTTCGCCTTTTTCATTATTGTAGCAACCGGAGCAACACTTTTTCCTCAGGGGATAGAGATTAGTTCTGCGGAGGAAGCAGCCCTTGCGTTGAAGCCCCTTGCTGGCGATTATTGTTTCCTTCTCTTTGCCCTTGGATTTCTCAATGCTTCCCTTCTTGGAGCAACAATCCTGCCTCTTGCCTCTTCGTATGCTATATGTGAGTTTTTTGGATGGGAATCGGGACTGAATAAAAAACTGGAGGAAGCCCCACACTTTTATTATATCTTCACGGGCGTTCTTGTATTTTCCATACTTGTTGTATTAATCCCGGGATTTCCCCTTATAAAGGTTATGGTTTTCACACAGGTTATGAATGGTATTCTTCTACCAATCATTTTATTTCTTATGTTAAAATTAATTAATAATAAAAGATTAATGGGAAGGAGAGCAAATAATTTACGGGAGAATTTTATTGCCTGGACAACTGTCTGGGTACTGGTGGGACTTACGCTTTTAATGGTTATCCTTCCCATTTTTAAATAAAAATTTTTTGCAAAATATAAAAATTATGTTATACTGAAAAAATTATGAGTAAATTAAATTCAAGTGTACTTGTTCTTAATAACTCTTTCATACCTATAAATGTTACAACTGTGAGGAGGGCCTTTGTCCTCGTTTACCTTGATGTAGCACGAATAGTGGATGAACAGTTCAGAACCTTTGATTTTAAGTCATGGAGTGAATTATCAGTTGCAGTTAACGATGAGACAATTGGTCTGGTGAACAGGGTCATTAAGGTGCCGAAGGTCATTTTGCTTACCACCTACGACCGCCTGCCAAAAAGAAGGGTCAGGTTCAGCAGGTATAATATATTCGCCCGTGATAAGAATACATGTCAGTACTGTGGCAGGAAATTTCAGAGAAATGAGTTGACCATAGACCATGTTATCCCGCGCTCCCTTGGAGGAACAACGTGCTGGGAGAATGTGGTATGCTGTTGTATTGATTGTAACAGGAAGAAGGGGGGCAGGCCGCCTGAGGTTGCAAACATGAGATTAATTACTAAACCCAGAAAACCCACATGGACTCCCTACTTCGGAATTGATATAAAGAAGGCTTTTAGAAAGGAAGAGTGGTTACCTTTCCTCAATTTCCTTGATGCTTCCTACTGGAATGTGGAACTTGAAAACGACTGATTCAATCAGTTCTTATTTATAATTATAATAAATAAACCCAGTAGAGAAGGAGAGAAAAATGAGTGATTTTGAAGAGTGTTCAGGGTGCGGCAGGAAATTAAAGAGGGGGGAAGTTAAATATGTTATTTACATCTCAATCGTTTCTGACTTTGATGGTGTTCTTCCGGTATGTGATGATGAATACATAGAAGCAGTTATTGAGCGTGGTAAAGAGATGTCCGAAGAAGAACTTGACCGCGAGGTTTACGAGGAGATGGCATTTCTTGTGTGCAAGTCATGCCGCGATAAATTTAGAGAGAATCCTTTTTCTAACTCACAGGATTCGGATGTCTTTCGCAGGAGGCATGACCGCTCTTTTAATTAAACTATGGCAAGACCAATCACAGGGCTGGCATTAGGTGGTGGGGCAGCGAGGGGTTTCGCCCACATTGGTGTGCTGTATGAACTTGAATCTGCCAGAATTGAAGTTGACCTGATCACAGGCTCAAGCGCCGGTGCCTTAGTGGGAGCTCTTTACGCAATTCAGCCGTCAGCAAAATTTGTAGAAGAAAAGTCAAGAAGTTTTCTAAATAGCAGGGAATTCAGGATGATAAAACTGGATTTTTTAAGGCAGAGGGAGGAGAATCCGCCCGGATTTTTCTATAACCTGAAAAGTTTTATTATGAAGGGAATCCTGATAACCTCATCTGTGACAAGAAAGGGGTTTGTTAATCCCAGGAGTTTCCGTGATGCCATGGAGCATCTTGTGGGGAAATACACATTTAAGGACTTAAAGATTCCATTCTATGCAATAGCGGCGGATATACAGTCCGGGGAAGAGGTAATTATAAAAGATGGAAAATTGGTGGATGCACTGATCGCAAGTTGCTCAATTCCAGGAATCTTTCCGCCCTTTGAAACAGATGGCAAGGTGCTTGTGGATGGAAGCTGGGTTTCTCCTGTACCAGTGAGTGCCGCAAGAAAACTGGGAGCAAATGTTGTCATCGGCGTTGATATATCACGGGATCTTGATGATACCACTGAACTTGAAAGGGGATTAAATGTAATGCTCAGGACAAGCGCAATAACAAGACAGCGTTTGAAGGAGATGGAATTGCAGAATGCAGATGTTGTTATAAGACCTGAGGTGGGAGATGTGCACTGGGCAGACTTTTCTAAACTTAATCAGTTGATTGAACTTGGCAGAGAGGCAGGGAGGCAGAAGATTGATGAGATCAAGAAATTAACGAGAAAGGGATTTTTAAAAACGATTTTACCCAGATTTGTTCAGTAACTTTATGTCACTGATTAAGACAGAAAGGGAGGCGAAGGAACTTGCTCATAAAATTGCCTCAGATATAGTTTTTTACAATATTGATAAAGTAATAGAGGGAATAATTAACGATAATATATTTGACCTTCTTGCCAGGGAAATAGAGGAGGGGAGGGACATCTTCCTTTCAAAGGTGTCTCCCGATATACCCGGAATTGAATTGCTCTTTGACAGGGTTTTTACAGACATAATCCTTGAGGAGGGGAAGAACATCAGATCCAGGATATGGAAGTGAATTCAGAAGACAAACCATCCTTTGTAATTAAAGTTACAGAGAATGATGCAGGGATCCGACTTGACAGATTTTTAAGCCAGAAATTAAAAGATTACTCACTCAGCAGAAGCACGATTCAAAAACTTATAGAAGAGGGACGCATTCTCCTTAATTCAAAAAGGGCAAAACAATCAGTCAAGGTTACTATCGGTGATGTTATTACAGTCATACTTCCAGAAAAGAGGGAGGTTGGTCTAATTCCTGAAAAGATTGATCTTGATATAATTTATGAAGACGATTCAATAATTGTCCTTAATAAACCTGCCGGTATGGTCGTCCATCCCTCTCCAGGGCATAATTCTGGTTCCCTCGTGAACGCCCTTATAGCATATACAGATAATCTTTCAACCGTCGGTGCACCATTGAGACCAGGAATTGTTCACCGATTGGATAAAGATACATCAGGAGTAATAGTTATAGCAAGAAATGATTTTGCTCACTATAATCTTGCCTCTCAATTCCTGAAGCGTGAGGTTAAAAAACTTTACAGATGCATTGTGGCAGGTTCTGTGAAGAAGGATAGCGGAAGGATTGAAAAGTTCATTGGCAGGAGTGAAGGAGATAGAAAAAAAATCTCTTCAAGAACAAGATATGGTAAGGTCTCGTTAACCGAGTGGAAGGTGATGGAGAGGTTTAACAATTTTACAATGCTAAATGTACTCCCCCATACAGGCAGGACACATCAAATAAGGGTTCATCTCTCAGAGATGCATCATCCCATTATAGGTGACAGGATTTACGGAGGCAAAAGGGCGCTACATCTCCCGGAAGGTATTGACGGAAGGCATCTCTATCTTCATGCAGAGAGCATTGGATTCCGGCATCCCATAACAGGTAGGTTTATGGAATTTTCAGCAGATCTGCCAGGGTATTTTGTTGAGGCAATTCAAATTTTGAGGAAGGAGAATGGTTGAGAAATTTTTGTACTCAGCCTTATTGACTCAGAGTAAAGAAATAGTCCATGGCTTTGGAACAAGGGAGACTCCCTTTTTTCCGGATGGATTCAGACCTGCCATTTTAAATCAGGTGCACGGGAATAAAATAGTGGTGGTCTCAGAGCACGGGGAGCAGGGCGAGGGGGACGGGATGTTAACCCATATTCCTTCAATTGCGCTCACTATAAAAACAGCGGACTGTGTGCCTGTGCTTTTTTATGACGAGAGGAAAAAGATTGTTGGTGCTGTTCATGCAGGCTGGAAAGGGATATATAATGAGGTTATTGCGCAGGCATTGAAAAAGTCCTCCGATGTATTTGGTTCAGAGCCATCCTCAATAAGGCAGCGATTGGTCCCTGTATAGAGGAGTCCTGTTATGAAGTGGGACTGGATGTTATAACAAGATTCAGAGAGAGATTTAAATGGTGGAAAGATGTAATAAATACAAAAGATGAAAAGTCGTTTCTTAATCTCAGAAGGGCAGTAACACTGCAGTTGATAGATAACGGTGTAAAACCAGATAACATTTCCCAGATTGAACTCTGCACATTCTGTCGCGGAGATCTCTTTTATTCCTGGAGAAGGGACGGCAGAAGAAAGGAGCGCATGTTCTCATTCATAGGGATAAAAGGTGAATAATATCTGTGCTTGGTTTTTTTTACTGAAATTGTTATAATGGTAGTTGCTCCTGCGATTGATGTGAGGGGAAATTATGTGGATGTTAAAGAGGAAGGGAAATTAACCCGGTGAAAGGATGAAGCTTGAAGAAAAGATAGGTCAATTGCTCATGATTGGTTTTAACGGGACAGAACTGGGTAAAGGAACCAGGGATTTCTGTGAAAAGCATTTTATTGGCGGATTTATTCTTTTCGAGCGAAATTATAAAGATCTTGTCCAGTTAATTAATTTAACATCGGAATTACACAGATTATCAAAGGGAGCGATACCTTTGATTGCCGTTGACCAGGAGGGCGGGAGGGTCATCAGGTTTGGTAAGCCATTTACGCAATTCCCTTCTGCTCTTTCAATTGGTAAATTAGTAAGTTGTAATAAAAAGGACTCTGTAAAAATAAGTTACGAGATAGGCAGGATACTGGGGAGCGAATTGAGCGTTTCCGGCGTAAACATGAATCTTGCGCCTGTCCTTGACCTTTACACAAATAGTAAGAACAAGGTTATAGGGGACAGATCTTTTGGTTCAGACCCGATTCTTGTATCCCAGATTGGATTATCGGTGGTTGCAGGGATGCAGGACCAGCATGTAATTGCCTGCGGGAAGCACTTCCCAGGGCATGGAGATACAGAGGATGATTCTCATAAGGTCTTACCTGTGCTTCAGCATGATATGCGAAGATTATTGACTACTGAAATCAGACCATTCGCCCATTGTATTAAAAATGGAATCTTATCTATTATGACTGCTCATGTCAAATATGAAAAAATTGATAGCAGATATCCCGCCTCCATGTCAGATATTATTGTAGGAAAATTATTAAGGAAAGCCCTTCGGTTTACTGGAATTGTAATAACTGATGACATCGGAATGGGTGCGATCAGGAAGAATTATAGCATAGAAGAATCAGCAATTCTGAGCATAAAGGCAGGTGCGGACATTGTTATGGTTTGTAATGATCTGGACACACAGAAAAGAGTGTATGATGCCCTTTTTAATGCGGTGGCAAAGAAGCAGATTGAGGAATTGAGGGTCAATGAGTCAGTGGCGCGCATACTCAGAATAAAGAACCAGTTTCTGTTGCCATTTAAACCCGATATAGAAAAAGCCAGGGAAATAGTAGGAAATAATTCAAGTAAACAATTTACTAATTTTCTTAAAACCCAGCTTCATGGAGTGGGGTAATGAATAACAGAATTTACTGCCCCGGTTGCGGAGAAGAGGTGGAGCCC
>FWWL01004420.1_pt1 | contig 23768 bp, 19 predicted proteins | sample 2228331 | NCBI WGS metagenome assembly FWWL01 (sample SAMEA103939775, study PRJEB20133) | metagenome | reverse complement strand
TAGCGAAACCACCGGGGCACCCATCCTGATTGCGTGATGGAGCTATGATTAAGAAAATACTTTATTTTCTCAGATGAATAAAAAATTCCCTGTTGCCATCCTTGCCCCTTATGGGCGATTCAATAACTTTAAGTGGGCTCAATCCAATTGCCTCACTGAATCTCCTGATTTCCTCAATTACCCTTTTATGCTTTCTCTCGTCCCTGATGAGGCCTCCCTTCTCCACCTCATTTTTCCCCACCTCAAACTGGGGCTTTATCAGTGCAATGATATCCCCACCCTCCTTCACAAATTCCTTTACCCTTGGCAGAACATGCCTCAATGATATGAAGGAGACATCAATTGTGGCAATATCAATATCATCAGGTATGGATTCCCTCTGCAGGTACCTGATGTTTGTCCTCTCCAGAAGGACAACGCGTGCATCCCTTCTCAGTTCATCTGCTATTATTCCGTAACCAACATCAATTGCATAAACCTTCTGTGCACCATGCTCAAGGAGACATTGAGTAAAGCCGCCTGTGGAAGCGCCCACATCCATTGCTATTTTGCCTTCAGGATTTACATTAAAATTGCTGAGGGCTGAATTAAGTTTAATCCATCCTCTACTCACATACCTCTTCTCCTCCTCAACCTCTATCTTAACCTCTGGTGCAACCATTCTGCCTGGCTTGTCCACCACAGCGCCGTTCACTCTCACCCTCCCCTCCATTATGAGTGCCTGTGCCCTCTCCCTGGAGGGGACAAGCCCGCGTTCTACCATTATAAGGTCAATCCTCCTCCGTATCTTCATGCATCTTCTCTATAATTATACCGGGAATCTTTTTAAAATCTAATCGGGAGTCTCTTTTTTCCGTGATAACACTGAGGAGAGGCAGGGGGGCGTCACGAACGCTGACAGCAATCTCTGAAGGTCTGGGTTGCTCTTAAGTGAGGGGCGCGACCCCCTCCACTATCTATTTCCAGACCCCCTTCACTTCCCCCTTTATTAAGGGGGCTGGGGGTTGCTTCGTCGCGGAGTGTACTTCGTCGGGTGACGGGGCTCCTCGCAATAAGATTAATGAAGGTGTCATTCCAGGGAGAGTGCGTGTGGTGCGGTTCACAGTATGATGGGGGTGGTTCTGCAGGACCTCTTTTAGAGAACCTCTCCCGGAAAGGTCAGGAAGAACTTCCCTTGCCCATTGAAATCTGGCGGGATGTAGAACCGAGAAGATCCATACAGGTGCGAGCAATTCCCTGAGGGTTAATTCCATATTTTGCCCGCAGGACATCCTGGGGACCGTGCTCAACAAACTCATCAGGAACTCCTATGCGCGCAACCCTTACATTCACTATATTGTGGTCACTGAGGCACTCAAGGACAGCGCTGCCAAAACCACCCATGAGTACATTCTCCTCCACAGTCACTATCCTGCCTGTTCTATGTGCCTCCTGGATTATAACCTCCGTGTCAATGGGTTTTACAAACCTCATATTAATCACGCCTGCACTGATGCCCATTGAATCCAGTATCTCCTCTGCCTCAATGGCATAATGGACTGTATGACCCAACGCAAGGATGGACACATCATGCCCCTCTTTCAGCACCTCTGCCTTCCCTATTTCTATTAACTTAATCTCCGGGGAGAGGGGCACACCAAAGCCCGTGCCTTTCGGATACCTCACAGCACAGGGTCTGCCTGATTCAATGGCTGTTTTAAGCATGTGCCTTAATTCGTCCTCATCCTTTGGAGCCATTATTATGATATTTGGTATTGACCTCAAGTAGGAGATGTCAAAGAGCCCCTGATGGGTGGCACCGTCTGCGCCAACAATGCCCGCCCTGTCCAGGGCGAAGACTACCGGAAGATTTTGAAGACAAACATCGTGGAGAATCTGATCGTATGCCCTCTGCATAAAGGTGGAGTAGATTGCACACACTGGCCTGAAGCCCTGTGTTGCAAGACCTGCTGCGAATGTAATCCCGTGTTGTTCAGCAATTCCAACATCAAAAAATCTCTCAGGAAACTCCTTTGCAAACTCATCAAGCCCCGTTCCTCCTGGCATGGCAGCAGTTATGGCAACAATTCGCCTATCCCCCCTGGCTAACTCTACTATTGTTTTCCCGAAGACAGAGGTAAAGGACGGCGTCTTTGATTTCTCCTTCAGTGGCTTGCCTGTGGCAACATCAAAGGGCTCAACGCCATGCCAGAAATAGGGGTCACTCTCTGCAGGTGGATAACCCTTGCCCTTCTTTGTCAGAACATGAACGAGAATGGGACCCTCCCAATTTTTTATGTTGGTGAAGGTCTCTATGAGTTCAGAAAAGCTGTGGCCATTTATTGGTCCCACATAATGGAAACCCAATCCTTCAAACATTATCCCGGGGGTGAAAAAACTCTTGAAGGATTCCTCTGCCTTTCTCAGGATATGATAAATTTCCTCACCATAATTAGGCAGGGCTTTGAGAAGATTCTTCAGGCGATACCTCAGGGAGGTCATAAACCTGCCGGTTAACTTTCTGCTCAGGAAGGATGAGATGGCTCCAACATTGGGCGCAATTGACATACCATTGTCATTCAGGACCACGATTAAATTGCGCTTTAAATGGCCTGCCTGGTTCAATCCCTCAAAGGAAATGCCTGCTGTAAGGGATCCATCGCCTATCACTGCAATTACATAACCCTCTTCTTTCTTAAGGTATTTTGATTCCGCAATCCCCAGGGCAGCAGATATGGATGTGGAACTGTGTCCTGCGCCAAAGAAATCGTAAGGTGACTCATCCATCTTCAGAAATCCTGAGATGCCGTTATATTGTCTCAATGTATGAAATTGCTTTCTCCTGCCCGTTAGCAGTTTGTGAGCATAGGCCTGATGTCCCACATCCCATATCACACGATCACGGGGCAGGTCAAAGACATAGTAAAGCGCAAGAGTAAGTTCAACAACACCGAGTGAGGAGGCGAGGTGCCCCCCTGTTTTAGAGACATTCTCAATGATCTCCCTGCGCAGTTCCTCTGCAAGAACCGGCAGTTCCTGTGGATTCAACAATTTCAGGTCCGCCGGGGCATTAATTCTGTCAAGTAGACCAGCCATTACTCTCTAAATCCTTCAAAGATATAGTCAATAATTCCATTCAGGATTCCTGCCTTCCTGCCAAGGCCTTCCTGCCAAGTGCCCTTAATGAATTTCTTGAATTTTTAATATACTCCAGAAGTTCCTTTTTTGCAACTTTATCGCCATAAATCGCCGGAATGCTTGGCTCATCGCGCTCAATGTCATTCAGGTCATCCATCAGCTGAAATGCCATACCAAGATTAATCCCGTATTCCTGAATTGCCTTTACAACACTCTCTCTCCCGGAAACAAGGATTGCTCCGCTCGCTGCAGATGCGCTGATTAACATCGCTGTCTTTTTGAGATTCACCTTTTTTAAGTAATTAATTTTGACCCTTTTTGATTTCGTTATAGCGATATCAAGAACCTGACCCTCCACCATACCCCTCATTCCCGTTGCCTTGCTTATTAGATTTGCTGCCTTCAATAAATTTTTCCTTATTGATTTACTGTAAAGAGACGGATCAGTCATAATCCTGAATGCCTCTGTCAATAATGCATCACCTGTAAGGACTGCTATTGATTCATCAAATGCCCTGTGACAGGAGGGCTTCCCCCTTCTTGTATCAGCATTATCCATACACGGCAGGTCATCGTGAATCAGGGAATATGTATGGATGAGTTCAATTGCACAGGCAAAGGGCAGAACATCCTTTCCCCTCCCGCCAGCTGTCTCTGCACCTGCAATACATAGAATCGGGCGAAGTCGTTTCCCGCTATCAATAAGGGTGTACCGCATCGCTTCCTTCAGTTTATTCTCGGTTTTTTTCCTTAATGATAATAGATTAATGAGTGCTGAATTTATCTCTTTTTTCCAGTAGGAAAAATAGGTATTAAGGTCATCCTCGGGCATTTACTTTTTCCTCTTCAGGAATAAAAAGGAGCCGCTGACAGTAGGGACAGGATACCAGGCTCTCTCGTCTCAGCACCTGATTATAAACCTGCGGAGGAATATTCATGTTACAGCCCGTGCATATATAATCCTTTGCCTCCACAACCGCAATTCCTTCCCTCTGGCTCTTAATTCTCTCATACCTCTGGAGAAGGGAGGGAGATATTGATTTTATTAATTCCTCTTTTTTTATACTGTTTTCCTTTATCTTATTCTCATCCTCTGAAATTATCTTCTCCAATCTTCTCCAATCCCTCTCTCTCCCTTGCCCATCTCACGGTCTTTTCATTGAGCGCCGATACAAGTTCCTCCAGTTCTTTTTGCTGTTTCTCAATCTCTTCCATCAACTGGAGCAACTCTGTCTCCTTATCGGAAATGTCCTTCCTGGTCAAAGAAATTTCTCTCATCAGTGCCTGGTATTCTCTCCCGCTCTTGATCTCCTTTAACCTGCTCTCCCACCTCTTCACAACCTCCTCATCACCCCTTATTTCCTTCTCCATACTCCTCTTTCTCAATTCTTTTTCCTTCAGTTCCATCTGTAACTGTTGCACCCGTTCTTTCAGTTCCTCCAGCTCTGAATCATTCTTCTTGATGGTCTCTTTGATCCTCTGGATTTCTGCCATCGCATCCATCAGGATCAGATCAATGTCCTGCAGTTTTTTGAGTTCCATCAATTGTTTAATCAATTTATTGCCTCCCCCATCTATATATCATATTCTGGTGGGCCCACCCGGACTCGAACCAGGAACCAACCGGTTATGAGCCGGTAGCTCTACCATTGAGCTATGGGCCCACTTAACTTTCAGTAAAATACTTCAAATTCTTACTCCTTATGGGATGCCTTAATTTCCTGAGCGCCTTCGCTTCAATCTGCCTGACGCGCTCTCTTGTAACCTCAAAGTCCTGTCCAACCTCTTCAAGTGTATGTTCTGCCTTTTCTCCAATGCCAAATCTCATACGAATTACCTTCTCCTCCCGTGGGCTTAGAGTTGCAAGGGCTTTACGTACACTCTCACAGAGGTCCTTGTAAAGCACCGATTCAAAGGGTGGCGTGACATTCTTATCCTCTATAAAATCACCAAGGTGACTGTCTTCATCCTCACCAATTGGCATCTCAAGCGAAACTGGCTCCTTTGCAATCTTAAGGATCTTCCTCACCTTATCAAGAGAGAGTTCCATCTTCTGGGCTATCTCCTCCGGAGCTGGCTCTCTGCCAAGTTCCTGGACAAGATAGCGCGATGTCCTGATTAATTTATTAATGGTCTCTATCATGTGCACGGGAATCCTGATTGTCCTTGCCTGGTCTGCAATTGCCCGGGTAATTGCCTGTCTTATCCACCATGTGGCATAGGTGGAGAATTTATAACCGCGCTGATATTCAAATTTTTCAACTGCCTTCATCAACCCAATGTTCCCTTCCTGAATAAGGTCAAGAAAATGCAAGCCCCTGTTGTTATATTTCTTTGCAATACTCACCACCAGCCTCAGGTTTGCCTCAATCAGTTCCTTCTTGGCAAGGGATGACTTGGTTTCACCCTCATTAATCTTCTCCAATGCCTTACTGAGCACAGGATATTCCGTATCTGTTTCGCTCTCTATAATCAGAATCTTTTTACCAGCATCCTTTAATTTCTCTATAATAGTTTTGAGCTCCGAAGGTTTAATTTTCTTTCTTATCTTTGACCTCAACATTTCACTTAGATGATTCCCTCTTGATGCCATACTGAGCAGGCTCTCTGTATCTACTCCTGTCTTATTCGCAATATCCTGGAGTTCACTCTTTATCATGTTAATCCTGTTGACAGCTCCTTTCAGTTTTTGAATCACACGATCAATGAACCTTCTGTTAATATTAATTTCTTTTATGCATTCAATTATCTTTTCCCAGAATTCACCTGCCTGCTTCTCATACCTTAATCTCCGCGGATCTTCAGGACGTAATGCTTCTGCCTTCTGAATTATAGCCCTTCTCTTGCTTTCAATTGTATCTATTTTCTTTATCAATTTTAAAATCTGCTCCCTCTGTTCCTCGCTCTCCTCTATCTCGCCCTCGTCATCCTCAATGCTTCTGGTAATCTCCCTGATCTGAATCCGCCCCTTCTCCAGGCGCTCCTTCAGGGAAATGATCTCCTTAACCGTAATTGGAAGAGACATGATTGTATCAAGAATCTGCCTCTCACCTTCTTCAATTCTCTTAGATAATTCAACCTCTCCCTCCCGTGTAAGAAGGGAGACCCTGCCCATTTCCTTAAGATACATCCTTACAGGATCAATGCCTGTATCAATTCCGCCTGCCTCCTCACCTTCGACATCCAATTGTGTAATATCCCGCGTTACACGGGGAATCTTTATCTTCTTGTGTGAGTCCAGAATCTCATCCTCTCCCTCATCAAAGATATTCAAAACATCCTCTAACTGGTCAAAGGAGAGTTCCTCGGGTGAGATTAAGTCCGATGATTCGTCAAATACATCCCTGAAGTCCTTTTCAATGTCCTCTTCTTTAAAGTTTTTCCTCTTTCTTACCATAGATCACCTACTGCTTATTTTTTAAAAATTCCTGCCTTCTCCTGATTAACTCTCTTTTCAAACTTAAAAGGTGTTGAATCTCCTTTTCATCACCCTTTCTCTGCAATTTAAGCAGTTCTGATGTCAGTTTTTTTTCTTCCTCAATAATGTTTTTTAATTCAAAATCCTGGATAATAAAGTCAATAGCCCGTGAGGGCTCCATGGTGCCTTCGCATTCAAATAGAATCTTTATGATTAAATTCCGTAATTCCTCGTCCTCTAAATTATCTAACAGGTCATCCACACTGACCCTGTTGTTCTTAATATAAGCATTGGATATGTGTTTTGCAATGGCTCTCAACCTCTCGTCCTCAATTTTTATAATATATTCCTTGAGTTTGTTTATACCCTCAGGATATTTTAACATAACATAAATGAGGTCTCGTTCTCTTCTATTAAGAACAGGGCTCTTCTCCCCAACCTCATTAAATCTATTCCCGCTCTTCATCCTCCGTAAAACCGCATTCAGCGCGGCCTCAGAAAGACCAAATTTTTCAGCCACCTGCTTCAGGTAAAAGGATCTTATTACCGGATGGGAAACCTTTCTTAAAAGTGGAAGGATCTCCTCTATTATATTTGTCTTCCTCCAGGGTAGATCCCCTGCCCTCTTTACCATGTTGTCAAGATAGAACTCCCATAAAAGAACTGCCTTATCCTTAAGTGCAAGAAGCGCCTCCGCACCTTCTCTTCTTATGAATGTATCAGGGTCATCACCTTCAGGCAGAAGGATTATAAGCACATCAACTCCGCTATCAAGAAACAGGGGCAATACCCTCTCAGCAGCCCTCATACCCGCAGAATCGCTATCAAAAAGCATATATGCCCTCTTTATAACACCCCGCAGGAGATGAACATGCTCCTCGGTGAGGGCAGTGCCAAGCGGGGCAAGGACATTTTTAATACCTTTCTCATAGAGCATAATCAGGTCAAAATATCCCTCAACAATGAAGGCTTCATCTGCCTTTCTCACCTCCTTCCATGCCTTCTCCATCCCATAAAAGGTCCTTCCCTTTACAAAGACAGGCGTTTCCGGAGAATTCAAATATTTTGGCTCCCCGCTCTTAATCACCCTTCCCCCAAACCCCAGGATGTTTCCATCCATATCAGTGATGGGAAAAATCACACGATTCCGGAAAATATCATAGTGAGTCCCGTCCCTCCGGGGTAAAACAAGCCCTGCCCTCTCAGCATCTTCAAGAGCGATTCCCTTCTCTGTTAGAAAATTCACAAGCCCATTCCACTTCTCCGGGGCAAAGCCAAGGCGAAACTCAGCAATTGCTGAATCAGAAAGTCCCCGTTCATTCTTCAAATAATCAAGTGCTGCCCTCCCCTCGGGCCTTTTCAACATTTCTCTATAAAACTCCTCTGCAAGTTTGTTGAGTTGAAAAATCCTATCCTTCAGTTCCCTGCGCCTCTTCTCTTCAGGAGAAAATCTTCCTTTCGGAAGTTCAACACCTGCCCTCTTTGCAAGTTCTTTCAGCGCCTCCGAGAAGGTTATTCCCCTTGTCTTCATCAAAAAGGTAAAGACATTCCCTCCGACCCCGCAGCCGAAGCAATAAAAGAGTCCCTTATCCGGACTGACGGAGAAGGAGGGCGTCTTTTCATTATGAAAGGGACAGAGTCCCACCCAGTTTGAGCCACTCTTTTTCAGTTTCACCTGCTCGGAAACGATATCTATAATATTTATCCTCCTAGTTATCTCCTGGATCTTATTTTCAAATACACTGTCCATAGAGCAACACCTATATTCTCCTGATTCTCCTGAAACCGGAAACCTCAATTATATTGAACCTTTCCTTTTTTTCCAGCCCATCAAGGATAAAATTCATCCCCAGTGTATCACTGCCAATGTGACCCGCTATTATGACATTCATCATATGCTTTTTCGCCTCCTGACGATGGGCCTCTGACATATGCATCCCCACAATAGTATCAATTCCTGCCTGGGATAATTTTTCAAAGGCTTTCTTATTGCCTCCCGTTCCTCCGGTCATGTCCACAAAGATCTTCCCTGCCTTCTTTTCCTTTGAACCAATCAGTATTTTTGGACCCATCTGTTCCCTGCTCATCATCTGGTACTCCGGAATTTCCATCAAAATATCAATTACATCGCCCAGGGTCTCCGGCTTTTTATCGGTAAATAGTTTCTGAAGATAACTTGCAACACAATTATCAGCGGGCGTGTGAATACAGATAAAGGGAATATCAAGGATCCTTGCTGCATCAACAACCCTTGTGTGATTCAGCGGCATAAGGCGTCTCTCAACCTCCTTTGAGCGCTCATCAAGCAATGTCTCTGCAATGCTCACCGGCACCCCCAGGTCTGCGAGAATCTCTGCCTGCATCTTGAGCATATCATGGAGCCGCGCCTGAGCCCTGCCCTCAGGATGATGAGCTATAACAAGGTCAATTTTTCTTCCATTATTTCTAAGGCGATCCGCAAGAAGCATTTCCCCAACGTTTATGTCAATGCCCACCATTATATTCTTGACCTCCCTATCCGGTTCACCATAAAGAATTCGTGTGTCCGAATAGGGGTTCTTAAGACGCTCCAGGTCAAAGTATTTCTTTTCAGAGGGGGGTAAATTCTTATACTCCCTTTTTATTTTTGCTATCTGTGCTTCTACCTCCTTTTTTCCCCGCGGGTCCTTCTCTATCCCATTCAGGACAGCGTTCTTATAAATATCTCCTAACTTCATTCACCTGACTGAACAGCACCAGACAATCGCTCCGTAACTAAATTTTTGACAACATCCCCATCCGCCCTGCCGCGGACCTTTGGCATAAGCAATTTCATCACCTTCCCCATATCCTTCACTGTTTTTGCCTTTACCTCAGTTATTGCCTCATCAATAAGTTTTAACAGTTCCTCCCTGCTTAACTGCGGGGGCAGGAATTCTTCCAGTACCTTTATCTCTGCCTCTTCCTTCTGCACAAGGTCATGGCGCTTGCCCTGTTTAAAGAGTTCTATGGATTCTCGCCTCTGCTTGATTAATTTTGCAACAAGGGCATTAAATTCATTCTCATCAAGTTTATGTCCTTTTGCATCCTCCTCATATCTTATCGCCGATTTCAATAATCTGATTGTTGATAAGCGTACCTTATCCCCTGATTTCTGGGCAGAAATCAGGCATTCCTGTACTTTCTCATCTATTCCCATCTCTCTCTACTCTGTTCTCTTTTAAGCCGCCTCATCATCCTTTTCCGGGCGGCGAGAATCTTTCGCTTCCTTACCTCGCTGGGTTTTTCATAGTGTTCCCTTCGCCTCAGTTCAGCAAGAATTCCTGCTCTCTCAACCAATTTTTTGAATTTTTTCAGGGCAAATTCAAAGGGCTCATCCTCTTTCACTATTATTGTGGGCACTACTTATAAACCTCCCTTCAGATTTATTTGAAATAAATAAATATAATACATTCTGATTAAAATGTCAAGAAAATTCGGTAGGGGGTAAGTAGCAAAACTTTTGAGGGGTCATATTATAGATATCTATTTGACTTCCTTTCTACAATCTTATAGGAGAAAACCCCTGACCATCTCCCATCAAGGGATAGGGGAATTTAAGGGCAAAAATAATGAATCTTCAAAACCCTGCCTCTCCCTGAGTTATTACGAACAAAAGATGCTTCCAAAAATTGACTTATACATCCACTTCACATGGTGTATCAAAAGTGTTACACTTATACCAGGAGGTGTGAAATGCCTGCAAAGAATCCAAGGGTTAATGTGGTCTTAGAGAGCCCGCTTTATAACATACATTCTGAAACACCTTGCAAAGAGAGATAGAACCTCCCTCTCTTCAAAACTCCACGACCTTGTAAGGGAGGCACTTGAAATAGAGGAGGATGTGCATCTTTCAAGGTTTGCTGAAAAGAGAGAAAAGACATTTTCCCGTAAAAAGGCATTGAAATACAATGAGGTCTGGTAATTGCCATTGGAAATTCTATACCATCCCGAGGTCAAAAAGGACTTAGCAAAAATTGATGCACGAAAGAAAACACGAATCAAAGTAGCAATTGAGAATTGGCTTAAAGTTGCTCCGCACCAGTACGGCGAACCCATCCGGGGCACCCTTAAGGGCTACTGGAAGTTAAGGGTGGGCGATTACAGGATTGTATTTAAGGTCAAGCGTAGGGCATTAATCGCTTGATTTAAGGTTGATGATTGCTTCACTTCAGATAAACCGGATAGCCCTTGATATTGGTATCAACAAATTCAAGTATTGAAAGTACACTGTAAAGAGGGATTTTAAACTCTCTTTAAGGAAGATTCGGTATGCTCAGACAGTTTTAGAAAAAAAGACCCTCTCAATCTAAAGAGAATAAATCCGACTACAAGCAGTAAGAAGGAATAAATATTGCCTGTGCTACCGCTCTGGGCATTACATCCACAACCCTCGGAGTTAGAGATCTCAACCACTGTGCTGATTGAGGAGAGATTTCCTACATCATCAAGGGCTCTCACTTCAAGGCGATGAGTGCCGGGGGATAATGAACCTGCAGGCACCTTCCTCTCCAGGGAGAACTCGCTCCAGTTGCCCTCATCCCATCGCCACGATGTCTTGATTGCCCCCTCCTCTGTCTGGAGGTCTGAGACACCTATGATGAGGTCATTGCCCCATCCTCCCCTCCTTATGCTGATGGATGGTGGAAGAGAGTCAACGCGGACCACAATTGAGGACTTCTCACTCCTCCTTCCATCCCTTGCAAGTGCCCTCACCTCAACAAGGTGGGTACCCTCAAGGAGGTTTGAAAGAACAAGCTCACCTCTATCAGAGTAATTTGACCAGAGGCCATTATCAATCCTGTATGAATATTTATAATTTCCTCCATCATCAGGTGAAGTGACACTTATCACTCCCTTCGGTTCTGTAAAGATTGTATATGTAAGGTTCCCTGCCAGATGCTTTATGCCTTTTCTATCCTTTGAATATGTGAATAGTGGTGCCGGAGATAAACCTGAAACAGTGCGAGGTGAAAGGGGAGGAAGAGAAAAGGAGAATCCCTCAAGGAGACAGGACCAGCAGAGTTCTCCTCCGAGATTAAAAAATAACCCCAGATAATTGTCATAGCTCTGAGATGAATCAGGCACATCAGTTACAACATAGGTATTTTCAATGGTGAGACCAAAGAGGTCTCCCTCAATCTTCTCCGGATCCACCCCTGGTGGTGTAAGAACTGGCGGAATACCACTTATAAAGCCAGCAAGAAGAGGAGCTACGAGTCGCATGAGGTTTACTACTACTGCTTCAAGGTCCGCTTTGTTAACAGGTATTAATTCGTTAAAGGTTAAAATGCTTGTGATCTCCGGTTCACCTACAGTTATGTCAATGAGGCTTGCAGATGGATCCGCAGACATCAATGTAAGGGAATTAATGGTGAAGCCCAGAGAGGCACTTGATTTGAAGCTGAGGGCACGGAGCTCCCGTCCATCCATGTAGGTGTAAAGGTCAATGTTGAAGTCCTCGAGGGTAATTCTCATTGTATCCCCATTTACTCCGAAGCGCACCAGAGGGGGCCTGCTGGGTCTCAAAACTATTTTTATTGGCGAATCCGGCGCATATTCATAGAGGGAGGGGAGGATAAAGGCAAAGGAGTTCGTATTCAGAAATGTTGAGGCAATTGAGGTAATATCCTCAGAGATTATATCTCCAGAGAATCCGAGGGCGCTCAGAAAATCATCAAGGGACTTCCCCGCAATGGAAATTAACCCCTTTGACTCAGGGTCAATATCAACACAGAGGAATCCTGCTGCATATAATGAGAAGAGCGCCTGATTTACAAAGTCATCAGAGATCTCTGCTCCAATCATAAATGGTAAATCCTGGCTCTTCGGGACATAATCAGTAAAAACAGGCGGAGGTGATTCAGTGTATTCAAGACCCTGTGAAGAAGCATATGGGACACAGGGGTGGTAAGAGACAGGGAAGAGCCCTGCATTTAGAGAAAGGGTTGCACCAAAGGGAGGTGCGGGCGATGTATTGAGGTTCATGAAAAGACCCAGACGAAGACCAATATCTCCCAGGGGAAGCTCAGCAAGGAGGTCATTGAGGTCAAAGAGCGGATCAGGGTTGCCATCTCCGTCTTTATCAAAGAAAGCCCTGAGCAATGAATCTATCTCCTGATTGAGCATATCACCCAAAAGTGTAACTGCATATTGAGAAAGGAATAGATTTGCTGCTCTGGAGATGTCCTGGCATATATCCCACTGGCAGTTTGCCTGGCTCGGTGCACAGCAGGACCAGTTGATTGCGGAGATGTAGAGATCATTTACATTAAGTGTAAAGTTTGAAAAATCAAGGGCAACTGATGAACCATTGAAAATGATCTGAGCAATCCCCCTTGCAGTTGCATTTATAACACCTGTTCTCTGCGGGAAGAAATAGTTGCCAACCCAGTTGCAATAGGGGTCACCGGGTGCAAATCTCACAGTAAAGCGAGCATCAACATCAAGTTCAAGGTCATAGAGTTGAAGTGTGGTATATAAAGCATTATCTACCTGCGTAAAGCCTGGGGGGTCTGAGGTGAGACTGACGCCCGCGCGTTGATATGTGAGCCCGTCAGAATCAGCCGGGTCCCCACCAGGATGTAACTCACTTAAACCATCGGAAAGCCAGTAACAGCCCACAGGAGGATAATCAATGGGCTTGATGTTTCCGGATGCGTCATAGCAACCCCGGACAGTGACATCTATATCTGCATAGACAGCACAGCCAGCAAGGTCTGCTACATAGTAATTGTTCTCTGCAAAGTGAAAGCCTTCAAAGGCACCGACAAGGGTATCCTTTAAATCGCCCTCAAGCCCTCCTCTTAACTGGTCGCTTATAAAATCAAGCCCACCCTTAACAGGAGGCGCAAGGACAATGTCAAAGGGATTTGTGCCATCAGGAGGGATGTCAAGGATATATTCAAAACCAGACCCCAGTTCATTCCTTATTGCATCATCAACTGCATCCTCCACCATCCCGCGAATCCAGTCAGAAATCAATCCATTCAGCCAGTTTGCAAGGTCCCTGCAGGGATTCCAGCCCCAAAGGTCACAATTCCAGTTAAAGATGTTTATATTAAAATTATTCAGGTTTGTATCCATCCATGGAATGTTTAAACTTATTTTTGTCTTCTCACTATCTGAAGGATTACAAACACATCCTGGTTGCCCGCATATACAGGACACTGCCTTCAAAACTGCCTTTGCATCAGCAGGGTCTGCTGTTGCATGTCTATCGTTAAGGGTATCCATTACAATTGTACCTTCGGGACATAGGCAGCAGAAAGGATCAGACCATCCACAACTACATCGCCGCTGAACATATGCTCTCCCGTAAATATTAACATCAACCTCAAGGTTGGAAAAATCAAGGGTTGTATAAATAGCAGGGTCGTAATTTGGAAATCCACCTGGTCTGATTGGGGTCAAACTTAGCCCTGTATTTAACCATGTTAATCCATTACAATCAGCAGGCGAACCACAATTTGTCTCACTCTTCCACTCATTAGAACATCCCCTCACCTTCACTCTGTATTCGTATGATAAATAACAATCTCCCACATTAATAAAGTCACCACTTCCGCTTATGTACATCCCCTCCACTGCCTGTGCAGCATACCACTTCACTGGACCACCGCAGGTTTCGCCACAACTGCCACCGCATGAGGAGTAGCACATATTCCCGCAGGAATTACTGCATGTCTGTCCTGTAATGAGATTGAATAATGTGTTCTGCAGGAAGATGCAGCCATCCTCCTGAATGGTCTCGGGATAGGGTATAGATGGGAGTGTTTCATACGCATCCCTATAATCACTGATGCGTAACTCAACGGCGTTCTCAACAAGATAGTTCGGGTAAACATAATGAGAATCCTCATCCTGGGGGATATAGAGTGGATAAACGCTCCCGAATAAGGATGATGGGCTTATTAGTAAAAAAACAAAGAGGACAAAGATATTTTGCGATAGACAATGTTTCATTCTTATTTTACAATATAGCAAAAATAGAATAACATGTCAAGATTGCATTTTTCAATCTGTTGTTTTTTGTTATAATATTAAAAATCATATTAGGGGCTATAAAAGTTATGAAGGCAATAGGATATTATACTCTTATCCTCTTCCTTTTTCTTGCCTGCAGTAATGGAGGGAAAAGCATTGATAGGACTAAAACCCTCGTAGAGGAAGGTAAAGAATTTTTATCATCCGGCGAATTTGAGAATGCGAGGACCAAGTTTGAGGAGGTCCTGAGCCTTGACCCCAACAATTGCGATGGAATCTATGGGATGCTGTTGAGCAACCTCATGATTTTCTTAGACCGGGTGACGGGCTCTCTGGGCTCTGTTTCAGGACTGGTGCCTCAGGCAACAGAGATTGACACCATTGCAGGAGGTCTCCTGGAGACATTTCTTGATAATTTTAAGGAGATTGAGTCATGGGTCTCCCTTGTTGAGGCGAACAACTGCTCTTTTACCCTTGAGAAACTTCCTGTAGGCTTTGCAGATTTAGAACTCAGGGGCGAGTGGGATATTCACGAGGCACATCTTGTTGGAGTTGTCCTTGATGCGGGTGAGGGATTAATAGAGTTTCTCCTCGGATACGACCTGTCATTAAACACAGCAGAATTAATGAAGGCAATATCAGATGGCTCTCTTAAACTGGATATGGAAGACATTGTTGGAACCCTCAGGGGGCTCGGATTTATCTTTGAATCAAGTCCCACCTTCCTTGCCTGGCATCCTGAGCCTCAAAGACGAGGATATTTTGATTCATCTGCAGGGGAGTTTTCCTCCCTGTTCCGACGCTTGAATGGCTTTCTTGATATCTTTTCAGAACAGGATGAGAATCCGGAGGATGACATAATTGGCTGGGTTGACGGAGATGGAGATGGCGCCCTTTCATCCGGGGATAACATGATAATTAATGCATATTCCATGGAGACAGGGGAACTGCTTCTTAACCTTTCACAATATTCATCCCTTCTTCTCCCCATTCTTGGTTCTATGCTTAATGACATCAAAAACAAACTCACAAGGGCAGAGGATGCCTTTGCCCTCCGGCTCCCCCAGGGCGAGAGGATTTCATTTAATGACCTCCTGCTTGGCTTCGGAACCCTGTTAAGGATTCCTGATAATCTGGAATTTGATGTCCTTGCATTTTATAAGGGTCCTGATTATTCTGGCACAGACCTGAAGCCCCTCAGGGATATTCTCACATACTGGTATGACCACGACAGCAATGCAGAAACACCATCTGTCTTGCTTATAGAGGGAGAGGTCTTCTCCGCGCCTCCTCCGGGCACTGAATCATACCTCTTTCAGGGTGACAGTGAACACTTCATGATTGGCTTTGACTGGAATCCTGAGGACACCTCTACAGATACAACCGGCAGGATTAAGAAGGACTGCGTCCTTCCTCCGGAAAAGGGAATAGAGATAGGAACTGATAGTAATGGAGCCCCGGTCTATCTTCCGCTCATTTATTCTGGCTTTAAGGATCCTTCATTCAATGGAGCAATATATGTGGATTCAGGTGGAAGCTGTGGCGATGCCTCTGGATTCAAGAAGGCAGATGTATATTCATTAAACAAGGCGTTGAATCAGATCCTCAATGCCATATCAGAGCTTTTTAGTTCGGGCGCCGTGGTCCTGCCTTTTTAGAACCACAATAGCGCCTAGATCAATGGGTCTCTTTAATCATTATTATAACTTCAGGACTTCAAGTCTCTGTTATCTCGTGAGAGTCATTCGCAGGTATTTCAGATCCCCTGCATCTGGTCTTGTTGTCTGGTAATAGGAGATGTGAATAAGGCCCGTGCTATCAACAATTGATGAGGTCCATAAGCCCGTTATATGAGGTGTATCAATTGTCTCCTTCACCCAGTCATTACCCATTCTGTAAGCAATCTTTAAGTCCATATAGGCATTATCAAAGTATGTAATCACCGGGATTGACTCATGGGTAAATACAAGGGAGATATCAGTTCCCACATTCCCGGAATCAACTAACTCATGCCTCCATTCCCCATTTGTTGGGTCATAGGTCGCAAATATGAGAGAGCCATCTGTATCATTATGGAATGCAACTGCAGGGTTATTCTTGTCATCAAGGCCAAGTTTAATCCAGGCTCCGTCCTGGTCCGGGCTTGTGACATAATCAGCAGTATATGTGGCTGTTCCGTCGTAATCAAGGATGGTAATTTCATCGGGTGAATCAAGGGTAAAACCGCTCCCTGGAGGAATTGGGGTTTCATTTTTATACACTGTAATCTCGGAATAGGAAAATGTGGAGGGTGGCGAGAGGATTGCTTTATGTGTAACAGAATTAACAGAGAGAATGACCCCCTTTAATCTCTCCCCAACTGTAAGTTTCTGCCAGCCGGAATCAGTCCTGATTGCAAGTTTTGGATTCCCATTTGATGCATCATAATAGGCAATGTATTCCTTACCATCAGGCGAGAATTTCAGGGATGTGTACATCCCTGTCTCTCCGCCCGTTGACTCAGGATAGGCATCCACTGAGTCAATATTGAAGGCAGGGTTTCCCTCAGGATCAAGAGAGGACCTGTCCCAGGAGGCATACATTAAATCACCATTTGTGCTATCAAAATATGATATGCCTATCCTTCCATCTGGTGCAATTGCAATGGATGTGAATCTACCAACATCGTAGTTTGCTGGCCCCCCTGAATCAACGGTATATATCTGCCAGAGGTCTTTGATTCTCCTTGCGAGTCTTAAATTCCCCCCTCCCCTGTCATAATATGATACCCAGATGCTCCCATCTTCTGCAACAATAAGTGAGGAATAGGCTCCAACATCTCCATTATCATCAATAACCTCAATATCCCACTTATTTTCCCTTGCATTCCAGGAGGCAAACTTCAATCTGCTGTTCGTTGCATCGTAATAGGAGATAACTGGATTATTATTTGAATCAAGTCCAATGGATGAGTAGAGCCCCACATCCTCATCACCTATTATCTTTTCCCCGGGACCATAAATAATTCCGCTATCCACAACAGAGGATGCTACAGGATGGATTCCGGTGAGGGATATCCTTCCGCAGGAAAGGATTAAGAATAAAACATAAAAGAAATATCCTGTATTGTATCTCATTTTTTCTTAAACCTCCTGCTTATATTCAAATCAGTTCAGCGGAAAGTTCTTCGGGAACACTATCCTCTCAAAATTGTGGGCTTCTACATCGCTCCTCAGGAATAGCACCTCTCTCGTTGAGCCCCAGACATTTGTCTCACCATTGGAAAGCCACAGAGGAAGCTGATCCCTGAAGTGCGCTGTCCCTGGAATACCGCTCTGCCCCCCAGGAAGGGCGTTCCTGGCCCTCACCCTTCCGGGCACAAGTTCAACAACATGTCTCATGCTGGGTCCTCCGCCCTGATAGAATGGCGGATTTGAGATATTTGCACCGGACATGTATCCAAAATCAGATGCATCCACAACAGAAAGACCACCATCGTTCTCATAGGATGGTCCTGTAATGTCATCATAGAGAGAGTGCCAGAATCGCTTGAGGTGGAACAGTCCCCATCGCCAGGTATTCATATCATTTTCATCGCAGGAGATATAATTATTTGCGCAGGCATTCTTGATATAATCCACTGCATCCTTTAAACTCTTCAGAAGAATCTCCTCTTTTGTCTCCTCCACAAGTGGCGTTGTTGTATTATCAAAGTAATTTTTACCGCTCGGGGGGAGATTTCCTTCAAGGAAATATTTTAATGGCCTGGGTCCAACTTCAATGTAGCCAATGAGGGCCTCTTTTAAACTGTCAAGTGTTAGGTCATCACCAAATGTATTCAGGAGCACCTCAATTATCCAGACATGAAATAGAGTAGCACCAATAGAATATCTTGAATTTACCTTATTCCAGTTCTTGAGTTTATTAAGTGCTTCTCCAATTCCGTAAGAGGATACAAGGTCTGGCCTTTCATCACCTGCGCTGAAAAGGAATGGTAAGAATTTCTCTGCAAGCCCTGATGTTACCTCTGCCTGAACCTCCGCCATCTCCTCAAAGCCGATTTTCTCTCCCCTCGTAATGTAATCGCTGAGACGCCTCGTGATTACCATTTCCCTCAAACCATAATCAAAAAATCCCCCGATATAATACCTGTCATTAAAGGGGTCATTGTCCGCTGTAACACCCACCGGGTCATTGTTCGCTGTGGCAATAAAGCCCCTGGTAGGGTTGACCGCCCGGAATATCTCTGAGCGCGGAATAAAGCCATCCCATTCATACTCTCCTGTCCCCGGCAGCACACTCGTTGGTGGCTGCTTGTGAAGGTCCCAGGGTCTTACGGGATAATCTGCCATGGGCATGTAGGCAATATTTCCCTCTACATCAGCATAGACAAAATTCTGTGCACCGGTCTTGAAATAATTAAGTGCATCAATGAAATCATCAAGATTCCTTGCTCTGTTTAACTTCATAAATGTTGTGACCTCTGTGGTAACATCATTGCCGGTCCATTTCATTGTAAATGTGCCAAAGGCAGAAATCGGGAGAATATCCGTAAGTACTGGACCGTGGTGGGGCACGACGCGCACCTTAAAGTCCTCCACATAATAATCGTTGAGGCCTCCACCTTCCTTTCTTACACGGATGGGCTCATCATAAATCTCCATTGGCACTCGTTTGCCCTTAAACATCACACTGTTGGGGTCTGACGGAGCAATCTCTTCTTTGTAAATATCGGTGACATCCGCTGCAACAACTGTGGCACCCCAGGCAATGTAGTCATTATGACCGAGAACAACACCAGGTGCACCCGGGAATGTGACGCCTGCAACATCGCCCTCTGGTGTGCTTATGTGAGACTCCCACCAGACAGGCGGGGTACCGAGGTCCAGGTGCGGGTCATTTGCAAGCATGGGGTAACCGCTCTTCGTATGAGCACCCGAAACAACCCAGTTGTTGCTTCCAAAATATCTCTTTGATGGGGATAGAAGTTCCAGTTTATGGAGTTTATTAATTAATTCATTAAATTTGCTGAGGAGAATTTTTCTGTCGCCTGAAAGCGGAAAGGAATCTTGAGAGGCAAAAGATGATTGACTTAATGTTCTTGAATTCATACTTACAAAATTTCCACTAACTGTAAGAAGTGGTGGCGGAAAATCGCCAATGGTAAAAGTATTGTCAAGCGGCTGATAGCGGATGAGGTCGGCGAATAATTCTGGAAAGAAAATGGAGGTCAGATATGCAAGCAATTCTTCCTCAATAGATGCAGATAACTGGAATGTCATTCCCTTACCTATTGCAAAAATATCTTCAGGACTCCATGGTTCAGGCACATAGGATGGATCAATGCGTTCAAACTCTGGTGGTAAAAAGGCACCATTTCTTCCTGCTACTGCATCATCTATGTAGGCGTTAACCCCCGATGAAAATGCGTCAAGAACTCTGTAAACCTCCGGTTCATTATTCTTATAATATTCTGAGGTTTTTCTAGCAATTCGGGCAAATCCTACAACCCTTGACATTTTGTCATCATCAAGCCTGCCCTTTCCGAAGAGTTCTGCAAGACGGCCCTGGACGAGTCGCCGTGTGTAATCCATCTGAAAGAGCCTGTCCTTTGCACAGAGATAACCCTGAATAAAAACAGCATCATAGAGGCTCCGGGCGTAGATATGTGGAATACCCCATTCATCGTATATCACCTCAACATCATCAGTGAGCGCCCTATGCTCCAGATCCGGTTTCTCAGGAGTGCATGATAATAAGCCTGAAATAACCAGCAACATCACAACAAAATTCGCCATCCCTCTCTTCATTACTTCCTCCCTGAAAAAATTTTTATTTTCACTATACCAGTTTAAAGGTTTCTTTGCAAGAATTTTCTATGAGGAATATAATATAATGTGATGGAAAGGGTACTTATAAAACTTATTGACACAATGGTGCCGGATTACAGAGAGGTATTCGGAATAAAGGACGATGAGATTATCAATGCCTTTAATGAATTCATCAGCTCCATGCCTCCCCCGGTTCCCGGGTTATTTCCTCTGCTCCTCAGGTTTCTTAATCTCTACCCTTTATTCTTTAGATTCAGGCGCCTGGAGGACCTTGACCGCCAGCATAGAGAGAGAATCCTTGAGAAATGGGCTTACTCAAAACTTTATGTAAAAAGGGCTATATTTTCAACATTAAAGACATTCTTCCTGCTTGTATTTTACTCAAATGAGAATGTGGAAAAGAAATTAGGGTTTGAGAGGAAGTGCCTGCTTTCCTGAGGGGAGTGTGATCGTATCTGTATGGAAGCCGTACCTCTTGAGTGTTGCCTTTACCTTCTTCAAAGCCTTGCTCTCAAGTTGTCTGACGCGTTCCCGCGATAACCCAAGATGCTCTCCAATCTCCTGAAGTGTGGCAGGATTCTCTGAAAGATAACGGTGTTCAATTATATATCGCTCCCTTTCAGAGAGCCCGCTCATGGCAATATTAATGCCTGCCTTTAATAGTTCCTCATCCTCTTTATGAAGAAACTCTTCCTCCACGTTTCTATCCTGAAGGGGGAGAATATCTAGCTGTGTTCTCTCGCTCTCATGAGAAAGTGGTTCGTCAAGAGAGAGGTCTCTTTTTAAATACCTATTTTCTATCTCTCTAAATTCCTCCTCATCAAGTCCAAGTGCATCTACACTCATCATTTTCTTGGCACCACCCCCCTCCTCAAGAAGGGCCCTTAATTTGCTCAGTTTAAAGAAAAGGCGTCGCTGTTCCTGAGTTGTGCCAATCTTGACTAAACTCCAGTTCCTGAGGATGTAATTGAGAATGTATGCCCTGATCCACCACACCGCGTATGTAATAAGCCGGACGCCCTTGTAGGGATCAAACTTCTTCACTGCCATCATGAGCCCGATGTTGCCCTCCTGAATGAGGTCCATCATCCGGAAGCCATAATGCCGGTACTCAAGAGCCACCATTACAACAAAACGAAGGTTGGAGACCACAAGTTTATGGGCAATATCAGGATCCCCTGTCTCTCTGTATTTTACAGCAAGAGCGTATTCCTCCTCGGGAGAAAGAAGGGGAAATCTGTCAATCTCTGCAAGGTATGTGGTAAAGACGTCTGTTTTAACAGGGAGGGAGCGCGTCTCTTCTAAAATTATCCCTTCATGCTCACCCAGAAGATTTTTTTTAATCATAACATATCATTATACCATATTATAAAATCCTTGCTTCAAGAATATTGAGAGCCTCCGAGACATCTTTTTTCCGTTACCACCATAAATCTTAACTTCATCACGAAATTTATTACTCACTCTTTGATACCCTCTCCAGGTATTCTGATGTGCGAGTATCAATACGAACAATATCTCCAGGATCGATAAAGGGCGGCACCTGAATCACAAGCCCTGTCTCAAGTGTGGCTGGCTTCGGGGAATTTGTAGCTGTTGCTCCCTTTATCTGGGGGGGTGTATCCACAACCTTAAGATCAACTGTCATGGGTAATTCAATACCTACTGGCTTGCCATCGTGAAATTTTATCTTGCATTTGATATTTGGCACGAGAAAATTCTTTGCATCCCCAATCAACTCAGCATCAAGAGTCAGTTGTTCATATGTCTCGGTGTCCATAAAATAATAAAGTTCACTTTCCATATATAGATATTCCATCTCCTTTTCCTCAAGTATCACTACCTCTAACTTCTCGTCCGACCGGAACCTGACCTCAAATCCCCTCCCATCAATAATATTCCTGAGTTTTGTCTGCACCATACCGCGCCAGTTCCCGGGTGTTATATGAAGCACATTCAGGACTATGTATATATTATCCTCATATTTTATAATCATTCCTGGTCTTAATTGCGTTGCAGTAATCATTAAATCTACCTCCAAAATTTTTATTTACTTTTTTTAAAAGTGTGGTAAATTCATATCATAGTGTGGTAAAATGACGATTCTTGTTATAGATGATAATCCCTCCATGCATTTTATTATGAAAACAGCACTCAAGTACAGGGGGTATGAGGTAATTTGTGCAAAGGATGGCATTGAGGGCTTCAAACTCGCCCAGGAAAAAGTGCCATCACTTATAATTCTGGATTTTGTAATCCCGAAACTCACCGGCTTCCACCTCTGCAAAATGCTTCGCGACTCTCCCTTAACAAGTTCCATTCCAATCCTTCTCGTTTCTTCAAAGGCAGACAAGGTAGGCACAAAATTTATAGAGATGTTCAATATTACTGACTATCTACAAAAGCCCTTCACCACAGATGCTCTTATCCAGAAGGTTGAAAATATTTTAAATAAACCAAAGAATACTGCTAATGGTGGGACACCTCAGCAAGAGCATCCTTTATAACTACAACGCCTGATTGATTGGTTGTCTCAAGCCCCAGAACATCTACATCTGGTCTCTTTTCAATCAGCCATCCCACGGTGGTAAGGTCATCGTTAGGCAGAACTGGCTTTGAGAACCTCACCTTTAAACGCTTTAGCCGTAAGGGGTCTCTATTAAGATACTCATCTATCACTGCCTTTGAGACAAAAGCCATCGTGCAGAGACCCTGAAGTATTATGCCCGGCAGACCAACGCTCTTTGCAAAATCCTCATCTATGTGAATTGGATTGTGGTCTCCAGAGGCATCGGCATAAATATAACTCTGATCGGGTCTTACATGCATCTTCTGTGAGAATATTATCTCGCCCCTCTGTGGCTCCGGCGGCTTCTCCGTCTTCTCCGTCTTCTTCCCGCTGCCACCACCCCTGATAAACAAACCATATCTTGCCCTCAGAACCATCTCACCCCTCTGGTTAAATGATGTGGTCTCAACTGTAAGGAGTTCCCCGCTTCCTTTGTCTTCAATATCTGCAATCTCCGCTGTGGTCTTGATTGTATCCCCTGGCACAACAGGTTTCAAAAAATACATGTCCTGCTCTCCGTGCACAAGCATCGCTATATTAGCGTTCAAATCCGGGTCAAACATTGCCTGCGCCATTGCAGGTGCAGCAAAAACAACCCCGAAGAGCGGGGGAGCGATTATTCCTCCGGGTCTGTTTTCGTCAAGGAAAGCGGGATTATCATCATTATAGGACTGGGCGTATTTTTTCGTTGCAGTCGCCTCTACATTATACACGCCACCCTCATACTTCTTCTTAAGACATGCCCTGTTCAGTGCCATAAAACACCTCCGGCTTTTATTTAAAAATTATTGCAGGAATATCCCGACCTGTCAAGTAAATCCATATCTACCTGTAATTCATTCCGTGTTAG
>FWWL01004419.1_pt1 | contig 23768 bp, 20 predicted proteins | sample 2228331 | NCBI WGS metagenome assembly FWWL01 (sample SAMEA103939775, study PRJEB20133) | metagenome | reverse complement strand
TGCTGCCTTTATCATAACAGGAAACCCTATTTCCTTTACTATATCCATTGCCTCACTAAGATTTTCAACAACACCTTCAGAACCCGGAATTACAGGCACTCCTGCAGATTTCATTATTTTCCTTGCCATTGCCTTATCTCCCATTTTTTCTATATGAGAGGGTTCAGGGCCTATAAAGATAAATCCAGAAGATTTGACAATTTCAGCAAATTCAGCATTCTCAGATAAGAATCCATATCCAGGGTGGATAGCATCACAACCTGTTATTTCAGCTGCAGATACTATCCTTGGTATATTGAGATAACTTTCCTTTGAAGGGGCAGGCCCTATGCATATTGATTGGTCAGCTAAATAAACATGAAGAGAATCCTTATCTGCTTCTGAATAAATCGCAACAGATTCTATGCCCAGTTCCTTGCAAGCATAAATTATTCTTACAGCAATTTCTCCCCTGTTTGCGATTAAAATTCTTTTTATTTTCATTTTTCAATTACTAATTTTTTTACATCCTTTGATTCTGCTGTTTCTAAAACAAATAAATAAAAACCAGGTGGAACATCCTTTTTATTTTTTGTTTTTAATTCAATTATTTCCTTATATCTTCCAAGAGCTTTTGTAAAATAACTTCTTTCAAATACCTTTTTCCCTGAAGCTGTAAATATCTTAAAGGAAACAGGTGTTAATGCCTCATTTATAATATATTCAATTTTAATTTTATCACCCTTTAAAGGATTTGGATAAAGAGAAATTATTCTTGACTTTTCTCCTTCCCTTGAAGGAACAAGTACTTCTTCATAATTTAAAATCTTTAAAGCATCAGGAATTCCAAAACCATATATATTATCAGGATTTTGTGATTTTGAGGATGTTTCTCTTATAACTTGATAGAGCTTTTTTAAAGACCATTCAGGATGCGCAGATAAAACAGAAGCTGCGAAACCAGCCATTAAGGCTGTTGATACAGATGTTCCCTGCGATTCTGAATAAGAATAAAGGGTATCACCTGTTGAGGCTATTTCCATATATAAAGTAACGCTCTTATAAGGAGCAACAATATCAGGTTTTATTCTTCCGTCAAAGGTAGGACCGAAGGCAGAAGATTCCCATATATTTCCATCCAGGTTTACTCCTCCAACTGTTATAACAGAATCTGCATCTCCGGGTGCAACAATTGTTGTATCAGGTCTTAATAATGTATCCTGGTGTGAAACATTTCCGGCTGCGGTGAAAACAAGTAATCCCTTTGAAAGTGCCTTTGATGCAACCCTTGAAGAAATTGCTGTTTTACCATCCATATCCTTTTTTGTATACCAGTTAGAATAACCAAGAGATGAGGATACAATTTTTGCTTTTAATCTAAAAGATAATTCAAGTGCCTCAACCCAGAAATCCTCCTCTATGAAGTGTTCAAACTCACCTCCTTCCAGTGTATTTGTTCTTTCTGTTTTAAATAACAGAAAATCTGCTCCTGGTGCAGCTCCTATGAGTTTTCCCGGAGCATATCCTCCAATTAATCCTAACATTCTTGTTCCATGATAAATTCCTCCTTCAGGCACAGAATAATCAGTTAAAGGGTCTATATTTACATTTCTATCTCCCCTTCTTCTGTAAGCCATGTATTGGTTATAAGAATTTAAATTATCAGTAAAATATTCAAAAACAGAATCTATCAAACCATCTGAATAAAAATAAATAATTCCGTTTTTTGAATAATAAATTTTATCTTGAAAATAAAGAGGAGTTTTTATAAAAAATCCAGTGTCAATTATTTTTTCTGAAATTACCTCAAAATAATAATTTAGTTTTTTCTCATAAAGGGTATCCTTTGTTTTACTTTTTATAAAAAGAAGTTTTAGTGTATCTTTTTCTACCTTTAAAAAGGGTGAAAATCCCCTTGAAAAAATTGTATCTTTTATTATGTTGAAGTTGGAATCAATAGCAAGAATTCCAAGAAAAGGCTCTTTTATACCCATTTCATAGAATATAAAAAGAGTATCATTTTTTGCGTCTATTTTGAAATCTGTTATAGTTTTATTAATTGATAAAAAATTATTTCCTTTTAAATCAATTATATTTAGTGAATTTGTATCAGAATATAATATATAAATGCTATCTAAAAAACTTATAATTTTAATGTCAAAAATTGAGAAACTCTGGGTTAAAATCTTTGAGGAATCTACATTTAAATATTTGTCAAGAAATGTTAAGAGAATCTTTTCTGTATTTTCTTCCATTATTTTATTTACAAGGTATATTTTTCCTTTATGATATAAAGCAGATGGAAGGAGAGAGATTTTGTTTTCAGGAGTTATAAGTTTTGGTTCATTTTGAAAAAAGTTATCCCTTATAAAATATGCACCATAAATTTTCCATAAATTTGTAAGGTTATCCCTCTCATTAAGAAAGGGGTAAAAAATATAAAGGGTGTCACTTTTTCCTGTTAATGAGGGAAAACCGATATAGCCAATAGCTCTTATACGTGGAACCCTATATACGGCGTTATTAAATATAATAAAAAGGGAATCGCTACTATTAAAGTCATATGTAAATTTAACTCTTTCTCCCTCTCTTATGTGAAGTAAAGCTGGGTGGGAAAGGTCAAATCCTGTATCAAAGATTGATATTCCTATATTCTGTCCTATAAATCCCTTTTTGTGAACTTCTGTGAGATTTAGAAATTTCAGAACTTTATAAGAATCACCATAATCAGAAGGTGTAAAGGAGAAAGGTTTTATACTTTCAAATTTTTTTCCGCTTAAAACTGGTTTTTCATTTTCAATTAGAGAAAGAATTTTTTTTCTTTTTAAAAGTATTTTTGGAAAATATCCGGATATATAATTTTCCCATTTTGAGATAGCTCTTTTTCTGAATCCGTATTTTTCAAGTATATTTTGAGTTCTTGATAAAAAAGGGGAAGTTATCCATAAATTTAAAAAGCCTTTTTCTTCAATTTTTGAACTTATATTTTGATTTAAAAGAAAGATTAAAAGGGTTATCATGTTTGCCTCCATATAGTTTTTAAAAATATTACATATCCCTGAATTTCATTTCTTAAAAGTTCAAGCACATTTCTTGCTGCCTTATAATCAGGGTTTATTGATAAGGCATTTTCAAGCTCAATTTGAGCCTCCTCCAAAAGGTTTCTTATTTTTATTAAAAGCGCTATTCCCAAATTAAATCTTACATCCGCGTATTCAGGGTGTTCTTCTTTTATCTCTTTTAATTTTAATATATAATCATCTATGATGTTTTTTACCTTGCCCGGTTCCTCATATTTTGAAAGAAGCACAAATTCATCAAGAATTTCATGAACCTCGGGAGGAGAAAGTATTTTGAAGAATTCATCAAAGCTTTCTTTAGCTTTAAAAATATCTCCCTTTTCTAAAAATTCAATTCCTTTTTTAAATTTTTCATTTTTGAATCTTGGGTCAAGTAATTCAGCGCTTTTGAAGGAAAGAGTTATTGTTTTAAAGGGAATTGTTGTTCCAGAATCTAAAGTAAGATGAAGTAAGGAAAGACCCATTTCAAAGTGTGCCTCTGCATAAGAGGGATTTTTTTCAAGGGCTTTTTTAAGATAGGAAATGCTTCTTGTATATTCTCCCTTTAATCTTAAAACTCTTGCCCCCCATAAAAGATAATTTGGGTAATCTTTAATCTGTATTGCTCTGTCGAAATATAAGGCACTTTTTTCATAATCCTTAAGTTCAAAATAAATTTTACCAAGCACATAATTTGATGGCGCGTAGTTTTCATCCAGTTTTATTTTCTCTTCCATCAATTCCTTTGCCTCTTCTAAGAGTCCTAATTTAAGAAATTTCTCTGCAAGTCTTACATACATTTCAGGTGGGGCTTCCTTTATTTTTTCCTTTAAGGAAAGCCATACCGTTAATTCAGAAAGTATATTTTCATGAAAGTTTTTTATTATTTCAAATATTTTCCTTTCATCAACTTCCTCAGAAACTTTTTCCCTTTTTACAAGAACTATTTTGCCTTCCCTTGTGACCTTTGTAAAAATTTCACTCTGAGCTGTAAGATAACTTGTTTCAATATAATAGGTTTTTTCTGCAAGTGTTAAATGAGAGGAGGTTCCAAATCCCTTCATTCTGATATCCTTTTTAATTTTTCAAATCTTTCCTTTGCCTGGTCATAGAGTTTTTTTGTGTCCCTGTAATCTGGTTTTATTTTTATTATGTTTTCCCATGCTTTTAATGCTTCTTCAAGCATTTCCATCTTGTAAAATTCTATCCCCTTTTTATAATAATATTCTAATTCCTCTTCAGAAATCTGAGGAATTTCTTCCTTTTTAGCAACCTCTTCTTTTAAAACTTTCTTTTCCCTTTTTTCTTTCTTTTCTTCCTTTGGAGCCTCCACATACACTGGGACTTCCTTTATTCTTACAATTTCCTTTATAAAAATTCTTTTTTCAAAATCAAAAACAAATCCTAAAAATACCCTATTACCATATATACCTACTAAAAATTCCATATTTTCCCTATTAAGTTTAAATCCAAAAGAAAATTTTGGTTTTTTGAATATTTCAACACCTGTATAAAACTTTATAGAGTTTATATAATTTTTTTCTAATTTTTTTAAATAAGTTAATCCTGTTCTCATGCCAAGAGAATCTTGTGTAAGGGCTGGCTCAATATTAAAAGCAATTCCCTCCTTGTGAACTGATATTCCTATTTGTGTAAAAATTTCAGTTTTATTTATATTAGGATAGTATATTCCCTCACTATAAAACCCAAGGGATAGAATTTGAGAAGGTGCCTGGAGATATCCTAAGCCTGCAGAAAATCCTTCAAAAACCTTGTTTGAGAAAATCATTTTCCCCCTTAAGGAAAGAGAAGCTTTTTCAGCATATGTTCCTGAAGAAAGGGAAAGAAAGGTTTTTCCATCAGATTCAAAAGAAAAATTTCTATAAATAATAGAGATAAAATTGAGTTCTGAGGGAAGTTCAAAAGAAAAGCCAAACTTTTTCTGTGGTTTTGTAAAGGAGGAGGTTATGTATCTATCAAGAAAGTCTACAGGATAGGAGACCCCTGTTAATCCCTTAAAAAAAGGAAGTAAGATTAAAAGATAAATCATAATTTTTTAATTATTAAAAAGGTTATATCATCTTCAAGTTCTAAGCTTTCCTGGTATTCTTTTATGTAATCAACTATTTTATTTTTTATTTCTTCTACATCTTTTTTCTCCTTTATAATTTCCTTTACCATATTAAAGCACTTTTCTTCACCGAGCCTTTCTCCTTTTTTATTTTTTATGTCAAGTAATCCATCTGTATAGAGAAAAAGAACATCTCCGCCTTCCAGTTTACCGTGACCCTTTTGAACCAAAAGAGGGTATTCCTCATCAGATACAAAGGAAAGTCCAACAGGAACACCATTTGTTTTGAATTTATAAGTTTCATTTTTATTTGAGACAAAAAGAAAGGGAGAGGTATGTCCAGCTGATGAATAAAAATAGTTTCCTTTTTCTTCAAGGTAAAGAAGAAAAACTGTTATAAACATATCATCAGGGATTCTTTTTTTTATAAAAGAATGCAAATTACTCATAAGGCTAACAGGATTTCTGGAAGTTTTATAGTTTGAATATATAAAGGACTTTGTTAAAGCCATAACAAGGGAAGAGGAAGCCCCTTTCCCTGATACATCACCTACTACACATAAAGTATGGGTCAGGGCTTTTAAAACATCTACATAATCGCCTCCAACATAAAAGGCAGGTTCATAATAATAACTTATTTCATATCCTTTTATTTCGGGTATTTTTTCAGGGAGGAGCATCTTCTGTATTTCTCTTGCAAGTTCCGCGTCCCTTTTTAATCTTTCCCTCTCGGTTAGCTCCTTTTGATATTCTATAAGTTTTATTCTCATTTCCTCTGCTGCTTTAACTATTTTCCCAAATTCATCCTTTGAGTTAAATTCAATTTTTTCCTCAAGTTTTCCCTCTCCTATTCTTTTCAAGGATTTAATTATATAATTTAAAGGTTTTAAGGAAAGATAGGAAAAAATAAAAATAAGAAGGATGCCTCCTGTTAAAGAAAAAAGAAATATTAAAAGGGCTCCCTTTCTAAACTCTCTTTTTGCCTCTTCAAGTATAAAAACAGGAACTCCGAGATATACTTTACCTATCTTTATTCCACTCATAAAAATTTCCTTTTCAAAGATAAGCACATTTCCCCTTGTCTTATAAAAAGGAATTATTTCATTTATATCTTTATCAATTTCCTCATATTCCGGTGCTCCTTTAATTTTTCCCTTTTTATCTGTTATATAAACAAATTGTAATTCTTCCTCTTTTTTTATTGAATAGGTTAACCTTGAAAGTTCTGCAATATTATTATCAAGCAGGGGTTCCTTTGCTACCATAGATAAAGATGAAGATAAGGAATTCCCCCTTGCTTTAAGTTCTTCAATTATATAACTTTCTCCCTTTTTTGTTAAATAATCATATATAAAATAGGAAAAGAGGATAAAAACAAGGGAAAAAAGAAGGCTTATCTTTATTTTGAAACTCATTTTCCTATCAATTTCTCCTTAAGTTTTTTATAGGCAAAAAATAATCTTCCCTCTCTTGTCATAAGTCCATTTTTTTCAAATATCTCATTAAATACTCCCTCTGATATCTCTTTTTTCTTTTCTTTTTTGTATAATTCGTATATTTCGTAGGGTTCAAGGAGGGGATTATCCATCACCTTCTCTTCAACCCATTTTTCAAGGTCAGGGGGAATTTCTATTTTTTCTTCAAATTCTTCAACTTTTATTCTTTCAGGAATTTCAACATTTTCTCTATAATCAACAAATCTGTAAAGTTCCATTATATCAAATATGTTTTTAATTTCCTTTTTCATTCCTGTTACAATAACATTTATGTTTTCTTTTTTTGAATAAACACAGAATTTAAGAAGAGCACCGTACCCTGCGCTTGAAACATAATCCACATCCCTGTAATTTATTATAATTTCTTTTTTATTTTTCTTTTTTGCCTCTTCAAGGGCTTTATTAAAATCATTAACTGTTCTTGTATCAATTTTACCCTTTAAATTCAAATATGTTTTTTCATCCTTTTCAAAGATATCAGCTTCAAAAAGTTTCATAAAATTATTATAAATGAAAATTTTATAGTTTTTCTATTAAGTTTTATATATGAAAATTCTTATTACAGGAAAACCAAGGGCAGGTAAGACAACACTTTTAAAAAAAATTTATGAGGAACTTTTAAAAAGAGGTTTTAAAATGAGAGGTTTTTATACAGGAGAGATAAAAGAAGAAAATAAAAGAGTTGGATTTTTTATTGAAAATCTTGAAGGTAAGAAAAAAGTTTTTGCACACCAAAAAATACAATCAGAATTTAAGGTAGGAAAATATGGGGTTGATATTAAAGCTCTTGAAGAAATAGGTTTACCTGAAATTGAAGGAGCTATAAGTGAAAGAAATTTTCTTCTTATAGATGAGATAGGTAAAATGGAGCTTTTTTCTAAAAAATTTGAGGAGATGGTAAGAAAAGCTTTTGATTCAGAAATAAATATAATTGCAACAATTGCAATTTCTCCCCATCCTTTTATAAAGGAAATAAAAAAAAGAAATGATATCAAGATATACAATTTAAGTGAAGAAAAAAGAGATTATGTATTTAAAAAAATATTAAAAATATGCGAGGAGGAATTAAAGAGGTAATTAAAAATTTTTTTTTAATCTTTGGTTTATTTTTATTTTTTATTTTTGCTTTTTTTTTATATAGGATTATTCCTATAAATCCCTTATATTCAAAGTCCCTTTCAATTTTGTTTTTAAGTGCGACACTTTGGGTTACAAATGTTATTTCACCTGCTGTTACAGGAATTTTAATTATTGCTCTTACTCCTTTATTTAATATATTGACTCCTGAAAAAACCTTTTCAGCTTTTGGGAATAGGGCAATATTTTTTCTTCTTTCTGTTTTTATTATGGCTTCCTCAATTTTAAAAACAGGGCTTGCGAAGAAAATTTCCTTTTATTTTTTAAAGGCATTTTCAAAAAATAGTTTTTTTCTTTTACTTGGAATTTTTACAATTTCCTTTTTTCTTTCTCTTATTATGCCAGAACATGCAGTAGCTGCCATTCTCTTTCCCTTTTTGCTTTCTATTTCTCATAATATAAAAAGTAAAAAATTTAATAAACTTATTTTTCTTACAATGGCATGGGGAGCAGTTTCAGGTGGTATAGGAACGCCTCTGGGAGGTGCAAGGGCGCCCTTTGCGATTGGTCTTTACCAGGAAACCTTTAAAAAATCTATAACTTTTTTTGATTGGACAAAATATTCCTTTCCTGTTGCCTTTATTTTTTATATTTTTGGAATTTTTTATATTTATCTTTTAAGTAAGGGTATAAATGAGAAAATTGAAATTAAAGAAAATTTTGAAAGGGTGCTTTTTTTAAAGGAAAAAGAAACTCTTTTAATATATTTTTTTGCTTTATTTTTATGGGTTTTCTTTTCCCACAAGATTGATATGGCTGTTACAGGTCTTTTGGCTTCTTTTTTTCTTTTTGTTTTAAAGGTTATAAACTGGAAGGATGCTCAACATTATATAAACTGGGGAATTATTCTAATGTATGGGGGTGCAATAGTTCTTGGAAGTTCAATTTATGAATCAGGAACAGCTAATTATATCTCAAATATCTTTCTTTTTAATTTAAAGGATAATCCAATTCTTTTATTTTTTATTTTAGTTTTAATCACTTTGGTTTTAACAGAATTTATGAGCAATATTTCTGCGTGTGCTATTATGCTTCCCTTATCTTATGGTTTTTCAGATGTTTTTGAGCCTTTTTTCATTACTTTATTTATTGCAATATCAAGTGGTCTTCCTTTTCTTTTACCTATTGGAACACCTGCTAATGCTATTGCTTTTTCTTCAGGCAGATATTCAGTTTTTGATGCTTTTAAATATTCAATTCCCTTTTTTTTTATTGCTCCTTTTGTTATGTATTTCTTTTATGAATTTATATGGCATTAGTATGAAGAAAATTCTTGTTATATTTTCTGGGACAAGGGATAATATAGGTATTGTTGAGAAAATTTTTGAAAGGGAAGGTGAAGATATTTTTTTAAAAATTTTTTTTATTTTGAGTGATGTTATACCTTCAAGTTTTTCAACCTGGCTTATGTATATGGGATTTCTTGGTGAGGAGCCTACCGAGGAGATAAGGGATTTAATAATTAAGGAGATAGAAAAAGATTTAAGGGAAAAGAAAGAAGAAATTGAGAATTTTCTTAAAAATAAAAAGGCAAAATTTGAGATAGAATTTTTAAAGGGTGATTTTAGGATGCTTTTAAAGGAGATTATGGATAGAGAAAAGTTTGATTCAATTTATACTTCAAAAGCGCAGAAGGTTATAATAGGTGAGGAGAGTATAAAAGGTTTTAATATAAGGGAAATTTGATTTTATTTTAGGGTGGAAGGTCTTGGTAAAAATAATTTTTAATCAGTGTGCGATAAATCGCACCGCTACAATTTTTTCTGTTGATTTTTATGTGGTTAATTTTAATAAGAGAGTTATTGAACTTTATAATAAATTTTTTGTAAAATTGCTTATATGAAGAGCTTTGAAAAAGAGCTTTTTATTTCGGTTCCCTATATGCTGGAGCAGATTTTAGGGTGCAAATGGTCAGTAGCCTTGCTACAGCTTTGTGCGAGAGGATATAAGCGTCCCAGAGACTTTCTTAAACAATGCACCTCACTATCTGCTAAGGTTATGTATGAGCGTTTAAATAAGATGATGCGTTTTGGAATTTTAGAGAGACGAGTGTTTGGAGAAAAACCGCCCATAAGGGTAGAATACCATTTAACACCCCTTGGGCTGCGTTTTATAAAAATCATTGAAGAAATTCAGAAGCTTCAGGAGGAGCTTCAAAAAGGAGAGATTTGATTTACTGGATTATTCAAAATAAATAGGGGGACCCAAAAAAGTCTATATAACCCTTTTGGATCCCCACTCCTTTTTTGCCTTAATAGTCAGAGAAGGGATTTGCCATATTTACTTTCTATATGTGCTGAATACGAAATCTTTATCCTTTTGTGAGGCATGGCATGAGAAACAATCCTTTTTTGGGTCCTGAACCACTCTTTCTCGTGTATCTCCTTTAAAGCCTTCAAATCCCCAGCCACCAGTAGAAGAAAATTTTTTAGCGTCTTTTTGCATAACACCTACCACTTTCCGGGTTCCCTCAATTATGGCATTGTTTTCTCTTTTTGCTTCTAAAAGGTCAAAAACAAGAACAGAACCATCAGGAAAAGGTTTACCTTCTTTTAAGGCTTTAATAGCTTTTTCATTGGCGTATATGTGGTGAATTCCACCAAAAGCAGCATAAAGGGGATGTCCTTCTTCAATAACCATGGATTTTACATGTATCCAGTCTCTATATCCTTCAGGATAGTCTACTTCTGCCTTATTGCCATATTTATCCCCGTAAACTGTACGGAAACCCAGAGATATGAATAAAATAAATAGAGTTATGATAGTTATGTTTTTTAATAAGTTTTTCATAATACACCTCCTTTTAATTTTTATAATTACCATCATAATTTTAAATTGTCAATAAGTTACCTTTTAGTAACATAGTTATAAAATAGTTAATGATTAATTTTAAAGGGTTCAAGTCCATAATTAAAGGGAAGTATTATGAGTTTTGTATGGATGTTAATGGTTAATATTTCCTTTATAGGGATTGAGATAATAATTAAAAGTTACTAATTTTTAGGCAAACATCAGATAGCCCATGTTTGACATTTGGTTTCTTTAAGTGCTTGAAGATTAAGCATTTTAAAATTCAATTGGTCACTACCTTTTGCCTGTGCAATAAATTGCCACTGCTACAATAAATTATTTTATTAAAATTTTTTGCAATAGCCCTTTTTATGCGACTATTCTATTTATTTTCCCTGTTTTGCCTGCTGTCTTTAGTTTTTTATTATCGTGCGATAAGTCGCACCGCTACATTTTATATGTATTAATTACTTATAAACTCCCCTTTTTATATTCTCAATTGTTCCATGTGTTTTTCTATGTTCCTCAAGTAATTTTTCAAAGTAAGTATCTACCATTTTTTGAATTTCCTCTATATCCCCCTCCTTTAAGTGTTTAAACCTACCCTGAAACTTTAAATACTCTTTAACAGGCAATCCCTTTGGATAGTAGTTGATAGTTAATCTGTCCCCATCTTCTATTTCATACAAAGGAAAGAATTTTGTATCAACAGCAAGTCTTGATGCTTTTATTGTTAGTTCTGAATCTATTTTCCAACCAGGGGGACAGGGAGCAAGAATATGAATAAATCTTGTTCCCTTTAACTTTTTTGCTTTCAAAACCTTTTTGTATAAATCAAGGGGAAAAGCCACAGCTACTGTTGCTATATAAGGAATTCTGTGTGCCCTCATTATCTCAATAATGTTTTTCTTGGGTCTTTTATTTGGACTTTCATAAGGAGTTGTTGCTGTCCACGCCTTATAAGGTGTTGCACTAGACCTTTGAATTCCTGTATTCATATAAGCTTCATTATCATAACAGATGTAAATAATATCCTCATTTCTTTCTGCTGCTCCTGATAAGGCTTGGAGCCCTATATCAAAGGTCCCTCCATCACCAGCCCAGGCAAGAACATTTGTATCCTTTAATCCCCTTGCATTAAGCCCAGCCCTCATTCCTGTTGCAACAGCTGCTGCTGTCTCAAAAGCAGTATGAAAAAGCGGAACCTTTAAAGAGTGGTATGGAAAAGGTCCATCAATTATTGTGAAACAACAAGCAGGAACTGTAACAATTGTATTTTTCCCCAATGCTCTCAAAACATGTTTAATTGCAATTGTAGCACCACACCCCTGACAGGATAAAACCCCAGGTTCAAGAACTTCTTCCTGTAAAAGGTTTTCCCATTCAAAGCTCATTTTTCCCTCCCTTTTATAAGTTCTATAACTTCTTTATGTCTTTCTTCTGCATTTTTTTCCATTACTTTTAAGGTTTCATCCATTTTATATAAAATTTCAGATTGTTTTTCAAGGATTTCAATTTGCTTTCCTATCATCTCTTTCATTTCCCTTACTGTTTCTTTAAGCCACTTACCATTGCTCCAGGCAAGGTAAGTTAAAACGCCCGCAAGTATAGTTAATGCAAATCCAAATATTTCCATATTTAAATTATAAGGGGAAATTAAAGATAATTCAAAATTAAAGAATGATTTTTAATATAATTTGATGGAATTTTAATATAATTGTGCGATAAGTCGCACCTCTACATATTTGCATGATAAATCACACCGCTACAATAAATTATATTACAATTCTTTGTAGCATTCGCATTCATGCAACTAATCTTTTTATTCTCCCTGTTTTGCCTTTAGTTTTTTTATTATTGTGCGATAAGTCGCACCGCTACATATTGTTTGATAAATCTCCCTTATTTTTGCCTTTTTTGCCTCCTGTCCCCGGATTTTTCATATTTTGTGATAAATCGCACCGCTACAATAAATTATAATTTTAAACCCCAGAAAATTATATCCTCTTCCTTTTCTCTCTTTTTAGCATCTTTTATAACCCCTTCCACACCATAAGGAGTTATATCTCTTCCACCAAGTCCCCATATATATCCAAGAAGTTGAGGTCTATTTTTTTCTGTATAAAGAGCCGACCTTATCTCATTAAAGAAGATTCCACCTAAACCAAAAGATATATTTCTATCAAGCACAATCACCTTTTTCCTTCCAGATAAAGCTTTCCTTATTTTTTCAAAGGGAAAGGGACGAAAAACCCTTATCCTTAAAACACCTATCTTTTCTTTTTCCCTTTCTCTTATTTCCTTAACCGCATACTTTACAGTTGAAGAAACAGCACCAGAGGTAACAAGAACAATCTCAGCATCATCCATCATAAATTCCTCAATAAGTCCCCATTTTCTTCCAAAAAGTTCTTCAAAATCTTTTTCTGCTTTTTCAATTTCAATTAAAGCTTTTTCCATTGCTTCTTGCATTTTATATCTTAGCTCCGTATAAGGACCTTCAGGTGCAACAACAGCACCTATTGCATAGGGTTTTTGAGGAGAAAGAGCATGGGGTAATTCAATTGGAGGTAAAAATTCATCCACTATCTCCTCTCGTGGAATCTCTACAGGCTCTGCTGTATGAGAAAGTATAAAGGCATCAAGAACAAGCATTGAAGGTAAAAGAACCTTTTCAGAAACCTTATAAGCAAGAATTACAGAATCAAGAACCTCCTGGTTTGATTCACAATAAATCTGCATCCAACCTGTATCTCTCTGTGATAAGGAGTCATTCTGGTCAGCCCATATTGACCAGGGAGCAGCAACAGCCCTGTTTATATTAGCCATAACAATTGGTAACCTGTCACCAGCTGCAAAGTGGAGAAGCTCATGCATTAAAAGAAGACCCTGAGAAGATGTGGCAGTAAAGACTCTTGCACCCGTTATACTTGCACCCATACAAACAGCCATTGCCGAATGTTCTGACTCAACATTCACAAAGATTGCATCAATCTCCCCCTTTCCACACATCTCTGACAAAAGCTCAACCACCTGAGTTTGTGGAGTTATAGGATAGGCAGAAATAACCTGAACCCTTGAAACTTTAACTCCATAAGAAACAGCATGATTCCCATAAATTACTTTTTTTATTCCTTCTTTTATTTTTAATCTTTCCATTTTACCCTCCTTATTCAGGCACCATTTGAATAATTCCTCTTGGACACTCATTCGCACAAATTCCACATCCTTTACAAAAATCATAATCTACCTTTGGCTTTCCATTTTCCCATAATATACACATATCAGGACAGTATACATAACAGTTTCCACAGGAATTACAATAACCACAGGAAAAACACCTCCTTGCCTCTTTTAAAACCTCTTCCTCCTTAAGTGTCTTTACCTCCTCTTCAAAGGATTTAATTCTTTCCTCCACAGAAAGTTCCTCTGGATGTACTCTCTTTTGTTTTTCAAAGTATTCTGTTTTTATAAGCATAAAGGAAACTGTTTTTAAAGGAGTTTCTTTTACATTTATGTCTTCTCCTTTTAAATATCTATCAATACTTTTTGCTGCTTTTTCTCCCCAACTTTCAGCTTCAACAACTGTTGAAGGACCCTGTATAAAATCACCTCCTGCAAATACACCTTTAATTTTTGTTGCACCTGTCCTTTTATCAGCATAAGGCCAGCCATCTTCACCAAGATACTCTTCAGGAAGAACTTTCCTGTCAGATTCCTCTCCTATTGCTTTTATAACAAAATCATATTCCTCCTCATATTCAGAACCCTTTATTGGAATAGGTCTTCTTCTTCCAGACTTATCCGGTTCCCCTAATTCCATTTTTTGATTTGTAAGAACAATTTTATTTCCCCTCTTTTCTGCTTTTATCGGAAGTGTCAGAAAACGAAAAGGAATTCCATCCTTCTTTGCCTTTTCCCTTTCCTCTAAAAGTGCAGGCATTTCTGCTTCAGTTCTCCTATAAAGAACATAAGGTTCTGCTCCTATTCTCTTTAAAGTTCTCACTACATCCATTGCCACATTTCCCCCTCCTATTACCGCCACTTTTTTACCTTTAAGATTTGAAAAATCCTTTCCCTCATTAACTTCTTTTAAAAAATGAACCCCTGAAAGAAAATTTTCTTCTCCTTCAAGACCCATCTTTTTTTCAATCCAAGCTCCTATTCCTATAAATACTGCATCAAATTTTGACCTTAGATCTTCTATGTGGATGTCTTTTCCAAGTTCCTTATTTGTCTCTATTTTGATACCCATTTTTTCAAGCATTTCAAATTCCTTATCAAGGATTTCTTTTGGCAATCTATAAGAAGGAATACCATATCTTAAAACCCCTCCTGGAAGTGATTCTCTTTCAAAAATTGTGACAGAGTGTCCATATCTTCTTAAAAAATAAGCACAAGAGGCTCCCGCAGGTCCTGAACCTATAACAGCAACCCTTTTCCCTGTTTCAGGTGGTAAGTCCTTCAATTTATACCCCCTTTTTATAATATAGTCTCCTACATATCTTTCAATTTCTCTTATTGATATTTCTTCATCAAATCTCTTTCTGTTACATCCTATCTGACAAAAAGCAGGGCATACCCTTCCTGTAATTGCAGGAAAAGGATTTTTTTCAAGTAAGATACAGGCAGCCTTTTCAAGGTCTTTTTCAATAATAAAGTAAAAATAATTTGGTATTTTTGTTCCTAAGGGACATGCCTTTGAGCAGGGAGCAGCTTTATCCTCAATAAGAGGTTTTATATTTCTCCATGAGCCTGTTTTTAAAACTCTTGTTGAACCTGTTGATAAAGCCACATAAGGCAATCCCTCTATATTCTTATGAGAAATTCCTTCAGTCATTTTTCCCCTCCTTTTTAATTCCTTTTACTAAATTAAAGGCCTCTTCTGCTGCTCTTTTATTTTCCTCTATTTGTGATGGAATTTCTTCTTCAATTGCTGATTTAAGCTCCTCAATACCAAAAATACCAAGAACCTTAGCAACTGCTCCAAGAATTGCAGTATTTACAATTGGCTGTGCTTTTGAACCTAAATTATTTTTTATTGCAATCTGAGTAGCATCCACAGTATAAATTTCAAATTTATTCTTAAATTTGAATTCTTCAGGGGATTTTGAAGTGTTTATAATAATTTTTCCCTTTTCCTTCAATCCCTCAGTTACATCAATCATTTCAAGAAGGGTGGTGTCAAGAATAACTATCATATCAGGATTATAGATATTGCACCTTAAAAAGAGTTTTTCATTTTTTTCATGTATTCTTAAAAAGGCAGTAACTGGTGCGCCTCTTCTTTCAACACCAAATTGAGGAAAGGCAAGGGGATAATAGCCTGCTTTAAAAGCAGCAATAGCACTTATCTTTGAAGCAACAACCGTCCCCTGCCCCCCTCTTCCATGAAATCTAATTTCAAACATTTTTAAATCCCTCCTTTTAAAAAGTTATTTTGAATTATATTATTTTTTGCATTTTTTTTTCAATAAACCATATAATCAAAATTATTTCTAAGTGGGTTCTATTCCCTTTAAACAAATTTCTAAATATCCATAGTGAAAACATTAAGGTGGAGATTATTATTAATTCTTGGTGTTCTTGTTTTTTCTATAATATCCCTTATTCCTACCCTTGAGTATTATTCTCTTTCATCTGAAGAGCTTGCCAAGAAACCAAGGGAGGAAATTAGAAAGATGCTGAAAAGAGCTTTATCTCTCGGTCTTGATTTAAAAGGGGGAATGTATATGGTGCTTAAGGTAAAAGAGGTGGAGAAGGAAAAAAGTAAAGAAGCAAGGGATAGGGTTCTTGAAATAATAAGAAATAGAATAGACCAGTGGGGAGTTTTTGAACCTATTATCCAACCTGCAGGAGATGATAGAATAATAGTTCAGCTTCCGGGGATAATGGACAGGGAAAGAGCAAGAGAACTCATAGGAAAAACAGCAGTTTTAACCTTTCATCTTGTTGAGGATATAGATAATACAAAAAAAATTCTTGATAAAATTGACGAAGCTTTGAAAAATTTATCAAAGGATACCACAAAATCTCCCTTAAAGCCTCTTTTATTTTTGTATAGGGGAGATATAGTATTTGAGGAAGTTTATCTTGATTCAATTAATAAAATTCTAAAAATAGAGGAAATTAAAAAATTTATACCAAGGGATAAGATGTTTCTTTTTGGCAGGTCCTTTGAGGTCAACGGTAAGAAGCTAAGGTCAATATTTCTTCTCAACAAAAAACCTGATGTAAAGGGTGAATATATTAAGGATGCAATTCACTCTGTTTATCAGGGAGAAGACCCTGCCCTTCAAAATACTCCTATCGTTAATCTTTCATTTGATAGAAGGGGAACAATTGATTTTGCAAGGGTTACAGGTGAAAATGTAGGAAAACACCTTGCTATTGTTCTTGATTCAATAGTTCAGTCAGCACCAAGAATTATTCAGAAAATACCAACAGGTAATGCCCAGATTACAGGAATTGAGTCAATGGAAGAGGCAAGGGATTTAGCTGTGATTTTAAAGGCAGGTGCTCTTCCTGCTCCTGTTGAAATAGAAGAAGAAAGGTCAGTTGGGCCTCTTCTTGGAAAGGATTCAATAAGAAGGGGCATCCAAAGTGCCATTTTGGGAGGTATGCTTGTTATGGGTTTTATGGCAATTTACTATATGTTTGCAGGGACTGTTGCTGACCTTGCTTTAATTCTCAATCTTCTTATAATTATGGCACTTCTCTCTGCTTTTCATGGAACACTTACTCTTCCTGGAATTGCTGGTCTTGTTCTTACAATAGGAATGTCTGTGGATGCAAATGTGCTTATATTTGAAAGAATAAGGGAAGAATTAAGAGCAGGTAAATCTTTGAAAGCAGCTGTTGAGGCAGGTTTTTCAAGGGCAATGATTACAATCCTTGATGCAAATATTACAACAATTATTGCTGCCCTTGTGCTTATGTGGTTTGGAACAGGACCTATAAGAGGATTTGGGCTTGTTCTTGCCCTTGGTATAGGAGCCTCCTTCTTTACAGCAGTATTTGTTTCAAGAGTCATATTTGATTACTTCATTCTTGTTAAAAAAGTGAAAAAATTAGCAATATAAGGGAGGATAAGTATGGAATTTTTTAAAACACCAAATATTGATTTTCTTTCAAAAAGAAGATTCTTCTTTATTTTATCTGGAACCCTTTTTTTACTTTCCCTGATTTTACTTTTCACAAAGGGACCAAGCTATGGGATTGATTTTACAGGCGGAAACCTTCTTCATATACATAGTGAAGAAAACATATCCCCTTCTAATTTAAGAAACGCACTTTCAGAAATAGGGCTTTCAAAGTCAGAAATTCAGGATGTAAGCCTAAGGGAGCATATAATTAAGTATTCAGAAAATTTTGACCCTGACTCTATTGTTAAATTTTTAACAAAAAAATTGAATGCAAAAATTGATATAGAAAGAACTGAGAAAGTGGGTCCAAGAATAGGACATGAGTTGAGACTTAAAGCCATCTATGCAGTTTTAATCGGTATGGTTTTTATGCTAATATATATTGCCCTAAGGTTTAATCTTTCCTTTGGTATAGCTTCAATTCTTGCTCTTTTTCATGATGTTATAATTACACTTGGTTTTTTTGTTCTTTTTTCAAGGGAAATTTCAGTTCCTATAATTGCTGCCTTCCTTACAATAGTGGGTTATTCAATAAATGATTCAATTGTTATTTCTGATAGAATAAGAGAAAATTTAAAAAAAAGACAGGGCAGGTTTATAGATATTGCAAATAGAAGCATTAATGAGACCCTTTCAAGAACAATAATTACATCAGGAACAACCCTTCTTGTGCTGGTTGCTCTTTTATTTCTCGGGGGTCCACTTCTTTTTGATTTTGCCCTTGCCCTCACAATTGGTATTATTGTAGGAACATATTCCTCAATTTATATTGTATCAGCTCTTGTTACTGAGTATGAGGAAATAAAGGAGAAAAGGAAAAGAAAGAAAAGGTAATGCTTTTATTTTTTGTCTTAGACCCGAAAAAAACAGCAATAGAAGCAAAAAAATTAAGAGATGAGGGAAAATGGGAAAAAGGATACTCCTTATGTAAAAAAGCACTAAAAACTTCTCCAAAAGACCCTGATTTACTTGAAATAGCCTGTGAACTTGCCCTTCTTTTAAAAAAATATACAGAAGCTATAGGGCATTTTACTCTTTTAAAACCTCACCTTGAGAAAAGGAAAAAAATACTTGATGTTTTTATTGAACATTTTGGAGGAGAGGAAAAAGATAAGGTGCTTTTGAGGGAAAATGTTTTACTTGAGCTTATTTCAGAGGGTGAAATGGAAAAAGTGGAAAATGTTTTTCCTTTGATACCTGAAAAAGAAAAAGAGCATTTTTTAAAAAAACATTCTGAAAGGGAGGAATTTAATTCTCATTTTCTAATTTATGCTCTTTTATTTTATTCCAGAAAATTTATAGATGCATTTTTAAAACTTTATGAGATATATAAAAAATTTGAGGATAAAAGAGCTCTTATAAAAAAGGAAATTATAAGGGTTCAAAATATGGGATTTATGAGAAAATATGCGGGTTTTGTTAATTTTATGATAAATTATTCTGAGGGAAAGGAGGACAAGGCAATTGAGTATATTGAAGATTTTATTGAGGATGAATCTTTTTATCCCTACATAAAAGAAGAATTTGAAAAAAGATTTCCTCAAAATCCCTATTTTAAACTATTATTTTCCCATATTTTAATATTAAGAGGAGAAAAAAATAAGGGGCTCTCAATTTTAAAGGAGATTGTTAAAAATAAGGAAAAAATTGATAAAAATTATGCCTATAATATTTTAAAAAGTTTGAAAAAGGAGGAGTTAAGCGAGGAGGAAACAAAGGATTTAGCAGAAATTCTAACAGAACTTGGTAAAACAGAAGAAGCAGCAGAAATACTTAAAGATAAAGTAAAAAGTGAGGTGGGTGTAAAATCTCTTAGAGAATCACTTGTTAAATCCTTTTCCCCAAGGGCTTTCAGGATACTTCTTGAAATGGAAGAAAATATTGATGAAAATTTGAAATTTTTATATGAAAATAATCCCTTATATTTAAATGATAGAGAAGTTCTTGATGTCTTAAAGGATATAGGGGAGGAAAAAAATATAAGAAGTGATTTTTTCCTTTTTTCCCTTGCTTCTTCCTCAATAAGAAATGGTGAATTTAAAAATGGTGTTTTTATTTTTAGATACCTTTTAAAAAAGGACTTTGATTTAGAGCTTATTAATAAGGAGTTTGAAAAGAAAAAGGAGGATATTCTAAAAATCCCTGAGGGTCTTATACTCCAAGCAGAAATTTATCTTTTTAAAAAGGATAAAAAATTTTTTGATACCTTAAAAAAACTTATAGAAAACTATCCCCTTTATTCTGATTATGTTCTACTTATGCTTGATGAATCAGGTATTTTTTACGAGGATTGGAATGAAGCTATACTTGAATTTCTTGAGGAAAATAAAGATAAAATAGGTGATAATAAAGAGATTTTAGAGGGAATTATACTTATTCGCCTTAACCGATTAAAAGAGGGTGTTCTTAAACTTTATTCTGCATATAAAAAGGGTAAAAGATTTGTGATGAAGATAAGTGAAAGGATTTATAAAGAAGAAGTTCCTGAGTTTAATCTTCTCCAAGGTTTTATTTTTCTTGAGCTTGAGAAATATAAGGAGGCTGAGAAGTTTCTTAAAAAAGCAATGACAGATAAAAGGCTTTTAACTCACCTTTCAAAGGTATTATCAGAAAAACTGCATAAAAAGAAAGATAAAGAGGTTCTCTTTCTTTTTGTGAGTACCCTTATTTTATGGGGTAAGTTTGAGGAAGCCTTGAGATTAATTTCAGATTTAAAGAAAAGAGAGAATGAGAAAATGATGGGTGATGTTCTTGTATTGGAGGCTATTATTCTTTTTAAAAAAGGTGAAAAAGAAAGGGCAAAGGAAATTATAAAGAATCTTTTGAAAGAGAAAAAGAAATTTGACCCTTTGTTTCTTTTCAATTTTTTGAAAGAGGAAGAAAAAAAGGAAAAAAGTGATTTTATTTATCAGACACTTGGTGCTCTTTCTCTTTTAATTCCTGAGCCCTTAGAAGCTCTTAGAAATTATTTTATGCTTGCAATTAGAAATAAAACACTTATTCCCAGAATAAGGGATATATTTTTTACAATTGAAACTAAGTTTCCCTATTTCCCTGAAATTGAGCTTTATAAAAAAGGACTTGATATTCTTGAAGGTAAAATAGAAAAGGTTGCGCTTCTTAAATTTTATGAAGAAAATCCTGAGATTAAAGAGGAATTCAGAAATTTACTTGAAGTTTTACCTGATACACAGGAGGACCCTCATCTTTTATTTTTACTCTCAAAGCTAAATTTTGAGGCAGGAAGGGAGTTCACCTCTTATATTTTAAAAAGTTTTGAACTTGCCTTAAAGGAAAGGTTTTATGAGCTTCTTAAAGAAATTAAGGATTTTTCTTATGAAAGAATTAAAGAGGAGGAAGATGGTAAAACCCTTTTATTTTTCATATTAAAAAATGATGTTACGAACTTTGAAAGATTTTTTGGACTTTTAAAGGAAAAAAATTATATTGAAAAATATCCGGAAGAAGCAATGGAGGTAATGAGGGTTTTGTTTTTTAAAGGAATAAGAAATAAAGAATTCCTATTTACCTATGCAGATTTTCTTGCAGAAAAAAATGACAAAACCTCTATTTATATTTATCAGGAAGCTCTTGAAAAATTTCCTGAGGAAATTGAAAAAAGAAAAGATAAGTGGGAAAAATTTATTCCTGAGGGTCTTGGTCTTACTTTAAATGCAGCAATTCGTTTGAAGGATAAAGAGAAATTTAAAGAAAGGGTGAAAAAAATTATTGAACTTGATTTAATAGGAACCTTCTATGCTGTTATAAGGGAATCCATAAAGGTTTTTGATTATGAGGAGGAACTTTACAATTTATATAAAAAATGCGCTTTATATGTTAAGGATGTTGATACCGAGATATATATTTTAAAAGAGCTTGCAAAAAGAGAAAGGAAAGTAGAGTATTATAAGGAGCTTATTGAGAGGTTGATTTTATTTAAAAAAGAGGAAGTTAATCTTTACTGGAAGGAGTTTGTGGAAAGGGCAGCAATAGAAGGGAAAATTGAGGTAATTGATGATTTCTTTAAAAAATATTTTAAGTTTGAAAGAAAGGTAGATTTTTACAGGGGGAATTATTTAAAAACAATTTTTATAATGGAACCCTTTCGCTTTTTTAAATTTTTAAAATATAGAAGAAATTTTCCTTTACCCTTGAGAGAGCCTTAAAATTTAAAACTTGAAAAAGGAGGAAAAAAGTATGGAGATGTGCCCTTTTCTTTCAAATCCTCTCTGGAAAAAGGATGAATCAGGTTTTGAAACTTTTTTTATAAAGGAGGTTCCCTGTCAGAAAGAAAAATGTTTTCTATATAGAGAGGGAAGGTGCGGTGCTGTTTATAATCCCGATTATTCTGACATAAAAAATATGATTTGGGATGTTAATTTATCCTTAAATGAAAACATGAAAGCTTTTTATGATTTGATAAGAGAAAATTCTGAAAGTAATTTTTCTTTCCTGAAAGACCTTGATCAAAGAATTGTTTTTATTATTGATAATTTAAAGAGCGCTTTTTATGAAGGTTTTAAAGGGATAGAAGAAGAAATTTCAAAATTGAAATCTGAGATTAAAGAAATAACTTCTAAACAAGATGAAAGTATTAAAAAGATTTTGGATTTATTTATTGAGGAGAGGGACAAATTTTTAAAGAACTTTGAGACTGTCTTTGAGAAAATAGTATCCGCGGAAAAAGAGCATTTTGATGAGATTTCAAGGAAAAGTATATCTTATATTGAAAACATAAGGGAAAATACAGATAAAAGATTTTCTGAGATTTTTGAATTAATAAATAAGGAAAGGTATTTATTGGGCGAAGTATTTGAAAAGATGAAAGAGTTAACAGAGGAGATGGCTTCTTACAAAAAGGAAATTGAAAAATCCCTTTTAGAGGAGAGAGTAAGGAGAAAATTTGAAAGTGCGAAATTTTTATATTTAAAGGGAGAATATAATGATGCAGAAAAAATACTTAAAGAAATATTTGAGGAAAAGGAATTTGATGATGCTTATCTTTTAATGGGTCTTGTGCTTCTTGGAAAGAAGGAATTTAAGGAGGCTGAAATTTACTTTAAAAATTATCTTGAGAAAAATCCTGAGGTTCCTGAAGCGCTTACAGGGCTTGGTAGAATTTTTTTTGAAAGGGGTGATTATGAGAATGCACTTATATTATTGGAAAAGGCAAAGGAAAAGTCTCCTGATTCAGAAGATATCCTTTATATTTATGGTCTTTCCCTTGCAAGAGCGGGAAAAGTGGAGGAGGCAAAAGAAGTTTTTGAAAAAATTATTAATATAAATCCTTACTTTGAGCCTGCAAAGGAGGCAATTAAAAAATACATTTCACCGGTTGATTGATAAAAAATGGTTCCTGAGTATTTAATCGGAATAGGAGAAGGAAAGGTTATAAAGGGAGAAGGGATACTGAAGGCAATAGGGGTTGGTTCCTGTATTGTTATAATTCTTTTTGATAGAAAAAACAAAACAGGTGGGTTTGCTCATGCAATGCTACCGGTTCCTAAAAGGGTGGATGAAAATGCTCCTCCTTTTAGATATGTAAATAAAGCCATTCCACATCTTTTGAGAGAAATGAAAATTCTCGGTGCTGAAGAATCAAATATAGAGGCATATCTTATCGGGGGTGCTACTATATTTGATTCACCTATTTCCGTTTCTCCTTGGTCAATTGGTTCAAGGAATGTTCTTGAAGCAAGAAATATACTTACAAGGATGATGATAAAAATTGTTAGAGAAGAAGTTGGCGGAAATGAAGGAAGGAGTGTAATATTTGATATTGGAAGAGGTGAAATAAGGGTTAAAAAGAGGGATAAGGAAATTGTCCTCTCATAAGATAAGGGTTCTTATTGTTGATGATTCTTATTTAATGAGGGTTCTCATACGCGATTTACTTTCCTCCTTTGATGATATTGAAATTGTTGGGACAGCAAAAAATGGTAAGGAGGCAGTTGAGCTTGTTAAGAAATTAAAGCCTGATGTTGTTACTCTTGATTATGAAATGCCTATTATGGATGGAATTGAATTGATTCGTGAAGTCAGAAGCAGAGCATACCCGGTGAGCTTCATCGTACTCTCTGGACATAGTGAA
>FWWL01003156.1_pt1 | contig 23775 bp, 14 predicted proteins | sample 2228331 | NCBI WGS metagenome assembly FWWL01 (sample SAMEA103939775, study PRJEB20133) | metagenome | reverse complement strand
CCGCGCCGGGCTGCGGGAATGGGGCGGGATGGAGGGTCTGCGCCCCGCCGGAAAGCGGGTGCTGATCAAGGTCAACGCCGCCTTCGCCAGGCCCCCGGAGGACGCCGCCACCACCGATCCGCGCCTGGTCTCCGAGGCGGTGCGGCTCTTCCTGGAGGCAGGGGCCGCGGAGGTGGTGATCTTCGACCACATCCTGCAGGACCTGGTGGAACCCACCCTGGAGAAGAACGGCATAGGGGCGGCGGCCCGCAAGTCGGGAGCCCGGCTGGCGGTGTACGCGGTGAGAAAGCCGGGGCCCGCCAGGATGGTTCAGGTCCCCGGGGGCCGGGCTCTGCCCCGGGTGGGGATACTGGAGGAGGTCTTCCAGACCGACATCATCGTAAACATGCCCAAGGCCAAGCACCACAGCGGGGCCGGCCTGACCATGGCCATGAAAAACCTCATCGGCTGCACCCAGAACATGGGGAGCATGCATGACATCGACCTTCACCGGGCCATCGCCGAGCTGAACACCCTCATCCGCCCCCACCTGCACGTGCTGGACGCCACCAGCGTGCTCCTGGACCGCGGGCCCGGGGGACCGGGAAGGGTGGGCCGTCCGGAATGCCTGGTGCTGGGCACCGACCCGGTGGCCGTGGACGCCTACGCGTGCGGTCTGTTCGGCCGCTCGCCGCAGGAGTTGGGCTACCTGGTCCACGGCCGCGAACTGGGCGTGGGCACCACCGATTACCATGAACTGGAAATGCGAGAGGTGCAGGTCTGAAGCGGTGAACGGGGAGGGAGGGCGAGCGAGCATGGTGGGTAGAGGAAAGCCGGGAAAGAAGGGACGCCGGCGCCACCTGTCCTGGGTAAGGCGTGGTGTGCAGCTCGTCTTCCTCTTATTTTTCGCGGTCCTGGCCTGGTCGGCTTCCTATCCACCGGGCGCGGTGAACGAGAACCTCTTCCTGCGCCTCGATCCCCTGGCCGCCCTGGTGGCCGCCTACTGGAGCGGGCTCTGGCTTTACCTGCTTCCCGCCTGGATGCTGCTCCTGGCCACCGCCCTCAGCGGGCGCTTCTTCTGCGGTTGGATGTGCCCCCTGGGAACGGTGCTGGGATGGATCCCCTCCCTGCGCGGGAGGCGGCGCAGGAGCAGGAGGGAGTTATCGGAGCTGCGGCCGGTGGACGTCACCGGGAGGACGATAGGGGAGGGGGAGAGGAGGTTCCGGATCAAATACGCCTTTCTGGCCCTGTTCGTGGGCCTGTCCCTGGCGGGGGTCAATCTGGCCTGGGCTTACGACCCTCTGGTCATCGCCAACCGCACCCTGGTCCTCCTCTTCTCCGGCGGCGTCCCCATCCTTTTCCTGGGACTGGCGGCCCTTGCCGCCCTGGTGGGGCCGCGTTTCTGGTGCCGGGAGATGTGCCCTCTTGGCGCCTGCCTCTCCCTGGCCGGGATGGCCGGCTCCCGGCTTCCCGCCTCGGCCAGCCCTCTGTCCCTGGTCAAGGAGGAGGAGGCCTGCATCCACTGCGGCAGGTGTTCCCTGGCCTGTCCCCTGGAGATAACCGAGGTGGCCGGCGCAAGGCGGGCGGGCAGGCTGACCATCGCCGACTGCACCTTGTGCGGGGAGTGCGTGGCCGCCTGTCCCCGCGAGGGAGCCCTCTCGCTGCGCTCCTTCGGGGTCGTCCTCAACTCATCGCGGGGGAGGAAGAGGGACCGGCACGATGTGTTGTCCCCGGGTGAGGACGGGGAGGTGACCGCGGGGTGCGGGGTTTGAGGCTGGCACGCCGGGAGTTTCTGGCCTGGACCCTGGCCGGAGCGGCCACCGCCCTGGCCTACGGGCTGTGGCCGGGGAAGGCGGGCGCGGCGCCCCTGCTCCGACCGCCCGGGGCTCAGGACGAGGAGGACTTCGTCTCCCGCTGCATGCGCTGCCAGGAGTGCGTACGGGCCTGCATGACCGGTTGCCTGGAACCGGCGGGGAGGGAATACGGCGCCGCCAGGCACCTGACCCCGCGCTTCAACCCCGCGCTGGCCAAGTGCGAGTTCGAACTTTGCGGGAGGGCCTGCGCCCGGGCCTGCCCGGTGGGGGCCATACGACGCCCGGCGGACGGGGAGGTATGCATAGGGACGGCACACGTGGACCGGAGGAAGTGCATCGCCTGGGCGGAGGGGAAGGCCTGCCTGGTATGTCATGAACGCTGCTCCTACGGGGCCATAGAACCCGATCCCCGCGGGCGCCCCCGGGTGGTAGGGGAGAGGTGTACCGGGTGCGGCGCCTGCCAGAACACCTGCGTCACCTCCCCCGATCCGGCCATCGTGGTCTACCCCGTGAGCGAGGGTCCTTCCGAAGGGGGCGGGAGACGGAACCGGGGGAACAAGGGAGCATAATAGCGGGGAGCCCTTGACCGGGTCGGGCGTCGAGGCCGGGCGGGCGGAGCCAACGGGACGAGCAAGCGGCGAAGCGGGGGGCCCGGCTTTCCCGCTCCGAAGCGGAGATTTTTCTTGCCCGCTACCGGAATTGATAGAATAGACGCGTGTTCGGGAAAGGCGGGCAGCGCGCCGCGGAGGAGAAAGGAGCGCCATGGAAGAGCGGACGACGGCCGTTGATTGCCTGGAGATGTGGAGGAACCCCTATCCCCACCTGGCCCGCCTGCGGGAGGAGGGCGAGAGGCCGGTGGCCTTCTTCTGTTCCTATACCCCCGAGGAGATACTGCACGCTGCGGGATTCACACCCGTGCGCCTCATGGGGGCCGTGCGCACCATAACCCACGCGGACGCCCACCTCCAGGCCTACTGCTGTTCCCTTGCCCGGACCGACCTGGACATGGCCCTGGCGGGGGAGCTGGACCACCTGGAGGGAGCGGTCTTCGTGCAGACCTGCGACACCATGATGCGCCTCTCGGACATCTGGCGCCGCAACACCTCCTTTCCCTTCCACGGGGACCTGGTGCTCCCCATACGCATGGGGGAGGAGATATCCCTGCCCTTCCTGCGGGAAGAGGTGCGCCGTTTCCGCGAGCGGGTGGAGGACCACCTGGGGCGCCGCATCCCTGACGAGGACCTCGAGGAAAGCATACGCGTCTACAACCGCAACCGGCGGCTGGCGGACGCGCTCTACAGGCTGCGCCGCGAGAGACCGGGGCTGCTGGACGGGCTTACGGCCACCGCCTGCCTGACGGCGGGGTTCTGGATGAGGCGGGAGAAGCACAATGAGCTGCTGCAGGGGATCCTGAGGGAAGCGGAGAGGAGAGAGGCGCCGGAGGACGGGAGGCTGCCCCTCCTGGTCAGCGGCAGCGTGTGCGCCACACCAGACCTCTTCGAGCTCCTGGGCGAGCTGGGAGCGGAGGTGGTGGACGACGACCTCTGCTCCGGTCACCGCTACTTCGACGCGTACGCCGACGAGAGCCTGCCCCCGGAGGAGGCTCTGGCCCGGCGCATGTGGCAGAGGGTGAACTGCCCGGCCAAGCACCAGTGCCTGGAGGACCGCGCGGAGCGCCTCCTGAGGCAGGTGGGCGACAGCGGGGCACGGGGCGTGGTGTTCTTCCTGCAGTCCTTCTGCGAGCCGCACCTGTTCGACATACCCTACCTGAAAAATCGGCTGCAGGAGGAGGCCGGGGTCCCCTCCCTGGTGCTGGAGAGCGAGCTGCAGTCCTTCTCCCGCGGGCAGCTGCGGACCAGGCTGCAGGCCTTCCTGGAGACCATCCGCGGGGTGTGAGGAGCCGGCTCGTGTTCGGGGGTCGGGGATGGGGCGAGCGGGTCCCGGTCGCCGGCGCGGAGGTCGGGGGACGGGACCTGACTGTGGTGGTAGGAAATATTTTCCATGATTTCGTCCGTTGCGGGCGCGTGGAAGGGTCCAAGGAGGTCAGGGGATGAGTGCCGGAGAAGAGCGCAGAGAGGAGAGGGAAAGGGAGGACAAGGAGAGGCGGCGCATAAAGGCGGGAGCCGCCATGCGGGACCTCATGACCAGGTACTACATGGAGGCCAAGGCCGCCGAGGGGACGGACAGGCACATCGCCTGGATAACCAGCGGAGGGCCGGTGGAGCCCCTCATCGCCTTCGACGTCATCCCCGTCTATCCCGAGAACCACGGCGCCATGTGCGGCGCCGCGCACATGAACGTGGAGCTGTGCGAGGTGGCGGAATCGCGTGGCTTTTCGCGGGACCTCTGCTCATACGCCCGGGGGGACATCGGGAGCGCCATCACCAAGGGGGGCCCCATAGGCGGCCTGCCGCGGCCCACCTTCCTGGTCTGCTGCAACAACATCTGCAACACGGTCTTCAAGTGGTACGAGGAACTCTCGCGCTTCTTCGACGTGCCTCTGTTCATCTTCGACACGCCCTTCGTGCGCGGGGAGCTCTCCCCTCACCATCTGGATTACACCCGCCGCCAGATGGAGGAGTACATCTCCTTCCTGGAAAGGGTCACCGGCAAGGAATACGACGAGGCTCACTTCGTGGAGGTGGCGGCCAAGTCCCTGCACGCCTCCGGCCTGTGGGCGGAGGTCCTGGCCTGCAACCAGGCCAGGCCGGCGCCCATGACCTGCTTCGACGCCTTCATCCTCATGGCTCCCATCGTCACCCTGCGGGGGACCCAGGAGGTGGTGGACTTCTACCAGGGGCTGCTCCAGGAGATGAGGGAACGGGTGGAACAGGGCATAGGCATCCTCCCCTCGGAGAGGTTCCGGTTGTTGTGGGACAACATCCCGGTGTGGTACGAGATGCGCAACCTGGGCCGGCTTTTCATGGAACTGGAGGCCTGCCTGGTCGCGGACACCTACACCAGCGCCTGGACCTTCCAGGAAGTGGAAACCCAGGACCCTCTGGAGGCCATGGCCGCCATCTACACCGAGGTGTACCTGAACATCGACCTGGAGCGCATGGCGGACAAGATCGAGTCCCTGGCCCGGCGCTTCGAGGTGGACGGCATGGTCATGCATTCCAACCGCAGCTGCAAGCCGTATTCCCTGGGCCAGTACGACCTGGCCAGGGAGTTCACCCGGCGCACCGGGAAGCCGGCGCTGATCATCGAGGCCGACCACACGGATTCCCGGTGGTACAACCGTGCCGAGGTGGAGAGTCGCATACGCGACTTCGTGGAGAACCTCCTCGGCCAGGGGGTGACCGTCTGAGGACCTCGAGGAGGTGGAGCGCCGAGGCCGCTCCCGACGCCGGGAGAGAAGAGAGGAGGCCGGGCGAAGGGTCGGCTCCCCCTTCAGGGGATCGAGGCGGGCTCGGTTTTTCGGACGGCGGCACGCATGCAGGCACCGGGCCCATGTGACCTCGGCGGGATGAAGATGCGCGATCTCGATCGGATCGGACTACCGGCCGGTCTCTCCGAGGAGGAGGCCGCCCGACGCCTCGAGGAAGAGGGTCCCAACCTCATCCCTTCCGCGGAGAAAAGGAGCTCCGCCCGTATCCTCCTGGACATCCTCAGGGAGCCCATGTTCCTCCTCCTGGTGGGGGCGGGAGCCGTCTACCTCGTCCTGGGGGACCTGCAGGAGGCTCTGGTGCTTTTGAGTTTCGTGGTCCTGGTGATGGGCCTTACCTTCTTCCAGGAGCGGAGGACTGAGAGGGCGCTGGAGGCCCTGCGCGACCTCTCCAGCCCCCGGGCCCTGGTGATCCGGGATGGGAGGAAGCGCCGCATAGCGGGCGTGGAGGTGGTGCGGGGGGACGTGCTCCTCCTCTCGGAGGGAGACCGCGTGCCCGCGGATGCCGTGCTGCTGGACTGCGCCAACCTCGCGGTGGACGAGTCCATGCTCACCGGGGAGTCGGTCCCCGTGCGCAAGTTGCCCTGCGAGGGGGAGCCGGAGCTGGGCGCACCGGGAGGGGACGGTCAGCCCTCGGTGTTCGCCGGCACCCTGGTGGTCAGCGGGCGGGGGATCGCCGTGGTCCGGGCCACCGGACCGGACACGGTGATGGGAAAGATCGGCAGGTCCCTGCGGGAGATCTCGCCGGAGCCCACGCCCATCCAGAGGGAGACCAGGAGCACGGTCATACGCCTGGCCCTGCTGGGCGCTGCCACCTGCCTGGCCGTATTCCTGGCCTACGGCTTGACCAGGGAGGATTGGCTGAAAGGGCTCCTCCTGGGCATCGCCCTGGCCATGGCCCTTCTCCCGGAGGAGTTCCCGGTTGTGCTCACCGTCTTTCTCACCCTGGGCGCCTGGCGCATGTCCCGCCATCGCATCCTCACCCGGCGCGTGCCCGCGGTGGAGGCACTGGGTTCCACCACCGTGCTCTGCGTGGACAAGACGGGGACCCTGACCATGAACCGCATGAGGGTCGCCCGCCTGGTGGCGGATGACCGCATCCTCGGGATGGAGGACGTGCCCCAGGGCGCTCTCCCGGAGGGCTTCCACGAGCTGCTCGAGTTCGGAGTCCTCGCCTCGCAGAGGGACCCGTACGACCCCATGGAGGTGGCCATAACCGGACTGGGAGGCGAGGCCCTCGACGGCACGGAGCACCTGCATTTTGACTGGGTCCTGGAAAGGGAGTACCCCCTTTCGCCGGAGCTGATGGCCTTGAGCCGCGTGTGGCGGTCTCCGGACGGGGGCAGGTTCGTGATCGCCGCCAAGGGCGCTCCGGAGGCGGTCATGGACCTGTGCCACCTCTCGGAGCGGGAGAGGGAGGCCGTCCAGGCCAGGGTGGAGGAGTTGAGCGGGGAGGGCCTGCGCCTGCTGGGGGTGGCCAGGGCCGATTTCCGCACGGGGGAGCTCCCCCGGGACCAGCACGATTTCCATTTCCGCTTCCTGGGACTCATAGGCCTGGAGGATCCCCTCAGGCCGGGAGTGAGGGAGTCCGTGGCCGAGTGTTACCGGGCCGGCATGCGGGTGGTGATGCTCACCGGAGACCATCCGGTGACCGCCCTGCGGGTGGCGGATGAGGCGGGCATCGAACACGGCGGCGAGGCCGTCTCCGGTCCGGAGCTGGAGGAGATGGGGGAGGAGGAGTTCCGCCGCAGGCTGGGCAGGGTCAACGTATTTTCGCGCGTGATGCCGGAGCAGAAGCTGCGCCTGGTGCGCGCCCTGCAGGGTCTGGGTGAGGTGGTGGCCATGACCGGCGACGGGGTAAACGACGCGCCGGCCCTGAAGGCGGCGGATATCGGGGTGGCCATGGGGGCCAGGGGAGCAGACGTGGCCCGGGAGTCGGCCGACCTGGTGCTCCTGGACGACGACTTTCCCTCCCTGGTGCGGGCGGTACGCTCCGGCAGGAGGATATACGACAACCTCAAGAAGGCGGTGTCCTACATCATCGCCGTGCACGTGCCCATCGCGGGCATGACCGTGATCCCCGTCTTCTTCAGGCTACCCCTGGTATTTTCTCCCATCCACATCGCCTTCCTGGAGATCCTCATCGACCCTTCCTGCTCGCTGGTCTTCGAGGCGGAGCCTGAGGAGCAGGGCCTCATGGACCGCCCTCCTCGCTCCAGGTCGGAGCGGCTCTTCAGCGGTCGGAGCCTGGCTCTTGGCTTCCTGCAGGGCCTCGCCGCCCTGGCCGCCGTTTTTTCCGTGTTCCTAATCGCCTACCTGCGGGGCATGGAGGAAAGAGAGGTGCGGGCGCTCGCCTTCGCCTCCCTGGTGATCACCGACGTGGCCCTCATCATGGCCAACCGCTCCTGGGAGAAGCCGGTATGGAGATTGCGTGGGCGGAGGAACCCCGCGGCGCGATGGATCGTCCCCGGGGCTCTGGCCCTCCTGGCCTTGATCCTCTACGTCCCCGCGCTGAGGGAGCTCTTCCGCTTCGCCCCCCTTTCTCCCGTGGACCTTGCCGTCTGCCTGGGTGCGGGGGTCCTGGGCACGGGATGGTTCGAGGTCTTCAAGGCGTGGAGGCCGAGGGTGGCCTCCGGACCGTGACGGGGGAAGGCTCACACAGGGGCCGGCCTTGGGCGGCGGTCGGCAGCTCACCGCGTCATGTCCACTTCCCGGGCATCTGCGCCGGCGCCTACGGAGCAACCACTGCTGCCGCCTTCCGCTCTACCTCAGTCCAGCCCCGCCTCGTGCTCCGGGAGGATGAAATACTTCACCTCACGGGCGTAGCTGCGCAGCTCCCCGCGGAAATCGGGATGGGCCACGCTGATCAGGGCCCTCGCCCTCTCCCGGAGATTCCTCCCCTTCAGGTTCACGCACCCGTATTCGGTGGCCACGTACATGACGTCGGTGCGGGTGAGGGTGACCACCGCTCCCGGGCGGAGCTGGGGCACGATCTTGCTGCGGAGCTCCCCCGTGTCCTTGTCCGTCACCGTGGAGGGGGTGACGATGAAGGCCTTGCCGCCCCGGCTAAGCCAGGCCCCCCGGGTGAAGTCCACCTGGCCCCCGGTGGCCGTGTACTGGATGGGGCCGAAGGATTCGGAGGCGCACTGGCCGGTGATGTCTATCTCCAGGGTGGTGTTGATGGATATGAGCTTGTCGTTCTTGCCGATGATGTAGGGGTCGTTGTTGTAGCTGATGGGGGAGAGGTAGATCATGGGGTTGTCGTCCATCCAGTCGTAGAGTTCTTGGGAGCCCAGTCCGAAGTAGCACAGCATCTGGTAGCGGTGGAAGTTCTTCCGGGTGTTGTCCAGGGCGCCGGCGTGAAAGAGCTTCATGTAGGCGTCCCCCATCATCTCCGTGTGGCATCCCAGGTGCTTCTTCTCCAGAAGGAGCTCGCCGATGGCGTTGGTGGTCCCCCCGATGCCCAGCTGCACGGTGGACCCGTCCTCGATGAGGTCGATGATGTTCTCGGCGATGGCCCGGTCCACGTCGCTCACCGGCTCCGGCGGCAAGGCGAAAACGGGGTGGTGGTTCTCCACCACCCCGGTCACCTGGCTGATGTGCAGCCAGTTGGGACCGTGCACGACGGGCTGCTTCTCATTGACCTCCACGTAGATCTCGTCCAGCCGGTCCACCACGTCCAGGTAGTTGGCAAAAAGTCCCAGGTTGAGGTAGCCGTTCTTGTCCATGGGCCCCGTCTGCACCATGAGCTTGCGGTAGCCCACGTCCTCCGTGGCCAGGCGCGTCACCTGGTGGAAATGGTAAGGGGTGTGGGTCATGAGCCCCGCGGCCATGGCCGAGCGGTCCAGGGGGGAGGTGTAGTAGTTGTCGATGAGGAGGTTCTTCTGGTACTCGGGCTTGAGCACGTCGAAAATGGGGGCCAGGATGATGAAGCTCCCCAGCTGCACGTCCTCGATCTCCCCGGCCATGGCCCGTTTCACCAGCGCCTCGAGGAGGGCTACGGGAGTCGAAGAGGCGCCGCTGCAGAAGACCTTGTCCCCCGAACGGATGCCCTTGACCGCCTCCTCCGGCGTGGTGAGCTTGGCGGCGTACATGTCCTGCCAGCGGTTCATCCCTTACCTCCTTATCCGAAGCCGCGCCTGCCTTTCCATGGTAACACGAGGCCGGACGGACCGAACGCCGGTCGGCGGTAGGGATCGGAGGGGACCTGAGCTCAGCCGGCCAGGACCTTCCCGGCCAGGACATCTCGGTGACAGGTACCTTTTTCCAGCACCACCTTCCCGTTGACCATCACGTGTTCTATGCCCGAGGGTTCCCGGCGGGGTCGGTCGAAGGTGGAGTTGTCTTTTATCTCCAGGAAGTCGAAGACCACCAGGTCGGCAGCAGCCCCCTTCTCGATCACCCCGCGGTCGTCCAGGCGGAAGCGCGAGGCGGCCATCCCCGTGCAGCGGTGGACGGCGTCCTCCAGCGTGTACAGCCCCAGTTCCCGGACGTAGTGCTGGATGATGCGGGGGAAGGTCCCGAACGCGGTCTGAGGCGGGGAGCCCTTCTCGGGGAAGAGCACATCCGCCCCCACCGAGAGCCGGGGGTGGTCCTGACCCTTGAGGAAGACCTTCTCCGACCAGGGACGGGGAGGTACGCCCATGAGAAAGACCACCGAGCCCTCCTCCTCGATGGTAAGATCGGCCAGGAAATCGAAGGGGTCCTTTCCCGCCTCGCGGGCCAGATCCACGATGCGCCTTCCCTCCATGCGCCGGTTCTTCTCGCTGCCCACGGAGAGGATGGAGAGCATCTTCCATCCCAGGCACTTTATATAGTTGGTGGCCCAGGAACCCGGTTCCCAGTGGGGCCAACGGGCGGTGACAGTCTCCACGTCGCGTCTTATGCGCGCCCGCTCAACCGGGTCGCCGAGGCGCCGCAGGAGCGCCTCCGTCCCGCCCTCCAGGGCCCAGGGGGGGTAGAGCTGGGTCACCGTGGTGTTCCCCAGGACGTAGGGTATGAAGTCCAGCCCGACGTCCAGGCCCCTGTCCAGGGCCCGGTCCACTATCCCGTAGGCCCGTTGAAGCACCTTGTTGGGGATCCCGGGCAGCGGGACCACCCTGTTGATCCTTTCCAGGACGTCCACCGCGGCGTAAACCAGGTCGGCCGTCTTTCCCAGGTTGGGCACGCACATGAAGTGGCTCACCTGCAGGGAGGAGCCGCTGCGCTCGGCGATCTCCACCGCCTCCTGCACGGCGCGGTCGAAGGTGTCGGTGAGCGAGCGCACATGGGTCACGTAGCGCCCCTCGTATTCCCCGCTCACCCGGGCCAGCTCCACCAGCTCGTCGGTATGGGCGTACATGCCCGGAAAGTAGGTGAGCCCGGTGGAGAAGCCGCGGCACCCGGCCTCCATGTCCCGGCGCACCAGGGCCTTCATCTTCTCCAGCTCCTCCGGGGTGCAGAAGCGGGCCTGGGAGCCCATTACCGCGATGCGGATGGGACCGTGGGCGGATAGGGGGACGAAATTGATGGGGAGCCCGCGCCGTCTGAGCCAGTCGTGGAACTCGCCCTGGGTCTCCCATTCGGGCTGGAAATCGGCGGAAACCCCCATGCTGCGGAGGGTCGAACGGAAGAGGTCCCCGTGTTCGCGGGGCCAGGGGGCGAGGGACCAGCCGCAGTTGGAGACCACGCTGGTGGTGATCCCCTGCCGGATGTAGGATTCGAAAAGCTCCCGGTAGTCCTTTCGGATGACGTAGAGCTCGTTGTGGCTGTGGATGTCGATGAAACCGGGGGCCACCACCTTCCCAGCGGCCTCGACGGTCAGGGCCGCGCGGGCGTCGGGGAGCCAGCCCACCCCGGCGATCCTACCGTCCTTCACCGCCACGTCGGCTTGGCGGGCCGGGGCACCGGTCCCGTCCACCACCATGCCCCCGCGGATGAGGACGTCGAACATGTCCACCCCTCTCTTATCTACTGAAGGACTTTCCCGAACCTCGCCATCCTCCACGGAGTCAGGTCCCGCGGATGAAATCCACGACCACGCGGGCCAGCTCCTCCCCCCTGTCCTCCTGGAGGAAGTGCCCGGCCCCTTCGATGGTGACGTGGTTCATCCCGCGGGCCCCCGGGATCAGCGACTGCAGGATGACCTCGCCGCCACGGGTTATGGGGTCCCCGTCGCTGAAGGCGGTGAGGAAGGGCTTTTCGAACCGGCGCAGCGCCTCCCAGGCCCTGCGGTTGTCCTCCGAGGCGGGGTCGTCGGGGGTCACCGGCACCAGGGAAGGGAAGATGCGCGCCCCCTCCTTGTAACTCTCGTCGGGAAAGGGGGCCTCGTAGGCGGCCAGCACCTCGGGGGACAGGGTGGTGAGGCAGCCGGACTGGATGATCCTCCCGATGGGCAGCTCCTGGACCTCCTGCGAGAACCTGCGCCAGGCCATGAAGGCCTCTCCCAGGGGGTGGTCACCGGTGGGCAGGCCGGTATTGGCGGCCACCACCCGGGAGAAGAGCTCGGGTCGCTCCGCCACCAGACGCAGGCCGATCAGGCCGCCCCAGTCCTGGCAGACCAGGTTGATCCCCTGGAGCCCCAGCCGCTGGAGCCATTCCCGCATCCACTCCACATGGCGGCGGTAGGTGTAGTCCTCGCGCCGGGCGGGCTTGTCCGATCGTCCGAATCCCACCAGGTCCGGCACCACGGCCCGGAAACCGGCCTCCACCACCACCGGGATCATCTTGCGGTAGAGATATGACCAGGTCGGCTCGCCGTGCAGCATGAGCACGACATCCGCCCCCGGGTCCCCTTCATCCAGATAATGGATGCGCAGGGATCCTCCCTCACCGTCGGGCACTTCCAGGTAATGCGGCCGGAAGGGATAACCCGGGAGGTCCTGGAACCTATCCTCGGGGGTGCGCAGGACTCGCATTCCACCACCTCCTCCCGTGAGGGCGGGACGCCTTCCGCCGACCCGGGCGGCTACTCCGAAGAGAGCCGGCTCCGGGGATTGAAGGGGACGGGCGGGCCCGCCTCCGAAGCCTCTCACGAGCATGGTAACACAAGCCCGGTTCTCAACCGTGGCGAAAGGGCGGGAGCGAGAGGGCCGGGATCCCTTCCACGAGCTGTGACGCCTGGAGCGAAAGGCCGTCCGAAAGAGCTCGTGCATCCGGGCCGGATCTTTCGGGGACCGGCTCGCCGGAAGAAGCTGCCTGCGCTCCGCCGTGCCCCGGCGTCGGAGGCGCAACCCATTTCCTTGAATATGGGAATAGGTGAGGCTTTCGGTCCGGAACTCGGGCGCCCGCCGGCTTGAGCCGCGCAGAGCCTCCGCGGGGTCCCGGCGAGCGAGCGCCCCCCTTCGGTCATCCCGGATACCCATACGTGAACATTCTGTACTCGAGTGTCAGTTGAAGGAGGACCGGAAACGCCCTCAGAGTGCGGGTGAGGTGGGGCAGGGCGGGGGGAGAGGCGGAGAAGCGTCGGAAAGGCGCGGGATTCGGTGCTATCATCTCTCCCCGTGAGAGGGGCTGCGGCACGTTGGCGTATCGAGGAACGGAGGTGGTGAGCATGGCCTATGCCTACGGGACCGCGGAATGGGAAGAGGCTTTCGAGGGACTTGTGCGCGACCTCATGCAGGTGGAAAGGCCGCCCTATATCATGGGCACGCCGGCCTGGATCGGGACCTACCAGGAGCTCATCCGGAAGGACCAGGTATACCGTGACCTTGCCAAGGGCTGGGAGGGCACGGTGGTCATCCACATCCTCCCGGAGCCCTCGGTAGGTCTGGACGACGACATGTATCTCATGCTCGACCTCTGGCACGGAGATTGCCGCTCGGTGCGCCTGGTCCCCAGGTCGGTGGGAGAGGGAGGGGATTACGTGCTCACCGCGGATTATCACCGCTGGAAGCAGGTGATGACCGGGGAGCTGGACGCCACCAAGGGGATGGTGCAGGGCAAGATAAAGCTCAAGGGGGACCTTCCCACCATCGTGCGTTATGCCAAGGCGGCCACCCGCCTCACCGAGCTGGCGGCCATGGTGGATACCATCTTCCTGGACGAGATGTCCCCGGAGGAGGTGGAGGCCTTCAAACCCTGGGTGGATTTCGTGAGGGAGGAGTTCTCGCTCCGGGACTGAAGCGATATCCCTCTCCGAACGCCGCCCGCGACCGGTCCCCGGCCGCCGTGGGTCACCCGCCCGAGCGCCGCGGCGCCCCTTCAAGAGGGCGGCGCGGCCCCTCCGGCAGAGCGAACGCCGCACTCCAAGGCGGCCTTATCCTCCCGCCGGATGCGCGGCGGGTGACCGCCGCATCGAGGTTATACAGCATTTTCCATCCCGCTTCCCCTGCTGTGTCCGGTTGTATTAGAATCTTTGCGTAAAGAGGGATGTCGGTAAACGGAGGAGTGGAGGGATGCACTGGGGGGGCAAGAAGGTCCCGGTGACGAGGCGGGACCGGAAGGGGCTGCTTCTCGTCGTCTTCCTTTCCGCGCTGCTGATCCTGGTCTCCGCGGTGGGGTATTGTGGCTCGGGAGCCGGTGCGGCGCGCGCCGCCGGGGGATCCCGCCCCGCGGGCTCTCTGCCCGAGGTCGCCAAGCGCATAAACCAGCTCATATATCCCACCTTCGGGTTCCCGGCCATAGTGCCCAGGGGCGCAAGGCTGGTCGTCGAATGGGACTGGCGCAAGGGAGCAGCGGACGCTCCCCGGCCGGATCTCCCCGCCGTCTGCGAGCCGGGGGACTGGGAGGTGTGGGTGACCACCTCGGTGGCGGCCAACGTCCAGAACTACGACGGCGCGGTCCCCGGCTCTCCTGAGGACCCGCCACCCCAGTGGTACCGCCTCGAGGGGCCTTCCTACGGCACTTACCCGAATCCGGTGCACACGGTGGTCAATGCCAGGCGGCTGAGGGTGGTGGGGATAACCCGCGGGCCGAGCCGCCGCTGGCCGGAGATATTCGGCCAGGCCGGCTTCGAGGTGGACCACATCGAGGTGGAGGTGCCCCCGGACGTCCCCTTGGACCTCTACGACCTGCACGTGCGCTGCCTCTCCCAGCGGGTGGATCCGGCCTTCCGCCTCACCGACCTCCAGCCTCACGCCCTCCAGGTGATCGACGCGTACCGGGATGACCTGAAGATAGTGCACATAACCGACACCCATGTCTACGGGCCGGAGATCGGAAACGGCCTGAATCTGGATTACAATTCCTTCGAGCTCAGGGAACCCCGTCCCGGGACGCCCGACCGCTTCGACCTCTCCGTGTTCGGCTATCCGGGTTTCCCCATGGACCTGGATGGTGACGGCAAGGTCAACGAGGGTGCCATCTACCTCCAGGAGCTGCTCCAGGCCATCAACCTCATCGACCCCGATTTCGTGGTCTTCACCGGGGACGCGGTCTTCGCCCAGAAGAACTTCAACACCTACCCCAAGGACACCTGCCTGTGGGGCAGGGTCAACGGCGACCCGGGAACCGAGTACCGGTTCGAATACACATGGTGGTACGACGAGCTCCTGGCCCTCAACGTGCCCGTGTTCTGCGTGCCCGGCAACCACGACGGATACTGCTGGGATGGCCACGTGCTGGAGCACGACGACGGCCAGGAGATCTGGCAGGACCTGTTCGGGCCCCTTTATTATTCCTGGGATTATGGCGATATGACCTTCCTGGCGGTGAACACCCTGGACTGGGATAAGGCGGATCCCGATGGCCCGGAGCCCTTCCGGCCGCGGGACACCAACCCGGTCCTGTGGGCACTGGCCACCGCGCTTTTCCCGGACATGGCCCTGGATTACGACGACCGGAACGGTTACCTGGCGGATTTTACCAGAATATTCCTCCCCATGAAGATCGTCATCCCCCACAAGTGGCACGGGCAGGTCAGGGGCGACGGGGACCCCTGGGGGTGGCAGCCCTGGCCCTGGGGGCCGGATCCCGACGGAGACGGTTTCACCGGACAGCTGGCCTGGGTGGAGAGAGAGCTGCAGCGAGCCCGGGATGAGGGCAAGAGGCTGAAGGCGGCGTTCATGCACCACGACCCCCTGCGGCCGGCAGGGTCCCCCCCGGAGACCTTCGCCAACGCCAGGGAGTTCGGGCTTCTGGAACTGGCGGCCGGCGAGGGAGAGGGATCCCAGGCCCTCATGTACCTGCTCCGGAAATACGAGGTCTCATTCGTAGCCTCGGGGCACACCCACAGCGACGCCGTCAACCGCGTGCCCTGGGCCCCCTATGGCGGTTCTCCGGGCGAAGTGGTGTGCATCAACACCACGGGGGCGGAGATCCCCGTGGATGGAAGGTCCTTCCTTTTGAAGCGCGCCGCGGAGGGCTATGCCGGTTTCCGCCTCATCACCGTCCGGGACGGCCGGCTCCAGGACTGGGGGTTCGCCGGCGCGGATGGTGACCCCGACCACAAGTGGTCCATCCCCGGCTGGGAAGGCCTGGCGGTGGGGGCGGGGGAGGTTAACGACTATGCGAGGTACCGTTCCGGAAGGCCGGTCCTGCAGTGGATGGAGCAGGAGGACTCGGGCAGCCCCGCTTACCTCAGGCCGCCTCTGGACGGGGGGGAGGGGACCTTCGACCGCCCCCTGCCGCTGAACCGCACCGGGCCCTACAGCCGGGTGACCTGCAGGGTGAAGAACACCCTGAACCAGCCGGGTGCGGTCCTGGACCTCCGCTCGTGCCGACTGGAGTTCCCCATGAGGTACCTCTCCGGAGGGGCCTATTACGCGGTGCGCAACGGCCGCGTCCTGGAGCAGTACGACGCCGATTCCGGAGAGCGCATGGTGGTGGTGCTGGCGGACGTGCCCGGCGGGGTCGTCCTCCCGGTGGAGGTGTACGTCGGCGGGAGGGACCGGCGGGGACCTGCCGTGGAGGAGGCCAGGATAGGAGACGGTAGCGGGGTGACGGACCGACTCGAGGTGACGCTCGTTCTTCGGGCCCGCGACAGGGAGGCCGGGCTCATGGACGTCCGGGTCTCCAACCGGCCCGATCTCTCCGGGGCGACCCGCATCCCCTGCCGCGACGGTCAGACCCTGACCCTTCCCTGGAGGCTCGAGGACGGACCACCGGGGTGGAGGCACGTCTACGTGCAGTTCAGGGACGCGGCCATGCCGGGTAACGTCCGCACCCTTAGGCTGGCCGTACGTTATCTGCCCTCCGAATAGGGGCGCGCGGAAGACGTCTTCGGGGATTTTGCAGCGCGGACGAGGCGACGGGATGCGTTGATGAAAGGTCGGAGATAATGGCGGATGCCGAAAAACAGGTTGTGAGCTGGCAAGACCTCATTGACCGGAGACGCGTTCCTGACCGGGGGGCCTGGCGGTGAATCCGCTCGAACGGTTGATGCACCCGAGCTCCATCGCCTTCTACGGGGCGTCCAACGATCCCCTGAAGATGGGCACCATGCAGTTGGCCAACCTCCTGGAGAGCGGCTACAAAGGCAGGGTGTATCCCATCCATCCCAGCGAGGAGAGGGTCCTCGGGGTCCCCGCTTTTCGCAGCATCTCCGAGGTCGGGGAGCACGTGGACCTCGTCCAACTGGTGCTCCCCGCCGATCTGGTCCCCGGAATTCTGGAAGAATGTGGTAGGGCGGGAATACGCAGGGCGATCATCATCTCCGGGGGCTTCCGTGAGACGCCGGGGAGGGAGGGCGAAAGGCGTGAACGTGAGATAAAGGAGGTGGCCGGGAGGTACGGCATCCGTTTTCTGGGGCCCAACTGCGTTGGGATACAGAACGCCCTGGTCCCCCTGAACACAACCACCATCGCCGAGCCGCCCTTCGGCGGAGGGATAGCCATCGCCTCACAGTCGGGGGCTTACACCTCCATGTTGAACCCCTACCTCAGGCGGATGGGGATGAAGATATGCCAGACCATAAGCGTGGGGAACGAAGCGGACTTGGATCTGGTGGACTGCATCGAGTATTTCCGGGATCGGGAGGAAATAAAGGCCATCGGTCTTTACGTGGAGGCCATCCGGAGGCCGGAGATGTTCATCTCCGCTGCCCGGCAGGTCGTGCTCCGCAAGCCGGTGGTCGCCGTTTACGTGGGGGGGACGGAGGCCGGATCCCGCTCCTCCCTATCCCATACGGGTGCGGTCACCGGCCCAGATGAGCTTTATGACGGGCTTTTCAGGCAGGCGGGGGTGATCCGGGCCGCGGACATCGACCAGATGCTGGACATGTTGTGGATACTCTCCACCCAGCCTCTGCCTCCCGGACCGCGCATGGCGGTGGTCACCAACTCGGGAGGCCCCGGCACCTCGCTCGCCTACCATCTGGAAAAGGAGGGCATGCGGGTGCCCGTGTTCTCCACCGGCCTGCAGTCGAGGCTCAAAGAGCTGGTCGGACCGCTCGCTTCCACGGTGAATCCCGTGGACATCACCTTCCAGACCAACATCTCCGTGTACAAACAGCTGGTGGAGGAATTGTTCCGGGAGGGGGAGGCCGACGGGGCCATCATCTACGGCATCTTCGGGGCTGCGGACATGGCCGTGAACCTCAAGAAGCGCCTGCCGGAACTGGCTCCCATGGAGGAGTTCTGGGATGAGCGTTTTCTCTCCTTCCTCCCCGAGCTGGCCCAGGTCCCACGGGTTTACGGAAGACCCCTGGTGGTGATGTCCTTCCTGGAGACCGACAGCCGGACGGTGACCAGCCTGGTGGAGAACGGTATACCAGTGTACACCTCGGCGTGGAGATGTGCGCGGGCTATGCGTGCACTGGCAGAATACCGCAGGATAAGGGCGGATATGCAGGGATGTGAGATGTCGGTGAAGGGGAATACGAAGCCTCGCTGACATCGGAGGGACCCGGGACCGGACCCCGGACCGACGCCCGCCCTTTCCTCTCGCCGCCCTTTATCCTTCCCGCGGCGTGACCTCCTTGAGGATGCCCTCCATGGCCTTTTCCATCTCCGCCTCGGAATCCGGCAGGGAGATCCTCCACAGGCCGTTTTCCGCCAGGAGCACCATGTCGAAGGAGACCACCGGCTCCAAGGCCTTGAGTTTGAGATTCACGGGGACCAGGGCTCTGTCCCCCGTTATCTTCGGCGAGCCCACGGAGTAGCTGTCGATGCTTTCCGAGAATCCCTCCACCAGTTCTCGTCTGTCGGATATCCCCGACCTGCTGGCCTCGGTGAGCAGGTCGTAGGAGGTATCCGCGTCCCCGGCTATGGAGGCTTCGAAAAATCTCACCACTACGGTCTCCGGCCCACCCGAGACCTCGGCCTTTTCTCCGCAGCCAGTGAACTGAAGACAGATAAGGAACAAGGCCGAGAAAATATATATCAGAAAGACCCGACGTCTCACGACTCCTCCTTTCAAGGCCTCTCCGTCTCGGTGATGTTTTTCTGCAAAAAAAAGAATATAAACCCCACGGTTTCACTGCCAGGAGGCCGTGCGGCCCTTGGCCTCACGCAGGTAGGCTGCTTGTCAACCCCTTCCCCTCGCAAGCGGTGGCCGTTCCCCGGCGTCACCTCAGGTGATCATGCGCACCGTGGCCAGGGTGGAGGACATGGGGATGAAAGCCCTCCCATCGATGACCTCCAGTTCCTCGAGGTCCCTTTCGTGCGCGTCGCACAGAAAAGCCCGGGTTATGCCACCGCTTCTCCGCGAAAGAGTTACCGGACCCTGGGGAGGAAGGGGGTAGTAGAGGCGGACTATATAGCCCTCGCCCCGCAGGGCTCGTTTTGCGGAGAGGATGAAGGCCCCCTCGGCGATGAGTTCCCGGCTCGCATGCGTGAGCCACGGCGAGATCTCCCTCCAGAACCTCAGGTAGGTCGATGAGGGTGGAAAAAGGGTGGAGGTCTCGTGGGATGCCGGCCCGGGCGCATCAGGGGGAAGGACCAGAGCGTATTCCAGTTCCTGCCGGTTGCGGTCCGGGCCTCGTGCGGGAAAGGAAAGCAGGGGCAGCAAGCCGAAAGCCCGTTCCCCGGGGGCGTTGCGCATGGCCGCCAGTTCGACCGTTCCATCCGGGCTGCAGCTGACGCAGGCCGGCCCGCCCAGATAGAAGGCCACGTCCGGCTCACCCTCGTCGTGTACGGGGAGGACCAGGCTGCTCGCAGCCCAGAAGGTGGGTCGATACAACTTCTCCGGCGGGCGGGAGGCCAGGCCGCCGTTCACGTCCATCAAAAGGCACGCGACGCCCCTGGAGAGAGGGAAGCGGACGACCGCGGTGCGGTGGTCCGGCGTCCGGCCCTCGACCCTCATCCCGATGACGGGAGAGTGCTCCCGGCAACACACCCTTCTCGTCACGCGGCACCCTTCCGGTTCGGCGACTATCTCCACCTCCAGAACGGGACCGTTTTCGCGTATCCGGATGGAGGCCCTGTCCCGCGAGGTGCGGTCTTTCTCCCGGAAGACGCCGCCCCGGTATTCCTGCCCCATGCGCCACAGCCCCCCGCTGTCCTCGTAGACGACGATGTCGTTACCGGGTCCGGAGAGGACGTCCGCGCCCCTCGCCAGGTCCGCCAGCCGGGTGAGGCACCCGCCCCGGCGCGCGTCCAGCTCCAGGAGATAACGGGAGGTCTCCACCCGCAGGAGCTCCTTTTCCATTTTCCAACGCGGTTTCCCCGGGCCTTTCACCGTGGACGGGGAAGCGGAGACGCTTTTTCCGCCGCCAGGCCGGGCAGGCGGAGGGAGCGTCGAGGGTGGGGGTAAAGCCGAAGGGACGTCTCCGGGTCGGGCGACCTTGGCGGATGCCTCCATGAGTATTTCCCCCGCTTCCCTCTGCCACTTGATGAGAAGGGGCTTCTGCTCCCGTTCCCAAACCCGACGGGGCGCGGTTCCGGTGACGAAGTCGTGATGGTTGGCCATCAGGGCCGCGTCCCAGAGCTCCCTTATCCTCCGCCACAGGCCGGCGGTATCGCTGCGTCCGCTTCCCAGTTCCTCGTCGACCAGCAGCATCTCCGCGGCCAACAGGTCGCGGACGACGGCCTTCCAGCGCTGTTTGGCCTCCGGACGCGAGGCGTAGAAACCGGTGAAGTACGGGTTGGGGTCGATGGAGAGGACCGGGAGCCTCTCTCGGTGGACGGACACCAGGTCCAGGTAGTCCTCCAGAGAGGCGTTAACCGCGAACACCCCCTTCTCCGGGTAGACCAGACGGTTGAACTCGTCCAGCACCGCCACCAGGTGCGGCACCGGCTCGTTGAAGTCGAAACCGATGGGGCAGAACATGTAGGGGGTCGGGGAATAGGGGGACAGCTGGCGGATGTAACGTTCGATCCTCTTGATGGAGCGTTCGAGGTCAAGTGCACGGCGGGAAAGACCCGGCGTGAGCCCCATCCACCGGAAGGGTCCTCCGTGGACCAGGGTGTCCCCCTGGCCGTACGTGAAGGGGTTAAGGTGGCAGAGGACCTCGGAGCCGTTCATGTCCCTCCACACGAAATCGGCGCTGCGCGCCTCCTCGAGCAGGAGCGCAGCGCTGGAACCCGGCAGAGGGTAGTCCTCGCGGCGGCGGTAATCCGATCCGGGGAAGAATATCCCGTCGATGCGGCTCATGGCCGCGTACCGGCAGCCGAGCGCCCGGAGCAAAGTGGGCAGGGCAGGGGTGTTACCGAAGTTGTCGGGAAGGTAGGCCAGCCTCGGCTCCTGAGTCATGCCGTTTTCCAGCAGCCATTGCTGCCCGTGAAGATAATCCCTCAAGACCGCCTCCAAAGGCGGGAGGATGGTGTCCGGCGTGTTGATGCCGCTTCCGCTGAGACGGATCCGTCCCTGGTTCACCCATTTCCTTATCACTTCCCTCCTGTCCGGATTCCTTTCCCAGTACATGCGCAGGAAATAGACGCCTTCGACGGAATAGACGCGCCTCGGCTCGCGGCTCAGCCAGTGGACCATACCGTCGAGGATCTTCCTTACGCGCAGGCGGTAGTATTCCTCGGAGGTCAACAACCAGTCGGGGTCCCAGTGGCTGGACTCCGCGAACACCAGGACCCTGGCCGCGTCGGTGGGGATCCCGAGCCTCTCCCGAAGTTCCCTCTCCACGTCATCGGGTTTTGACATGCCCGACCCCCCTTCCTCTTTCACCGGTACCGGGACGGTTCGCCACCTCGACTTCCCGCCGCCGCGGATCCTGCCGGCGTGCGCCCTCTCGGCTCACAGAGGAGGAGAAGCGCATGGGCGCCGCGAATCGCCACCGCTTTCCATATCAGTATATCCGGACTTGGGGGACGACAGACGCCTCCCTTTTGGTTTTCATGCGTACCTCATATAATCATCTTCAAATAGGCGTCTTTCCAACAAGTGGCGATGTGGCTGTCTCGGTGACCCTTACGGCAGACGGAGGCTTCCGGCCTCGAGGGAAGCAGGGGTTGCGTCGTCTCCGCAGATGTGGAAAAGGAGGGACTTCGGGAGCGGTGAAGGCCATGGCCTGCGCCCACAGGGGAAAGGGGGGAGTGTAAGTGGCGGATTACCAGGATATGTCAGACGACGAGAAGGCCAGGCTCGAAGCCATCGTTCAAGCACTCAGGAACTCGCTGAAGAAGACCAGGGCTTATTTCAAGGGGACCATGGTGTTCTACATCGCGTTGATCTCCTTGATGCTGGTGTTAGCGCTGAAGGCTGAGGCCTCCAGGGACAGGGGCTTTTACGTCGGGGTTATCATCCTCCTCTACCTGGGGATCAACGGGATGTGGATCTCCCCTCTCAGGGGATTGAGAGGGGAGAGGCCGGGTTTGGCGGGGTTCTTGAACCTTTTTCGCTTTCCCCTGTCCGACCGCTTGAGGGAGCTGGAGGAGGAACGGCGATGGGAAGAACCCGCTGACAGGTTGTGCTTTGCGGAGGAGATACTCGAGCGGCAGGCCGAGGTGGAAAAGGAGATGCGGGCCTGGCCGAACCGTATGCTGAGCCTCGCCGTGATCACCGCCGTCGACCTCATCATCTGGCTGGTGTGGAAAAACGGGGTCATGGCCCTGGTCAACCAGGCCATCGCCACGGTTGTGAGCCAGGTGCACATAAGCCTGGCACCGCGGGATTCCATGAGGGCGCTTTCCTCGCTGCGGTGAAAATGGCGTGCGATCCGACCGAGCGGCCCGTGGTTAAAAGCATCGGCGGTCGGCATGAGGGATGACCGCGCAAGAAGCGGTGTGGGCGACCGTCTGTGTTGAGGCGGTTCGTGTAAAGAACGGGTGGGTTTGCGCGAGGGCGAGGCGGAAGAATATATTAGTGCCTGTGGGCAAAGGCGGGACGTCGGCTGATTCCCTTTGGCGTGACGTTAGGAGGGATGGCGGAATGCTCAAGGACGGCTGGCCGAGGGACGGGGTGATAGACGAGTGGTTCGATGGGGCGCTGGAGACCGCCTATGCCAGGAGGTATCCAAACCTGACGGCCATCTTCAAGGAGGGGCTGGCCAGGTTCCCCGACCACGAGATCTTCATCTTCCCCGCCCTCGGGCAGAGATATACCCGACGGAGGTTGGACGAAGCGGTGCGCAAGATGGCCGCCTCCCTCAAGGAGGATTACGGGATAAACAAAGGCGACCGGGTGGCCATGATCCTCCTCAACAACCCGGAGTTCTGCATAAGCTACCTGGCCATCGCCGCCGTGGGCGCCATCTCCGTGGTCATCAACGCACGGTTGGAGACCGAGGAACTGGCTTACCAGCTGCGCGATTCGGGCTCCCGCCTGGTCATCGTGGAGAACGAGCTCTACGACCGGGTGAAGCCCCTGAGAGGTAAGCTGGAGAGCCTGGAACAGATCGTCACCACCGGGGATGAGGGCAGGGAGGGCACCGTCCCCTTCAGCTCCCTGCTGGCCCGCGAGGCACCGCCCTATATCGACGTGGAGGTGAGCGAGAAGGACATCTGCAGTATCTGCTACACCTCGGGGACCACCGGCCGGCCCAAGGGGAGCATCATAACCCACCGCAACGTGTGCACCAACGCCCAGGCGCTTTTGAGCTGCATGCCATACCTCCTCCCGGAAAAATATACCATGGAAGACATATATAAGATCAAACAGATGATATCCGTGCCCCTCTTCCACGTCACCGCCCTGCACACCCTGTTCAACCTCTGCCTGCTGGGGGCATCGGCGGTGGTCCTGCCCGTCTTCCAGGCGGACCAGGTCATCGAGAGCATGATCGAGGAGAAGGTCAACTTCTTCGTGGGCGTGACGGCCATGTTCTGGCTGCTGCGCATGCAGCCCAATTACCAGAAACTGGTAGAAGCGGGGCACCTGGAGGTCATGTTCCAGGGGGGCTCCCCCATGCCCCCCGAGCTGGGGGAGCTCATGCTCCGGGATTTCCCTGACGCCAAGATCGGGAACGGGTTCGGGATGACCGAGACCACCTCCATCGGAGCGGGCTCGCTGCTCCCCCCGGAGCAGGTCATCAAGAGGGGCTCCTCCATCGGCTGGCCCACCCCGCCCACCCTGTTCAAGGTGGTGGACGAGCAGTTACGGGAGGTCCCGGTGGGGGAGCCGGGCGAGCTCCTGATAAGCGGCGCGGGGGTCTGCAGGGGATACTGGAACCTCCCGGAGAAGACCAGCGAGAGCTTCGTGGTGGATTCCGAGGGTCGGCGCTGGCACCGCTCCGGGGACGTGGTGGTCAAGGACGAGGAGGGCTTCTACACCATAGTGGACCGCAAGAAGGACATGATCCTCCGGGGAGGGGAGAACGTCTACTGCGTGGAGGTGGAGAACCTCATC